>Ga0074046_10004218_pt1 | contig 11795 bp, 9 predicted proteins | sample BogForMeECP23OM3_FD_94441 | JGI IMG/M metagenome (GOLD analysis project Ga0074046, IMG submission 94441) | Bog forest soil microbial communities from Calvert Island, British Columbia, Canada - Bog Forest MetaG ECP23OM3 | ecosystem: Environmental > Terrestrial > Soil > Wetlands ...
AGGAGGTTGATGGGATACCAGATACTGTGCTGAACGATCAGTCCGTAAAGCACTGCCAAAACGGCCATCGCCGCACCGCCTGCGAGACCGCCAACTATTCCCGCCGAGTACCGGTGGACCTCCGCCGGGATCCGGACTCGGTGACTCGATTCGCCGTATCTTAAATGGCCAATTTGGCGGTTAGAGACTTTCACAGGGGCCGGACGACGATCTGCCTCGGCCAACGGGTAGAGCGTGTGAGTTGGCGTTGGGAAGACGCTCCTGAACCAACCAACCGCCGCGATCAGGCCGATAATGAAACCGATCAGGGTCACCACAAGCGTGGTAACCAAACCCGTGACGAGGAGCGTAACCCCGAAAGCGCACATAAACGGCCATGTGGTAGGTGTTGGCAATTCAACGCCTTCTTGCGAGGAGTGTTCGTGTTCTTCAGGATTCATACGCTTATGAGTTGCCGCCGATGATGTACACCACTGTGAAAACAACCACCCAGACGGCATCGACGAAGTGCCAGTACCAGGAGATCATAATGATATGTTCGTGATGATAATGTTTGATGCGTCCGGTTAAGTTCATGACCAGTATCAGAAAAATCAAGATCAGGCCGACAACAACGTGGCTGGCGTGCAGACCGACCAGCGAATAGAAAGTCGATCCGAACAGATTCGTGCTAATCGTGAGATGATCCTCGTAAATGAGCTTGTACCACTCAACTGCGGTATAGATCAGAAAACCGACGCCCAAAAGAGCCGTGATCAACCACCAGAGGTTAAAAAGGCTATTTACACCTTTATGAAGATTCCGTTCGGCAACCACGATCGTCGCGCTGCTGGAAAGCAGAAGGACCGTGCCTAGGATAGGTAGCTCCAGTACCTCGTGCGGATAAGGACCGGACGTACTCTTTCCGATGTAAAAAAGATATGCCACCACAAAAATTGTGAAGAGCGCCGTTTCTGTGAGAATAACCAGAATCATTCCCACCACCCGCGGCGAGGGAAGTTTCCATTCCGTTTCGGTGATGCCTATCGATTGAGAATTCACGCTTCGAGATTAGGTAGGAAAATGAATATTAGGGGCACTAACTGCAGTTATTCGAACTTCCAATCCGGATCTTCTGGGTGTTTCAAGTCCCATAGTGGCCGGCGGCTACGCACTTCAGGAAGTTTCTCGAAATTGTATTCCGGGGGAGGCGACGTGGTTGACCATTCCAGTGTCCACGCATCCCAGGGGTCGTCGCCGGCAATCTTACCTTTCCAGGCCGACCACAAGAGGTTGATCGTGAAGCAAATGACGCCGGCTGCCTGAACAAATGCTCCGATCGTTGATATTAAGTTCCACAGATCCCAACCGCGACCGGGTTGATAAGTGTAGATGCGGCGCGGCATTCCCAGGATACCCGCAAAATGCTGAGGATCGAAGGTCAAATGGAACCCGATCGTGAATAGCCAGAAATGCCAAAGCCCAAGCTTCTTATCGAGCATTCGACCAAATGCTTTCGGATACCAATAGTAGAAGAACGCAAAGACTCCGTATAGGATTCCACCCACTATGACATAGTGAAAATGAGCGATCACAAAGTAGGAGTCGTTCAACTGCCAATCGAAGGGGGCCACGCCAAGCATTATGCCCGTCAGCCCGGCAATCAGAAACTGGAACAGAAACGCGATTGCGAAGATCATCGGTAATTCCAGACGGATCTTGCCGCCATATATCGTTGCGAGCCAGTTGAATATTTTGATGCCGGTAGGAACAGAGATGGCCAGCGTAGCCATCGCGAAGAACGTCACTCCAAAGGAATTCAGGCCGACTGTGAACATGTGGTGCGCCCAGACGCCTGCGCTGATGAAGCCTATCAATATGGTCGCAGCCACCATCATCGGGTAACCGAATATCGGTTTCCGGGAAAAAACAGGCACGACTTCAGATATTGTAGCGAAGGCAGGAAGTACGAGGATGTAGACCTCGGGATGCCCGAAAATCCAAAAGAAATGCTGCCAGAGAATCGCCGAACCACCTGACTGCGCGTCGAAGAACGTCGCTCCGAGGTAACGCTCCAGCGTCAGCATAATCTGCGCTGCCGACAATGGGGGAATAAACACAACGACCAGAAACATCGTGACGAGGGCCAACCAGACAAACAACGGCATCCGATGTAGCGTCATTCCCTTGGTCCGGTAGCAGATGATCGTCACCATGATGTTGATCGCACCCGTTACACTGCCAATGCCGGTTACGAGGACGCTGAGCGACCAGAAATCGATACTGTGACCCTTAGAAAAGGCCGGAGACGTCAAGGGAGCAATTGCAAACCACCCCGCGTCGGGAGCCGAGCCGGCTCCATAGAGGCCAGGGCCGGCGACAAAGCTAAAAAACAACAAAAATCCGCTGAAAAAAGTTAACCAGAACGAAAAAGCGTTCAGCCGCGGAAATGCCATATCCCGCGCTCCGATCATCAGCGGAACCAGGTAATTGATCATTCCAAAGACGATCGGCATCGCGACCCAGAAGATCATCACGGTCCCGTGCACGGTAATCAAGTTGTTGAACTCCTGCGGAGAAAGGACGTGACCATTGGGGAACGCGAGTTGAGCTCGAATCGCCAAAGCCATGATCCCAGCCAGGACAAAAAAGAACAGCCCTGTCCCAATGTAAAGCATTCCGAGTTTCTTATGGTCGACCGTGTAGACCAGGTCTTGTACCCACCCGGTCAGAGTACCGCGTTCTTCTCCGGGTCTTGCCGGCACTAGCTCTGCACCGGCATCGGTAATTGTCGTTCCGTTAGGCATAAGGCGTTTAGTTCAGCGTTTTAAGGTAGGCCATGATTTGCTCAACCTGCTGTTTATCCAGCTTCATGTCGGGCATATTGCAGCCAGGTTTCAGCACTTGTGGGTCGCGCAACCAGGATCGGAGGTTCTTGTCGTCGTTGGGCGCAACGCCGGCACCCAGTGTCTGCCGACTCATGAAGTGGGTAAGGTCGGGACCGAAGATACCATTCGCAGTCGTGCCTTCAATCGTGTGACAGCTGCCACAGGTGTTCGCTAAAAAGGCTTTTCCTCCCTCCTCGACATTTGGATCAAAGGTCGGCGGCCGCTGCTCTCGGGTCACCCATCTGTCGAAATCCTCGGGTGATTCCACTACGACGCGAATCAGCATGTTTGCGTGCTGCAGGCCGCATATCACGGTGCAATTGCCAAGGTAAATTCCGAGTACCGAAGGTTGAATCCACCACTTGCTCTCGCGACCCGGAACCAACCATTCCTTTCCGTTTAATTCCGGCACCCAGAAACCGTGGGCCACATCGGCTGACGCCAGCGTCAACTCTATCGGTCGCGGGGTGCTCAAATAGCTTACCGGCACGTGAATTTCGTTGGCCGTGACGATGTTGTATTTCGGGTAGTGTAATTCCCACCAAAAACGGTGACCAACGATTCTTATTTGAAGCGGTTCGCCTATGAACTTGGGGCTATGGATCTCACCCACCGTGCGTGCGGTAGCGAGCGCCAAAACCACCACGATTAAGATTGGCGGTACAGTCCACGCAAGCTCTATGGCAGTGCTGCCGTATACCTGGGGCGGTTCGGTCTCGTCGTCGTCGGTCGTTCTACGCCGGTAACGCACGACAGCGTAAAGAAGCAGCCCACCGACAATTACAAAGATCCCCAAACAAATCAGCAGCGTTAATACCGAAGTCCGATTCACCATCTCGGCCGGAGCTCCTACCGGCTCAAAAATGTCTTGGACCGAACGAACGTGATCGGCAGTCTGCGCGCCCGCCATTCCGGGCAGGGCAGCCGTGAGGAGGAGAAAGACTCGCCAGAATGTTCTCTCCCCCTGATTTCTGAGTGCCGACCCGACCGTTGGGATGAGAATACTTGCGCGATGAACCGATCGGAGGATTCCGCTAGCGCCTTCGATGCCATCCTTGTCTCGCCAAGCCAGGTGCTCCAATGACTTCATAGGGTTTGCGCTGAAAATTTGTTGTTCCGAAGATCGGTTCGTCAATCTCAAAGAAGCAATGAGATGCCCGCCATCCGTTTTATTTACTTGATCTAGATGACACACAAAACACAGCCAGCCCGTCAAGCCGCGTTTCCAAAAAAGTAAATAACGGGCGCGTGACGGTGGCCGCGCGCGTGGCGTGGTAGGGACCGCGCTCCTGCGCGTCCGGCGTTGCAAGTCCAAGGAACGTGCGAACAACTTATGGAAAAGCGCCGCAGCTCAATGCGCGGGGAAACGGGCTCGGGCCGTGCAACGCCGGTCGCGCGGGAGCGCAACCCTACCGCGCCACGCGTGCCGATACGCCGAACGCCGAACGCCGATACGCCGAACGCCGATACGCCGAACGCCCACACGTTTCTCCCGTCGCCCGCTTGAAGAAGATTCGACCGTGAGTTAGTGCTTGGGTTCACCCGATGAATCTGGATTTTAAGTACACCTCCGATGGACTGGTTCCCGCAATCGTGCGCGAAGCGACCCCGCCAGGCCGAGTCTTGATGATGGGCTGGATGAACCGCCAATCTCTTGCGAAAACCCTCGAGACCGGTTTGATGCATTTCTGGAGCCGGTCGCGCAAACAACTGTGGCTTAAGGGCGAAACGAGCGGCCATACGCAGCGGCTAATTCGTTGGTTTGCCGATTGCGACCGTGATACGCTGCTGTTTGAAGTGGAACAACGTTCCGGAGCCTGCCATACAGGGTATCGGAGCTGTTTCTTCCAAGAACTCGATTTCACCGGCGAGCCAAAGACGGTGAATGAAGAAAGGCTCTTCGACCCTGAACAAGTGTACCAGAAATGACCTCATTACCGCTGTTTCCATCCCGTTCGGAATTCCAGGAGTTGGCCGAAAAGGGTAATCTCATTCCAATCTACACCGAGTTCGTCGCCGATTACGAAACGCCCATCGCGGTTTTTGAAAAGATCGATAACGGCGTTCGATCGTTCCTACTCGAATCTGCGGAAAGCAACGATCACGTCGGCCGTTACTCATTCTTAGGCAGTGATCCCAGAATCTATTTTGAAGCCCGTGGCAGACACATCGTCATTGAAGAGAATGGGCGGCAGCTCCGGTTCGAATCAGCCGTCGATCCGCTAACGGAACTGCAGGAGGTCATGGCAAGGTTTCGGGCCGTAGAGCTGCCCGGACTACCTCCGTTCACTGGCGGCGCTGTCGGTTATATCGGGTATGACGCGGTGCGGTTCTTCGAACCGACCGTGGGAGACCCGCCTTCGGATCAATTGGGATTGCCCGAAATGGTGTTTTTGGTCACGGACACTTTTCTGGTATTCGACCACAGGTTTCGCCGGCTGAAAATTTGCGCGAATGCATTTATTGACGGAACGAAAATCGATGAGGCATACGATGTTGCCGCGCGAAAGATCCAGCAGATCGTCGACAAGCTCGAAGTGCTGACCAAGCCGCGCCTGATGAACGCCGCGCCTGTAGCGGTCTCGTTGAGCCCGCGCAGTAACACCAATCGGGAAGAGTTTTATGAGATGGTTAGCAAGGCTAAACGCCACATTGAAGCCGGCGACATCTTCCAGATGGTTCCCTCACAACGATTTGAAGCGAGATTTGATGGGAACCCGCTCGCGCTGTATCGAGCACTGAGATTTATCAATCCGTCTCCCTATATGTTCTGCCTGCGGCTTGGGGAGAAGCTCGCCTTGGTCGGCAGTTCGCCTGAAGTCCACGTCAGGCTCCGAGGGCGAACGGTCGAGATTCGTCCAATCGCGGGAACCCGACAAAGAGGCGGTACGAGCGAGGAGGATCAGCGCCTGAGTGAAGAACTGCTCGCCGATCCGAAAGAACGAGCCGAGCATCTGATGCTGGTCGATCTCGCTCGAAATGATGTTGGGCGTATCTCCGATTACGGCACGGTCCGTGTCACGGAATTCATGGCGATCGAACGATACAGTCATGTTATGCATATTGTTTCGAATGTTGTTGGAGAACTTCACCAGGGCTACACTGCCTACGACGTAATGAGGGCGACGTTTCCGGCAGGAACCGTATCTGGAGCGCCCAAGGTTCGAGCTATGCAGCTCATCTACGAATTCGAGAAGAGCAAGCGAGGCGTGTACGCCGGAGCTGTTGGATATTTCGGGTTTGACGGACAGCTCGATTCCTGTATCGCGTTACGCAGCGTTGTGCTGAAGGATGGGACTGCTTATGTGCAAGCCGGCGGCGGTGTGGTGGCAGATTCTGTACCGGAGCTTGAATATCAAGAGAGCGTCAACAAAGCCATGGCCACTTTTCGCGCGATAGAGCGAGCGGAGCAAATATTATGATCCTGGTATTGGATAACTACGACTCGTTCACCTACAACCTGGTTCAATATTTTGGCGAACTCGGCGCGGAATTGGTGGTGCGGAGGAATGACCGGACAACCATCGATGAGGTTGAGGAGCTGCGCCCCGAGAAAATCTGCATTTCTCCGGGACCTGGAACACCTGATCAGGCTGGGATCAGCAACGATCTTATTCGTCATTTTGGGCCGCGGATCCCCGTGTTGGGCGTTTGTCTTGGGCATCAGTGCATCGGTCAGGTCTATGGGGGAGAGGTAGTCCGAGCTGACCGCATCATGCATGGGAAAACCTCGCCAATCCTGCACGAAGGGGATGGTGTATTTCGCGGGCTGCCAATCCCATTTGAGGCAACTCGTTACCATTCATTGATTGTACGGCGGGAGACTTTACCGGACGAGTTGGAGGTTGTTGCGGAGACTTCGGACCGCGAAATAATGGGACTGCGGCACAGAAAGTATCCCGTGCACGGAGTTCAGTTCCATCCAGAATCAATTATGACAGGAGAAGGGAAAAAACTTTTGGCTAACTTTCTTTCCTTTTAGGTTTCTGAGGACATTTTATCAGCCTTTTGTTAGTGTCTGCGATTGGCAAGCGAAACCTTAAACGCTTACGAAAGGCTGATAAAATGTCCTCAGAAACCTACGCATTTCCGATCGTGATATTAGGTGGCGGTTTTGCCGGTACCTACTGTGCCCGGGCGCTGAAATCAGTCTTCCAGGGGGACACGCACAAAAACGTCGCGGTCCTGGCTGATCAAAATGCGATGTTGTTTCATCCGATGCTCGCCGAAGTGAGCGGATCCTCTATCTCTCCACTTCACGTGGTCACCTCGCTTCGCCAATTTTGTCGTGGGACTTCATTCTTCATGGGCGGGGTGGAAGAGGTGGATCTCGAGCAGAAGAGGGTAAGTTTTATACCGAATCCATTTGTTCCACCAGCGACGTTGATGTTCGAGCATCTAGTATTGGCGATAGGAAGCGTTGTCGATGTCAGCCGGGTGCCGGGAATGCCTGAGCACGGTTATTTGATGAAGACTGTCGGGGACGCGATCCGGCTCAGGACGGACGTCCTGGAACGACTGGAAGCCGGGAGTGTCGTTAAAGACGAGTCGATCCGCCGCAGGTTACTGACTTTTGTTATCGTTGGCGGTGGATACTCGGGTGTCGAGACCGCTGGCCAAGTCTGGGACTTGCTTCGAGACGTGCAGCGATTTTATCCCCGCATAAACCCTAAAGAATTCCGTTTGGTCCTGGTTCACAGCGGCACTCATCTTCTGCCACAAATCGGCGAAGAATTAGGTAAATACTGCGAGCTGCAGCTCAAAAAACGAGGCATCGAAGTGCGGCTTAACACGCGAGTTACCGCTATTACGGCTGAACGAGCGATTCTAAATAACGGCGAAACGATCGATACAAACACCGTGGTCACCACGGTTGGCAATGCCACTCACCCGGTGATTAAAAAGCTGGTCGATCGCTACAAACTATCGATTGATAAGGGGCGGCTCGATACCGAACCGACGATGCTGCTCAAGGGGTATAAGAATCTCTGGGCTGCCGGAGATTGTTCAGCTGTCCCGTTAGCGGATGGCAGCATCTCTCCTGCCACCGCACAGTTCGCGATGCGCCAGGGTACCCTGCTCGGGAAGAATATTCTCGCCGCTCAGAACGGCAAGCCATTGGAGCCTTTCCGTTATAAGAGTTTGGGCGAGATGGCTTCATTGGGACATCGCAACGCTGTCGGAAAAGTCTTTGGATTCAATGTTTCGGGCTTTTTGGGTTGGCTTATGTGGCGAGCGACTTACCTCTACAAATTGCCCGGCCTCGAGCAGAAATCGAAGGTATTCTTCGAATGGAATCTAGAGCTCTTGTTCCCTCGGGACATTAGTTTGCTGGATGTTAAAATGACCAGTGTCGTTGGTCGCGTCCACTTGGAGAAGGGAGATCCAGTATACCATATTGGAGACACCGCATTCTCTTTTTATCTGCTCGAGAAAGGGAAGGTAGAGATTGATGATCATGCCGGCGCGCCCCGAACACTCATGCCGGGTGAACACTTCGGTGAGCGTGAACTGCTGGAAAACACTAGACGCAAGTTTGACGCGATCGCCCTTGAGCCAACCACGCTCCTCGCGCTCGATAAGGCAACATTTGAGGCGTTGACCAAAAACAGCCTCACGCTGGGCTACTTCCTGAATCGAAGCTCAGTCAAGTACCTGACCCTTGATGAGCGGAAGGCAATCGTGAATCGGGCCTCGCCGTCGCTTCTCCAGAAGCGCGTAAAAGATTTTATGCGGGTTGGCACAGTCGTTCTTCGGGATACCGATTCGATTCTTGCCGCTCTGAAAAGCTTTAGGCAAGCCAACGCAACCATGTTACCTGTGGCGGACGGCGAAATGCGGTGCAAGGGTTGGCTGCGCCTCGATTTCGCGCTCGATTGGCTGCACCAGGGAAAAGTGCGGCTGGAATCCACGGTTAGCGAGCTCCGAACATTGCCTTGTATGATTATGAGGGCGGACGACTCGATTGAAAAAGCACTACTGGAGTTCGCTCAGAGTCCAGATCGGGCAGCGGTCGTTGCAAACGATGGCGGGCAATTGATTGGAACCCTTGCGGTGCTGGATCTGCTGTTGGCCGAGGCACCATCGCAGGGGTAGATGCGCGGTGACGCGCTTCCGCGCGTCGCACCTGCTGGCAAGGGGACGCGTTCCTCCGGGTGTGGCATTCGGAGAAAAATGAACTCAAGAACCCAAGTACTCAAGTACTCAAGAATGCTGCGAGGCGGACCTCGGCGCGAGACTGTCCGTTCTTCTCGACTTCTTGAGTTCTTGACTTCTTGAGTTCTTGAGTGCTCGAGTGCTTGAGTTTAGTGGTTCTACCATGACGCCCAGGCTCGACTCACTCCGCGAAGCTCTTGTTTTGTCGCCGCAGAACATTCCGCTGCTTCTTTTGTTCGGTCAGACCTGTCTGGACGAATTGAGTTTCGATGAAGCCAGAGCGGCGTTTGATCGCGTTCTCCAACATGACCCTACCAATGCGGAAGCCAAACTCGGCATCGCCGGCGCCCTCTATTTGAGCGGTAACATTTCTGAAGCGGTGGTGCGTACCGAAGCGTTGGTAAAGTCGACACCCTCTTTCGCAGAGGCTTGGATTTTGCTCGCTCGTTTGGCACTCGCCGAAGGCGATCAAACTTTGGCGGCAGAATATTATCAGAATGCACTCGAGCTGAACCCAAATATGCGAAATCCGGTACTCGACCGGGATATTCGGATTGAGTCCCCGGCAACGCCGGCCAGCGTTGTTCCAGCTGCCGAGTCGGAAGCCCAGGAATCATCTGAGGAGTTCGATGGAGATGCGAGCGAGCTCACCGACCTCGAGAGACCGGAGGTTTCTTTCGCGAGCGTCGGCGGCATGGAGGAGATCAAAGAAGAAATCCGGATGAAGATCATTTACCCGCTTAAAAACCGCGCTCTCTTCAAGGCATACGGCAAAAAGCTTGGGGGCGGCGTGCTGCTTTACGGGCCTCCGGGTTGTGGCAAGACTTTGATCAGCAAAGCGACCGCGGGCGAAATTCAAGCCAACTTCATCTCGGTCGGCATTCATCAGATTCTGGACTTTTATATAGGCAATAGTGAAAAAAATTTGCACCAATTGTTCCAGTTGGCTCGAGACAATCCTCCGGCAATTCTCTTTTTCGACGAAGTAGACGCCTTGGCCGCGGACCGAAAAGATTTCCGCGAAAGCGCGATTCGGACCGTCATCAACCAATTCCTGGCGGAGATGGATGGGAACATTGGAAGCAACGAGGGGATTCTCATACTTGGCGCAACAAATGCCCCCTGGCATCTTGACCCTGCATTTAGACGGCCGGGCCGTTTCGATCGTGTTATTTTTGTTCCGCCACCGGACGAACCGGCGCGGGAAGCGATCGTCACGATTCTGGGACGTGATAAGCCGCTGGAACGTCTTGATGCAAAGACGTTGGCAAAGCGTACGAAGGAATTCTCAGGTGCTGATTTGAAATCGATCTTTGATATTGCGACAGAGCGGGTCCTCTCGCGAGCCATGAAGGAGGGCCGGGTTGTTCCATTGACCACGGAGGATCTTCTCCAGGCTTGCAAAGGCATGAAGGCGTCTACGCGCGCGTGGTTCGAAAGCGCAAAAAATTATGCGCTTTACGCCAACCAGGGAGGGTTCTACGACGATGTGTTGACATTTTTAGGAATTCGTAAATGAGCGAGTCTTTCACGCGCGCAATTTTGTTTGTGAAGCAGGGCAGGTACCGGGAGGCCGAATCCTACTTGCGACAGGCCATACAGAACGATCCGCAGGATCCACAAGGTTTCTTTTTTTTGGCTACATGTTTGATGCACGATCCAAAGGATCGTTCAGAAGCGTTGTCGATGATTGACCACGCACTGCGGCTGTGCCCGAATCGAGCTTTCTATCATGCGCAGCGCGCGAATATTTTGGTACTGCTCGGCCGCACAAAAGAGGCCATGCGCGAAGTCGAGCAAGCAAGAACGTTGGCGCCCGACTCTGCGGATTCGTATGTCGCGGAGTCGGTGGTTATGCTGGTTTCAGGCAAACCGCAGGAGGCAGAGCGCGCCGCTCGTCAAGCTCTTGCGCTCGACGCCGAAAACGAAGCCGCGGGAGACAACCTGGCGGACGCGCTCCGTATGCAAGGCAAGCTGGAAGAAAGCGATGCGCAAATTCGCGGATTATTGGCCAGGAATCCGGAGAATCCGTCGACTCACTCGTCGGCGGGGACGCTGGCGCTTCAGAAAGGAGATGGACGGGCTGCTGAACGGCATTTTTTAGCGGCTCTTCGTATCGATCCGGAACATTCGGAGGCACGAGAGGGGTTGCTGCATGCGTTTCGTGCACGATCACCGTTTTACCGCGCGTACCTCAAATACAGCTTCACGATGGAACGTTTAGGGCGTGGCCGTCGGGGACTGATCGTGATTGGGCTTCTGCTCTTGATGCAACTCGCAAATGTTACCTTCGTGGGGCGGTTGGCGCCGATTGGTTTTGCTCTAGTTGCGGTCTATTGTCTGTTCGTCTTGTGGATCTGGGTAGCGAGGGGCGTTGGAAATCTGTTTCTGTTGTTTGATCGATTTGCTCGTCGTTCGCTGGGGTCTGGTGAGAAAAGGGAGGCGATCGTGGTCGGTGGCGGTGTGCTTGTCGGGTTGACACTATTTGCCGCCGGGCTGTTGCTTAACCAGATCAGCCTGGTCTTCCTGGGTTTGACTTTTGTCAGCGCCGTGTTCCCGATGTCGCTGGTCTTCACGAACCGGTCGACGGCTGGCCGAATAGTTTTTGGTCTCGTCGGAGCCCTTGTTTATCTTGGCGGGCTGGTCTCCTTCTTGCTATTGTTTCTACCCGCGGATAGCGCCGGAGATTTTGCTACCAGCATGTTCGGGTGTAGCATGATCCTCGCGCTGATCGCCACCTGGATCGGTAATATTCCCGCGCTGCGACGGTAG
>Ga0074046_10004219_pt1 | contig 11794 bp, 11 predicted proteins | sample BogForMeECP23OM3_FD_94441 | JGI IMG/M metagenome (GOLD analysis project Ga0074046, IMG submission 94441) | Bog forest soil microbial communities from Calvert Island, British Columbia, Canada - Bog Forest MetaG ECP23OM3 | ecosystem: Environmental > Terrestrial > Soil > Wetlands ...
GTCATCGACAGAAATTTGTGCCGACGGCGCATTCAAGTCCATCACCACCAGCGGTGCGATCAACCGCTCGGCTGGAATCTGCGCCGTGCCCCAGGTTCCGGGAATTAGGGCGGCGGGGGAAATGATGCGTGTGCCCGATTTTTCCCCTGAGCCCGTCTTCACCAGGGCAGTGTCGGTCAGGTCCACCACTTGGGAATAACGGTTCTGCGGATGAGGCGTAGCACGCCTATCGGCAAACAGCAAGAGGGCCATCACGAGCGCGTAAGCGATGATGAAACTACGAATTCGCATCTGAAACCTTAGGTGCCGACCCGGCAAGGGAGAGCACAAATCCAACGTTTTCCTCAGTTGTCATTCGCAACATAATGCCTCTTCATGCTTGGCTGAACCTGAAGTTAACGGTGACGGTGGTTTCTATCCCGACCGGTTGCCCGTCGAGGAGGAATGGTTTGTACCTCCAGTGTTTCACCGCTTCGATTGCAGCCGGAGTCAGCAGCGGGTGACCGCTGACGACTTGCAGGTTCTGAATATTGCCTTCCTGGTCGATGAGCGCCGTTAATACCACTGTCCCCTGAATATGAGCCTGCCGCGCCAAAACAGGGTAGGGAGGGTCAATATGATAGACAAGCAGGCCTTTACTCACCCCCTGCGAGACGCGCACACGTCGCGGCATCGCTGCAGGCTTAGACAAATTCGGCACGGCGGCCAGGCTGGAATTTGAACTGATGATTCCACCAATCACACCACCGACTTGACCCCCAGGAATGCCACCCGGCACGCCGCCAACGACCCCTTCCGATATCGTGGGCGGCGGCGCGTCGTCTTCTTTAATCATCTGAACTTTTGCCGGGATTCGGCCGGGAGTACGCAGGTGCCCATCAGCGATATCGCTCGTGACCTTGACGACCCTGACAACCTTCGGGGCAGGTGCCGCCGCTGGCGGAGGCGGTGGCGGGGGTGGTGGAGCTTCGAGAAAGGTTAATAGTTGCTGCTTGGGCAGCACGTCCGTGAACCACAACGGGATCAGAATAAGGACACCTACGAGCAGACACTGCAGCACGCATGCCAACAACGTTGCCCACGTTCTTCGCTTGCGCTGTCCGCTGCTGCTTTCGAGCAGGCTGTCTTCAAATAGCGTTTTCAGACCAGCCGCGGGAACAACAGGTCTCGTTGCTACCGCTTCCCAACTCTGCTTCATCTGCTTCTGATCTTTTTCATTTTCAACAACCCCGCGCGCACTCATGTGTCCTCCCGTCTCCGGTGATACGAAGGCACGTCAGCATGGGATCACGCGAAAGCCGCTGCCCCATGGACATGTTCCTCAATGAATATTTGAACTCGACGCCACACTTACAGCACACGCGATACGTTCGGCCATGTATCGTGAATACCCGGCTCAGGTTCTGGTGGTGACAGCCGAACAAGAAATCAAGGATGGTAACCACGCTGTCCGTAAAGCCTCCTCTCCAAGCCAATTGCTGATGCATTGGCCTGTTTCCTCAGCAAAGCATTCTGTTCGTGCAAATCACCTGCCAGACTGGTGCACTAGTTAAGGTCTTATTTCTGATGGCGCTGAGAACACTCGACGCGATCTGTCGGTGACAGTTGGTGGGCACTGCCCCGATTCGGGCAGGCACCTGGGAGCTTTAGGACCAAGCGCGCAGTGGAAAGCAATGACTTACTGGCCAGGGTGCCCCATCCTAACGTCGCGTTTTGTGCGACGTTAGGGTGGGATTCCAAGGTCGCATCCTCTTGGGGATTTCGCCTCCGTTCCACAAAAACCCACAAAAGAATGTCATCCTGAGCGGAGCCGGGACTTCGCGAAGTGAAGTTCCGGCGGAGTCGAAGGACCCCTACCCGCTCTATTAAGTCCGATCTTTACAGCCGGGGTGCCCCATCCTAACAGTCGCGTTTTGTGCGACGTTAGGGTGGGATTCCACAATCGTGTGCCCCCTGGGGATTTTGCCTTCGTCCACAAAGCTCCACAAACTTGTCATCCTGAGCGGAGCGAAGGACCTGCTTTTTTCGTCGGCGGGGTGCCCCATCCTAACGTCGCGTTTTGTGCGACGTTAGGGTGGGATTCCACAATCGTGTGCCCCTGGGGATTTTGCCTTCGTCCACAAAGCCCCACAAACTTGTCATCCTGAGCGGAGCGAAGGACCTGCTTTTTTTCGTCGGCGTCACCGCCGAACCCAGTCGCGCCAAACTGGGGCTATGCATCTTTAGCGGACGCAGCCTTGAGCGATCGACCACCGGCTCCTCCTCCGCTACTCCGAACCCTTCCGCAACGATGCTAAACTTTCCGGTTCCCCCCAGAAACTTTGGAGCGATGTCCCAACTGAATCTCAAGCCCGCGCACGCGGCGGTCAAGAACTACTATGCCGCCCTCACCCAGATGGGACAACTTCACTTCGACAATGAGGCTCAGGTCAGCGACGCTTTCGCCAAGCTGCTCGCCGCCTGTGGAAGAAAACTTCATCTCACCTTCGTTCCACAATTCTCTATCCAGCGTGCCAAAGCGCGCGTGATCGTGGACGGTGCTTTGGTCGATGACTTCCACCTCGCTCACGGCTTTTGGGAGGCGAAAGACGAAAAAGACGACCTGGACCGCGAAATCAAGTCCAAGCTAGACAAAGGCTATCCCCGCGACAACATCATCTTCCAAGCTCCCGAGCGCGCCGTCCTCTATCAGTCGGGCGCACGCATCGCCGACGAGGACATCTCCAACCCGGACTACCTGACCCAGATCGTCAACCAGTTCTTCGACTACAAAGCTCCCCACATCGAGGAGTGGGAACAGGCCGTAAGCGAGTTTTCCGAGCGCATCCCCGAACTAGCCGCCGCCGTTAAGAAGATCATCGACGAGGAACGCCGCAAGAATCCCGCCTTCGTCCGCAGCTTCGACGACTTCTACGCCCTCTGCCGTCAAGCCATCAATCCCAATCTCTCCGAAGACGCCGTCGAGCGCATGTTGATCCAGCACCTCCTCACCGAACGCATCTTCGAGAGAATTTTCGATAATCCCGATTTCACCCGCCGCAACGTCGTGGCCGCCGAAATCGAAAAAGTCATAGTCGAACTGACCAAGCGGGCGTTCAACCGGAACGAATTTCTGCGCCCGCTCGACCGTTTCTACAAGGCCATTGAAGTAAGCGCGGAAAACACCACTGGCTTCTCCGAAAAGCAGGCCTTCCTAAACAAGGTCTACGAACGCTTCTTCCAGGGATATTCGCCCAAAGAAGCCGACACCCACGGCATCGTTTATACTCCGCAGCCCATCGTTAACTTCATGGTGCGCAGCGTGGAAGAAATCCTGCAAAAAGAATTCGGACGCACACTCGGCGACAAAGGCGTCCACATCCTCGACCCCTTCGTCGGCACCGGCAATTTCATCGTCAACATCATGGACAAGATCAAAGCCACCGACTTGCCCTACAAATACGAAAACGAGCTGCACTGCAACGAAGTCATGCTGCTGCCGTACTACATCGCCAGCATGAACATCGAACACGCCTACTTCGAGCGGACGGGCGAGTACAGCGCGTTTCCGGGGATTTGTTTGGTAGACACATTTGAGCTGGCGGAAGCCAATCAGAGCGGCTTTAGCTTTATGACCGCGGAGAACGCTGAGCGAGTCAAGCGTGAGAAGGAATCGCCGATTTTTGTGATCATCGGCAACCCGCCATACAACGCTAGGCAGCTGAACCAAAGCGACAACAACAAGAACCGCAAATACCGCGTGATGGACCGGCGAGTTGCAGAGACCTACGCGAAGGATTCCCGAGCCACCAACAAAAATGCGCTTTCGGACCCGTATGTGAAGGCGTTCAGGTGGGCCTCGGATCGCATTGGCTCGGAGGGGATAATCGCACTCGTAACCAATAGCAGATTTGTTCACGGAAAGGCTGCCGATGGGATGCGCAGGCACCTCCAACAAGATTTCGACACGCTGTACATCCTGGACCTGGGTGGTGACGTAAGGAGCGACCCGAGCCTATCCGGAACGCGCGACAACGTTTTCGGCATTCAGGCCGGCGTGAGCATTAACCTTCTAATCCGAAGAAGACAAGAGAGCAGAGCAAAACGAATACTCTACGCCCAAGTCGGAGAACACTGGGCGAAGGACCAGAAGTTCAGGTATCTCGACCATGCCAAAGATGCGGCCGGGGTCAACTGGGTGCAGGTACGTCCCGATAACAAAGGAAGGTGGCCGACCGGGGTGCTAAACGTTGAGTTCGACGATTTCCTGGAACTCGGAGGCAAGGAAGAGGGAAGCGTATTCGCAAGAAATTCCCGTGGCGTCGCCACCTGCCGGGATGCATGGGCGTACAACTTCGACCCGACAGAACTTGCGCGAAGCGTCCGGAAGACGATTGATTTTTACAACTCCGAGGTCAGTCGGTGGCTCCGTAGCAAGAAGAACGAGGACGTAGACTCGTTCGTAAACTACGACGACACAAACATCAGTTGGAGCAGAGACCTAAAGGCAGATCTCGATAGGGGTAGGTACGCAGAGTTCCAAGAAAGCAAGATAAGGCGATCGCTCTACAGACCATTCACAACATCCAACTTGTACTTCGACCGCATACTCAATGAAGAAGTGTACGGCCAGCCTTCGATCTTCCCAACGATTGCAAGTGAAAGAGAGAATCTTGCAGTCGTGGTTACTGCTCACTCACAGATTCCATTCTCCGCCCAGACAGCCAACCGTATACCGTGCCTAGATGCGGGAGGGCGTCCATCGCAGTGCTTCCCCTTCTACACCTACGCCGAAGACGGCACTCACCGCCGCGAGAATATCACCGACTGGGCGCTCGAACAATTCCGCTCCCACTACCACGACCCCTCCATCACCAAGTGGGACATCTTCCACTACATCTACGCCGTCCTGCATCACCCCGAGTACCGCGAACGCTACGCCGCCAACCTCCGCCGCGAACTCCCCCGCATCCCCTTCGCCTCCGCCACCGGGGCTAAAGCCCTCGGAGAGACGGCGAATGACGCGGCGCTAAAGCGCCGCTCTTCCACCGCAAGTCTTCAGATCGATGGGGCTACCGTGCACGCTCGGGCTACCGTGGAAGAGCGGCCCTTCAGAGCCGCGTTAGCAAGCAAAAAGTCGAGGGCTTTAGCCCCTGAGGGCCCGCTCGCCGCGGATGCAGCTGTGGTGAAAGATATTGAAGTTTTCCGCGCTCTAGCAGAAGCCGGCCAGCGCCTAGCCGAAATCCACGTCCACTACGAACAGCAGCCCGAATACCCGCTCACCAAAAGAGAAAAAGCCGGAGAAAAGCTGGACTGGCGCGTCACCAGAATGCGTCTAAGCAAAGACAAAACCACCCTCATCTACAACGATTTCCTCACTCTCTCCGAGATCCCAAAAGAAACCTACGACTACCGCCTCGGCAATCGCTCCGCCCTCGAATGGGTCGTTGATCAGTACCAAGTCTCAACCGATAAACGCAGCGGCATCACCAACGATCCAAATCGGGAAGACGATCCGCAGTATATTTTGCGCTTAGTAGGTCAAGTCATCACCGTCAGCCTCGAAACGGTTAAAATCGTTAAAGGATTACCAGAGTTGCGAACTCCAGCGACTCCCGCGAGGTGATCGTGCCAGTCGAATTTGTTGTCCAAACCGCAGACCTTCTCCAAGCAACAGATCAACTCAAAGCCAACCGTGGGAAGTACAGCGAAACCGATTTCGTCGATATATTGGCGTCGGAGAGTGTCGCCATATTTCGCGCAGTCGGTACCGAATCCGAGGCACCCGTCGTTGGCAAAATCCCCGGCTCAGTACGCGTACTGCTAAAGACCCTGGATCAGATCAATAAAGCCGTGACAACCTTTAAGACAACGGAACTGGATTTTCACTGTGAGCCGGGCATCATCAAAATCGGGCCTTGGAAAGTTAAAAACCACGAAATCAAGGTAGGCAAGATTCCGGAGCAGAGGTTGGCTTTGCCTATCGACCTTTCTGTGCTCGACACCCTCGCCTTGGCGAATACTTACATACCGCAAGATCAATGAGGAAGGCATGCGGGCGCGGGTCGACGAAGCACTGAACGCTCGAAAGCTAGCCGTCGCCGATGCGCTCGCGGCCTTGCAAGCTCTCGAAATAACAGAACGGCAACTGCAAGGCTTAATCGACGCTCACCTAACGGGCGCGGCCGAACGGCTTCGGAAATCTCTCCGACTTGCGTAGGCGGTTGGGACGGGTGTTGGAATGCGATCCTTTGACGCCACTTATTTCATCACAAACCATCTGTGATCGAAATCCATTGACTTAAGAAACGTCGTGCGTGACGATTTAATTATCTGATTGGGGCAGTTTCGATGTCCGGTAGGGGGAGGGGGGTACCCCCCGGCGCACACGGTTGTGGAATCCCACCCTAACGTCGCACAAAACGCGACGTTAGGATGGGGCACCCGGCACCCGGGGTTCGGTTTTGACTGAGAACTGACAACTGAGAACTGAGAGCTGACAGCTGGTCCTACGCGGCGAAGCCTCGCCAGTCGGCGATTTCTTTCAGGCCTTCTCCGCGGGCATGCTCGAACAGCCGGACTCGATGGCGGTCGTGTTCGAATTCGTGGATGTCGGCCCAGACTTCGGCCTGCCACGCTGTCTCGTGAGTCGCGGTCTCTCCGCAGCTGGCACAGCGGGTGTGAAAGGTGACGCCCGGCTTCGGATTTGTAGAAGCCTGCACGTCTTCATTTTGCAGTTCGATGAAGACACAGCGCACTTCTTCAATCTCTTCGTTCGGACCCAGAATGTGTTCGTAGCGGAGCAGATATCCAAAGCCGAGTTTGCGGGCTTCGAGCTCGGCGTCCTCGCGGGTGTGGAAGGGCCCGTATTCGGCCCGCAGTTGCTCGGTCGAATCGCAGGCCATCCAGAAAATGTCTTTGTAAACCATACCTACCTCAGTCTCGGGTCGGAATTCGTGCATTGCCGAACTCTTGAAGCTCTCAACCGATGACGCGAGTCGAACGGGTCCGAAGGTAACCGAGCAATTTGATTACCGGGAAGGCGGCGGTTGAAGCGCCTTTGCTGGGGGGAGGATTCCGGGAGAAGCTTGTGGTGTATTCCCTTGAAAACATGCTATTTAGGCCAATAGTCCCGGAACTGCCACCGGATTGTGGGGAGCTTCGGGTCACGAGGCCACGCTGCTGGTGTGAAATCTGTTTCCACCCCATCAACCATTGCACGGGCACAATTCCACTTCGGTCGTAATGCGCACGGCTGGATTGGCGAGCACCCGCCCCTTGTAAAGGCGCAAGGAGCGGGCCACCCTTAGGGAGTCCCTCCGGAAGCCATCGCCGCCGTCTTTCTTCCTGCATCCGCGAAGGGAACCTTCTCCTCGCCTGCGGATACGCTCCATCCTGCTGCCGGCGGCAACAGGCCATTCCCCGGTTGCACATGCCAGCTCGCTCCACCGTGGCCAGCTACGTAGAGCGCGAGTTCCAGCCGGGTCCAGACACCCAGCTTGTCGAAGGTAGTGCGCAGGTAATTCTTCACTACCTGCTCGCTGGTGATGAGCACCCGGGCAATGTCTTTGTTGGTAAGACCCTGCCAGACCAGAGTTGCGACTTGAACTTCCTTGACGGTTAGCCGATCACGGGGTGGCATGGTTGCACCTGCTCCTTGATGAACATGGCGGTGGCAAGTTTCACCCGCTTCCGGCCTTCTTTGATGCCGGCACGCAGAAACAGCGTCCGCAGATGCTGTTTGACAGTGCGCGGACTGATGTTCAACTGGCTGGCGATTTCCTTGTTGCTGCATCCCTGCACCAGTAGACGCAGTACCTGCTGATCACGGGGCGTGATCTTGATTTCGTTGAGGTTGATCATGGTCGTTTCGTCTGCTCCTTCAGTTCAATCTTGGGGTTGCGACCCGCCGTAAACCCATGCAAGCTGTTCGCCAAATCTTCGCTTCAGCAGAAGGCAGTTTAAAACCATACAGTTAGGCTTTCATGTTTCACTTTCGTTCGCCTTTTCTTAGACCGTGTTCATGAAACGGTTCCAGATTGGCGTCCCCAAAGCGGAATCGATCCCAAAAAGATCGCTGTTTTTCTTGGTTTCAGACTGGCCCCGACTTGCACTACAATGGCGGCAGTTGGACTTTTCTTCTCCCCGTTGCCATGCCCTCGAGCCGGCCCAACCTGATCCTTGACGAGCGATCCTTTCAGGGCTTGCTGTCGGCCGCCTTCATCATTCAGGAACATAACGACCGGCAGAAACAGGCTCGACAGGCACAGGCAGAAGCGGAAGGCGAGAGCAGCGGGGCGGGCGAATTTCGTCCCGGAGAACGCCTGCAGCGCAACTGGGCATCGATGTGGCTGATGAGCCAGGAGCGGGGCTTGTGGCCGGAACGCTCGGGCGAGATTCGCGAAGCTGCAGCAAGGAAAGGCCCGACGCTGCACGCCAAGATCACGCCGGAAAGAGCCGACAGCGTCCACGATCCAGTGCGCGGCGGATCGGTGCTGGCCAAAGCAGCAGCCCAAAACAACTGGATCACCGAAGCGGAAGACGACGCCGGAGATTTCGCAACCGAGGATTCCGCCCCTCAGGATTTCGCAACCGAAGAGTTCGCCCTACCCGCCAGCGACGATGCTTTGCCGATCGAAGCCAGCGCTGAAGCAAGCAACGCCAGTCCCGGCGAGGTTGCTCCCATTTCTTTAATACAGGGCATTGCGGACTGGCGCGTGAAGCTGCGCTTTCGGCGCGCCGACCTGTATCTGGGGACAGCCATCGTCGTGGCGGCGCTGGCGCTGCTGTGGCCGGCGGTGGGATCGCCGCAGCCAGCGGCGCTCAGTCCGTGGGAAAGGGCGCTGATCACGCTTGGAATTGCGGAGGCGCCCGCACCCGTGATCCATTTTCAAGGGGACCCGGGGATCCAGGTCTGGGTTGATCCGCACAGCGCTCTCTACTACTGTCCCGGCGAAGAGCAGTATGGAACAACCGCGGGCGGCCGGTTGAGCAGCCAACACGACGCGCAGATGGATCGCTTCGAACCCGCCGGTCGCAGCGCCTGCGAGTAAGCTTCTTCCGATTACTCTGGGCAAAGAAGAAATCGAAAGGCCACCAACTTTCGCGTTTTCCAAAAGTGGGCTGCGGGACGCCAGCACAAGAGTGGCCTTGTTTTGAGCGCGGCCGACGGTCGCATGCAAAGCATCGATAGCGCAAGCCGGCCACAGTGGTGACCATTGTAACGCCGCCATTGTACTGCGGTACTTTGACCCAATCCTGTCCCGTCCCTACCATGACAGCCAGAGTGGTATCGAAACGGCGATCCTCAAAGGGTCGCTGGAGATACCGGGCTGGGCGATTCCATTTACGAATTTGTTTGCAGATTTCGTATTACGGAACGGGAGCCGCGGGTGGCGCAAATGATTATGAGAAGCCTGAACAAAAATGCGAGGCATCGGGCGAGCGGCTTCAGCTTGATCGAAGTGCTGTTGGTTCTGGCGATCATCATCGTGCTGGCATCGATTTCGTCCATCAAGCTGGTCCCGATGCTAAGGCAGCAGCACATCACCAATGCGTATAACACGACGATGGCGGCAATGCGCCTGGCGCGGGACAACGCGGTGGGGCAGCGGGCAATGTACTCGGTGACCTTTGCTAACGCGGTTTCGCCGAGCCCTTACGCCACCATCACGGTGTCGCCAGTGGGGGCCACATTTCAAGGCGATCAGAATGCGGTGGTCTATACCTTGCCGCTGGATGTGTCGTTCCTGGCACTATCCGGGATTCCCACAACTTCCACGACGGTTCCAGACGGCTATGGGTCGGGGACATCTGCCATCGATTTTGGGTGGACGATCAACGGCGTCGGCACCGGAGGACAGGCGACGATTTACTTTTGCCCGGACGGTTCGTCGCAGAGGGCGCCGGGCACGAACAACGACGGTAGTTGTCCGGGCACTTGGGATGGCGGCGTGGTGTACCTCGCGCGTCAGGGAGATCTGATGAGTTCGCGGGCCATCACGCTGTGGGGCGGGACGGGACGCATTCGCGGATGGCGGCTCTACGCCTTGACGGGAGGAGGCTATCAATGGCAACGGCAATGATGGAGCGCGGCGTGAAGGCGCGCGCGCGAACGCAAGCGGAGGCTGGATTTTCGCTGCTCGAAGTCATGCTCTCGATCGTCATCCTGACGGTGGGACTGGTAAGCCTGCTAGGCGTTTTCGGACTGGCCATGGCTTCGACGCAGACCACGCAGCAGGACATGATCGCCAAGCAACTGGCGAACGAAGCGTACGAGAGCATCGTGACCGCGCGCAACACGTCACAGATTGACTGGGATGAAATCCAGAATAACCAGGGTACCCAGTACTGCGTCGACCTTCCCTCACCCTGCGGCATCTTCATAGGCAGTGCGGGGACTCCGCTATATCAACCGATCTACAACGCGGGAGCGGACGGAATTTATGGGACGGCGGATGACCAACTCTCGGGCGAGCAAACTTTACGAGAACCGGGGCCCGATGGGACGTACGGGGACGTGGACGATGTGATCATGCCCTTGACTACGTTTCAGCGCGCCATTCAGATTGCGCCGGTATTCGACGCCAACGGCAACATAGAGCCTACGCTGCGCAGTGTGACTATCACCGTGGAGTACCAAACTCCGAAGTCGAAACTGATGAAGACTTACGTTCTGAATTCGTTCATTTCGCAGTACCAGTGAAGAGGGGCTATGAGCGATCGATCGACAAAGCGCGAGAGTGGATTCAGCCTGATGGAAATGACGATCGCCATGGCTTTGGGCACGGTGGTGCTCGGCGCGGCCCTGCAGCTTTACAGCCAAGGCGTGGGCGCGACTTGGACGGTCTCGCAGCGGGCGGAGCTGCAACAAGACTTTCGGGCCGCCTCCGACATGCTGATCAGGGACCTGAGCCTGGCCGGCTCGGGGCTGGGCAACGGCACGAACATCCCCCTGCCCTCCGGGACCGCTCCGGTGTACGGCTGCGATCAAACGCCGAAATGTTACCTCGGCAGCACCAATCTGGTCTCGGGGAAGTATCCCTTGCAGAGTGGAACGCCAACTCTCTACGGTCTGATCCCGGGATACACTCTGGGGCCGACCCTCGCCAGCAATCCGTCAGCCACGGATGTGGTGACGGTGGCGTACGCGGACAGTTCGTTCTACTTGAACTGCTACCAAGCGACGATCTCGGCGTCGGGCAAAGTGACCTTCGCGCCAGCTAGCCCGCCGGCTTGGCCGGTAGGCTGTTTGCCGAATGGCGTGGCCGCGCCGCAAACCGTGAACGATACCATGCTGGGGCTGACGCCGGGCGATCTGGTTTATTTTCCCGCATGGAACATGGTGGGCGAAGTCACGGCGGGCACGATTACGACGGGTACAGTCGCGGTCAACGGAACCAACTACCCCACGTACATCGTTCCCTTCGCCAACGGCGATGTGCTGAATATGAACCAGACACCCGCCGGCGCCACCGCCGGCCTGAACACCGTGGCGCTGAACTCCAGTGGAACGAACCCAGTGCGCCTTCTGGTGATCACCTATTACATCGACAACACGGTCAGCCCGGCGCGACTGATGCGACAGATCAGCGGACACAGCCCGATGCCAGTGGCGGATGGCATTGTTTACATGAAGTTCAGCTATGACCTTTTTAACGATGCCACCAATCTTCCGGCGGTGAACCAGCCTAATCCCGGTTCCGGCGATGCCAACGATACGGCTTCGAATGGGCTCAACCCCACCGCCATCACCAAGATCAACATTCTGCACATGGCGATGGATAGCACTCTGCACGGCGCGAAGGGTTATCAA
>Ga0074046_10004220_pt1 | contig 11794 bp, 9 predicted proteins | sample BogForMeECP23OM3_FD_94441 | JGI IMG/M metagenome (GOLD analysis project Ga0074046, IMG submission 94441) | Bog forest soil microbial communities from Calvert Island, British Columbia, Canada - Bog Forest MetaG ECP23OM3 | ecosystem: Environmental > Terrestrial > Soil > Wetlands ...
CCGGCGACCAACAAGCTCGTGGAGGGCGGCGCGGGCCCCGAGATCGAGCAGCTCTTCAAGGGCATCTCCGCCGTTCTGGGCGCAGCTGGCCTGAGCCTCGCGAACGTCGTCAAGGCGAATGTCTATCTCACGGATATGAACGACTTCGCCGCAATGAACAAAGTCTATGAGACCTTCTTCGAGGCTCCCTACCCCGCGCGCACGACCATCGGGATTTCGGCGCTACCAGGCGGCGCGCATGTTGAAATCGAGGTGATTGCAACAGCCGGTTAGCCCCGCTCCGCGAAGACAAATGCTTTCGCAATTGTCCGCTCTCATCCAAACAACCCGGAACCCTTTAATCCCGCCGATGTTGACCTTTGCAGCATCGGCGTGACGGGCGGGATGGAGAGCAGTATGACGTATGTAGACATTGAAAGCGCCTCGTCTCTACCGCTGGAACGCTCGCGGCCGACAGTTCGCAAGACCGTCCGGCAGGAGAGACTGGAACGCCTCGCAGAAATACTTGAGGAACATGACAGCACGATCCCGCTTCTGACCCGGATCGAATATGCGCCCTGGCACGAGCGTCCTTATCTTCGCGAAGACCGCTCCCCTTTGACCCTGGCTTTTCAGGACGAGGGCTTCAGACGCCAAGGACTTTCGGGCGACCGTTTGGGCGATATCATGGACTTTTTCGAACTCAACGAACGCGAAGCCCATCACCTCTTGTGCTATTGCCATTACGCCTCGTCCGTGACTTCGATGATGGTGGCGGAACGTGCGAGAGACCTTGCTAGCAAGCGGACGCTTCGCCAGATGTTTGAGGGGCTTCGGCTCCGGTTATTCGGCGCAGCGTAGGGGCGGCAGCCATGCCCGTGCGGGCGGTCGGAGGAACGGCGCCGAATGGTTTCTACTTCCGTCCCCCATCGCCGATAAGCGCAAACGCGGCCCAGGTCGCGGGATGCGACGCGAGGCTGATGGTTTGGTCGCTCACGAGCGCGGCCATCGCGGTGCGCATCGCTTCTGCCTGACTAAGCCGGGGGTCGTTCTCCATAGCGCCGAATGCCCCCGTCGTCAGTTTGACCGCGGCGGCGCTATCGATTTCCCAATGCGTCACCAGGAGGGCGCGGGAGCCGGCGTAAAAGAAGGCTTTCGTGAGGCCGGACAATGCTTCTGCGCCCTGGGAACCTCCCGCCGCTGTGTTACACGCCGAAAGCACCACCCAGTTTGCATTCAGCTTCATCTGCGATACTTCGGAAGCGGTCAAAAGGCCATCGTCCTCCGGCGTGGCGGTTTCTGGCGGTGTAAGCAGGAGGGCGGGCTCCGACACGCCGGGCAGGTCGCCTGAGACCAAGCCGTGCGTCGCGAAATGGATCACCCGGTAGTTCGCGAGGCGGCCACTTTGGTTCAGGCGCTTGAGGGCCGTTTCTGTTGCCCGTTCTCCGAGAAGGACATCATCAGGCGAAGCCTTCAGGGATTTGGCGACTTCACACAGTTCATCGGCGGTTTCCGGCAACGCGATTTGCGCCTGCAGGACACTCACATCGGCAAGCCCTCCGCGAAAAGCTTCGGAAGGGCGCAGCTTCATCGGAGCGCGAATCGACCGCGAAACGGTGCTTGCGGTCCACAACGGCACGGTCGCGCAAGTCTGCTTCGAACGAGCCAGCTTTGCGGCCGCCGGATCTCCGTTCAGCAGCGGGTTGCCAAATCCCAGGAACGGTTTGCTTGCTTGCGATGCCTTCGCTGCGCGCCTGAGTGCCCGAAGGCTTGAGACCGAGGGCAAAATCGAAATCGGCGCTGTTGTCCCAAGCCACTTCACGTCGCGAAGCTTCGTACCGGGCGCCGGCTGTTCGGTCACGAGAGTTGCAAACGGAAGTTGCATCAGGCTCTGCGAGGGAACAATCAGAAGATGCTTGCCCGCTATCGACTTTTCGGCAGGACCGAGGAACAGCTTGTAAAGGCGATGTGCGCGGTCGAGATCGAAGGGCAGATCGCCGTCCGCATTCGGCTTCCGCCCCAAACTCCGGCATCTTTCGAAGACCGTTCTTTGAAATTTCTTGCGCTGGAGTTCGGCCTGGGTCGTTTCCGGCCAGTCTGCCGGGTCGGTCCAGTTGGATTGGTCAAGTCCACAGCGAAGATTGGCAACCTCGGCCGCGAGAGCATCGGAGCTTAGGTTGATGAGGGCCAAGCTTTTCTCAGTCTTCGTTACAACCCAGACCCAGGTTGGGGAGCCGGTCTCAATGAAGAGGACGAGCGCTTCATCCTCTCGAAGCAGTGCCTGGACCTCTGTGACGTCGAGCGGCGCGGGATTGGTGAAATCCGCGTAGTCGGGGAAGCGGCTCGCGATATTCGCGTCGAGCGCCGATATTTCAGCACCGATGCGATCGAGGCGGCCAACGCTGCCTTGCGCCATCTGTGCGGAACTTTCATTCGTGAGGGTGGCCTGTGTGAGGCGCTGCTGGATCGCCTGCCATTCGCCAACGAGGTCTTGCCGTCTTCGCAACAATCCCGACAGCTCATCGTCGGTCGCGGAAGCGCGCGCGGACATCTGGAGCAGTGAAGCTGCCGCCTGCGAAGGCCGCCATTGAGCGGCCTTGAAGATCTCACGCGTCATTGCAACGCCCTGGCTCTGGTCCTCCATCAGGAAATGCATCGAAGCATTGATGAATTCCCCTGCTGCGGTCCTCTGAAGGACTGGATCGAGCTCCGTCGCTGCGAGTTCGCCCTGCCGCGACCGGCTGCTTCGTTCGCTCTGCTTTTGCAGAATTCCCAGCGCTTCACGAAAGTAGGCCACCGTCTTTGGCCAGTCTTTTTTTCTCTGATAGAACCACCCGAGGTTTCTTAGCATCGTCACGCGGCGAGGATGATCGCGATCGAAAACCTGCAGCATCACCTGATTTGCCGACAGCATCATCATCTCGGCGCGATTGAGATCGCCCCCTTTCTCGTAGAGCGTCCCGAGATTGTTGTATGTGGTGGCGACGTAGAGATGATTTTCGCCAAGGGCAGCCCGATAAATAGCCAGCGTTTGCAGCAACAGTTTCTCGGCTTCGCCGTAGTTTTTCTGGTCCTCGAGCAGATCCGCCACATTGACGAGCGTCGAGGCCAATTGCACGCGCGCGCCCGGAAACCTGCTCAAAATCGCGATGGAGTTCTTATACGCCGCTATGGCGTCGGCTGTTCGCCCTGTGAGCTGATAGACGATTCCAAGGTTGCGATAAGTGATCGCGAACTGCGCTTGAACGGCGTCAGTCTTAGCCAGTGAGATTGCGCGCTCATAATAAGGGATGGCGTCCGCATAGCGGCCAAGCTGGTAATGAAGTTCACCCAGATTGTTCAAAAGAACCGAGCCGGAAGGCGTATCAAGTTGCCTCTGGGCCTGCAGGATTGCGACAGCGCTCTTGAGCGCAGCTATCGCCTCGGCGTAGCGCCCTTCCTTGCGAAGGGCTTCGGCCTCTTGGACCTGAGTATTTTGCGGCCGGGCCGGATCGGCGAGGCCGAAAGCGCATAAGGACAGAAAACTAAAAAAAAGCGGGACGAATCTTTTCTTCATGAGCCTGGCCAATCAATAAAAACGGGGCTCACTTAGCGAAGCATCTCACCATCATTATGACGCGCTTGAGGTTTACATACGCGCGAACGGCGTTGCTGTGTAAAAACAAGCGCCGCCGGGCAACCGATGGAGCAAGAAGTCGTAACTTGCCACTTTAATTCTTACATCCTAACGTGTTGATGTGACACGGCGGGCCAGACGACAGGCAAATTTCTGTTTGGCGAGGGAAAGATTTGCATGCGGCGGCGCGCTCAGGCGACCTCTAAAGGGGCAGTAGAGGCATACATGATCTTAAGGATAGCGTCTCGCGTAACACTTGCGGCCTGTTTATCCGGCTTTTCGGCGTTAGCGATGGCGCAGGAGGCGGGGAAACCTCAACCGCCAGCGGCTATGAAGCTGGACGCAGCCCCGGCGAAAGACGCTGCGCCAGACCCGTTGGCGCCTTCCGAGCAGGACGTTCCGCCACCGGTGGCGCCGGGCGCTCCGGCTGATAAGCCTGCGGACGTTGCACAAGCTCCGGTCCCCGAGGCGGACCCGATTGCCTCTCAGATCCTGGCCCGCGTAGCGAAAGCGGGCAGCAAAGCGGATGCCCGCGAGGACGTTGCGGGATTGGCCGCATTCTATAACGGGGAAAAAGGCCAGCCCATTTGGACGTCGAAGGATGGCCTCACCCCGAATGCCTTGAAGACCATCAAGGAGATCCGCAGCGCTGACGACTGGGGCTTGGACGCGTCAGCTTTTCAAACCCCGTCGAATCCCGGGCCAGGGGCAAAGCACGAAGCTTTGGCCGATGCTGAACTCAAGCTGAGCCTCGCCGTCTTGAAATATGCGCGCCATGCGCGCGGCGGCCGCCTCGACCCTCCTTCTCTCAGCGAGATCATCGACAGGCGGCCTCATATTTACGACCCCAAGTCGGTGCTGAGAGCGATCGCCGCGGCAGAGTTCGCCGATGCCTATCTGCGCAGCCTTCATCCAAAGAACGAGCAGTTCAAGCGGCTCAGGCAGGCGCTTCTCGGAAGCGGCGGTTCCCCGTCGCGGATTCCCGTCGGGCCGAACTTCAGGCCGGGCGATAACGATTCGCAGATCGCCCTGATCAGGAAGCGGCTAGGGGCGGGTGTCGACGGGAGGCGGGACACCGTCTACGACAACGCGCTGCTCCAGGCGGTGAACAGATATCAGAAAGAACACGGCCTCCGCGTCACAGGCATTATCGACCAAAGCTTTCGGGCTTCGCTCAATGAATCGGGGGGCAGGCAATCGGCCTCCGGCCCGCCGGATGAAAGGAAGCTGCGTATTCTTGTCAACATGGAGCGCTGGCGCTGGATGCCGGATGACCTCGGCAGCTTTTACGTCTGGGACAGCATCCCCGAGCAGGTCACTCGAGTGTTCGACCGCGGCAAGATGGTGCTTATGGAGCGGATCGTCGTTGGGCGGCCGACCACTCCGACCCCGACTTTCAGCGCAAACATGCAGTTCATCACCATCCATCCCGAATGGGCCGTGCCTGAAGGGATTAAGGTCAATGAAATCGCGCCCAAGCTGCAGCGAGGCGGAGCGGGAGGAGATTTCTATGGCTATGGCGGCGGGGGAGGAAGCAGCCAGGTTCTGCAGCGACTGGGCGGGCTCCGCGTCACCTATAACGGCCACGAAATCGACCCGGATTCGGTCGATTGGTCGAGCGTCGATATCCGGCGGTTTCAATTCATTCAGGGTGCGGGGGAGCGCAATGTGCTCGGGGTCGTGAAGTTTCGCTTCCCGAATAAGCACGACGTGTACATGCACGACACGCCCGACCGCCATCTCTTCAACCAGACGCCCCGCACTTTCAGCCATGGCTGTATGCGCACAGAAAATCCTCTCCACCTTGCGGAAGTGATCCTTGCCCACGACAAGGGCTACTCGGCGGGCCAGATCCGCGAAATGGTTCAGGCCGGTGTGACGAATGAGATCAAACTCAACAGCTTAATCCCCGTTCATGTGGCTTACTTCACCGCCGAGGTCGACGATCAGGGACAGGTGCATTATTTCCCCGACGTGTACGGTATCGATAGCCGCGTCGCGAGCGCACTAAGAGGGCAAGCCGTCCACTTCGCTTCCGATCCGGTAATTTCGGCTGAGAACGACGACCGCCGGCGGCCGCAGCGCGCTGATCCGTATCAACGCGGCGATCCCTACCAGCGCAACGGTCCCTATCAACCTTACGGCCCCTATCAGGGCTGGCGTGACCCCTATCAGCCCGGGAGCGACCCTCGGTCCCAGCCCCGCCAGCGGCCTTGGAATCCGTTCGAAGCCTGGAACTAACCGAGCGGAAGCGCGGCATAAATAGATGTGTCAACGCGAACGGGAGTGTTCCGCCTATCTTGACGCTGGTGCTGTCGCTTCCCTACTCTTCGCAGATTGGAATCAGCGGCCAAGCCGCGCAACAAAAGAGGGCATCATGGCGACATTGGCCGTGTCTGACACAACCTTCGAAAACGAAGTCAAAAAGGCTGACCTGCCCGTGCTCGTCGATTTTTGGGCCGAGTGGTGCGGGCCTTGCCGCATGGTAGCCCCCATCCTCGAAGAGTTGTCCGAGGAGTTCGCGGGCCAACTCAAGGTCGTCAAGCTGGATGTAGAGAGCAATCCCGCGATTGCGCAGGCCTACAACATTCGCGGTATTCCGGCGCTCTTGCTGTTCAAGAACGGACAGGTGGCCGGGCAACAGATCGGCGCGCTGCCGAAGCACCAGCTCAGGGCTTGGTTAACGGAAGCCGTCGCATCCTCTTAAATAACAAACCGCGCAAAGATCAGACGGCATCAAAAATGCCGCTCCATGGGGAGCGGCATTTGTTTTTTCGGGTATTCAGCTTCCATTCCAGCTTTTAGTTTAGCCTGCCTACCCTCAAGCTTTCTTATATTTAATTGAAGACACGGCTTCACAACCAATCTCCACAACCCAAATCTACGTCAAGTCAACACGCGACGTGACCTTGTAATCGAAGGTCACTCATTGTCATGCGGAGGTCAAGATGACGGACGGTCCTGCCCCTTACACGCCAGAGTCAGAAAAAAAGCTTTCTAAAAATTCTGTAATGCTTTCCCAGCTTCGCAAGCGCGGAACGATTTACGTTTCGGCGTTGGCGCTCGCGCTGACCGCAGCGCTAGGGACCGCTTCCTACGAGTTCCGGCCTGACCGTGCTTTCGCCGAAAGTCAAAGCGTGACGCAGCAAAAGCTTCCAAGCTTCGCTCCGCTTGTAAATCAGGTGAAGTCTTCGGTTGTCTCGATCCGGGTCAAGGCGGATGTCGAGGCAAAGGTTGCAATGAATGGAGACGACGAACAATTTGGAGGGGATAACGAAAACCAGAACCCCTTCGAAGGCACGCCGTTCGAGCGGTTCTTCAATGCCCCGAACTCCCCATTCAAGAACTTCAAGATGCCGCATGGGAACGGCCACCATATGGTGATGGCCCAAGGATCGGGCTTCTTCGTCTCGCCAGACGGTTACATCGTCACGAACAATCACGTTGCGAGCAATGCGGTGAAGCTTGAGGTCGTAATGGATGACGGCAAAATTTACACCGCGAAGGTCGTGGGCACCGATACACGCACCGATCTCGCTCTCCTGAAAGTCGACGGCCGCAATGACTTCCCCTATGTGAAGTTCTCGCGTTCGAAGGCCGAGGTCGGCGACTGGGTCGTGGCGATGGGCAACCCCTTCGGTCTCGGCGGCACTGTGACTGCCGGCATCGTCTCTGCCCACGGCCGCGACATTGGCGAGGGGCCTTATGACGACTTCCTGCAGATCGACGCGCCTATCAACAAAGGAAATTCGGGCGGCCCGACCTTCAACCAGGACGGCGATGTGATCGGCGTCAACACGGCAATCTACTCTCCGTCCGGGGGTTCTGTCGGCATCGCTTTCGACATCCCGGCCAAGACGGCTGAGCGCGTTATTACAGCACTCAAGGACGAGGGACACGTCACTCGCGGCTGGCTTGGCGTGCAGATTCAAGGCTTGACGCCGGAGTTGGCCGATAGCCTTGGCTTGAAGAAAGTCACCGGAGCGCTTGTCGCCGCGCCTCAAGAGGGCAGCCCCGCGGAGCAAGCCGGTATCAAGGCAGGCGATCTCATCACTGAGCTGAATGGCAAAGAGGTGAAGGATGCCCGCGATCTCGCGAAGAAGGTTGCGGAACTCGCGCCCGGCTCTGAAGCAAGCGTCACGCTGAACAGGAGTGGCGAGGGCAAGACTGTCACCGTCAAGATCGGTGAACTGCCTGAGAAGCCCATGCAGCACGCAAGCCTGCGTCCCGAGTCATCGAAAGCCGGGATAACGGATCTCGGCATCCGGGTTGCTCCGGCAAGCGAAGTGAGCGCGGATGAAAACAAGGGTCTGGCCGTTGTCGGCGTGGAGCCCGGCGGCAAGGCGGCTGAAGCTGGTTTGACGCAGGGCGACATCATCCTCAAGGTTGGCGATGAGACCGTGAACGGTGTCCAGGACTTGCGCCGCGCCCTCACAGATGCCGGGAAGGCAGGCCATAAGAACGCGCTTGCGCTCGTGAAGCGGAATGGAGACCAGCGGTTTATCGCGCTCCCAACCAGCGTGGGCTGAGCCTTATATCACGAAGGGGACAGCCGCTCTTCCGGAAATCCCGCGTGCGGTCCAATGGGCCGTATGCGGGATTTTTTTTGCGTGATAAGATTGGCCCATAGGACCGGGGGGCTTGTGCCGCTTCTCGGGCCACAGATATTTATTTGTGTTTTCACTGATCCCCGATGGACAGGATCAACAGGCAGGACGCGCCATGAATTTTTTCCGCACCATGCTCTTGCTCGCCGCGATGACCGCGCTCTTCATGGCGATCGGCTATGCGATCGGGCGCGGCCCCGGCATGACCATCGCGTTCGTGATCGCCGCAGCTACAAATCTGTTCGCCTATTGGAACTCCGACAAGATGGTGCTGGCCCAGCAGGACGCGCAGGAGGTGGACGAGAAAAGGGCACCCGAGCTTTACTCGATCGTGCGCCAGCTTGCGGCGAATGCGAACCTGCCTATGCCGCGCGTTTATATCATTCACTCCGAGCAGCCGAATGCGTTCGCGACGGGCCGCAATCCGAACAACGCCGCGGTGGCTGCCTCGGCTGGCCTCTTGCGCATGCTGAGCAAGGAGGAGGTTGCGGGCGTGCTGGCCCATGAGCTGGCCCATGTGAAGAACCGCGATACGCTCACCATGACGGTGGCGGCGACCATTGCGGGCGCGATTTCCATGCTCGCGAATATCGGCATGTTATTTGGCGGGCGGCGCGACGGTGAGAGCGGCGGCGGCGGCGGGGTAATCGGCTCGTTGCTCGCGGTGTTCGTTGCGCCGTTGGCCGCTGGAATCATCCAAATGGCGATCAGCCGCACGCGCGAATACTGCGCCGACCACGATGGCGCAGAAATTGTCCAGCGCCCGCTGTGGCTCGCTTCGGCGCTGCGGAAAATAGACAATGCGGCGCGGCAAATTCCGAACGAGCAGGCTGAAGCCCATCCCGCCAGCGCGCCGCTTTACATCATCAACCCGCTCCACGGCGGCGGCATGGACAATCTCTTCTCGACGCACCCGAACACGGAGAACCGGATCGCAGCGCTTGTCGAGCAGGCTCGCCAAATGGGCCAGACTCAGGAGCCGAGCGCAGCGCGGATGAATGTGCGACCGGATGCCGGACCCGCGCCGTGGGGCAGCGGGCAGGGCAGGCCATCCGGCGGTGGGCGTTGGCGCTAATCCGTTACCCCGTGCGCGCTGCGGCATGAAATGACGCTGCGCAGACACGGGATCTAAAAGGGAGCGGCCACTTCTAACCATCCCGTGTATGCAGCGCACCGCTCCGCGCTGCGCTGCACGGGCTGACGGTGCAATCTCCCAATGCAATCGCAAACGACAGGGCTACAAGCTCGGCAACTTGCTTCGTCTCTTCTGGCATCGGTGTTGCGAAACAAGCAGCCTTTCGACGAAGCCTTCGCGGCGTCGAGCGCAAAAGCCGCCTTTTCCGGCCTTGCATTCCGCGACCGCGCGTTCGCTCGCGCTATCGCGGCAACCGCCCTGCGCAGGCTGGGCCAGATCGAAGACATGCTCGGCCGCTTTCTCGAAAAGCCGCTGCCTGCAGATGCCTTCGAGGCGCGTTTCATCCTCATCACCGGCGTGACGCAGCTCGCCTTCATGGAGGTTGCACCGCACGCCGCAATTGGCCTTGCGGTGGAGCAGGCGAAGGGCACCCGCGCCGCGCGTCACCTTGCGGGCCTCGTCAACGCGGTGTTGCGCCGGGTGAGCGCGAACGAGGCTGAAATTCTCGCGGAGCAAGATGCAAGCAAGCTCAACACGCCGGGGTGGCTGTGGCGGCGGTGGGTCCGGCATTATGGCGAAGAAACCGCGAGCAGGATCGCGGCCGCGCATCTAGAAGAGCCGCCGCTGGATTTGTCCATGAAATTGGATGCGGCCTCCTGGGCGGAGCGCCTTTCGGGCTCGCTTTTGCCCTGGGGAACTGTCCGCGTCTCGGCGAAGGGACGCATCGAGGATATCGAAGGGTACGCCGAAGGCGCTTGGTGGGTGCAAGACGCCGCTGCCGCCTTGCCCGCGCTCCTGCTCGGCGACGTAAGTGGCTTGCTCGTAGCGGATCTTTGCGCCGCGCCCGGCGGAAAGACCGCCCAGCTTGCAGAGCGCGGAGCCCGGGTCACCGCGACGGATATTTCCGGTTCCCGACTGCGACGCCTTCAGGAAAACCTCGCGCGGCTGGACCTCAAAGTCGAGACGGTTCAGGCAAATGCCAGCGAATGGACGCCGCCCGAGCCGTTCGAAGCGATTCTTCTCGATGCTCCTTGTTCGGCAACGGGCACGATCCGCCGCAACCCGGACATCCCCTATCTCAAGTCGGAAGCGGATATCACCGCCCTTGCCGCTGTTCAGGCAAGGCTTCTGAAGCACGCGCTCAGCCTCGTGAAGCCCGGCGGCCACCTCGTTTATGCGACCTGCTCGCTTGAGCCCGAGGAGGGCGAAGAGCAGATCCGGGCGATTCTCGCCCAGCGAAACGACATTGCCTTGATGCCCATCCAGGCGGATGAGCTTGGCATCCCGCCGGAGGCCATCACACCTCAGGGCATGTTGCGAACGCTTCCGTTCCATGCGGGCGGAATGGACGCCTTCTTCGCCGTCCGGCTCGCTATCAATAAGTGACACCCCTCACCCTGGCCCTCTCCCGCAAGGGAGAGGAGTTTCCGAGCGTCCCCTTTCCTCCTCGCCACCCTTTCTTCTGGCTCGTGGATGCTGAGCGCGATGAGAACTATGGTCGGGCCTCATCAAGCGCACGGAACATCACAAGCGCATCGACATACCCAAGTTTTGGGTGATGGAAGGCTTGCGGCAGACGGCCGGCGATCTCAAAGCCAAACGATTTCCACAGCGCCACGGCGCGTGTGTTGGTGCTGACGACTAAGTTGAACTGCATGCCACGATAGCCGCGCTGCCGTGCATAATCCAAGGAGTGCTGGCACATGGCGCGGGCCACACCGCGCCCCATCGCGGCAGCGGCCGTCATGTAACCACAGTTGCAAATGTGGTTGCCGCCACCGGGCTGATTGGCGCGAATGTAATAGGTGCCGATGATCTCGCCGTTTTCCTCGGCGACGAAGGTTTCCCGATCGTCCCCAAGCCAGTACGCAAGAGCATCGGCCTCTGTCATGTCGGGATCCAGGGCATAGGTCTCGCCAGTTCGGATGACCGGACCAATGATGCGCCAAATCGGCCGGGCATCGCTCATGTGCGCAGGGCGGATGTGCATGCCCGTCAGCCTCATCAATCCTTCTTGATGAGTCCCGAAAGCATCGCGAGCAGCAGGCCCAGCGCACCCCAGCTCAGGAGCGTTTGCGCCTTCACGATCTTGTCCACGGTCCCTTTGGGGAGAGGCTTTTCTTCAATCGTGATATTCGGGACGTCGCTGGGAAGATCGTAGCCGGGCTCCCAGGTGAGGCTGGGAAACACCATGATCACGGGCTTGTCGGGCCGGTTTATGGGCTGCCAGTCGTATTTCTGGCCGAGGTCCAGCACCGGCAACATGACGTCGAGCGAGTAGGTGAACGGGCTGAAGCTCGGCAGTTCGGGCGGCGCTCCCGTGCACTTCGTCCAGTTCTTGCCGCACTTCGCCTCAAGGTCCTTGTTGAGATAAATGATCGTGTCCGACGGTGCGAAGCTCCCGTGTACGGCGCCCGCCTGCTAGAACAGGCCGCCAACGGCCGAGCGAGCGATCAG
>Ga0074046_10004221_pt1 | contig 11793 bp, 9 predicted proteins | sample BogForMeECP23OM3_FD_94441 | JGI IMG/M metagenome (GOLD analysis project Ga0074046, IMG submission 94441) | Bog forest soil microbial communities from Calvert Island, British Columbia, Canada - Bog Forest MetaG ECP23OM3 | ecosystem: Environmental > Terrestrial > Soil > Wetlands ...
ATTTACCAGTGGCGGCAATATCAGCATAACCGGCCAAACTTTCGGTGTCATGGTTCATGGCTATCCCGCCGGAGATTCCGAATACAGCTCCCTGCAAACGAAGGTGCAGAAGCGTATGACCAAGCACTTCACCACGCTGGCCTCCTTTACCTGGGCCAAGCTGATGACGGACGACAGCCAACCTCCGCTGGCCTTTGTCGGTTCTCATCTCGGGTTCGCTCAGGACTGGAGGAACATGAGCTACGAGCATTCCGTCAGCCCGCAGGACGTGAAGTATCAATTCACATGGCAGGCATCTTACGACCTGCCCGTGGGCAAGGGCAGGGCGCTGGATCTGAACGGCGTATCGAATGCCATCCTGGGCGACTGGACGGCCAACGGGATTCTCTACCTGAGCAGCGGTATTCCCATCCCTTCGCCGATTGTAGGGGGAAATCAATACCTCTATCAGCGGGCCGATATGACCTGCGATCCCAGTAAGGGCGCGCCGCGTACGGCAGCGGTGTGGTTTACACCCGACTGCTTCGCAGTGCCTGCCAGCCAGTTCGTTCCGGGAAACGCGCCGGCGTATCTTGATCACCTCCGCACTATGGGAGCCAGGAATCTGGACCTCACACTCTCCAAAAATTTCAAACTGGGCGAAAAGCGGGACCTCCGCTTTGATATATCTTCCTATAACGTTGCCAACAAGGCGCAGTTTTCGATGCCGAATGTGCCCTCAAATTATAGTGGGTGGACGACTGGCCCGAGCGGTAACGAGTTCGGCCAGATCACGACAACTTCCAACTCGCCGCGTCAATTCCAGTTTGGGGCGAGATTTACATTCTGATCCATTGGCGGGTGCCCCACTCATCGCGTTCTTTGCGATGAGTGGGGATTTGCTGCGAGTATTCAACCAATTGCTTCGTCAGTCCGCTACGCCCGCGCGCACGCGTTCCCGGCTCAGCACGTCCAGGCCCTTCTCCAAATCGGCGATCAGGTCCTCGACATGCTCGATGCCCACTGACAGTCGGATCATCTGCTCGGTCACGCCCATCCTTTTCCGCAGCTCCGGAGCGATCATGGCGTGCGAGGTCAGCACCGGGATGGTCACCAGCGAATCCACGCCGCCAAGGCTGGGCGCCAGGGTAAACAGATTCAGCGCCTCGGCCACGTGGCAAGCGTCGGTGCCGCTGCCTTCCACCTCAAAGCTCAGCACACCGCCCGCTCCCGCCATTTGCTTCTTCGCGATGGCGTAATCCGGATGTGCCTTCAGCATCGGATAGTGAACCCGCGTCACCTTGGGATGCTGGCTCAAGAACTCCGCAATCCGCAGCGCGCTCTCATTCTGGCGCTCGACCCGCACAGCCAGCGTCTTGATCCCGCGCAGCAGCAGAAACGCTGCGTGCGGATCCATGCAGCAACCAAGCGTGGTGCGCGTGTGATGAATTTGCTCGATCAGATCGCGACGCCCGGTTGCAATGCCACAAATGATGTCGGAATGTCCGCCAAAATATTTTGTCCCCGAATGCAGCACCAGATCGATGCCCCACTCCGCCGGACGGCAATTGATCGGCGTGGCAAAGGTCGAATCAATGGTCGAGATCAGGCCGTGCTTGCGCGCCAGCGTCGCAATCTTCTCCAGATCAACGACCCGCACGGTCGGATTCGTCGGCGACTCGATGTGCAGGAGCTTTGTGTTAGGCCGGATGGCGCGCTCGTGCTGCTCGATGTCGTTGGTATCGACGAACGTGGTTTCGATGCCCACCTTCGGCAGCCAGTGCGAGAGGAACTTGATGACGCCGCCATAAATATCGCGCTGCGCCACGATATGGTCTCCCGCCTTTACCAGCGAAAGAATCGAAGTGGTAATCGCGGCCATGCCCGAAGAGAACAGCAACGCCGCATCCGTGCCTTCCAGTTCGGCGATGGCATTCTCGGCGACCGTGTTCGTCGGATTGCCGTAGCGCGTGTAGAAGCTGTCGGTAGGCGTGGCGCGCACCTGCTCCTGCATGTCGGTGACTTCGAAAGTCGAAGTCTGATAGATCGGCGTGGAGAGCGGGCCGTTCTTTTTATGAAGGCTGGTGCCGCCGCGAACTGCCTCGGTTTCCTGGCGAAATTCATGCTTCTTCATTTCGAATCTCCTGTAGAGACGCGGCTTGCCGCTTCTCCGCCGTGCTTCCGAAGACGTGACCACCTAAGATTACCTGCGCTACCAGGCTGCGGCAAGGCGCTGGTAATATGCTTCATCAGGCCACTCCTATGAAAAAGAAGAAGCTGAAAATGACCACGCGAAAAACATCCGCGACCAGGAAAAAGACGAAAAGGGCGCGTCCTGCAAATAAAGTCGCCCTCAAAGCCACGGTCCTGAAAGGCAAGCCACCGAAGGCCGAGTTGCGCCACATCCCATGGAGTTCCGTCGAGGTCGAGACCCTGAATCCCTTGCTTGGCCGCCATTTCGTTGTCGGGCAGAACGTCATGCTGGCTCGCGTCCTGCTCAAAAAGGGATGTATTGTTCCTGAGCACAGCCATCACAACGAGCAGATCACCTACATCCTCGAAGGCGCTTTGAAATTCGGGATTGACGGCCGGGAGATTGTGGTCAATGCGGGAGAGGTTCTGACCATTCCTCCCAACATGCCCCACTGGGCCGAGGCGCTTGTGGATACCGTCGATCTCGACGTCTTCCATCCGCCCCGCGCTGACTGGATGAACAAAACCGACGCCTATTTGCGGTGAAGAGATCTAACCGCAGAGATCGCAGAGAAATTCGAAAGGTAAAAACCAAAAAACCTCTGCGGACTCTGCGATCTCTGCGGTTAGCCGTATGATGTACTTGTCTTCCTGCTCTGGTGATGAGGCGAAGTGCCGATCGCTCAAAATACGGAAACCACTGCTAAACTGCGCTGCATCGCGTGCGGATCCACGCCTGATTCCGCCAGCCAGGATTTCCGTTGCACCGCTTGCGGCGACCTGCTGGAATTCTTTTTCCCAGAATGGACGCCCGCTCTGCTGGACGGGGCCCTTCGGCTCCGCTCAGGGCAGGCTCCGCCCCGTCACCACACGGACCCTTCTACCCTGAAGTCTCTCTGGCTCCGACGCCGCGCCTCACGCGATGCGCTTGATCAGAGCGGAGTCTGGCGCTTTCGCGAACTGCTTCCCCACATTCCCGCGGAGCATGCCATCACGCTGCGCGAAGGGAACACGCCGCTTTACTATCTGCCACGATGCGCGCGCACGGCCGGCGTCGAGAATCTCCACGCCAAACACCAGGGCATGAACCCGACCGCATCGTTCAAAGACACGGGTATGACCTTCGCTGCCTCATCCGCACACCAAGGTGGATTCCGCTGGGTGGCCTGCGCCTCCACCGGCAACACCTCGGCCTCCATGGCCGCCTACGCCGCACGCGGCAACATGCACAGTCTGGTGCTGATCCCCGAAGGCAAGATTTCCTGGGGCAAGCTCTCACAAGCGCTCGACTACGGAGCCCTCACCTGCCAACTCCGTACCGATTTCGACGGATGCGTCCGCATCCTCAACGATCTCGTCCGCCAGAAGCCGGTCTACCTGCTGAACTCGGTGAATCCGTATCGCATCGAAGGCCAGAAAACCGCCGCCATCGAACTCATGGAACAACTCGGGTGGGAGCCACCGGACCACATCATCGTCCCCGGAGGTAATCTGGGAAACAGTTCGGCGATCGGCAAGGCGCTTCTGGAAATGCGCGAGCTCAAACTGATTTCGCGCCTGCCCAAGCTTTCCATCATCCAGGCGCAAGGCGCGAATCCGTTTTACCGTAGCGTGCGCGAGTTCGGTGGCAAGAAGCTCGAACCCATGACTGCCGACACGCTCGCCACCGCCATACGCATTGGCAATCCGGCATCGTGGAAGAAAGCGCTGCGCGTGCTTCAGGCAACCGGCGGTGAGGTCGAACAGGTGACGGAAGTCGAAATCGCCACGGCTAAGGCCGAAATCGGCGCCGATGGCATCGGTTGCGAACCTGCCTCGGCCGTCACGCTGGCCGGACTCAAGAAGCTGCGCCGGAGCGGATTCGTGAAGCCCCGCGAGTCCGTCGTCCTGATCCTGACCGGGCATCAGCTCAAAGATCCCGATTTCACCATCAAGTTTCATCGTGGCGAACTTTTTGCCGAAACCTCCGCTGAGACCGCGTCTGCCCAGACAAAATCTCTGCAGCGCGCCCCGGTGGTGCTCGATGCTGATCTGGGGGCCGTCATTGCCGCCCTCGATGCGGCCGAGAGAAATTCGTAGCAGTTCGCTGCAAACTCGTGTATAAAACTCAGTTCAATGTCTTAGCGATTGCAAGGGACTCTGCTTAGGCCATGTCTGGCTAACGTCTTTCATTTCTATCGTTTCGGATGGCCTTCGCCGCCGAGGAGTGTGCTTTCTAATCTATGCCGTCACGTCCCACTTCGTTAGATCGCTCGTTGCGCTTGGTGCTCCCGGCAACCTCCGCCAATCTGGGCCCAGCCTTTGACGCGGCTGCCCTCGCCCTGGATTTCCATCTTCGCGTGCGCGCCGAGCGCGCTCCCGACTTCTTCGTCACCGCCGAGGGCCGCGACGCAGCGATTTGCGCCCGCATGGAGAACCACCTCATCGTCACTACCTATTGCGAGGTCCTCGAGTCGGAGAACCGCAAGATCGCGCCCTTGCGCATCCACATCGAAAACGAGATTCCCATTGGCCGAGGTTGCGGATCGTCCGCCGCCGCCCGCCTGGCTGGCATCGCGCTGGCCGTACATTTCGGACATCTGCGCTGGAAGAATGACCGCATCGTCGGCGAAGCTTCCATGCGCGAGCACCATCCCGATAACGCTTCCGCCTGCTGGATGGGCGCGCTCACCGTCGCTCGCATGGCCAATCAGGTGCAGGCGCAGGTGGTCGAAGTGAAGCCGAAAGGGAAGTGGCCGCTGCTGCTAGCTGTCCCCGATGCTCTGCTCTCGACGGAGCAAGCCCGCCGCGTGCTGCCGTTCCAGTACTCGCGGGCGGACGCTGTCACCAACATTCAGAATTCGATGCTGCTCCTGGCTGCGTTCACGCAGGACCGCGCTGATCTGCTTTCTTCAGCGCTCGAAGACCGTATCCACCAGCCTTATCGCGCGCCACTCTGTCCGCTGCTTCCCGCGCTCAAGGAACTCAAGGGAGATTCCGGCATCCTCGGCGCCGCTCTCAGCGGAGCCGGCCCCTCGGTGCTGGTGTTCCTCGACCCGAAGGTTCCGGCGAAAAAGGCGAAGCAGAGAATCGCTACCCACCTCACCAAACGAAGGCTTACCGCCGAACTCATCCTTACCCAGATCGCCCAACACGGCGGACGCGATGGAGCCGACTGGCGCAAGCATCATCCTTCGGGAAGAAAATAGGTTCCCTACTGTCGGCTAGCCGGCGGCACGATGCCGTTCATGCGCAGATATTCCACTATCTGTCCGTAGTGATCGAAACCATGCCAGGCAAGCACGCCAGCCAAGCCGACACGCGTGGTTTTTGCCTTGCCGAAAGGATTGGGAACGGGCTCAATGGCGTTCGCATCGGTGATGCTTGCGACCGCTTTGTGCGCATAGGCGAAAGATTCCTTCAAGAACTTGAGGATGTCGGCCTTCGACTGTGCACTGTCCGGGCCCTTTTCGCCGTTCGCGCCCGCGGGTGGTTTTTCGCCGAGGATGGCCGCCCCCACGATGGAATTGACTGCAGCCACGTGCTTGATCTGTTGCGCAAAGGTACGAACACCCTTGAATTCGCCGTTGGTTGGCGCAAAGCCGTACTTGTCTTCGGGCATCGCTTCCGCCGCGGAAACAAACTCGCCTTCTATGATCTTGACCCCGCCATCGAGCGCCTGGCTGATGGTTGTCTTTTCTTCTTTAGCTTGCGCCAGACCAAAACTGCATAGCACCAACACCGACCCCAGGACCGCGATGATTGTTTTCATCTTGCCTCCATGTAAGGTTAGCCGCCGCATCAATCTCTCACTACTGCGGGCGTCAGGTCCAGTTCATTCGCCGTAATGCGGTGCCCGCGCAGCGCGAACACTCCCAGCGCCAGCGCCACCGCAGCTACGCCCAGCGCATCGGGAATTCCGACTCTTTTCGCCAGCGCGCCCCACAGCGTCGCTCCCACCGCCATGCCTCCCTGCAATACCAGCAGATAAAACGACAAAGCCCGGGCGCGAACATAGGCCGGACACATCGTCTGCGCCGCGACATTCAAACAAGCCAGAATTCCTATCCAAGACCCACCCGCCACCAGCATCACCGCACACAACAGCGCAAAGGTCTCCACCCATCCGGCGGCAAAAGTCATCCCGGCAAAAATCAGGATGGCGACGCCCACCACACCATCCACCGAAAGCTTTTCCCGCAACCGAGGCAGCGCCAGCGCTCCCAGCAGAGCGCCCAGTCCCAAACAGCCGAGGAGCACGCCGTATCCCCGCGCCATACGGACGCGCAATGATCGGCAGCAGGGCAAGCATCGCCACCGCCGCCACGCTGAACGTGCCCGTCCGCAGCAGCACCGACTTCGCCAGTCCGCTCTGCTTCACGTAACGGAACCCGTCGCCGATTGCCGACCCCACGCGCTGTGTCTTCGGTCGGACCGCAATCGGACGCTTCCAGTGGTAGAGAAACAAGATCACACCCAGAAACGACACTGCGTTCAGTAGAAAGGTTGTGCCGCAACCGACCGCCGCCACAATGATGCCGCCCAACGCCGGTCCCACTGCTCGCGCGACATTAAACCCAGCTGAGTTCAGAGCCACTGCCGAAGCATGTTGCTCCGCCGGAACCAATTCCGGAGTAATCGCCTGCCACGCGGGATCATTCATCACCGCGCCCAGCCCCAGCAGAAACGTAAACAGCAGCAGCACCCACGGGCCCACGCAACTGGTCAGCGTCAGGATGCCGAGGGTTCCAGAGGCCAGCACCATCCATCCCTGCGTCACCAACAAAAATCGCCGACGATCCACCATGTCCGCCAACGCGCCCGCCGGCAGGATGACTAGGAATACCGGCAGGGCCGCGGCCGCCTGCACCAATCCGACCATCAGAGGATTCATGGTCATCTGCGTCATCAGCCAGCCCGCGCCCACCTTCTGCATCCACGTGCCGGTGTAGGAGATGACGGATGCAATCCAAAGCGAACGAAACAGCGGCTCCCCAAGCGGAGCCCAAGCCGATACCGAACGCCTTCCCGCGATCGGTTCCACTACCGGCATTTTGATCATTTCCGCCATGAAAGTTCTTAGATTTCCCGCGAACAGCGAATAGCGAACGACGCCCCCAACGAACGACGAACGACTAACGACAAACGACCAACGACCCATCCCCAAACGGCCACTCCCGCCGCCGCCACGACCGCACGGTGTAAATCACAACTCCTACCACCAGAATCACCCCCGCGTACCGAACCTCGCGGAGAAAATCTTTGCGCGAAATCAAAATAAAGAGAAAACTTGCCGCGGCCACCAGCGCCGGCACCGGATAAAGCCACATCCGGAAGGGTCGGGGCATATCTGGTTGCCGCACCCGAAGCACAATGACTCCGATGGTCTGCATAAGAAATTGCAACACGATGCGGATTACGATCAACGCGGCGATCAAATCCGCCAGCCTCAGGAAACAAAACAGCGCCGCAACTCCAGTCAGGGCCAGCAGCGAAACATAGGGAAACTTGTGAACCGGATGTACCTTGGCAAAGGCCCGAAAATAGTTCCCATCGAGCGCCGCCGCGTACGGCACCCGCGAGTACCCCAACGTCAGCGAAAACACCGATGCGAATGCCGTCCACATTACCAGCACCGAAATCACGGAAGCCGCGCCGTGCCCATACACGCGCTGCATCAGAGTCGAGACGACATACAGCTTGCTGTTCGACGCCCCCGCCTGCGCCAGTTCGCGCCACGGAATGACGCCGAGAATGCTGACGTTCATTACTACATATAGACACGCCACCGCCAGAATGGATAGCAACAGCGCCCGCGGAATATTTTTCCCCGGCTCCTTGACTTCGTCCCCGAGGAAACAGACGTTGTAGTACCCCCCAATGTCATAGGCGGCAATCAGCATCGCACCGCCCAGTCCGTGAAAGAAGTCTCGCGAAAACGAAAACGCCCCTGGAGGCAAATCAAATGCCTGATGTGCGTTGAAGTGCGTCAGCCCGGCGAAGATGATCCACCCGATGGTGCCCATCACCCCCACCCACAGCACCTTGGTAAGCCGTGCGATGGCAGTGATGCGCCGATACAGGAGAAACGCCGTCAACCCGCAGACGCCAATCGCCAGAAACGTAGCCGGCATCGCGACCAACGTCAGTTGCAGAGTTCCAAGAAGAGGGAGGTGGAGCGCCCAGGTATGGGCCGACCACACCAGTTCGAGGCGCGGCCAAAAAAAAGCTGCGTACTGCGAAAGCCCAATCGCGCCCGACGCAATCGAAAGCGGAGCACTGAAGGAGAGTTGCCAGATAAACAGAAACGCAACCAGCCGCCCCAGTTTCTGCGGACCGTAAATCTGCAGCAGGTAACGGTACGACCCACCCGACCCCGGCATCGCAGCGCCCAGCTCCGCCCACACCAGCCCGTCGCAAATCGCCAGCCCCGCGCCCAGTATCCAGCCCAGCATCGCCTGCGGGCCGCCCATCGCCGACACAATCAGCGGGATGGTAATAAACGGCCCCACCCCGATCATGTCAATCATGTTCAGCGCGGTAGCGGAGCCCAGGCCAATGCCGCGGACAAGCTGCGGTTTGGTGGCGGATTCACCTTCGCGTGGAATTGTCATGAGGTAAGTTGGTCGTTCGTCGTTCGCTATTCGTCGTTCGCAACCTACTCCCCGAACGACCAATGCGCACGATGGCCGGCGAACAGCGAACGACGAACAGCGAACGACCTGTTTCCCGCTACTCGCGACTGAGCAAATTCACAAACAGCCGCACCGCTCCCGGCACACCCGCTGGTAACTGCCGGAAGAACGCATATCCGGTATAGATATACGTGCCCTTGCCGTAGTGCGCCACCAGCAGTCCGCCCTTCTGCTCGCCTTCACCCGGATCATGTGATTCCAGCAGCGGCGTAAAGTTCGCGTCCCACTGCGACATGAAGTACAGCCCGCGCTCCTGCACCCAGCCCTCGAAATCTTTCTGCGTAATTTCGTTCGGAGAATGAAAGATCGGGTTGGCCGGATCGAGAATCGCAACCGGAGCCTCTTCCACCGAGACCCGCGCCCGGCTAAGCGTTGCCGGGTAGGGCGTGTACTTGCCGGAATTGAAATCGATCGGCACCCCAAAGGATCCCAGCGTGTTGTACTGCACCACCAGTCGTCCGCCCGCCTGCACAAAATCAAGCAACCGCTTATTGTTGTCAATCACGCTTTTCTGCGTATCATAAGCGCGGATGCCCAGCACGATGGTCTGGTACTTGTTCAGGTCCTCGCTGGCCAACTTGTCCGCCGGAATCATGGTGACATTCATCCCGATCTGCTCGAGCACAGTGGGAATTTCATCGCCCACGCCCATGATGTATCCCACTTTGAAGTCTTTCGGGACCTTCACATCCACGATCGACACGCGCTGCACGGCCGGCTGGTAGTAATAAAAGGCGCCGAGGTCTTCGCGGGTCACGACCGAATATCCCTCGCCGTAGGTCCTGTACCCGCTTTTCAGCGAAGCCCGGATCTCCTCTCGGCCCTCCGTTCGAGTCCCTGGATGCACTGTGAACCCGGCACTCTGCTTTTCGCCGCGCTCATGAAATTCAAGTTGCTTGTCCTCTGGTTCGACGTGCCAAGCGCCGGGAATCTCCACGCGCACGATGCCTTGGTTCTTTTCGGGATCTCCAGCCCAATGCGTATCTTGGAGTGTTTTCGAGTCCAGATTACTGGAGACCTCTAGGTCGACCGCTGACTTTGGACCGTCTTCCGTTGGGATGACCTGCTCTCCAGGGTTGAGAAGGAGCGAAAATGCAGGCGCTACCGCTAATGGGCGTTCTGCAATGTGACCGGAAACATCCTTGTACCTCACCATGCAAATGGCGGAGATGAAACCTACCCCCGCCTTATAGGTGAAGCCGCTCGCCTTCACAGGTGGGGGCGGCAAGGGAAGTGTCTGATACTCCGGTTCGTCGACCGTATTAAGCGCTTCAGTTTCTGGATTGTTGCGGTGCCAGTATGGCCGCGTCAGTTGTGCAGTCGGCGGAACGTAGACCTTGAACCGTGTGATGGAGTCCTTGCCCTCCGCGGTCCTAGAAAGCACTTTGGAGTTCCAACCTTTGGGAAGCAAAAGACTGGAGCTTGGAGCACCCGGCGGAAGCCCTGCCCCCGACAGAGTGGCTGTGACTTCGAATGTCCGACCAGGCACCGCCATGAAGGCAGTTTCAGGACTTGCCCCAGTCGGCTCGTCGACGACAACGTGCAGACTTACGCCCGATGCCAGTGCGGCTGCTTTGCTCAATTGGCTCCATTTCTCGTTGAGTGCGGTCAGAATGCTAGATCTCCCTTGCGCGGAGAGCTGCGACTTCTCTATCTCTTGGAACAACAGGCCGGTTTTGCCGCTGGCCTCGGCCAAAGAGGTCTCCGACGAATTCGCGTCTTCGGCGGCCGTCGCTTTGTCGATGGCAGCCTGAATCTCCGTCAGGCGCGGCTGCAGCCACGGCACCTTTTTCTCTTCATCCCCCAGCCTCGATGCCAGCCCTGGCAACGAGGTATCTAGGCCATCGAAGAAGTCCTGCTCGTGGCCGTCTTTGTCCTTTGGAGATTCAACGACCGAGTCCACCAGCTTGTAATGCGCAAATCGATTGCCCTTGGGAATCGAGACGCCACCCAGCGCTTGCGATCGCTGGTGCCGCAATCCCTCAATCGCAAACTGCACGTAAGACTCGCCCAGAAGAGGATCTTCTTTTCCTGTATTCAGCTTGACCGTATAGTTTCCAGCATCGCACGTGGAAGCTCCGAAGCCGCATACGTTTCCGATGTACAGCTTCTTCGGCTGCCAGGGCTGCAATCCTTCTCTGATCTGCTCCGGAAAACGATTAGGGTCGGCGGCTGCGCGAAATGCTTCTTTCGTCAGGATCGCCGACGCCTGGTGATGCCCGTGTCCATCGCGCTCTGTCCCTGAGAAGCGCGCAATCAGCACATCCGGACGAAACGTGCGGACCACGCGCACGATGTCGGCGAGCGCTATGTCATGCCCTTGCCATTTCTGAAAAGTTTCTTCTGGAGTCTTCGAATACCCGAAATCCGCGACTCGTGAGAACCGTTGCTCCACGCCATAGTAGCGGTCCGCTGCCAGCACCTCCAGCGTCCGCACCACGCCCAGCACGTCAAACAGATTGCTGCCCAGTTCGTTCTGCCCGCCTTCGCCACGCGTCAGCGTCATCAGCAGAGTCGAAACGCCTTTCCCGCGCGCTTCCAGCGTGAGCATGCCCCCATCCTCATCGTCCGGGTGAGCATCCACCTGCATCAGCCGCCCCGTCGTTTGCAGGCGCCGCAGCATCAGCTTCAGCCCGGCCGCACCCGTTTCCTGCGGTAGCGGTTCGTAATAATGGTCGGCTTTCTCTTTATCGATGCCATGATCCGCCGCGGTCTTTTCCGCGGTCTGCGCGGCGGCAAATATCGCGGTTGAAGCCGCCAGCAGAACCAGGAGCACCGCAGTCGCAAACCCGCTGCTCCCCAATCGAAGCCCGAACTTCTTCAGAATCCCAAACATGACCATCTGATGGATTTTCCTCGATGAAAGGAGCAAATATATTCCGCCCAGTGCTTACCTTCCCATCCCCTGCGCCACCGCAAATTTCTGCTGGCATTCGCGCGCCGCTTG
>Ga0074046_10004223_pt1 | contig 11791 bp, 7 predicted proteins | sample BogForMeECP23OM3_FD_94441 | JGI IMG/M metagenome (GOLD analysis project Ga0074046, IMG submission 94441) | Bog forest soil microbial communities from Calvert Island, British Columbia, Canada - Bog Forest MetaG ECP23OM3 | ecosystem: Environmental > Terrestrial > Soil > Wetlands ...
ATCGACGTCGAGAAATTCTACGAGCAGACCCGGGCGCGCGGCCTTCCATTCACATTTTCGCTCATCTCTTTCGCCGCGCCGCTCGTCGCCTTTGCTGCGGCGCTCTGGCTGATCGTCTGCCTGCTTTCGTTCGGGCCGCAAGAAATCCGGGAGGGTGCGGTCGAGTTGGAAAACGCCGGGTCGAATCCGCCGCTGCCTATCGACGTGTTCTGCGGCCCCGGGAGGGATCCCCTTGTGAACGGCTTGATCGCGAACACCTTCCACTTCTCCGTCACGCACGTCGCGCTCTTTGCCATCTGCGCGCTCGCCGTCCTCGCGGCGGCGGCGAGCATACGCAATGTGCTCGAAACCCATGGCCATGTCGGCAGCAGCAACGGGGCCAAATTTTTGGGTCTGATTGTGGCGCTCGGCGTTCCGATCCTCGCCGGATTTGGCGTCTTCAAACTCGCCTCCTGGGCTGTCGGAACGCAAATCGGCGGTCTGTTTCAACGGCTATTCCCGGTTTCCGCCGCTTTGCTTGCGAAGTGCGACTTCCTTAAAGACGTCAACGCATTGAACGACCAGATCTACGCCCAGATGGGACTGGGCGCGATGGCGGTGTCCATTGGAGTCGTCTCGCTGACCTTCGCCGCCGCGCTGCTCGGCTGGCGGTTCGAAACGAAAGACATCAACGGCGCGTGGTCGGACAGCTACGTGCTGCGGCACAAGATCAACAATGCTCTGACGCTGTTCTTCATCGGCTCGATTCTTCTCGTCGTCACGACCGTCGCCTTGTCTTCGGCGACCGACTGGACCGGAGGGGTCCTCGACGCCGTCAAGGCGGCGACCGCCCCTGACTCGAAGGACGCCACGACGTCGAACAGCGCTCCGGCCGCAACACCCGTCGTCGCGACGGGCGCCCCGGCCGCGACCGCGACAGACCGCGCCGCGACAAGCGCCGCCTCTCCCAACACGCCGGCCCTCCAGTCCGCATCGGGCCAGTCCAGCGCCGGGAACGCCGCCGACGCGGCCGCAAAGGCCGCGGCCCTCGAATTCGACTCGTTGAAGACCCTCAAGACCTCGATCACGAGTTTCGCCGGGGCGCTCGGATCGCTCCTGCTCATCCTGATTTTTGTGCCGGCCCTCTATTGCCTGACGGGCGAAATCGACATCGCCGGGAAGACGCACGCCTCTTTCGACGCGGCAAACAAGGCGCCCGCGCCGACGACGCCCGAAGCGTCGCCGGCGGTCTACGTCAAAGACAGGCACGGGAAATTCTTCTCCGTCGAAGTCGTCGCCGGTTCGGACGAGCAGGCGCCGGCGATCCTGTCCGTGATGGACATTGGAGGAACGACCAGACAGTTGAAGCTCGTCGCCGCGCCCGGCAAGCCGCCGCTGGCGAGCTATTTCGGCGAAGACGACGCCGGGAACATCTACGAGTTCACGGCGCCGCCTGCATCCCAGGCCGCTCCGAAGAAGCCTGCGTCGCACGCCGTGCGGCATGAGAAGGCCGACGCCGTGAAGTGGAAGGTGGCCGGGTGGAAAACCGTGCAGGACTGGAAGGACAATCACGGCCTCAAGCTACAATTTGGCGACTTGACCGCGACGTTCGTAGCGGTGCTCGCTCCCCTGTTGTCCGGCACGATCATCGACCTGAGCAAAATGTCGCTCGGCTGAGCAGAGTGGGGACGGCGATTGGCGGTATGCGAGGAAAGGTCGCTACGGCGGCCCCGGCGCCTCCTCGCCCTCCCCCGGCTCCGCCCCATGGGTCGTCGCATGGCCCGGGCGGACGATCCGGTCGTCGAGCGTCGGCGCGGGGGCGGGCGACCAGGGGCGGTTCTGCTCGGTCGTGCGGTCGGCGGTGAGCGCAAAGCCCTTCTCGTCGCTCCAGGTCAGACCCACTGCGCCGAGCTTCGCGAGGGCCTTCTCGTCGAGCACGAATTTCGCGCCGCAGTCGCCGGGCGCGCTCAGCGCGCTCACGACGATCTCGGCGCGGCCGCAATCCTCGTCGAACGCCAGCCGGTCGAGAACGAGGCTTAGCGACTCGCCTTCCGGCAAAGCGGCGACGCAGGCGAGGCGGTCGCAGGGCGCATCCGGATCGCGCGCCTGAGCCGGGTCGCGCCCGTCGCCATTGGCGGTGAGCCACTGCTCGGCGGCGAAGGCGTTGAAGCGCTTGCCGACGATCATCAGGTTGCCGTCGGCGTCGCGAACCGCCGCCTGATCGCCCGAGGGCGCGACGATGACGTCGTAATGCGGCCCGCTGAACGCGCCGATCAGTCCAATGGCTGCGAAGGGGACGGCGCTCAGGCGAAAGACCCAGGTCCGCCAGATCGTCGCGCTCATCACCGCGAGCGCGAGAAACGGCAGCGCGAAGGGCGCGAAGGCGCGCAGATGCACGGTGGAGCCCGGCGCTTCGGCGATGAACCGGGCGACCCACAAAATGAACTTGATGCCGAGGCCGACATAGAGCCACACCGGCGCGTCGAGCCCGAGCGGATAGAGCGCCGCGCCGACCAGCGCGCCCGGCACCGCGAAGAACTCGATGACCGACAGCGTAAGCGGATTGCCGATCAGCACATAGGGGCTCAAGTCGTGGAAATGGTAGGCCATGAACGAGGCGGTCGCGCTGGTCGCGCAAGCGGTGGCGAAGAGGAGCGCCAGCGGCCGATGGAGGATTTCGGACAGAAGCGCGGGAGGCGGCGGTCTGCCCCGCTGCGGAAGGAACGGGTCCGGGTCCCTTTCCATCCCGGCAAGCCGCGCCTCCATGACCGCGACGAGCGCCGCGACCGCGGCGAAGGAGAGCTGGAAGCTGACGCCGAGAATCGCCTCCGGCTCGATGACGATGATGGCGAAGATGGCGAAGGCGAGGTTGCGCATGGTCAGCGCCCGCCGGTCCAGGATCACCGCCCCGAGCACGTTCAGGGTCATCACCAGCGCCCGCTCGGTGCCGACGCGCGAGCCTGTGGCGACGTCATAGAGGAGCGAGCCGGCCATGGCGGCGCCGGCCGCCCATTTCTTGATCGGGTAGTTCAGCGCCAGCGTCGGCGACAGCGCCATGAGACGGCGCGTCACGACGAAGAAAATGCCCGCGACCAGCGTCATCTGCACGCCGGAGATGGTGATGATGTGGAAGATACCCGCCTCGCGGATGAGGTCCTTGGCGTCGCTGGAGAGGAAGTCGCGCTTTCCCGTCACCATGGCGGCGGCGATCGCCCCCTCGTCGCCGCCAATGATGCGGTCGACCCGCACGGCGAGGCGGTTGCGGGCGTGATCGATCGCTGCGGCGAAGCGTTGGCGGAAACTCGCGTCGCCCGGCGGCGGCAGGACGTCGATCGCGCCGAGCGTCGAGCCCACCGCGCCCACGCCGGCGAAGAAGGCGTCGCGGGCGAAGTCGTAGCCGCCCGGCAGCACGGCGTGCGACGGCGGCAGGAGCCGCGCCTTGAGCCGAACGTAGTCGCCCGCCGCCGCGTCGGGGGTCTTCCGGGTGGTCACCCGGACGCGGTGGGGCGCTTTGTCCCCGGGCATGCCGTCGACGCTCGAAACGGCGATCACCATGCGCGCCCCGACCGGTCTGAGGTCGACCTCCTCGACATAGCCCTGCAACGAGACGATGCGGATTCGGTCGAGCGCCGGCGCGGCGAGCAGCGACATCGCCAGAAAACCGGCAAAGACCGCGGCCAGCGCCAACGAGACGCCGAACGCGACCGGGCGCGCGCGGGAAAGAAGAGCGAGTCCGGCAAAGATCAGGGTCAGCGCGACCGGCGCCCACAGCGCCGGCTCGCTGTCGGCGGAGAGATTGAGCGCGACGCCGCCCATGGCGGCGACCGGCAGCCACAGGAAAAACCGCCGCTGCTCGACCTCGCGCGCCAGCGCCCTGTCGAAGACCGCGCGCCAGTCCGGCGCCCAGGCCGCCGCGCGCGCAACGCCGGCGGCCGCAACCAGAACGCCGCTGCGTCCGGAAGTTGACATGCGTCCATATAAGCACGTCCAGAGTCAGGAATAAAGAGACTCTCTGCGCGCCGATCGCCGGAAGCCGGTATACTCGCAAAAAAGCCGAGTGAGGACGACGCCCATGAAGGACGACAATGCGAGACGCATGCGGACGAACCGCGTCTTTCTCGCTGACGACGCCTGCGATCTCGACGATTTCCGAACGCTCATCGACCGTACGGTCGATCCGGCGGACTACCCCTTCGCGATCGGGGTCGCATCGAACGCGCTCGTCTACGACGGCGACGCGGTTCGCCGGGCGTCTGACCATCCCGAGACGCGCCGCGAGATCATGGCCGAATGGGTCGAGGCGCTCGCGGATGGGCCGGGCGTCATCGTCATCCGAAAAGCCTTCGCCGACCTCCGGCCGATCGAGGCCGCCAACCCGCATTTCTGGGCGATCATCGAGGAGCAGCGCCGCGACCCGTCACGTCACGGCGATCACTTCGCCAAGCCCGGCGCCAACGACCGGGTGTGGAACGCGCTGGAAAAACTGTGCCTCGCCGATCCGGAGACCTTCGCCGCCTACTACGGCAACGCCGTGATTGCGCTGGCGAGCGAAGCGTGGCTCGGACCCTTCTACCAGATCACCTCGCAGCTCAACGTCGTCAATCCTGGCGGCGAGGCGCAGGTTCCGCACCGCGACTACCACATGGGCTTCCAGACGGCGGCCGAGATCGAGCGCTATCCGGCCCACGCCCATCGCCTGTCGCCGATGCTGACGCTCCAGGGCGCGGTCGCCCACTGCGACATGCCGCTCGAATCTGGGCCGACGCTCTACCTGCCCTTCTCGCAGGCCTATCCACCGGGCTATCTGGCGACCCTGCGCGACGACTTCCGCGCCGAGTTCGAGGCGCGCAGGGTGCAGTTGGCGCTCGCCTGCGGCGACGCCGTGTTCTTCAATCCTGCGCTGTTCCACGCCGCAGGCTCGAACCGGTCCAAAAACATCCGGCGGATCGCCAACCTGTTGCAGGTGTCGAGCGCCTACGGGCGGGCGATGGAGAGCGTCGACCGGCTCAAAATGAGCCTCGCGCTCTATCCGGTCCTGCAAAAGCTTCTCGCCGCCAAGGCCCTTTCCGCCGGGGACGCGGACAACGCCATTGCGGCTTCCGCCGAGGGCTACGCCTTCCCGACCAACCTCGACCGCGACCCGGCAATCGGCGGCCTCGCGCCGCAAAGCCAGCAGGCGCTCATGCGCCAAGCGCTCGCCGAAGGCTGGTCGTCCGAGGTGTTCGCCGAGGCCGCGCGGGCGCAGGCGTGGCGGAGGCTGACTTGACGCTCACCCCGCCGCCGCGCAGTCCCTGAGCACCGCCCTTAGCTGCGCTTCGAGTGGCCCGCCGCCCGGAACGTAAGAACAATCAATCGCCGCAGTGCCGATCGTGAAAGCATCGGCGCCGGCGGCGCTGATGGCCGCGATGCGCTCGGCGCAGTCAATCGAGCCGGCGACCACGACGAGCCCTCGGTCGCCGAACCCTCGCCGGCAGGCGGCGACGAGGTCGAGCGGGTTGGCCTCCGTCGCCCGATAGGCGAGGATGTCGACGCCGGCGCAGCCCAGGGCCGCGAAAGTTCTGCAGTGCGCCTCCACCTCCTCCGCAGCGCCGCCGAGCTTGGTTGGGTGGCCGACCGGCTTGCCGGCGAAGGGCAGATAGCGCGTCGGGCTCCCTACGAGCAGGCGCACGCCGGCTTCCGCCCCCACGCCGCCCATCAGGAAATCGACGCCGAGGTCGCGCCCGAGCGCGATCGACCTGAGTTCGTCCTCGCGCGAGGTCGAGACGATCTCCATCCAGACCGACGCGCCGGCCTCGCGGATGGCGGCCGCAAGCCGTCGCAAAGTCGCCGGCTCGGCGCCGACGTCCTTGAAGCCGATGTGCTTCATTCCCAAAGGGCGCACGGCCTCGACGATTTCAAGCGCGTTCGCGACGGTCGCGTCGTCGCGGGTCAGCATGAAGATGAAGTCCATCGCGGCGCCCCCGGCGCGTCGTGCGCCGGAGTGAAGCTAACATCGCTCGCCGCGCGTTGGGAATGCGGCGCGAGCGCGCAAGGCCTTTCGCCTTTGCCTCGGCGCCCCCGTCTGCTAGATACGCCGGCTCGATTTCCCGTCCCGCCTGCCCGAGATTTATGCCGATGTCCCACGTCGTCACCCGTTTCGCGCCCTCCCCGACCGGGTTCCTCCATATCGGTGGGGCGCGCACGGCGTTGTTCAACTGGCTCTACGCCAAGCGCTTCGGCGGCACGTTTTTGTTGCGTATCGAGGACACCGACCGCGAGCGCTCGACCCAGGCCGCCGTCGACGCGATCCTCGACGGACTCTCCTGGCTCGGCCTGCATTGGGACGGCGAGGCGATGAGCCAGTTCGGCCGCGCCTGGCGCCATCGCGAGGTCGTCGACCAGATGCTCGCCAAGGGGACGGCCTATCGCTGCTACGCCAGCCCCGAGGAGCTCGAGGAGATGCGCGAGACGGCGCGGCGCGAGGGGAAGCCGATGCGCTACGACGGCCGCTGGCGCGACCGCGACCCCTCCGAGGCGCCCGCCGGCGTCGCCCCGGTCATCCGGTTGCGCGCTAACCAGGAGGGCGAGACGGTCATCGAAGACAAGGTGCAGGGCAAGGTGACCTTCGCCAACAAGGACCTCGACGACCTCGTGCTGCTGCGCTCCGACGGCAACCCGACCTACATGCTGGCGGTGGTGGTCGACGACCACGACATGGGCGTCACTCACGTCATCCGCGGCGACGACCACCTGACCAACGCCGCGCGCCAGACCCAGATCTACCAGGCGCTCGGCTGGGACGTTCCGATCTGGTCGCACATCCCGCTGATCCACGGTCCCGACGGGGCAAAACTGTCCAAGCGCCACGGCGCGCTCGGCGTCGACGCCTACCGCGCCATGGGCTACCTGCCGGCCGCCCTGCGCAACTATCTGGTGCGGCTCGGCTGGAGTTTTGGCGACAAGGAGTTCTTCACCGAAAAGGAACTGATCGCCGCCTTCGATCTGCCCTCGATCGGCCGCTCCGCCTCGCGCTTCGACACCGCCAAGCTCGAGAACATGAACGGCCACTTCATGCGCGCCTTGACCGACGACGAGCTATTCAACGCTCTGCTCGACACGCTGCCTTACCTCGCCGGCGGGCCTGAAGTTTTGGCCAAGCTCGACGACGCCAGGCTCGCTGAGCTGCGCGCGGCCATTCCCGGCCTCAAGGAGCGCGCAAAGACGCTAGTCGAACTCCTTGACGGCGCAGGCTTTCTCTTTGCAGGACGGCCACTCTCGATGGATGAAAAGGCTTCCGACATCCTCGCTAAGGGCGGCCGCGCGCACCTGAAGGCGCTCCTGCCGAAGCTCGCCGCCGCCGACTGGACCGGCCCGGCTTTGGAGGCCGTCGTGCGGACTTATGCGGAAGAGACAGGCGTAAAACTCGGCGCCGTCGCCCAGCCCCTCCGCGCCGCCCTCACCGGCCGCTCCACCTCGCCCGGCATTTTTGACGTGCTGACGGTGCTCGGGCGCGAGGAGAGCCTGGGGCGGATCGAGGATCAGGCGGGGGCGTAGGTCGAACCCCCTCACCCGTCATGGCCGGGCCCAATCCCGGCCATGACGCCGCGGGGACGTCGACGCCCCGTCAGCCCTTCCCCTCCTCCTGCGTCCGCAGGAACTCGATAATCGGCCGGACGTGTTCGCCCAGCTGCTCGGCCGCCGCGCGCCATTCGTCCTGCGCCACCGGCATGTCCCGCCCTTGCAAAAACGTCTCCCACAGCGCATTCGCCGCCGTCGCCATCTGCCGCCGCCACGAATTTTGCGCGTCGGCGGCCGCGGGGCGCTCACATCGGCGTCCCGAGGCCCCGCAAGAAATCCAGTATTGGCCCAATGTTCTCGCCGAGCTTGTGGGCGGCCTGCGTCCAGCCTTCGAGAGCAACCGGCAGGTCCTTCCCCTTGAGAAAGACGCTCCACAGCGCGTTAGCTGCAGTCGCGATCTGACGGCGGTGAGAATGTGCCGCATCAGGCATACCTGGAGGCAGAACAGGCGGCTGAGTCGCTGCCCAATTTGCGCCGGGCTCTTTCGGGGTTGCAGGTGCTGGAGCGGACGGGGGCGCAGAGCGCTCGACCCGTCGCAGGCCTTCGCCGACATCTCGCTCGAAGAAGCGCGGCGTATTCTCCTCCACTGCCCCAAAGAAACTCTGGGCCGCCTCCATTGGGAATGGCTGCGTCCAGTTTCCGGTATTCACTGCCTGCTCATGCCGCGACACGAGATCATAGAAGCCGTCGAGCGCAAATTGATTGCCAATTACGCTTTTCAACTGACTGGCAAAGCCCTCTGGCAGATAGTCCGCGTCCGCTAGAAACATCGAATGGAGAATGCGCGCGTCGTCATAGGCGAGTAGGATATTGCCGACCCCTGGCGCCTTCGGCAAATCTTCGACGTAGTATTCGAGAGTCTCAAGGTACTCCGGTCGCGCGTTGTAGCGCCCTTCGCGCAGGGATTTGAGCAACCGCTCGGCTCTGGCGCGGCACGCCTCCAGTGCACGGCGATGATCCTTTTCACTAGAGAAGTACCGATAGAAAGGCAGGTTTTGCGCGCCCGCGACAACCGTAACACGCAGAGACGAGTTCCAGCCGTACGTGAAAGGCGAGTCAATGTCTGGAAGGGGTTCAAGCTCCGGGGGCAAGCCGGATGCGATCGAGGCGATCGAACCCATGCCTTCTGGCAAATTCGCCTTGATCCAAGCGTTCGCAGCCGCGGGCCCTTTGTCCCAGACGTCGAGCGGCACGCTGGCGAAAACGAGCTCGTAGTCCTCCCCACGCGATACGCCACGCAAGCGCTCATTGTACCAGTCGGCCACACCTCCCAGTTCTCGCCGTCCGGAAGCGCCTCTTGCAAGCTTGACCAGGCGAGACTTGCCCATTCGGCCGCTCCGCTCGACCAAAGCGGCGAATCTGACAACGTGTTCACGCCGAGAGCTTCTATCGACGCTGCATCGACCCGAACCTCCTCCCACATGCCGCCAATACTTGCAGCAGGGTCGCGAGCGTCGGCGTTGCTTGCTGCGGCGACGGCTGTCGTGACCGAAGCGCCCGCATAAGCCACTGCATTCCCAGCAGAGTCAGCGAAGGCGGCGTATGCAGCGGAGGCGGCAGAGGAGGTGGCAGACGCGGCGGCGGGGTCGAAGGAGGCCGCGCCCGAAGCAGCGGCTCCGGCGGCGCGAGAGGCCGCAATGTACGCGGCTTCGCGGAATTCAGTTGCGCGGACCGGATATCTCGCCGCGAGTCGCGCCGATGCGCATGAGCGATAGATCACGCCCGCCAACGTCGCTACTTCAACAAAGCCCTCCGCGTCCTGCTGATTTCGTAACGGGCGAACCGCTAAGGGTACAACACGCAACGCCGCACGCGCCGCAATTGCGTTAGCGACTTGACGAGTTTGCCCTCGCAGCCAAGCCTCAAGCGATTCTTTGTCATTGATCGCAGACGCACTACGCTGCTCGTCAACCGCCGGTGATGGTAAGTGCTCGCGAATCCAGGCGTTGGCCGCCGCCGGGCCTTTGTCCCAGACGTCCAGGGGCACGCTGGCGAAAACGACTTCGTAAGCCTCGCCGCGCGAACCGCCGCGCAGACGTTCCTCGTACCAGTCGATCCAGACATCCCAGTCTTGTTCAGCCGGCAGAGCGGCTTTGAGATTGGTCCATGCGGCGCTCACCCATTTTGGCGCGCCAGACGGCCAGAGTGGCTGATCGCTTACCGCGACCGGCCCATCAGATTTGATGCGAGCGACGTCACCACTGACTGCCGCCCAGACGGCGGCTTCGGGGGCGCGGCTGGGAGCGCGGGCGACAGCGTCGGCGGCGCGGGTGACGGCGTCGGTGGCGCAGGCGGCGGCGGCAAGTGTGGCAAGCTGAGCGGCGTCGGCACCCGCGAACTCGGCGGCGACAGCGGCGGCGGTGGCGGCGGCAGCGACGGCCTCGTAGAATTCGTCATTGGCGCGTGTTGGATATTTTGCGGTGACCAGTGCCAACGCGCTCGCCCGACATATGGTGCTCGTTAAGCTCGCGATTTGAAGCGCAACCTCTTGGGTCCGAGGATCTCCTGGAACAGAAACCACAAGCGGCACCACCCGCAGCGCCGCCCGCCCGGCGATAGCGCTTGCGACCTCGGGGCTGCTCTCCTTCAGCCAAGACTCAAGGGACTCCGTATCTCGGATCTCTGCCTCGGAGCGCTGTTGCCCTTCATCTGGTCGCAACGGCAAATGCTGACGTATCCATGCATTCGCCGACGCCGGACCCGTTTCCCACTCCTCCTTAGGTACATTGACGAACACGTGCTCGTAGGCCTCGCCGCGCGAGCCGCCGCGCAACCGAGCCTCATACCATTCAATCCAGATTTGCCAGTCATGGTCTCGAGGGAGATAGGATTGAAGGCGAAGCCATCCATCATTCGCCCATGCTGGGACCCGGCCCTTCCAAAGCGGAAGCCGTGCAAAGGCGGTCGCCTCCATGTTCCAGGCGTCCACCGTGTCGGAACGGATGGACTCCCAAACTGTTGCTCCAACCGAGTCGACGCGGTCCGAGCGCACCGTGTTCGACATCGCTTCGACGGCATTGCTTACTGCCTGGACCGCAAAGGCAACCGCGTCCGCGGCAACATTCGAGCTAGCGGATCGGACGGCCGACGCCGCAGCTCGCGCAACGCCGGCCGCGACGGGAGAGTGTATCGAGGTCGCTAGGAAATCGGCGGCGTCGGCAGCCTCTGGCCATGCCCTCAAGACGTCCACGTTAGGAGGGACGAACCCGCTGAACTGGGCCAGCGATGCCGCGCGGAAGACGGCGCTCGCGACGAGTTCGCCGTCAGGCTTCGAAAGTCCGCCGGGCTGATGTGGCGGGTCAAAAAGCAAGATGGGTAAGGCCCGCAACACCGCTCGCGCGGCGAGCTTCGCCGCCACCCGGCTACCACCTGCTGTCATCCAAGATTCGAGTGACGCCAAGTCGGTGATGTCCCTCGTCGCGCTGTTGTGCGGTGGCTGGCCGGATTGTGGCACCAAGCCCTCGTTCGTCGTTTGATGTATCGGCTGAGATAGAGGCGATCTGGCGAGGGACGACGCCGTATTGTCTCGCTTCGAGATGTTGCTCGAAATCTCCGCGATCTCGTTCGCCGCTTCATTCATGTGGCGATATTGCTCGTTGACCGAATAATCCGAGAACGGCTTGCCGTCCCGCGGACGCAGGTTCTTGTCGCGCACGCGGTCGAGCGCGATCTTCGGCGTCGGCGTCAGGACCAGCGGATAGAAATGGACCACCTCGCCCTTCGCCTGCCGCTCGCGGATGATCGCGATCTCCTTGTCGACGACATAGTCGGACGACAGGGAATGGCGCGAGACGAGCAGGATGAAGATGTCGCAGGCGCGCAGCTCGATCTCCCGCTCCCAGTCGGCCCCGCCGGGCATCAGCCGGTCGAGCCAGAGGTCGACCGCACCGTGCTTGATCGCCGGCCGCAGGTAGCCGGTCACGAACGACAGCCACTTGACCTCGCCCTCGGCCGGATGCTCCGGCTCATCGGCGTGGGCGTAGCTGATGACGATCAGCGGCTTGGACACGACAACTGCCCTTGGACTCCGGCCTGGTTTCTCTTTTCTACGTCTTCGCTTTGTTTGTATGCCGCCGTGTTGAACCCGCGACTCCTGCGACCAGCCGAAGCTCGTCGATCAGCCGCTTGACGTCTGAATCTGGAGGGTTATGTGAGGTCGCCGGCGCGCGGGTTGGGCGTCGCGAATGGGCGACCTCACATAAGCCGGATTGAACGAAGCCGTCGCAGTATGCACGCTGCGCGCGGCGTTAGCGAC
>Ga0074046_10004225_pt1 | contig 11790 bp, 8 predicted proteins | sample BogForMeECP23OM3_FD_94441 | JGI IMG/M metagenome (GOLD analysis project Ga0074046, IMG submission 94441) | Bog forest soil microbial communities from Calvert Island, British Columbia, Canada - Bog Forest MetaG ECP23OM3 | ecosystem: Environmental > Terrestrial > Soil > Wetlands ...
AACATCTGCACGATTTATGACATTGGCGAGCAGGACGGTCAGGCGTTCATCGCCATGGAGTTTCTGGACGGCACGACGCTGAAGCATCGCATCGCGGGGCGTCCGCTGGAAATTGAAACCCTGCTGGCGCTCGCCATTGAGATTGCCGACGCGCTGGATGCGGCCCACTCCAAGGGGATCGTCCACCGCGACATCAAGCCAGCAAACATTTTTGTCACCGAGCGCGGACACGCCAAGATTTTAGATTTTGGGCTGGCGAAGGTCGCGCCCACGGCCAGTTCCCCCAGCCAGATTGCCTCGGCGAATACGATGACAGCCACGGTCGACGAACAGCATCTCACCAGCCCCGGTTCAACGCTTGGCACCGTCGCCTACATGTCGCCGGAGCAGGCGCGTGCGAAGGAACTGGATGCCCGCACCGATCTGTTCTCGTTTGGAGCTGTCCTCTATGAGGCGGCCACCGGGCAGTTGCCCTTCCGTGGGGATAGTGCGGCAACCATCTTCGATGCGATCCTGAACCGGGTTCCGGTAGCTCCGGTGCGGCTGAATCCTGATGTGCCCCCGGAACTGGAACGGATCGTCAACAAGGCTCTGGAGAAAGACCGCAATCTGCGCTATCAGCACGCAGCCGACATGCGAACGGATTTACAACGCCTGAAGCGGGACTCCGAGAGCGGACGCGGTTCTGCGAAAAGCTCGGGCACGGTGGCCGTGCCAGAAGCTCCTGCGGCTCGGATTGCGAAGCTCTGGAAAATTGCGGTTCCCGTCCTGCTGGTCGCCTTGCTCGTCGTCTTTCTGATCGGGGGCGGGCTTTACTATCGTTCGCGTCAAAGCAAGCGCCTGACGGAGAAGGACACCATTGTTCTCATCGATTTTGCCAACAGCACTGGAGACGCGATATTCGACGACACGCTGAAGACGGCGCTCAGCGTTTCCCTGCGGCAATCGCCTTTCCTGAATGTGCTCTCCGACAGCGAAGTCGTGAAGACCATGCAACTGATGACGCGTCCGGCCAGCACGAAACTCACGCCCGAGGTGGCCCGCGAGCTTTGCCTGCGTGCGGGTAGCAAGGCCTACATAGCGGGGTCGATCGGCAGTCTGGGCAGCGAATTTGTGCTGGGATTGAAGGCGGTAAATTGCCAGAGCGGAGACACACTGGCGGAGGAGCAGGTCACGGCCGCGTCCAAGGAGAAGGTGCTGGACGCGCTGGGCGGGGCGGCGTCAAAGATGCGTGGGGAACTTGGCGAATCGCTGGCGACGGTGCAGAAGTTTGATGTTCCGCTCGCCGAGGCCACCACGTCTTCGCTCGAAGCTCTGAAAGCGTACAGCCTCGGCAGAAAGGCGTCTGACGAGAAAGGCCCCGCCACGTCTCTGCCCTACTATCAACGCGCCATCCAGCTTGATCCGAATTTTGCGACGGGCTACAACGCGGTGGGCAACGGCTACACCAATCTCGGCGAGCTAGGGCGGGCCAGCGAGTACTTCACCAAGGCATTCCAGTTGCGGGAACATGCCAGCGAACGGGAAAGGCTGGCGATCACCGCCAACTACTATGGGAGTGTAACCGGGGAACTGGATAAAGCGGCCCAGACGTTTCAGGAGTGGATTGAGAGCTACCCCCGTGTAGCCGGAGCGTACGGCAATTTGGGCACAGTGTTCGCCGAACAGGGGCAATATGAGAAAGCTACGGAGATCACGAGGCAAGCCCTGCGCCTTGCACCGGATCAGGTAAGTAATTACGGCAATCTCGCCAACTACACCCTTGCCTTGCAACGTTTCGATGAAACGCGGCAAATCATCCACGAGGCGCAGGCGCGAAAACTGGATAATTTGGTTATGGACAATGCTCTCTACGCGCTCGCCTTTCTCGGGGCGGACTCTGCTGCGATGGCGGAACAGCAACAGTGGTTTGCGGGCAAGCCCGATTACGAGAACTTTGGGCTGGCGCTTGCATCCGATACCGAAGCGTATGGCGGTCATGTGGCCAAGGCGCGGGAGTTGACCAAACGGGCTGTTGATTCCGCCGTCCGGGCTGATAGCAAGGAAACTGGGGCAATATGGGAGGCGAATGCTGCTCTCGAACAAGCGGCTTACGGCAATGGTGCGGACGCCCGGCAGGCAGCGGCAGAGGCTCTAAAGCTTGCTCCCGCGAGCCAGGGGGCGGAGAGTGAAGCCGCGCTCGCATTTGCGATGGCGGGCGATACGGCGCGAGTCGAATCCTTGGCCCAAGACTTGGGGAAACAATTCCCGCTGGACACGCAGATGCAGTCGCTCTGGCTGCCTGCGATTCAAGCGCAGTTGTCGCTGGATCGAAAGAACCCGACTGCCGCGCTGAATACTCTACAAGCTGCTTCGCCCATTGAGCTGGGGTCAATTCCGTTCGTCAACAATCTTTCCTGCCTCTATCCGGTGTATGTACGCGGAGAGGCATACTTGGCAGCAGGACAAGGCAGCGCTGCCGCCGCCGAGTTTCAGAAAATTCTCGACCACAGCGGGATCGTCTGGAACTGCTGGACGGGAGCGTTGGCGCATTTGGGAGTGGCTCGTGCGAATGCTCTGCAAGCGAAGACCTCGCAGGGCGCGGACGCCGATGCCGCCCGCGTCCGGGCGCTCGCCGCGTACAAGGATTTCCTCACGCTCTGGAAAGATGCCGACCCGGAGATTCCCATCCTGAAGCAAGCCAAAGCAGAGTACGCGAAGTTACAGTGATTCCGACGCTCAGGCCTTGAAGGCATCCAGATACTTGGGTGTTTATCCAGCCACACAGACCAGTGCCCTTTACAACTGATGATCGGCGACTCTCGGGATCACTCCCGAGTGACGGGCAAACCGGACGTTGACCGGAGCAAAACCGACTTATCGCTACCAATCCGGCCAACTTCCGCGAAGCCCGCTTATCTGAGTATTCCGTTGAAGGTGAACATCGATTCCGGAGGGAAGCCGAACGGCGTTCCGGAGCGAAGGTGAACAGCAGTCGGAGCGAAGCGACGCTGGCACGGTGATTGTGGAGTAAGTGTTCGGAATCGTCAAGCGAAATTGTCTGGAGAGAAGCGGAGGCAAGTTCGGCGGGGATTGGGGGTGCAGGGGAAAGGGGCGGCAGCCCCTTTGCCCCTGCTTCCTCGATGCAGAAGAAGTGGATCATCCTGAAAGAACGAACCACCTCAGGCAGATCGGTTGTGAATAGCGCTGGTGTAGGAGTCGGTGTTGTCTATCCTTAGCGGTGAGAATGTTCGGGCAGTCGCCCAAATTACTTATTTTCCCTTGCTTACGAGTTTCAGTCCATCCTCAGAGAGGACAAGATTCGAGTGGTTCGCCTGCCACCATCGCACCCACTCTTCCGGCGAATCAAAGTTCTGACCGGTGATCATTTTTAGCCAGACTAGGGCGTTTTGGTGTGTCGACAGTTCAGGGGCGTCATATACAACGAATACCGTTGTCGCATTTTCCCACTCCTCGAAGCGCGTATTGTCCGGATTTTGCAACCACTCGATAAAATCATCCGGGCTCGAATAGCTTAGTCCGGTCTTTATTTGAAGATTCCGAACTTCGCTCTTCTCTGTACCTGGGTAGCTTCGGCTTCGCTGGAGCAAATCAATCAACCCTGCAACTTCTCTACGCCGCACGGTCCACGGGTTCTGGCGTGGACTCCGGACAAAAAATTCCCGCCATTCCTTATACGTCGAAAAATCCTCCCCAATCACCTTATGCAGATACTCCTGGACGCGGCGCTGCTGCTCGCCAGTCACGATCTCGATGCAGCCGGCCGCGTCCAGCTTCAGTCCACGCAAGCGAGCCTCCGGGTCGCCATAGAGCGGGAACTCAGGCCACGAGGATTTGCGCACCATGGGCGAGAAGTTCCCACCGAACGTAAATGCCAGCGGTGGTTCGTGGCCGAAAAACTCCGGAGCTACGTAGTACTTACTTGGAAACGGAAGATGCACATATGGTTCGCGAAGGTAGTTATCGGAGGGTTCAGAATCAACCGGATGTTCCGCTTCTCGGATTTCCAACAGCTCATCCGTACCCGCCCATGCCAGGTTCTCGCCGTTGCTGGTCCACCATGCTTCAAGCTCTGCATACGAGGAAAAATCCCGGCCCAGCAGCCGCGTCAACTCTTTGCGGATCTGTTTCGTTCGCTCGCTGTCCCATTGCTCCGGATCAATCAGCCAAGCCCAGATGCGCGCCGCGCCCGCATAGCCTTTACCGATCTCCTGCGGATCATCAATTTGCGCCATAGCTCTCTCATTTAGGACCATGCAGGCGCTGGCATCGACCGAGGGACGCACGATGATTCTCTTTTCGCTCCGGACCTCCGAGCTCAGTCCTTTATAGGCTTTCCAAAACCAATACGCCCTCCCACCCACGTTTTCGACGGTCAAACATCCAATCCCATCCGTACCCAATGAAGCGGGTGCCGTCGCCAGCATTCCGGCAAACACCGCGCACGCCTGGCTGGCCGCGGTTATCAGTACCACCATCCCGTTCCATATCCCTCCTCGCTTGGGACGCAAGGGAACCGGATGAACAGAGGTCAGTTCCTTTCCGGAAAGTGGGGCGCCTTCCCGGGGTGGTGGTAAAGAGCGCTCATACAATATCGCCCAGGACAAGCAAGGCACACCGAGGACGATGCAGTGCATCACGAAAACTCCTACGGCGTAGATGAACCAGGGAACCGCAATAACTCCCGAAAAGATCGCGATCAATCGCAGCGGAAGTTTCAATATGTTCCAAAGCCGCGTCCCTCGGCTTCCCGCTTCGGGTGCGCGAGAGCGGAGAGGCATCGGGGCTATGAAAAGGAGCCCGCCGATTCCCAGGAGAACTTCGGCCAGCAAATTGTCGTTTCGGGAGGGATACGATATACCCCAGGCAGGCAAACTGCCACCCCAAATGAGCGCATCGATCACCCATGAGTAAATCGCCACCGTGGCCGCCCACGGCATCGCCGACCTCAAATACCGTTCCCACCAGGAGCGGGAGGGTTCAGAGTTCGGATTAGAATCTGGTGAAAGGTTGGCCTGTTCCGCCTCTGCCTGCAGGATGCGCCACCTTAGGATTCCGAGGGCCGTTCCTCCTGCAAGGCCGCTCAGCACTAAAATCGTGGCGACATATCCGAATTGGAGACCGCCTGTCGCTACAAATGCGAAATTGTAATAATGACGCTCGAACTCAGATGACCAGACCGTTGACTCCGTCAAGACCAGGAAGATTGCGGGGATCCCCACGACACTCACGGCCGCGCTCGCCGATTGAATCGCCGCCTCCGCGCAGCTGCTGAATCTTTCACTCCAAATATACGCCGGAACCAGGAGGGCCTGGATCAGGAATGCGGAGGCGAGGAGACATCCTTGCAGCAGACGCCCGCTTAAAACGGCGAGGTGCCAGTACTCGGCCGTATAGACCAGGCTCAACCCGATCCAGAGTCCCCATACCAGACGACACGAATTCACCGCTGACTTACGGGTTGTGCTCACGATTGGGATACCCTCCCGTTCGCTCCTCTTCTAAATCAAAGCGCTCATGGATACTCGCTGCTGACTCTGTCACAATCGTAGCATCGCGCATGCGGCAGCGAGAGCTGCGTGAAGATGGGAGTTGCAAGTTCGGATACCGGTGTCGGACCGAATTATTCCCCGAACGAATCGGTCGATTTACCTGACGCCGGTTGACCATATGCCCGCTCCAGACGCGCTTCGAGTTCGCGATCTCGTTCTTCCAGATCCCTTACACGGATACGCAGGGTCGCTATCACGTTTCAATTCAGACGACGGAGCGCTACCTCGGGTGCAAACAACGTTTTCGCGATGCGGTTAACGATCACATGGGCCTGGAGCCGGATGCGCCTTCGTGAACGGCGTTGCGGGGAATCCTACTCGCTGGCCGACTTCTCGTTACTTTCCCGGATGTCCCGCCATCTGGGAGCTGAGCGCAGACTCCCGACGGAAGAGGAGCTATGGCAGGTCCGCGAAGGATGGGGGTTCCAAGCAGTTACTTTGGGTTAAGTTGACGCGCCCGAACCAGCCTCATTCACTGCCGCCCTAGATATCATTAGATTTACTTTCGGCTCACTTCAAATCGGAGCGGTTTGCTGCCCAGGCATGATGACGCGTCTCGACTCGAATTCGTGGGACAGTGAAGGGAATCTTCTTGTTCCACTGCACGGAATCCGAATCGCTTTGGGTCTGGGCTTCCTCGCCGCCTGCGCATTCTCCTGGTTTAACTACCTGGGCGACAAACAGTGGCATTATCAACACCCGGGAGACTCCGGCGCATTTGTAATTCCGCCTTGGATGACGGCCCTGCGGATTGCACTGGTGCTGGCGCCCTTTGTCCTTTGTACCGTGCTGCTCTCAACCCGCAACGAGCATTCCAAAGCCGCCGGAGCCGGTATCGCGGTTGGACTCTTCTCCTCAGGGTTGTTCCTTGGCGTCGCTGCCCTGCTGGGTTTGTTTTTCCGGTTCTACCCAGATCCTTACGCCCGGCAAGACCTGGCAGCAGTTCTCACGTTTCTTGCTTGCAGTGTCTGGATTGTGGTTTCAGCCTTCCGGATTGGCAAGGTAAGTTCGAGCGTATTCTTCCTGACGCTCGTCGTAACGGCGATCTGCCTGACTTGGGGAAAGCACGTCTTGGACGCTACGGAATACAAGCTGGACCGGCAGCACGAACAGCAGAAAGGCCAAGCCGCCATCGAGTTGTTCACCCCGGTCGTGCAGGCCCAGCACGTCCTTGCCTCGCTCGCCGGATGCTTGATTCTGAACCAATCGCTGCATCCTCCGTCCGGGTATCCGTCCTCGCTTGATACGCCTCCACCAAACTGGTCCTGCGAGACCAAATTCGCTGCGAAGGCGGTACAGGATTATTCCCTGAGCTACGTTCCTGTGACGGATGCAAGCGGGCGCGTAGCGGATTTTCATTTGATCGCAATGCCCGGGAAGGTTGTTCGTGGTCACTATCCGTTGACCGTCGACAGCCACGGCGTCCTGTTTTCCGACGCCATGTGGGGATATTCAAGCTCATTTATTCGAGCCGCAACCTCCGAAGCCAGAGACTCGGAAATTCTGGAGCTAAAGCGGAATCTTGATAGCTACATGCAACAGAATGCGCCAGGAACCGCGCCCGAGGCGCTCAACGCTGAGATGATTGGCACGAGCTACGGCTCTCAAGTTCCCAGCATCGAGGATGATGGGAAACGCTTGGAAATTAAGAACTACGTCTTTCGTTATCTCGGCCCGAAATCAGGGCATGGGTCTTCCTTCGCACTCTCGGTGCATTGTCAGAGCTACGGACAGGATTGTCTGAGAAGCTACTTCCTCGATTATGGCGGCGTCCTGCATGCGACCGGAGAGCCGCGGGAAGCAACCGCCGACGATCCACCAGCTCTGGAATGTGAGACAAGCGATTCTGCATGCAAAGGCGTCGTCTGGCCTGTTCCTTAAGGAATCGCCGGAAGCAGCGTTGTTGCTTGTGTGTGAGTAATGGACACTTCGGAAGTAGGCATCGGTTGTGGATTAGTACCCATAAACGCCCTCGCGTCACCTCAAATGGCGTCGGCAAGGCGAAGCATAGTTCTGGACGCTAAGCACCAATCCCGTCTGGGGCGCCGCACCTAGGTCATTCACTTCAGTAAGGGCGCATGGGCGATATTCCGGTTGTACGGCCAGTTCGAACCCGGCAAGATAGAGGTACGATGCGTAAGCCAATCTGGATTGTTCCGGTGCTCTTGCTGTGGGCAGTCGCCAGCGCGCTCGCCGCCGATACCGTTCTGACTTGGCCGACCAACGGCAACGACACGATGTTGCGCTTCACCTTGGGCAAGTTGCGCCAGATCAGTTCCGTCTCCGGCCAGAGCGATTATTTGGGTGAGGCCCTGGCGGAAAACCTCAGCACGAAAGCGATTCCTTCCGCCTCTTTCTATCTCTACCTGCTGGACAAAAACGGCAAGCGGGTGGGCGAAGGATATCTCGAAGTCACCAATTTGGCGGCCGGGCAACGGGCCAAGATCCCGGTCAGCGTGCATGCTTTGGGCTCCTTTGCCAGCATGGAATTGCAACCGCAGCATCTGCCCTCCGACGAGCCGATGAAGATCAAAATGAACATCACCAGCGTGCCTTCCGGGGCCAGCCTCAAGCTTGATTCTCAAGAGTCCGGCGTAACCCCGCAGGTGCTCCCGATCGCTCCGGGCAAGCATGTGCTGGAGTTCAGCAAAGAGGGTTATGCCACAGAGAGCACGCCCGTGGAAATTGCGGAGAACGCCCTGCCCGGTAGCGTCGAACTGGAGTTGAACCCATTGACGCTCGATACCGTGGTTTTGCGCGACGGAACGGTGCTGTTGGGCAACCTCATCTCGGTGACCGGCACTGGCGTGAACATCAATGTGAAAGGCAAGCCCATGAAACTGGAGCGCAGTCGAGTGGCCCGGATTGTGTTGGGGGAACGCAAACCAATCCGTCGGCACCCCCGCCACAACAGCAGGCAAGAGTTCGTCCCGTAGCAAGAAGTGATTCGAAGCCGTGTCGAAGGCTGAATCATCACGCCGGTCGGGTCCTTGGTCCCGACCGGATGGACATGGCTAGTGTCCCCTATTCAGCAGCCCGCTCCGGGGGCGAAAGAGCGGCGCCGGATAGCTAGCGGGATACGCTCATTGTTAATTCCCATACCACTAGCAGTTCCGGAACGTAAACTGGCCCGTTTGGCATCAGGATTTTAACTGGTTGCCCGCTTCCGCCGGATCAGTCCTGCTAAACGCCCTTGCCGTCACTTTACTCGCGGATGGGTCGGCAAACCGGAGAGCGCCGGGATAAACCGCCATGCTGGAGGGAATGAAAGAGCCCTCCAGAAAAGTAGAGCGGCGAATCCATCCGGGCCCGAGTCTTGCAGGCGAAATCGCGAGGTGTCGCTTGAAACGTAGACAAGGGTATCGGTGGGTCGGGCTCCTTCAATTGCAGATAATTCACCGCACGCTTTTAACCTTTGATGTTAAGAGCGAACCGCATTGCCTCCGGAGACGCTCAGCGGTCGGTTGGCTCTACGAAGCGTCGATTGTCGGTAAGGTTAGAGTGCGCCCTTAAATTGCCGGTTACCTTGACGGAGAAATTCTTGTGGGCCGGTACCCCGTCCACTCCGTCCACTGTGAGGCGGATCGTGAACTCCCCTGCGCTGGTGTAGGCATGAGATACCTTGGGGCTATCCGCGCTCGTGCCGTCGCCGAGGTCCCAGTGATAAGCGACTGCGGGCACACCGCCAGCTTCGGCCTGCGCCGAGAGCGCCGAAAGAGCGATCGTCGCACCGGTATTTGCCGCTGCAGGCACCTGCGCCGTCACGGTTGGGGCAGCCGCGGCAACGCTCTTGTCGATCAGCTTGATCACCCTCACCGACTGGGGTGGCTGGTTCTCCAGCCGCACTGCGCCACCCCCGAGCGTGACCGTCTCATTCTGGTTCAGCACATCCGTCGCCGCAAACTTGTGGCCGGCAGGCAGGCCGAGGTCCGCCAGTGTTAGCGTGTGCGAGCGCACCGTGTTCGTCCAATTGAAGACCGTCAGTATGGCCTGTCGTTGATCTTCCCGGAGGAAGAAAGTACTGGGCTGTCCATCCTCCGGCTCGTAGGTTATCAGGTCTAACGGCGTGGAAGCTCGGCCGACTTTGGCCATATTCAGCAACTCTCGGTTTTCAACCAGCGCCAGCCGATCCTTCGCTGAGCCCAGGACCAGCATGTCATCGCCAATCTCATACATGCCGCCGGACACTGCCGAGAGCGCGATCGACGCCTCGGCCGCACCCAGCGAAATCGAAGACCGTTCGTTCGCATGCTCCATGAGATGCGTTGCGGTGACGTTGAAGGCGTCCGGATCATTGACGAAGAAATTACGCTGCATATAGAAGCGGGCAGCGATGCCAGAGGCGGCATTCTTGGTCCTCTCAAAACTGTGGCCCGTATCCGCGGAGATCCGGCCCGTATCTACCAGCCCCACTGGGTTGAGCATGGGACTTCCGTCTTTATCCAAGATCACCTCCTCGCCCACGACATCGCGGATTACCTGGAGGCCAATGCGTTGCGCTTCGAGGGCTGTGGTGTTGGGGCGGTAATGGTAACCCTCGATCGCGGTGGTATCCATGAAGTCGAGTTTGATGAACCGGACCCCCCATTCGCGGGCGAGTGTCCTGTAAGTGTCCCGCATATACTCCTGGGCTCCGGGATGGGTTGTGTCCAGCGCGTAAAGCACATCCGTCTTCTGGCCCCAGACGTCGCCAAGAGGGACCGGATCTCCCTTGGCATTGTGCACCAGCCAGTCCTTGTGGTGCTCATAGATCCAAGCCCGGCTTGTCACCTCAAACGGCGCCGTCCATACGCCGAATGTCAGGCCCTCTCCGGTAAGGTGATGCCCGACAAACCGCAAACCATCTGGAAATTGTGTCGCATTCGGAGTTGTATATTCACCGCGAGCATACTGATAACCTTCATCAATTTGGAAATACTTATACCCTAATGACTTCAGATGTTCGGCTTGCCAGTCGCCGTTGCTCAGGGTTTCGCCTTCGTTGATGGCGCCATAGTAGACGGTCCAACTCCACCAACCGATGGGAGTCTCACTAGAGACGCGCGCATGGTGCAGACGACGAACCGCATCACCGTAGGCTAGCAGTTGATCGTGGTAATCCGGTCCGGCCTCGAACATCAATCGCTCTGAAACCATGTCCTCCCCGGGTTTAACGGGAAGGCTCAATTCGACCTGGTCGTCCGCGGGAGAATCCTTCAGATCGAATTCCTTCTGGATTTCCGTGGTTCCGGTGGATTCAACGGTATAGGATGCTATCTTGGTCTTCGCCCCCGTACCCTCAGCTTTCAGATGCATCAGGGTCAGAAATCGGTCTGAGGTGAGAGCGCCAAGAAATAAACTCTGCTTACTCTCCCGGTTGTAGATGAGTTGGCTCCCTGCACCGCGATGCATCCCGCCGCGCACTCCCCCGAGGTCGTAGAGAGCCAGGTCCGGCCAATCTTCGCTGAAACTGTCGGAGAGAACCCGGTCGGCCGATTGACCGCCACCCAGATTGAGGATCGGTTCACCCATGGCCTCCACACTCCGAATGGCCTGCACAGTTACTTCCTTTGCCGCGCTGTTTTGCACCTTTACCTGGACGGTGCCGTAAGGGCGCTGTTTGTAGAGCTGTAGCACGTAAACAAGATCGGGTTTGCCGTCCAGTCCGCTGCAAGTGACTGTGACCTCTCGGCCGGGGCCGAGATCATCTTTGAAGGTAGACTCCGAAGCCTGGTGCCGCGGGTAATCGCTCGAGCGAAGCCACTGGTGGTCAACCTGTGCTGCCACACGGGACCTGAGCACGGGCTGACCATCATGCAAAGACAGTTGGTACGATCCCTCCTGGGCGTTGACCGTCAGGGACAGCTCGTCGTTCGTCAGTTGCTGGGCCACACACGGCAGCGCGACCATCAGTATGCCAGCGGTAACTGCTAGTCCAACTCTGAAAACCTGTCTTCGAGTTCTTTTCGGCACGGCAGCGATCTCCCTATGTGTGCATGATCGTCATCGCATACTACTTCATTGGGTCAACCTCAGTGAAGCGAATACTCAGCTCAAGAATCTATAATGCGAAAGCGATGGATGAGAGGCCTAATCCCGTCGAGACGGATCGGTTTTGCATTTACAACCGGGTCAATGAGTGTAATTGATTCCATAACAATGTCGGCTCCCACGCCCGAGTAGACTTTGGTGGTGCCAACCAACCAAGGCCCGGGAGAAAGGAGCCGAACAATGATCATTATAGGATGCGATTACCACC
>Ga0074046_10004226_pt1 | contig 11790 bp, 11 predicted proteins | sample BogForMeECP23OM3_FD_94441 | JGI IMG/M metagenome (GOLD analysis project Ga0074046, IMG submission 94441) | Bog forest soil microbial communities from Calvert Island, British Columbia, Canada - Bog Forest MetaG ECP23OM3 | ecosystem: Environmental > Terrestrial > Soil > Wetlands ...
AAAGTGGCAAGCTCGCGAAGGCTAGCTTGCGCGGAAGAGGGACAGGGTGAGGGACGCGTCTCCAGGATCTGAGCCTCCGACCCATCCGCCGCAGCCTCTCCAGCCGGCAAGCCATGCTCTTTCAGCAGCCGCTTGAACCGCCGCGTCAGCACCTCCCGCATCATGCCAAAGTCATCGCCCGGCGTCAGGTCCGCCGCCTTGATGTTGAACTTGCGGTACTGATTTTTCACGAAGCCTTCCGGCCCCGCGACGATCATCGCGCCGACGGCGTTCGTGCCCATGATGTGGGAGTTGTCGTAGACCTCGATGCGCCGGGGCGTTCGCTCAAGCCCGAAGACCTGCGCAACGCCGGCAAGCAGCTTGCCCTGGCTCGTACTCTCGGCGAGTTTGCGCCCGAGAGCCTCCCGGGCGTTCTGGAACGCGTGCTCGACAAGTTCGCGTTTCTCGCCCCGCTTTGGCGTCACCACCTCGACTTTGCGCCCGAGTTTGGTCGACAAGGCTTCCGCGATCAGCGCCTGCTCCGGTACTTCCTCAGACAGGAACACACAGCGCGGCACGATCTTGTCATCGTAAAACTGCGAAATAAACGAACCAAGCACCTCGGCCGCGCTCAGGCTGCGGTCGGCGCGTGGGAAATAGGCGCGATTGCCCCAATTCTGGCAGTTGCGGAAAAAGAAGACCTGAATACAGGTCTGCCCACCCTTCTGCGCGATGGCGAAGACATCCGCCTCCTCGACGCCGCTCGGGTTGATGCCCTGATGCGCTTGAACATGGGCCAGCGCCCACAGGCGGTTGCGATATTTCGCGGCGCGCTCGAACTCCAGCTTCTCCGCCGCCTCCTCCATCATCGTATTCAGTTTCCGCTGCACGGCATCGGACTTGCCGGACAGAAACGCGGTCGCTTCTTCGACGAGCTTCCCATAATCCTCAAGCTCGATCTCGCGCGTGCACGGAGCGGCGCAACGCTTGATCTGAAAGAGAAGGCAGGGCCGCGTTCGGCTCTCATAGACACAGTCGGAGCAGGTGCGAAGGAGAAATGCACGCTGAAGCGTGTTGATGGTGCGGTTGACGGCTCCGGCGCTGGCGAAAGGGCCGAAGTAGTCGCCCTTGAGCGTGCGCGCGCCGCGATGTTTTGCGATTTGCGGTGCTTCCTGATCGCGCCGGATGACGATGTACGGGAAGGACTTGTCGTCCCGGAAGGAGACGTTGTAGCGCGGCTTGAAGCGCTTGATGAGGTTGGCTTCGAGAAGGAGCGCCTCGGCTTCAGTCCCGGTGTTCATGAACTCCATCGACGCCGTCGAGCGGATCATCGCCGCGATGCGGTTTGTATGGCCGCCGAGCCGTGTGTAGTTCTGGACGCGGTTCTTCAGGTTCCGCGCCTTGCCGACATAAATGACCTCGCCCGCCTTATCCATCATCCGATAGACGCCGGGGCCGGTTCCGAGGTGCTTGACATAACGCGCAATAATCTGCGCCCCGGTCTCCGGCGCGCTCTCGCCGCCGTCCGGGGTCGGGTCGCCGGAACTGACTTCGATCGTGTCCTCGGTGTCAGGCATCAAGCGTTATGTAACGCGGATATCCGGGGTTTGCCATAAGAGATGCTGGCCGCCGTCGAGCGCGATCATCTGCCCCGTCATGGCGGGCGAATTGAGGATGAACGAGACGGCGTTCGCTATTTCTTCTGGCGTCGTGCCGTGGCCGAGTGGCGTGGAGCGGCACTCGTGCTCGAAGTCTTCGGGTGTCTGATAGGTGCTGCCCAAGGTTGGGCCGGGGCCGATTGCGTTGACGCGGATGCGAGGAGCCAAGCCCTGCGCCATCGTCTTTGTCGCGGTCCACAGCGCGGATTTACTGAGCGTATACGAGAAGAAATGCGGGTTCGGGCGGAGAACGCGCTGGTCGATGATGTTGATGATGTTTCCGGACTCTCCCGCAGGGAGTTGAGCGGCGAAGGCTTGGGCAAGGAACACGGGCGCTTTCAGGTTGATGGCCATAGGCGTGTCCCAACTCCCTTCCGTCAGTGACTCAATCCGGTCGTCGGCGAAATAGGAGGCGTTGTTGATAAGGCAGGTTACACGCCCCGCTGAGCGATTGACCGCCGGGAACAGGTCCTCAACCTGAGCGTGTTCGGCAAGGTCGGCCTGAAAGCAAGCGCTTTGCACACCCAACGCTCGTATGGCCGCCACCGTCGCTTCCGCCTCCCCCTTCGAGCCTCGGTACTGAATCGCCACGGCAAAGCCGTGCCTTGCCAAATGAAGGGCGATCGCCTTTCCGATCCGGACGGCCGCGCCGGTTATGAGTGCAAGCTGCGCCATCGGTTACCTGTGATATATACACAACCTAAAGAGGAATTTGCCAGAAGACGCCTAAAAACAGTTGCGTTTTAGCCATTCTCGCTCTAGTTGTGTCTTCAGCGAGACGCAAACGTAACGCGAGTTTATAGCTCAGCCGGTTCATAAGCTCGATAGCTCAACTCATTGGAGAGCAATGCGCAAGCGCCCTCGTCAGTGATCCCAGACAATCCATGCCCAAGGATTGCTTCGATCATTTCCCTCTCAAGTGCCCAGAAGGCCGGACCCCTGCCCCACCCGGGTCCGGCCGATCTTGTTTTTGATCCCCCATCTTCAAGGCGAACACATCAAGTCCTGACAAGGTGCCGGTTCAGCCTTCTGTCGATCACGTTCCAGAGGCGGCGGATAATCTCAACTGTCAAAATATAGATCAGCGCCGCCGCTATATAAGCCTGGAAGTCGAAAGTCCTTTGAAAGGCGAGTTTCGCTGTCGCAAGCAGATCGTAGACAGTGACGACGCTAGCCAGTGCGCTGGCTTTCACCATCAAGATCAGTTCGTTTCCGAACGGGCGCAGTGCCAGGCGAGCCGCTTGCGGCACGATAATCCTGCGCGCCATGAGAGCAGGCGTCATGGCGGCGGCGCGCGCAGCCTCGATCTGTCCGCGAGGCACGTTACGGATCGCGCCCGCGAAAATCTCCGCCTGATAGGCGGCGGTGTTCAACGTGAAGGTCAAGAGCGAGCAGAAGAATGGATCGCGAAAGAGCCACCACAACCCGGCCGCCGACAGCGTCGACTGAAATTGGGCCGATCCGTAGTAAATAAGAAAAAGCTGGGCCAGGATCGGAGTGCCGCGAAAAACATAGGTGTATCCAAAGAGGGCCGCGCTTAAGGGACGCGAACCGAAGACACGACCCAGCGCGACGGGTGTGGCAAGCAGGAGACCGAGCAACACCGATCCGAACGAAAGCTCCAGAGTGACGAGAAAGCCATCCGCCATGCGCGGGCCGAACTTCTCAAAGAGCGCCCAGTCGATCATGCGGCGGAACTCCAGCCTTTGGCTACGGCGCGCTCGGCGCGAGCGATAAGCAGCGTCGAGATGGCTGTCATGCCGAGGTAGATCGCGCAGGCAACGGCGTAGAACTCGAAGGGCTGCCGCGTGCTCTGCGCCGCGATGAACGACATCCGCAGGAGATCGTCGAGCGCGATGACCGAAACGAGCGATGTGTCTTTCAGCAATACGAGCCAGTTGTTGCCGAGGCCGGGCAGCGCGAGCCGCAGCATTTGAGGCGCCCTGATCCGGCGAAATACGACAGCGGGGCTCATGCCGAAGCTGCGCGCGGCCTCGATCTGTCCGCGCTCGACGCCTCGCAATGCCGCAAGCAACACCTCACTGGAATAGGCGCCGAAGACGAGAGACAGCGCGATCAAGCCCGCAACGAAGGGCGAGATGTTGACGGACAGCCCCATGTTCTGGATAAGCATCTGTGCGCCGTAATAGATCAGGAGAAGCGTCAGAAGCTCAGGCAAACCACGGAAGACGGTGGTGTAAATCTCGCCGCACGCTCGCAAAAAGGCAGACTTCGAGTCCTTCGCGAGAGCCGCCGCAAGCCCGAGAGCAAGGCCGAAAGGAAGCGTCGCCAGAGCGAGGCCCACCGTCATCGCGGCTCCAAGCGCGAGCGCATGTCCCCATTGGATTAAAGTGCTGTCCATTCGGTTCCTTCAAAGCCGGTCCCGCGGTTCAGTCTCACGATTACATTAGGCGAATTCGCTTTATTTGCACTGGCATGGCTAACCGCCTCGCAAGACCGCAGCTTCGCAGGCAGCGTTTGTTCACAAGAAAATCGCCCAAACGAAGCGCGCTTCATGTGGCATCGCGAAGAGCGCTTCAACCTCCAGCGTGAAGCAGGAAGAAATGTCCCCTTAGATGCTTAACAAATTGCCATTCGTCGATGTAGCTGCCGGCCGCCCTTTCGATTTGTTGCTGATGGACGGTACGCCACTCCGGCGATCTTGCCGAAGGATCAAGGCCGATCTCGTCGCTCTCGTCATAGATGATCGAGATGAACGTCGGTGGGTTCGTAGCCAAGCCGAAGGACACGTCCCGGCTTTCAAGAACCGCGAATGCCGGAGAGGTCGCCTTGGACGCCGCTTTCGCTTCGGCTGTGAAGCGATCCTTATTGGCGACAACATACCAATAATAGGGATCGAATATGAAGAGCCGGCCCAGGACGAGAGCGGCGAGCGGTATCGCAATTATTGCGATGATGAGCGAAGCCGCGCGCCGGAAACGCCGCTTTATAGACGCAAGCATCGCCGCGACCGCGAGCCAGATGGCAAATCCAATGACAAAGAAGCCGACGAACGGCACCGCAAAGTTCAAAGCAAGGCGAAGTCCAAATCCCAGGCCCCCTTTTGGCATGGGGAAAAATTCAAGCACCGTCATTTGCACCACGAAGATGGCCGTAAGCCCTATCGCGAGCCAGACAAGATGAAATGCGTAAGCATACACTCGACGGTGCTCCGCCAGGCTATGCTCTTTCTATCAATAGCTTAGATGCCGAGCGCGATCCGCCTTCTTCGCTCATGGATCACTGCAGAATAGGAAAGGGAAAATACTTGGCGTTGATCTTGGCGTAGGTGCCGTCCGCGACGATCCCGTCGATGGCGGCGTTGAACTTCTGCACGAGCGCATCGTCGCCCTTGCGCAAGGCGATTGCGACGCCCGACCCGAAATAGGCCGGGTCGTTCAATTCAGTCGGCGCAATCTCGCAGCACGCCCCTTCCGGCGTTTTCAGCCAGTCATAGATCGCAAGCTTGTCGTAAAGCACGTATTCCACGCGCCCGGCCGCGAGATCGCGGTAGGCGTCGGCCACCGTATTGTAAAGCCGGACGATGGAGCGGCTATAGACATCCTCCAGAAAAGCCGAGTGATTGGTTGCGCTCTGAACGCCGATAGATTTCCCGGTGAGTTCTTTCGGCGACACATCTTTAACATCGGTGCCCTTGCGGACAACGAAAACGCTCGGCGAGCGGTAGTATGGCTTCGTGAACGCGACGACGTTCTTACGGTCCTCGGTGACATTCAACGACGCGACGATGGCGTCGTATTTGCGCGCGAGCAGCGCCGGGATGATGCCATCCCAATCCTGGGCGACGATTTCGCACTCCGCCTGCATTTTGGCGCACAGCGCGCGCGCAATATCGATATCGAAGCCTTCCAGCTCACCGCTGGAGTTGATGACGCTGAAGGGCGGGTTCGTGCCTTCGCTCGCGATCCTGAGCTTCAGTGCTTGCGCGGACGCGGCCACCGGAAGGATGAGGATTGCACAAAGGAGCGCGACAATGCGCAAGATGCGGGCCTGAAGCATGGTGTTCGCCGGCGGGTCTTCTATTGAGGGTTGGTCGGCACCGTAGCCCGCTGCTTTTCGGTCGTAAAGCGTCCCGTCCGGAAAGACGCAAGGAATTGCTCAAGCCGGGCGCTACGGGGCGCGTTGAAAAGCTCCGTCGAAACGCCTTCCTCCTCGATCCGGCCCTCACACAGGAAAAGGGTGTGGGTGGAGACATCGCGCGCGAACGCCATTTCGTGAGTGACGATGATCATTGTGCGGCCTTCCGCCGCCAAGCCTTGCATCACGGACAGCACTTCGCCCACAAGTTCCGGGTCCAACGCCGAGGTCGGCTCGTCGAAAAGGATCACGCTCGGATGAACCGCGAGCGCACGGGCGATTGCGGCCCGCTGCTGCTCGCCGCCCGAGAGTTGGCTCGGATAGGCGTTCGCACGGTGGCTCAGGCCGACCTTCGCCAGAAGCGCCATCGCTTCTTCAACAGCTTCGGCGCGAGGCTTCCCATGGACATGGATCGGCGCTTCGATCACGTTGCCGACGACGGTCATGTGGTGCCAAAGATTGAAGCTCTGGAACACCATCGCGACGCGACGGCGAATGCGTTCGACCTGCCGCCGGTCGAGCCCATTCCTGCCTTCGCCCATTTCAAGATGCTCCTCGCCGACGCGGATCTTGCCGCGATCCGGGACTTCGAGAAGATTGAGGCACCGAAGAAAAGTGCTCTTGCCGGAGCCGGAAGCGCCAATGATCGAGATCACGTCGCCCTGCTCGGCCGCCAGAGAAACGCCTTTCAAGACCTGAGCAGATCCGAAGCTCTTGGTGATGTCACGCGCTTCAATCGCGATCATGGGGTAGCCGCCTCTACCATTTGGGTCATCCAGGAAACGCGCATTTGCGCCTTATCCGGGGCCAGCGAATTGCTTGAAAAGACCCCGGATAAGCGCTCAAGCGCTTTCGGGGGTGACGATACTGCAGTTTGGCAAGGATAATCCAAGGGAGAAGCTCAGCTCGGAATATCGAGGCTGACCATCCCGGACTCACCGTCGAATGCAAGCAATTCGGCGTACCGCGCCCAGTTTATCACCGTATGCAGCGTCCTTTCGGCTTCCTCCTCCGGCATCGCATCCTCAAGCTCATCCTTGAAGCGGATGATCGGCGCGCGATGGCTCAGCCGCTCATCGAGAATGTGTTTCATGTGTGCAGCGAGGGGTACGAACGCCACGAGATGCTGCGCGAATTGCGCCTTGCGCTCGTCGACGCCCGCATCCACAAAGCGGCGGCCGGCATCGGTGAGCTTCAGGTCGCCTTCGGCAAGCTCCGCGAAGCGCAAAAGCTGAAGCGTTTCCGCAACGTGGAAAAGCTCGTCCACTTCCATTTGCGCGCGTTCGGCCAGGAGCGGCAAGTCGGCCTTGCCGTTGAAAGGCGGCTCGGCCAATGTTTCGAGAAGACCGGCGAGCGTGTTCGTTGAGACCGAGGGCAAGCTCATGCTGATGCCGGTGCCTGGGAAAATGCCCTCCCGCGCCGGCGCCGCCGTGCTCTTCGCCGTCATGCGAGCGTAAATATCGTCGACCATCGCCCGGAAGGCGGGATCGACGCGGTTGCGCGGCTGAGGCAGGTTCACCTTGATTTCGGCGATGATGCGCCCCGGGTTGGACGCGAGGACCAGGATCCGGTCGCTCATGAGCACTGCTTCTTCGAGGTTGTGTGTGACGAGCAGTATGCTGCGGATAGGCATGCGGCCTTCGCACCAGAGGTCAAGTAAGTCAGTGCGCAACGTTTCGGCGGTCAACACGTCCAGCGCCGAGAACGGCTCGTCCATCAAGAGCACTTTCGGATTGACAACAAGCCCCCGGGCGAGGCCGACCCGCTGCCGCATGCCGCCGGACAGCTCCTTGGGATAGGCTGTTTCGAATCCGTCGAGGCCGATGAGGTCAATGGCATTCAAGGCACGCTTGCGCCGTTCCTCCTGGGGCACGCCTTGCGCTTCGAGGCCAAGCTCCACATTCTCAAGCACCGTAAGCCATGGAAAAAGCGCGAAGGTTTGGAAAACCATGGCGACGCCATCGGCGGGTCCTACGACAGGGCTGCCGTCGATGACGACTTTGCCTTCGCTTGGGGTCAAAAGGCCCGAGATGATGCGTAGAAGCGTGGATTTGCCGGAACCGGACCGGCCGAGCAGCGCAATAATCTCGTTGTTGTACAAGTTCAAATCAACATGATCGAGCACAAGCAGATTGCCGGTCACGCCGCGCTTGAAGAAATGGCTAATATTCTGGACGGAAACCAGGGGCTGCCTCTCGGCAATCCGCGCTGCGGCTATACCCGGCGTCATACCCATGTCTTCCTCCCGGTTCACTGGATCCGCAGACGGCGGTCCGCCAGTGCGTAAAGCCGCCGCCAAAGGGCGCGGTTCAAGGTAACGACGAACACGCACATCACGCCTATGCCGAGCACGACGCGATGATAATCTCCCGCTTCCGTTGCATTAGCGATATAGGCGCCGAGACCATGTGCTTCGAGCTTTGTATTCCCCCAGCTCACCACCTCGGCGACAATGCTTGCGTTCCATGAGCCGCCGGAAGCCGTCAGCGCGCCCGTGACATAGTAGGGAAATATCCCAGGCAAAATCACTTTGCGCCACCACAGCCAGCTCCTCAGCTGATAAATCTTCGAGGCTTCCCTTAGGTCGCCCGGAAAGACGCTCGCGCCCGCGATGACGTTAAAGAGGATGTACCACTGCGTGCCGAGCACGATAAGCGGCGACAGCCAAATGTCCGGATTGAGGTTATAGGTGACGATGCCCACGACCACGAAGGGGAATAGAACATTGGCAGGAAACGCGGCAAGGAATTGAGCCAGGGGCTGTACGCGCTCGGCCATCGCCGGCCGCAGCCCGATATAAACGCCGATCGGCACCCAGATCAGGCTTGCAATGGCGATCAGGATGATAACGCGCAGAAAGGTGATGAAGCCGCCCGTCACGGCTTCCTCAACGTCGGGCCAACCGAGAGTGGAGCTCACATAGGAAATCACCGAGTAAAGGGCCCAAGCTACAATGCCAAGCAGTGCAAGATTGTAGGCCCAGTCGAAGAGCCTTCCTGCAACCCTGTTCACTTTGGGCTCTGGAATTTGCTTCGCGAGCAGCCTGACATTCCCACTAAACATGTCGAGCACGCCGCTCAGGAGATTGGTGATGGCCTGAACAAGGCGGGTCCGTCTTAGAAGGTCCAAGACCCACGATTTTGGCTGCTCTTGCGCGGCCACCAGCTCAACGCTGAATTTATCGGACCAGGCGACTATGGGGCGGAAGAGGAGCTGATCGTAGAGCATGATAACGACCCCCATCGCCCCAACCGCCCAAGCCACCGCACCGATATTCTTCTCGCCGATCGCCAAGGAAAGATAGGAGCCGATGCCGGGCAGGGAGATTTTCGTATCTCCGACAGAGATCGCCTCGGACGCCACAACAAAGAACCATCCGCCCGACATGGATACCATCATGTTCCAGACAAGGCCCGGGGTTGCGAAGGGTGCATCAAGCTTCCAGAACCGCTGCCACGGCGAAAGCCCCAAATGGATCGTAATCTCCGCCAAGTCGCGCGGAACCGTTTTCAGCGACTGGTAGAACGAGAAGGTCATGTTCCAGGCCTGGCTCGTGAAGATCGCGAAGATGGCGGCAAGTTCCGCGCCGAGCTGGCTCCCTGGAAACAGGTTCATGAAGAAAACGACAGTGAACGTCAGAAATCCGAGAACAGGCACCGATTGCAGAATGTCGAGGGCAGGGACGATGACGCGCTCCGCCTTCTGGCTTTTGGCCGCGAGCGGTGCGACCAGGAACGTGAAAAGGAGGGAGAAGCCAAGCGCCGCGAACATCCGCAGCGTGGTGAGAAGCGCATATTGAGGCAGGTTTCGTGGGTCGAGAGAGACGGGATTTGCCTCAAGGCCCTCAATCGGCCGATGCATCGATTTTGCGCCGTGAACGATGGCGACAAACATCGCGCCTATCGCGACGAAAACGATGAGGTCGTAAAGGTTCGGCCGGGCACGCGCGACGGTGGCGGAAATTGTGGCAATGCGGCGGTCGCTGGCGGAAGATGGGGCCGTGGTCATCGCTCGCCTCGCTCCTCTGGTCAAAGGGCGCTTCGCCCGGTTTTATGGTTCGCGCTCTTTGTCAGCCCGCAGGCACGGAAGACTGTGTTTGGGATTGTTTTGGTTTATGGGAAGCGGCCAATGCTCCTTCGCTTCTAGGCGATGAACGGCTCGCGCATTTCTGTCAACACGAAAACACCGCATTGCGGTTCGCGCGTGCTGCGATGCGGCACTTTTGTCGAAGCTTTGATACGCTGTCTTGCTTGGACCAAAATCATGAGGGCGAGATCGGCAGATTCAAACGGAAGGGGCGCGCCGTGCATCGCAAAGGGGAAGGGATCCCTCGCTGGAGGCATTTTGTCCGCGCCGGGCTTATCGCTCTTGGCGCGCACCTGTGCCTTTTGATCGGGCATGCCTCCGCAGGCGCGCCTTCCTCACACTCCGTCCGGGCTCTTGCGCAGCGTGAAAGCAAGGAAGCTGGCATCGACGGGGACACGGGTGACGCAAAACACTTTGCGGAGCGTCTGAAGCACCATCAAAGACGCCACTTCACAAAACAAAGGCGTGAATTCCGTAAGGCGCAGCTGAGGCTGGAAAGTCAACGGCGCTTGAGGAAGGCCAGGATGAAAGCCCGCCAATTCGCTGCGGCGCGCAGGCATGCAACGCAGCACGCTCCCAAGCACAAGACCCATACAACCCGAAAGACTGCAGCCCATCAACGGTCAGACCGCAACCCGGTTAATTCTGTTGGCAACCTTACCGATGGGTTGGGAGTCACTGGTTGGTGATTATTTAATACTTCTCGGAACGGCCATAGTCCGTCCTGGATCAACCCGCCTTTAATCGGAGCCTATAAAAGGCGGAAAAGTTGATCGATTTGCTAGAGCTACCGCGTCCGAAGGGGCGCGCGCTGCTCCAGAACCTGAAAGGGAGAACCGGGGATGCCCGACGAGCTTGTCTTTTACACCAATCCCATGTCGCGCGGCCGCATCGTCCGCTGGATGCTTGAAGAGACCGGCCAGCCTTATCGCACCGAAATCATTGAATTTGGACCGGCCATGAAGTCTCCCGAGTACCTGGCCATCAATCCGATGGGGAAGGTGCCGGCAATCCGTCATGGCGACTCTATAGTCACAGAGGCTGGCGCGATCTGCGCCTACCTCGCCGATGCATTCCCGCAGGTAGGACTGGCCCCCGCGCCAGGCAGCCGCGAGCGCGGCCCGTATTATCGTTGGTTGTTTTTCGGTGCGGGTCCTGTGGACGGGGCGATTGTCAATAAGAGCCTCGGTTTTGAGCCGCCGGCTGAAAGACAAGGAATGGTGGGCTACGGCACGCTTGCCTACGTCCTGAACACCTTGGAGAAGGCGGTCTCGGCCTCGGAGTACCTCGTGGGAGACAAATTCTCCGCCGCCGACTTGTACCTTGGGGCTCAACTTGGTTGGGGAATGATGTTTGGCGCGCTCGAAAAGCGCCCTGCCTTCGAGGCCTATTGGAACAGGATCAAAGACCGTCCCGCAGCCATTCGCGCCCGCGAGATCGATGATGCGCTTCTGCCTAAGAAGGAGTGAGGACGATTTTCGCCTTCTCAAGATTCGACCTGATCGGCAGTGCTAACGATGTCTCTCCTGGCTGACATGCCAACCGCAATTCGCGGACAACATCTGGATGAGCACGTCACCCGGCAGAAAAACTCCGCATGCCAAGGCAAGGGTGAGTTGTACGGTGTGACTAGATCAACCCGCCTTTGAATCGGAATCGATTAAAGGCGGAAAAGTTGATCGATTCTAGAGTGCTTGAGCATCTTGTGCCCAACAACAGATACTAAGGAGCTCGCTGACGAGGCGGGCTTTCTGCAAAGGAACGCTTTGAGCATCGTGCGTTTAATCGGGCGCGGGGCGTCCCGGTGATCGTCGCCCCGGAATGTGCCTCGGCGCATATCTGGGGCCGTTGCAAATCGAAACGCCTTTTGCGATCCCGGATACGACGCAAGCGCCGTTCCGGGATGACAGGGCTTTGCCTTAGGATTGCGTCGGAGCGATTCCGATTTTGCGCACTCCGCTCTAGCTGC
>Ga0074046_10004227_pt1 | contig 11789 bp, 14 predicted proteins | sample BogForMeECP23OM3_FD_94441 | JGI IMG/M metagenome (GOLD analysis project Ga0074046, IMG submission 94441) | Bog forest soil microbial communities from Calvert Island, British Columbia, Canada - Bog Forest MetaG ECP23OM3 | ecosystem: Environmental > Terrestrial > Soil > Wetlands ...
CGGCCAGGCCCACCACTCTAGCAGTTACTAATCAGCATACAAGAAATTAGCACGCAGGAGTTAGAGCATTGATTCGACAAGCGACTTGCCTCCAATTCTATAGAGAATGCAGGAAGTTTGATTATCACGATCTAGGTTATGCCGTGTGGAATTTTGACATCAGGATGGGTGTTGGTAATTCCTACAACTTCGACTGGAACTCCGTAAACTGTGCTACCGCTTAGTTTGCCGCCCATCCTCCGTCAATCCAAAGAATTTGGCCAGTCATGTAATCAGAAGCAGAAGAAGACAGAAACAAAAAAGCACCCTTCAGGTCTTCAGGATCCCCCCATCTGCCGATCGGGATTCTAGAGACGATGGCTGATGAAAGATTCGGATTCTCATGGATGGCGCGAGTTAACTCTGTCCGAATATAGCCTGGTCCAAGAGCATTGACGTTTATCCTATACTTAGCCCATTCCAGAGCTAGACTTCTAGTCATACCGGCTATCCCCGCCTTACTGGTGGCGTAGGGCACGATGTTAGTAACCGGAACACCATATCCAGTCAGGAGAGACGCGAGGTTGACAATTTTTCCGCCAGTTTGTTGAGCAATCATTTGTTTACCCGCCTCCTGGCTGCAGAAGAACGTGCCCAGAAGGTTTACGCTAACTACTTGGTTCCACTCAGACTCGGTATAATCCGTAGCCGGTTTACGAAAATTTGTGCCTGCAGAATTGATAAGAATATTCAACTTACCGAACGATCTTATCCCCTCTGCGAAAGCATCCTGAACACGGCTATGATTTGATACGTCGATTTCCAACGCCAGAGCTTCTCGTCCCATCGACCGTATCTGTTCTACAACATTCTCCAGAGCTGATCGCTTCCGTGAGCAAACTATAACATCGGCACCAGCTTCGGCCAAAGTGGTTGCTGCCATCATCCCTATTCCGCGTGAAGCACCAGTTACGAGCGCAGTTTTCCCGGTTAAATCGAATAGGGCCATTAGTTTTTGATTCGACGTCAACTAACTTCCTGCTAAATTCTTACTTCCAAGGATCCAACACGCAGCGTCCGAGCACTCTACCGTCTTTCAAGTCATTCATGACTTGCACCACGTCTGACATCGGATATACTTTGGAAGTAATTTTTATCCTCCCCATCCGATTGAGTTCCATCAACTCGTTTAGTTCATTGTATGTTCCTACCAAGTTCCCAATTAGGTTGATTTCTCTACTTATCATGTCTATCGTTGTGTCGGTTACGGTTCCTCCTTCGCCGATGATAGAATAAGTTCCGCCTTTCTTGATCATCTTAACACCTGAATTCGGAGTTTCTTTGTCTGCAACGAAGTCCAAGACTACGTCTGCCCCGACACCGTTAGTGAAATCACGCACATTTTTCAGTCCCCCGTCATTGGCCGCCGGGAACGCGGCGTCCGCACCGAGCTGCTTTGCAAATTCAAGCTTCGCATTCGATCTAGCGACTCCGATCACACGAGCCGACGTCAAGACTTTGAGCAGTTGAATCGCGAAATGCCCTAATCCTCCTATGCCAATTACAACGGCGGTGCTGCCTGGATACAGCAAATTAGCCACTTTCTTTACAGCATGGTACGATGTGATGCCTGCGTCGGCGTAGGGCGCTAAAGGAACAGGGTCGGTTCCATCTGCCAACTTGATTACACTCCGGACAGAAGTCTTCATGAATTGAGCATATCCGCCATCTCTATCGAGCCCAGGGAAGTGTCCGTTCACGCAGTGCATATCATTTCCTCCTCGGCACGCTCTGCATAATCCGCAGCTAGTGAAAGGATGTAGAATTACAGGATCACCTTTTCTCAGTTCGCCTGTTGCAGCAACTGGGGCAACTTCTTCAATCCATCCTGCGTTCTCGTGACCGAGAGTGTAGGGGAGCTTTGGAGAATCTTTCGCAAGTCCTTTTTGGATATTCAGATCAGTCCCGCAAACTCCTGCTCCTCCAACTCTCACGATGACGTCAAAGGGTCCTGCGATCTTGGGCTCCGGAACGTCAACGACTCTAACTGGTGTGTTGTATTCGAACAACCTCCCCGCTTTCATTTCATCGCTCGCCTAAAATCATCTCACTAGATTATGGTTTGAGCTGAAGCTTCTTGTTGCTAACTTAAGAGTTACCTCTCGTTTTCGTATTGCGAATTAGAAACATCTCGTCTTTTTGCGCCACACGTATTTACTAGGATCCACTATCGTAAAGGCGCACAAGGCAACCTATTCCAAACTTTCACGATCTTCACTCTCTGTGAACTGGTAGCCAGGTTTACCCGAACATTTTCGTAACCAGTTAGGTATGATCTCTTAGTTTTGTGGCGAATATCAGCGCCACTTCCCTTACGACTGATACCATTGAACTTGCGCCTGGACAATAGAATTCGCATTGAAGCATTAGGTCGTGGAAGATTATATTGAAAAGACGACTCTAGTAACTGAAGAGATACTTCAACGTTCAGGATCGGTAAAGCCCACTGGAATTTTCGGTCAGACCATAATCAAATAACGATAATTAGAGGTCAGCACCGATAGTACAAAGATGAAGATGGATACGACCGTAGTCAACCCAGAAAAGCTCTACCGGCTGTCCATAAAGTTGCTCCTGGCAGCTGGAGCGTCGGCTTTTGAATCTAGAACAGTAGCAAGACACCTGTTGGAGGCCAATCTGCAAGGTGTTGATTCTCATGGGATTCTAAGGCTCTTTGACTACCTAAAGAGTGTCGAAAGAGGCGAGATCAAGACTCATGTTAGCCCTCGCATTGTGAAAAACGGCAAGTCTGTTGCTTTGGTTGATGGGCGTTGGGGATTTGGGCAAACAACGGCTTTATTCTCTATGCGGCTTGCAATCGAAAAGGCAAGTAAATCAGGAATTGGTTCAGTCGGCGTTTTCAATTGTAATCATGTCGGTCGCTTAGCTTACTACTCAAGCTTGGCCAGTGAGAAACATATGATTGGGCTTGTTTTCGCAAACGCTGATCCTTTTGTTGCTCCATGGGGTGGACGAATAGCGGTATTAGGCACAAATCCGCTTTCGATATCGATACCAACCGCCTCAGCTGAGCCCATAGCCATTGACTTGTCTACAAGCGTCGTCCCTGAAGGCAAAGTAAGGACTGCCTTTTTGAAAGGCGACAGAATACCTGAAGGGTGGATAATAGGACCGAACGGCGAAACCTCAACTAATCCAGCGGATCTATACGCTCCACCCCTTCCACCTGAAGGTACACATCTTTCAGGAGCTTTGCTTCCTCTAGGCGGCTACAAAGGTTACGCCTTAGCATTAGCTATTGACGCAATGGCAGGTGTACTTACCGGTGCCGGTTTCGATGGAAACGTGACTCGCGGAAACGGGCTCATGCTTCAGGCAATCGACGTACGGAAGTTTATTCCCGTAAGGAAGTTCGAGAAACAGGTTAGCGAATTAATTCGCAAAGTTAAGGAGGCACCCAAGGCGCGAGGGTTCGATGAAATCCTAATACCGGGTGAACCTGAATCGCGAGAACGCAAAAAACGAGAAAAGACGGGCATTCCATTAACTCAACCGATACTAAGAAAGCTGGAAGAAAGCAGTGAGAAGTACAAGGTCGATATGTTAGGCCTCCTCAAATAGTTAAGATATAAAGTAAAGAAAACGCGCCAAAATACACAAGTGATTCGCTTTCTTCCTTGAATGCGATAACTATTCTATCGCTATTAGACCACGCTAGGGTCATTGTTTACCCAGAAAAATCACGCGTCTCTGAGAAAGTTTGGTGTGTAAAGAAAAGAAAAAGGGATGGGCTGAGGTTCTCGGAGTTTATTCGGGTGGAAGTTGTTTGAACCTTATGGAAAGGTCGATTCCTTTGCTCTTCTGGTACAGTGCTGACGCTTCGTAGATTATTAGCCCAACCACGAACACCCCAATCATACCCGCGAAGTAGTATGGATTGACAGGAGCACCCGTGAATACTGGACTGGCGGCTATGAATGCAACGAAGATCCCGGTCAACAATGTGATAACGCCTAGGATTACGACAACCGGAACTCCAGCCAGCTTCCGTTGAACGCTTGCAGGCGCAGCCTGGAAAAGATCCTTGTGTCTGTAAGGGAAGAGAATTCCAGCTACCCCCGCGATTGCGAATGCTAGGAACAGCCCTGAAGTCGAATATGCGTTGAAGGTTAGAACGTTTGCCGCAAATATTGAGAGCAGGACGTAGATAAGACCGACTACAGCGACTAGTCCCAGAGCATAGTTGGGAGAACTCCTCTTCTCGCTTACTTCAGCCAATTTCGCCGGAGTTATTCCGTCAAAGCTCCACGCGAACACTAACCTAACCGCCATCAGAACAATTGTCTCAAGTGAACCGACGACGGTAGCAATTATCGCCAAGGGCACGAGAATTGCTACAAATATGTTCGGACTTGCGAATATCACTAGGAAACTGTACACTGGTTGTGAGGGTAGCGTGTAGGCGGCGTTTCCGGTCATTGAGAGTTGGGATACGGCACTGAAGAATGACCCGCCCATGGTGATGTATGGAGCTCCATACATGAACAAAGCGAGTACGGCGAAGAGTACCGTTGAGCCGATTATTCCTATGAATTGAGATCTAGACGCCTGCTTGACCTCTCCACCGACATAGACTGAAGTGAAATATCCAAGATAATTCACGAACATCCAAAACGATCCAATGATAGTACCAGAGAGCGTAAATCCCGTAATCAATCCAGCCTTATTTGCGGCATCAAGTAAGCCAAGATAGTTAGCCCCTGAGAGTTGGTTGAAGTTGTTCGTGAAGGTTGAAGGGGATGAAGTCGCTAGAGCAATCAAGAAGACTGCTACTCCTAGAACCATCAACACGAAGGTAGCCCATTGGAGCTTGAAGGAAGCCCGTAATCCCAGCACAGAGGTCCCAATCAGGATAACAAGAATCAGCAAGCTACCTACGAGTATAAAATTCGTGCCCACTACTGCGCTAGCCAGACTCGCGTAGGCCGGGTTCCCAGTTATGACACTTAAGTTTGTGAACATCGTACCAAGCCCGAAGGTCATCGCGAAACCTGAGACAGGTCCGATGAAGCCGAGATAGAAGACGAAGATCGCGAAGCTTTCCATGAACCCGATAGCAGGATGCACCAGCCGGCTTACCCAGACGTAGTCGCCTCCACTACGCGGCATCGCGACCGATAGGTAGTAGTATAACAGTGCAATGAAGAAGTTAGGAACAAGGGCAACCAACACTGTCAAAGGCAAGTTTACGCCAGGATAAGTTCCAGCTCCAAAGAAACTGTAGAGCAGCGGCCAACCCAAGCCCATGTTGAGGAGATTGAACATTATTACGTCAGATGCAGATAATTGACGAACAAGCCCGGTTGCTTCTCTAAGAAATACCGGTCGAGCTTTGTCTGTGGTCTTCAATCCTTCCATTCTAAAACTCTTGTAGTTAAACTACAATTGCTCGACTCTGTAGCGCGTATTTATCCTTCGTCAGCGATTCTCAACCATGATATTGTCTAGCATCAGACTTTATCATGAATAATCGCGTACGGATTTGACAAGAGATAGAAGCTAACGCAAGGAAGCGGCAGATTCACGGTCAAGATATAGCGTGACGTGAGGTTGCGTACGCAGTATCGACGCAGGACAAGTTGGCCCGACGGGTCCTCTTAGCGCCGTCTCGATAGCTGCGGCTTTCCGTTTCTCTGGAACGATAGCGAACACATGTTTTGCGGCCAGTAGGGCAGGTACTGTCAAGGAAAGTGCTTGCTTGGGAACCTTATCAAGTGTCGGGAAATGTCCCTCATTTACTTGTTGCTCTCTGCAAGTTGAGTCAAGATCAACTACGTGAATTGTTTCCTTCGCGTTGAAGTCGGCAGGAGGATCATTGAAAGCTAAGTGCCCATTTTCACCTACACCCAAGACGCATACATCTGGAGGATACTTTCGCAGGAGATCCGTGTAACGTTTAAGCTCAGATTTGATATCTGTCGAGGCGCCGCGTAAAGGATAGAAACCGGCAGGGTTAATGAAATCTATCAATTTCTCGCGAATGAAACGAGCGAAACTAGCTGGGTGCTGGTCTGACATTCCCAAGTATTCGTCCATATGAAATATGATGAGCTTATTCCATGCAATCCCTTTCTTGCCTCTCAACGCGTTAAGGAAGGTGAGTTGAGAATTTGCACATGCAAAAATGACTGCGGCTGTCTCCTGCTCACTTAGAATCTCAGAAATTAGCTTAGCAAAATCGTTTGCCGCTGCTTGTCCGAGCGTTTCATTCGATTCAAATATGCGAACAGACATGCGGTCGATAGTCCTAGTTTCTGGATCAGTCATCTTACATTCTACTCGTTGGTATGCTGCGTTGATGTAACTCGATCTGTTCGCGATTATATTGGTCTGCCGTACGATTATCGCGATCTAGATTATGCTGTTCGGGATTTCGACGTCGGTTCCGTTGCGTTCCGCTGAGAGGTAAGCGCTGTAAAGAACCGCGACTGTGTCTCGCGCAATTTCCGCTCCGCAAATCGGCGAGCGTCCTTGGATGATACTTTCCATGAAATCCTGAAATTCCTGCGGATAACCCTGTTGCCAGTCCTCGTCTGGTGAGGGATGGCTCCATCCCTGTTTGGTACCGATTTTCTCTGTTACGTACACATCTTCCAAAAGTTCTTCTTTGGGGTTGTAAGTTTCGAGAGCGTCTATCGGAGCTAGCTTGCATCGGGTCCTGTGATTATTAGCGTAAACTTCCAGCCAATTGTAAACACCCCCCAAGACGAGTTCGGATGCAAAGATATCGGCGACAGTCCCATCTTGAAACGTGACGTGGACTTGGCAGTAGTCCTCAATATCCTCGTATTCGGCACGTAGGAACCCAGCATCCCGGAAGGTCTTCAGGCGAGTAATCTCATGCACACGTGCGCTAACATATTCTGGTCGAATTGGTATTCCATCTCTAGCTTCGCCCTCCACACGTTTCAGGTGAATCGCGGCGCTCATCGGGTGGCAACCCTTTCCCATCAGTGACCCCCCACCAGAAAATTTCCATTTACCGTAAAATGGTGAATGCGAGCCGCTATGCGATTCGTCGCCGATCATCCTGAGAATTTGGCCGCCTGTCTTTCTTAGAATTTCTGTCTCTTTCTGAATAGCAGGTGCATAAACCCAGTTCTCCGCGTAGCAAATAGTTCTCTTCGCATGACCTGCGGCAACCATTATTCGATCGCAATTCGCCATCGCCTCGCGAAGCATCAATTCTTTCGAAAACGTGTCGCCACGGAAATCTCCAGTGCCAGGTCCATAATAGCCGGTGAAGGGTTTCTCAATCACCACATGCTTCCCGCTTTCAAGAGCCTTAATTGCCAAATGCTCATGAGTTGAACCTGGAGTACACAGATCAACTACGTCCACAGCATCACAGAGTTCTTCGAAAGTCGAAAAAGCTCTAATACCATGACTGCGGGCGAATGCTTCGCGAGTTTCAGGATGGAGGCTGGTAATTCCTACAACTTCAACCGGAATTCCGTAAACTCGTAGGTATCCTTGGAAATGGAATCTGGACGCGAAGCCCGCGCCAACGAGGCCAACACGAATACTTGTCACCATCTCGAACATCTCCTTACATTCTAAATTTGCTCGAAGCTAAATCGTTTGAGGAATTGCAATATTTGAGCCCTTCGCGCTGCCGGAGCTGAAAGTAACGGAAGTTTTGCCTGTTCACACACTCCGCGTTACAGGTTGCCGAAATCTGAACCTTAAAATTAATTCGTAGAATTTAACCGGTCTAGTCCCCCCTTCTCTTGTGTACATTTGGACTCATGATTTGTCGGCTTTTCTGCAAATTCGGAGGAGTATCCCTCACGCTAATTATAAACGGGAAACGGTGCCACTTAACTCACAAGGTGAAGGCGCGTTGAAATCTACAGTTCCGATTGTGTTGTCGCAGGACTATCTACATGCCATCGAATTTGCATTGGCGTCAGTTGTCATGATCGGCACTCTCTTTCTTGTCAATGCAAATCCTTCCGTTTCCATGCCTACTCTCACTACTGAACTCCCCTTAGCTATTGCTGGAGCGGCCGTGCTTTCGCTTGCGATTGTCGGAACGGTTATCGCAACGAAACTAGGACTGATCAAGATTCATAAAAGTGAAGCTAAGACGATAACTGCATCCACGGAAACATCGAATGATACGCCGCTTATTGTGCGGCCGTTGTGGTTCTGCAGATATTGTGGTGCGGACATCGCGTTTTCTGGTCAATATTGCGATAAATGTGGAAGCTGTTTGAATTTACACGCGCCATTGCACTGCGATATCGCAACGACGTGCTCCAGCAACGGTAGCGTACCATGACTGCGTAAGCGAGATGTGCCCATAGCATCATCAGGGCGAAATCGGCAAAAGCCTAGGCGGCTCATGCGTTTCTTCTAAGTCGTTAAGCTTCACCGTTTAGAGTCCGATCCTAACGATTTGAAACGAAGTTTGAATGGATCTAAATGCCGTTACTTTCTCGTGCAAGTTGATCGACGAAGTCGTCGAATGGAGCGGTTGCTACACAGCAAACTCTGTCTGCACCGCCATAGTAAACAAACAGGTCACCGTTTTCCACGATAGCTCCTTCAGGGAAGACCACGTTTGACACGATACCATTTTTCTCGAAGTCCATTTCCGGTTCGAGGATTGGGGTACTTGTGCGCGCCAGAACCTTCATCGGATCATCGATATCCAAGAGCAATGCTCCGGTACTGTAGACTTTCTTAAGATTCACACCGTGGTAAATCAGCAACCATCCTCTGTCTGTTTTGATTGGGGGTGCGCCTGTGCCCACTTTCCTATGTTCCCATGGGTATTTGGGGCCGATTAGTTCGTAGTCACGAAAATGTTTCACGTATTGATTCCAGTATTCTTTCGAATCGACCATGGATTCTAGAGTATCGAAATATGCAATTTGCATGCTTGATTGGAGACGATGCAGTATTGCAATTTTTCCGTTTATTCGCTGCGGAAAAATTGCGCAATCCTTGTCGGTATGGTCGGGACCGATCAATCCATATTTTTGGAATCGGGTGAAGTCGGTGGTCGAGGATAATGCCAGGCGCGGTCCACGCCTAGAGTAGGCAGTATAGGTGACATAAAAGCGACCCTCGAGTAACGTTATTCGCGGATCCTCACAACCGAAACTTTCCGCTTCAGTTGATGGGGAAAGGACAGGTTCAGAAGATCTGGAGGTTAACTCGGTTCCGTTAATTGTTTGCGCATAGCCTAAACTTGAGATGTTGTTGGAGTCCACTGCCCGATACAAAAGATGAGTCTTGTTGCCGACTCTCACTGCGGCAGGATTGAATGTGCCCCCTATCTCCCATTCATGATCTTTCCTAGGAGCGATGATCGGGTTCACATTGGACCTCGAGAGCTTAAGCAGAGCCTTCAGAACCTGTTTTCAACAAGCAGAGGTTGGGGGTTAACTGGTTGTTTGTTGGCTGGTTTGAGAACAGTTAGAACGCCCGTTTTTCTACTGAGTGCAAGTTGTATTTGACCTCTGAAGCTTCGGACTCTGGCGTTTTGGATTTGAACGAGATCTCCGTTCGAGATTGTAGGAATCTGGTTGTTCCAGATTGCCAACGGAATCTCTCCCGTCTCGTCTGAAAGCGTGATTTGGCAGACCAATAGAGGGGTTCCGTCTCTCGTAGTCACAGCTCTCACATCAGACTTCTTAATCACATGGGCTTTGAACGATACATCTTTCAACCCATAACGCAAATCGCCAATAACACTTTCCGCCCCTGATCGCTCTTTAGGTAATTCAGGCCACTTACCATCAGCATCAAGAAGAACAGAGAATTCATCCGGAAGACGCTTAAGTTTTCTGACGGACTCATTTCGGAGATTCGCTTGGGCAACCTGCCTTCCTTTAACAGAGAACATGTATGTTGAAGAGTCCTCGCCGCGTAAACGAATTTCAATTAGAAGTCCTCCACATTGAGCCTTCCCACGTTCCCACGTGGCAAGAACAGCATCATGTAGAGATACGGGTGAGAGATTGTGCTTTCTGCCCAGTTGCAGTAAGTAGACGAGATCTCTATCGTGTCGGTGCTTTCCTCGCGGAGCCCAAAATTCTGGTATGATGTTTCAACTACGCATACTATAGGCAGTATACGTAATAAAGAGGACGTAAATGAGAAATGTAAAAATGGGATAGAGGCGAAAAAAGCCTCAGTTGTTCTATTGGACGACCTCGCCTGTTGCGAATCGTGGTCCAACAGAGTTGATCTTGACCTTCACGTGATCACCAGGTTGTGTCGTCGGAACGAAGATAACGAAACCTTCAATTCTTGCGACCCCGTCACCGCGACGGCTGGTCTCTTTGATGTCAAGCTCATACTCCTTACCTTCCTCAACTGGCTTGGTTATGGAAGCTTCAAAGCTCATGCATTTCACCTCAGTATGTGTTGTTCAGCTAGTTGTTCGGGAGATAACTTAGACGTCGACACGGATGATTACGATAGGACGTACGTTTCAGCCCGCATACCTAACTGAATCAAGAGTATGATAAAGCGCGTAATAAGTGTACCCATATATCTTAACAGCTGGCTTTGAGTATAGCCATGTGAGCAAGGACAAGCATGAACCTTCATCAGTCGTTTAATCTCCGCCGATCGTAGTGACACACTTGGATTTTTGACGGCTGTCGATGCTTAACGCTTTCTGCAATTTTGGCATTTGATGTCAAGACATTCGAAGGTGGACCCTTTACTGACTTCTCCGAGTCGGATACCACAATTGCTACATTTCAGCCATATGTACAAGGCAACCGTCTCAATCTGAAGTCGTAGGCGCTGGTGCAACATCAACATTAGTCGACGAGCTTTTTGGTTCTTGAATCGCAAGTTTGCATGCGGGCAAGTGAGTCACATATTCGTCAAGCCGAATGAGTTTCTGACAGCTTATGCACTTCAGTGACTTCATTTCAGTCCTAACGCTGCGGTTCTGAAATCGACGACCTCTACCCATGAACCTGCACCCCTCCTTCGTTCCTGTGATTCAGACCCCACTGAGGAGCTTGTCGACTAAACCCCATAGTTTTGCCATCAACGCTTTCCAGAACCCAAAGCCCACTATGATCGTCAGATGTCCATCTACCAAATTCTGAACTTCTTCGATTATTCGTTGTCATCAATTAATCCTCATTTTGCAATAGCAGAAAACAGAACTTCCTTCGCCTTCGATGAAAACGTCCAGTTCCACGCTAGAATTATGTAAATGACAAGTGGGCCTATTAAAGGTTCGCGATGAATCAGCGTTTATGGCGATATGCTACTATACTGCTAAATACGCATAAGCCCGATCGTCATTATTTGTTGAGTCGTCTCTGTTTGCCGCCGGTATCTACAGAATTGATTGTAGCGAAGGATACTTCGCCCCGAGAGGTGACTGTAGCCTTGAATTGTTCTTTCTCTCCCTCCTGGGTAACGTAGTTTCCTATGATTGTCCATAGACCTTCTTTGTCAGGACCCTTTGGTTCCTCTTCCATCACGACTGAGGCGATTTTTTTGTGCCGCGATCTTGTACCGACAATATATTTCCTGACCATACTCTTGGCGTCTTCAACGTTACCTATCTGCAATCAAGCGAGACCTCTAAACATCTTGTCTATAGTGAACAGCATCTGATCCTAGTCTACTCCTTCAAGTTCTGTAGCTTACCCGAAGCCACGTTTACTGTATCAACGAAGTAAATATCCTTGTCGAGTGCACGTTTCCCGAAGTTTCCAGTAACACCCATTACCCACATCGAGAGA
>Ga0074046_10004228_pt1 | contig 11787 bp, 8 predicted proteins | sample BogForMeECP23OM3_FD_94441 | JGI IMG/M metagenome (GOLD analysis project Ga0074046, IMG submission 94441) | Bog forest soil microbial communities from Calvert Island, British Columbia, Canada - Bog Forest MetaG ECP23OM3 | ecosystem: Environmental > Terrestrial > Soil > Wetlands ...
GCCGGAACCACGTCATCTGCCGCTTGGCATAATTGCGATGCGCTTGTTGTGCCGCCCGTAGCGCCGTTTCGCGATCAACCTCGCCCCGCAAGAACTGCACAGCTTGCTTGTATCCGAGTGAGGTGAGCGGGCGAGCAGTAGGGCCATATTTCGCCAGGAGCGCTTCCGTTTCCGCGATCAGTCCTCCGTCAAACATTCTTGCTGCTCGCGCATTGATGCGTGCATAGAGATCTTCGCGCCCGGGATTCAGCCCAAGCCGTAGAATGCGGAAGCCAATCAGCGGCTCGCGCCCCCGCTGCCAGAGTTCGGTCATCGGCTGCCGCGAGGCAAGGCATACTTCGAGCGCGCGGATCACTTTGGGTACATCGTTCGCGTGAATGCGATCGGCAGCCGCCGAATCAAGCCGTCGCAGAATGCGGTGCAGATGACCGGTTCCGCGTTCCTCGACACGCCGCCGCAGCCGTTCGCGCAACTCCTCGGATCGCAGCGGACCCGCGAAGAGTCCCTCCAGCAGCGCTTGCAAATAGAGTCCAGTTCCGCCACTGACGATCGGCAAGCGCCCGCGCCCGGCGATCTCCTGCACTATTTGCCGCGCCTGGCGCGCATATTCGCCCGCGGTAACCTCCACGAGCGGATCGACGCAGTCGAGCAGGTGATGCGTCACTTCCGTCCGTTCGGCTCTAGTCGGCTTGGCCGTGCCGATCTCGAACTCGCGGTACATCGCCACCGAATCGCAGTTAACGATCTCACCGCCGAATCGGCGTGCGAGGGCCAGCGCCAATGCGGTCTTGCCGCTCGCGGTCGGGCCAAGCACGACGATGAGCAGTGGTTCGCGTTTCCCCTTGGGCAGACTCGGCAAGATTAGCGCGCGCTCCTCGGTGCAGTCGTCCGGCGCGCAGTCGTCAGCGCGCACTCCAGGAAATGTATGGCCAGTAACGGATCAGAACGAGGATGAGCAGAAGAATGGCGATAACCAGCAGGCCGCTGGCCTCGGCGGCATAAGCAGTGTGCTGGTGACGATGTTTATCGTCGGCTGGCGGCTTCGACCGTTCAATGTTGGATGGAGCAGGTGCAGCCACAAAACCCATTGTAGCTCCGCGGACGACTGCCAGATGTGAAAAAGGCAGACCATTTCCCGGACCTCAGAACGCATCGTCCGCGCCTGGTGGCGCTACCGGGGGTGTAAACTGACGCGAAGTCATGGCCACGCCTTCCTCTCACAATTCGCCTTCCGAGAGCGAGGCGAAGCTGCTGCGATTCAGCGTATTTGAGCTTGATTTGGACGCCGGAGAGTTGCGCAAGAATGGCAAGCGGGTCCGGCTACAGGAGCAGCCCTTTCAAGTGCTTGCCATGTTGCTTGAAAATGCGGGCCGCGTGGTCACCCGCGACGCACTCCGCCAGAAAATCTGGCCGGCTGACACGTTCGTGGATTTCGATCACAGCCTGAACACGGCCGTAAACAAGATTCGCGATTCCCTGAGCGATTCCGCGTCAAGCCCGCGGTTTATCGAAACCCTCGCTCGCCGCGGTTACCGCTTCATTGCGCCGGTTGACGGCATAACCACATCGCAGGGAGCAGCGCCCCTGGCAGCGGCAGTGCCGGTCTCAACCTCGGTCGAGGAGACGACGATCGCCGACACCGCGATCGAAGAGACTGTACTTCATCCTGAGTTGCACGTCCCGGTTCCACACCGCGGGCTGGTGCGCGCGCTGTTTATGTTGATTCAGGTGATGTTTCTCGCCTTCTATCTGGCCGCGCTCTCCCATCTGCACGACGTGGACCGGATCGCAACCAGCTTCCTCACAGGCTGGAAAGCCCCGCTGCTGGTGGGCGTGGTACTGGTTACGGGGACGGTCGGAATCCCTCTGCGCTTCTACCTGATCTCGGCGGTCGCGTTCGATTTCCGCAAGCTGGGCGAAAATTTCCGCAAGCTTTTCCCCTTTGTTCTCGCTCTCGACCAGCTCTGGGCCATTGCCCCGTTCCTGCTTCTGCCGCAGATCGGAGTTGGCCTGGCTTTTGCCGCTACTGCCGCATTACTCTATGTCCCGTTCTCCGAAAGAACGCTGGTGCGCATGGCGTATAGAGACGACAAGGCTCTTCCGCCTCCCAACGGAGATAGGCGGGATATGAGGTGAGTACTAATCGACCCCGTTATCCACGATGGTTGGCGGCTTGCAGTCTCCACTAGGCCTGGCAAAGAAGAAATAGAATGCCGCTGTCACATTTCTTATCGGGGAGCGGGCCAAGGAATTGCTCCAACTCGGAGAAGCCACACCCGCTTCCTGCACCTCGGGGACAATCGTCTCGGCGACCGCAAGCAGGCGCTCCAGCCGCGATGGCAACGCCAGTTGCGCCCTGGCGGCCGGTGGCTTCTGTGGATCCTTGTCGAGGCAACTGGCAGGGCTCTCCGGAAAGTCCACATACAACGTCAAACCGAGCAGTTTCGTCAAAACATGGAATGTCTGCCTCTCATGTGTAAAGCACTTGTCGTCAGGATCGTCGTCGTGCTTGGGATGAATCACGAATCGAATCTCTGGAGTGTCCACCTGCAACGGAAATGGTTTGAACGAACTGGTGTCGGAATTGCCCCCCAATTCAAAGGTGCTTAAGCCGGCAAGGCTGTATTGCAACGAAACAGCGGTTGCCCAGGGCTTTGGCGGCACATCCCTGGAACCGGGAGGGGGAGTGGTTCCAACGCTGCTCAAATAGCGGGTTGCCGGCGCATAGGATTCAGGCTTGGGCAGACGGACGGTGTATCGTTCAAGCTTGTCATCGAGCACGCGTTGCACGTTCTTGGGGTCGATCTTCGCCCGTACAATGTCCGGAATAATCTTGCCGCTCGAGGCCACCGTACGAGCGGGCATCGAGAGCTCGTAGTTTCCCGCCTCCAGCTCTTGGAAGTAGGAGGCTTTCACGTACAGGTCACGATGTTCCTTGGTCTTCGGGGCCATGGCGATCACAAAGTTTGCATCCTTGGGATCGGGGGCGAAACCCCACGGCCCTTCGAAAATGACAAACACCTTTTCGGAGGGCGGAGGAGGAGGGGCAGGTGGGTTCTGTTTGGTCTCGGTACAGCCAATCAAAAGAGTGATCGACAAAGCAGCGGCAGCGAGTGCGAACGTCGGGCCTGGGAGATAGCGTCGGTTCGTCATGGTGTTCTCTCCTGGAAGAAGTTTTCTTGCACCCAAAAGGTCAGGGCTGTCCATAGGCCGCAAACGCCGCCCAGAGGTAAGGATGGGCCGTTCGCGGGTCTGACAACAACTGTTGGGCCGTTGATTGAAGCGCCTTCGAGACAGTTTGTCCGGAAAGCAGCTGGCGATAGAAAATCTGCATTAGCGTGCGCGTTTCCATCGAATCCACGGCCCACTGGCTCGCCACTACGTGCGGCACGCCGGCTTGTTCAAGGGCTTGCGTAACACTGCTAAATCCACGAGATCCGTCGCTCCCCGATTCGGTGCTGCACGTCGACAGAACGGCCAATTGCAGCTTGTGCAGGTCGAGACGGCGCAAGTCGCCGGCTTCGAGCAAGTGCGGCATGACGGAGGAACCTTCCGCCCCCGCCAAGACCAAGCCGGCATGTTGAGGCGCCGCAAGTGAATGGCCGGCAAAATGAAAAACTCCAGCCGCGGGTAACTTTGCGGTCACGGCCTCGAGCGTCGCATCGTGCGCTCTGAGCACTTCGGCCGACTGGAAATCCGAGGCGACCATCGCCGCCTCGGCTTCAACATTGGGAAGTGGGATTAGATCTCGCGCCTGTGAGGAGGCAGTGCTCGCCACGACGAGTGCATGCTGCGCGGGCGAGATTGTTCCCTCAGAGTGCATGCTGGCATACGAATATTGCCCGAGCGAATGGACAATTGGCCAGCGTTCAATCAAGGCGTGGCCATTTGCATCCTGTAGGGCCTCAAAGGGGACGCTCGCGGCCCAACCGTTGGCTTCGATAATTAAGGTGCGTCCCGGCTCCAGGCGATCGTCGACGGGGGTGATGAGTGCTGCGTAAAGATTGCGGGCGTCCCGGCCGATGGCGGCCGGTTCGGAGAACCGGTCCGAACAGGACTCGTAGAACCGCTGCGCTGTTTCTTGTAAATCGTGGGATGTTCCTGGCAGCCACTGCACGTTGACGCCGCGATCATCGTACGTCCAAATGGCAAGGCCGCCCGGGAGCACGCCGTACGCGATCACGGTCTCATGGGAAAGCATTGAAAGACGGGAGCTCAGCCATGTCGCGTCCGGTCCTGCGCCCGGAGGACTGCGTCGGTTCATCTTCCCCTCGCGCTGCGCCGCTCCCAAGTACCATTCGTAGACAGCCAACGACTCCTGCGCACGGCCTAAAGCCAACTCCGCTTCCGACATGGCGAGATACAGAGGAGCGGCTTCGTTTCTCCAGATAATACGTTCTTCTTCGGAGTTCAAAGACGCGCGTTCATTTTCCGCCAGTGCCAGCGCAAACCGCAGAGATTGTTCCGCGTCCAACGGCTGATGCGTGCGCAATTGCACCTCACCGAGCGCGGAATAGAACATTTGCCCCAAATAGGCATCGGAAAGCTGACGGATCAGACTCTGATTGCGTGTCAGCTGTTCTACAGCCGCGTCGAAATTGCCTTGACGCGTTTCCAGTTGCGCGACCCTAATCTCGTTCTCCAGCGCGCTAGCCACGCTGGCCCCTGTCCGCGGAGCCAGGGCGAAGAGCCGCGCCGCTTCGGCATAGTGGTTTTGCGCCAGCCGCAGCTGGTGGGCGGAAGCGGCGGCGTTGGCCAAGGCGCTATGGGCGCTGGCGCGCATAGCGAGGTCTTCGTCGGTGTCAATCAAGGCTACGGCTTCACGCCATTCGGCGACTTTCAGGTTGGACTCTTTTCCAGCATCCACATAGCTGCCAAGCAAGTTGTAAAGAGAATATCCCCGCAGGGCGGTGAACCGTCCCGACCAATAGTGTGCCAATCCTCCTGCGACTAGCTTCCAAGCGCTGAGAGTATTGCCAGCCCCGAACTCCTCGTCCGCAACAAATCCCACCGCGCGAAGATATACGGCGCCAAAGCCCTCTTTTTGTGCGAGATTCAACGCCTCCGTCGTGCTTTTCTTTTCCGCCCCAAGATCGCCCATTAATCCGGCGCACAGACCTTTCTCCAGGCTGAATTGAATGCGCAACCAGGGATAGGAATATCTCGAGGACGACGTGAGTGCCACCGACGCCTGTTGTCGGCAGTCTTCGCTGCGCCGCGACAATTGCGCCGCGAAAATGTGTTCAAACTGTGCGCGCAGCGCGCCTGGCGTGCTGCCTGCAGCGCGGAAAAGTCGTTCCGCACCCGCGGCCTGCTCCGCGGATTCTCCATAATCGCCCGCGTCGTTGGCGGCTGCCGCGCGCGCCAGCGCCGCCACTGCCTCTCCAAATTGCGGCGCGGAAGAACTTTGCAGAAGATCCGACAGCCAGCGGTCGTCATGCTGCTCTCTGGTCAGAGCCGCCAAAAGAAAAAGCGCCTGTTGGGCGCTTTGATCGGCTTTCCCGGTACTGGACTCGGGAAAGGCCTCGGGTAGCCATTTGCGCACCGCCGCTCCCAGATATTCTTCCACTCGACCATCCACTTCGCTGTCCATCACCGCCGGGCCCACCTCCGAGGGAGCCAGCAGCGGGCGCGCTTTGCTGCCGTGCTCCTTCAGTTTGGTACGCACGGCGTCAGCATGATTGCGGGCTTCTTCAGCCCACTGCGAGGTTGAGTCCAGTTTCAGATAATGTTCCCAGTCTTCCAGCGCCTGGCGGTAAAGGAACTGGTGCTCGGCAACGATGGCGCGATTAAATAGGGCGGTCGTGTTCTCCGGTTGCACCGCCAGCGCCTTGCTTAGATATTCGAAGGAGGCTCCGTAGTCTTCCTGGCGATCCTCCGATTGCGCCCGCTGAAAATGGGCCGTGCCCAGGTCGAGCAGCAGTTCGGGCGAATCCGGCCGAAGTTCAAGAGCGCGTTGCAACGACTCGACCGCCGCGTCGTACTTGCCTTCGAGTAAATCGGCGCGACCGGCCGCTTGCAGCCACGAGGGATCGTCCGGGTGCGACGCCATTTGGCCCGCGATCAAGGCCTCTGCTTTTAAGAGTGCGGCGGGGCGCGCGACGAACGATTCGGCTGGCCCGCGCTGCACGCGCAGCGGAGCATAAGCCGCCCCCGGAATCCTCAATTCGAGTGTGCGTTGGTCGGTATAGGCGCGGGCCAGAAGCTCGTTGGCCGAGCCGGGCGTTCCGCGGCCGGCCAATGCCCACCATGCCACCGCTGCCACCACGGCGATCGTTGCTCCCGCAGCCGCGAACCTTGGAACCGACAACCAGCGCTGCCACCACGAGCCGCGAGATACGGGGCCGAGCCGGGGGCTTCCGCTGATTCTCTCCGCTAACCGGAGCTGCCACTCGGGCCGCGCGCTTTCGAGGCGGGCAATCTGTTCGCGCTCGGCATCGGTCAACTCCTGATTCAGGCCGCCTAATTGCACCACCGCCGCCCGCAGCAGCGGACCACAGTGGTCACAGCGGCTGGCGTGCTCCAGGTACGCCAAGGTCTGGTCCTGCTCGGTCAGCCCGCCGGCAATTTCGCTCCACACTTCCGCGCCTGGGCAATCCGAGTTTTGGGCAACGGGCTCCCCCGCCCGCAAGTTTCTCAGCTGAACGTCCAGCTCTGCCAAACTTTCAAGTTGCTCTCGGCAGGTTGAGCAGACCGCCAAATGTGGATGCACCTCTGCCGCCCTCAGTTCCGAATCAGCGTGCTGGCGGGCTTCTTCGAGGAGCTTCGCCAGTTCAGGCATCGCAAGGTGCGGGTTGGGGTCTTTCTGCAAACTATTTCTCCACTCTAGTAGAACGACTTTGGCCGCACGAAGTATTCATTTCGGGCTAATATTCGTGCCCTTTCTAATGTAGCCGCGAATCATGACTGAAAGCCGCAAAAGAACGCTCTCTACGCCCTCTGTCGAAAGGCCAATCGAAGGCAGAGCCGCGATCTCGCTGGCCGTAAGTCCTTGCCGGTGGCGCAGCCAGAAGATCGTGCATTTCCGCTCTTGATCTTTCCCTTCCGTGACTTGGCGCAGGATCTTGTCGATCTGCTGGAGTTGCAGATTGCGGTGGATAATATCAGCCGTATCCGTGCCCTGTGTTTTGGGATCGATTTGCACGGGCTCTCCGATCGATTCCGTTTGACCGGCTCCGCGCTTGCCAGCCAACGCCGACTTAAAGTGATCGTGCGCCACATTGGCCGCAACCACTTTCAGATAGCCAAAGATAGAATCCTCACCGCGAGGCTGGAACGACCGCAGCAGCCGGCTATCGTTTTCGCACAACTTCAAGTAAGTGTCTTGGACGAGGTCGTCGAGTAATTGGCGGGGAGGCTCCCCGAAAAGACGTGCGGTTCGCAAAACTGCGGCTGCAATCACCGGCTGAAAGCGTCCGATGAACTCCGCCCATGCGTCGGCATCTTTCGAGCCCGCACATTCCCTCACCAATTGAATTGAAGACAACTCCGAGTACCGCGCCAAGGTCCGCTCCGGGGAAGGGCGAATTTTACACCACTTAGTGTTTCGGGGATAGGAGCTTGAAGCGAGGGCGGTGGGAGTGTTCCACGTGGAACATGATGCAGTGCATTGTGTATGTATACAGTTATATGCTTAGTAACCGCAGGTGAAACTAAAGAAAAGAGTTACGAAAAGCCGGAAGATGCGAGGGCGGAGCCATCCACGTCCTCCACTGCATTGAAAAGCGCTCGAACGCGATCGAGCAGAAGGACATCGAAACCGCCAGGACACGCTTAAAACGCGTGCTGGAAGCGAAACGCCAGGAGAAAAGAATTGCCAAACAAGCGCGCCATAGAAAGTGAATACGGGGAAAGTGAATACAGAGTGAGCGGGAGTGTCTTGGATGAACTCGGACTGGACAGACAGGGAGCACTGGAACTTAAGCTGAAAGCTGCGCTGCACCAGAAAATTCTGCAGTTGATCAGACGCCGCAAATACAGCGCCCGCGATTTAGAACGAATCCTTCGTATACAGCAGCCCCGCGTGAGCGAGCTAATGCGGGGCAAATTGTCCACATTAAGCGTAGCGCGCTTGCTCCTCTATGCCGACCTCTTGGGTGCTGAGGCTCGAGTAAGGCTCATCAAGCAGATTCGCGCCCGCGCCGCGTAGTTATCCCAACAAGAATTGTTAGCGTTCTCACGCACACATAGTGGGCCGTCCCGAGCGATCCAGCCGGGTGGGTTTCATCACAGTCGAGCTGTAGCGAGACCAGCGTCAGATTTTCACGTTGTGATTATTCGCGCTCGGTGAGCAGGCATCCTTCAGCTTCCGACTACGCCAACAGCTTGGCTGCATCCTTGGCGAAATAAGTCAGGATGATGCTCGCTCCCGCGCGGCGGATGCTTACTAGGGATTCCATCATTACGCGGTCGCGGTCGATCCAGTTGTTGCGGGCTGCGGCTTCGATCATGGCGTACTCGCCCGATACCTGGTAGGCGGCGAGCGGCAGGTCAAAACGATCGCGGGCGGCGGCGATTACGTCGAGGTAGGGCATTGCCGGCTTTACCATGATCATGTCCGCGCCCTCTTCGACATCGAGCGCAATCTCGCGCATGGCCTCGCGGATGTTTGCCGGGTCCATCTGATAGGAGCGGCGATCGCCGAATTGCGGAGTCGAGTCGGCGGCTTCGCGGAACGGGCCGTAAAAGCCCGAGGCAAATTTCGCCGCGTAAGAAAGAATGGGCGTGTTTTCAAAACCGGATTTGTCGAGCGCGGCGCGAATCGCGCCTACGCGGCCATCCATCATGTCGGAAGGCGCGATGATATCGACGCCGGCGCGGGCCAGCGAAACCGACGTGCGGGCGAGCAGTTCGAGTGAGGCGTCGTTGACGATCTCGTATTCGGTTGTGGCCGGAGGCGCGGCTGCGGCTGCGCCCAGCGATTGCGCGCTGGCTTTGACGATCCCGCAATGGCCGTGCGACATGTACTCGCACAGGCAAACATCGCCCATGATGACTACGTCGCGGACCTCGCTCTTGATTGCGCGCGCCGCGCGTTGCACGATGCCATCCTCGGCCCAGGCTCCGGTGGCGACTTCATCTTTCTTTTCTGGCAGACCAAACAAAATCACTGACAGCACGCCCAGTTTGCGCGCCGCTCGAACTTCCTTGACTGCCTCATCGACCGAGAGATTGAAGACGCCCGGCATGGAACGCACTTCCTTGCGGATGCCGTTGCCAGGACAGACAAACAGCGGATAGACGAAAGCTTCCGGCGTAAGCCGGGTCTCGCGGACCATGGAACGGAGGGTTTCGGTCCGGCGGAGACGGCGCAGGCGGTTAACGGGGAATGCCATGAGAGGAATTTTAGCAGCCGCCAGCGGTCTGGGAACGGCAGGCTCGATCACACGTTGCGGTGATACCGGTCACAAGAAGCGAAAGCGCGCAAGTTCGGCCTGGGGGAATGGTTACCTCGGTAACCGGTGGTAACCACCAGCGTGACCTAAACATAATGGTGAGAAGACCCTATCATGGAAAGAATGCGCCCGCGCCCCATCCCGTTGTTGCTTCGCGGCCTCTTGATTGTGCTGGCCTTTGGGCTGGCGCCGGTGGTGTTTCCGCGCGCAACGTCCCAAGTGGTGATGGGTGACGTGGTCCCACTGCTGTTGCTTGGCATTGCCTGTTTTCTGTGCGGTAGAAACGCATTCGACAGCCGCGGGCACACGCGCCTGTTCTGGAGTCTCATGACCACCGGCATGGTCATGTGGTGGTTTAACCAAGCGGGCTGGACGTGGTTTGAAGTCGTCCTACGCAAGCCGCTCCCCGATCCTTTTGCGGGCGATATTGTCCTGTTCCTGCATATTGTACCGATCATGGGTGCGGTGGCCATCCGTCCCCACGAAGCGGACGACCGAGAGGGCATGCTCATTAGCGCGCTGAACGTTTTCATCCTTCTCGTTTGGTGGGTGGTGGTCTATGCCTTCTTCGTATTTCCCGAGGAGTACCTTGCCCCCGATAAGGTTTATACGCTGCGCTGGGATATCTTATATGTAGTCGAAGGCCTGATGCTGATTGGCATATCCGCCTTCGCTTACTTTGCCAGCACTGGGTGGTGGCGCAAACTGTATGGGAGCATTGTCGTCGCGAGCATGCTCTATACCGTTGCATCCGAAGCTCTGAATGCGGCCATTGCGCGCGGCACTTACCACACGGGAGGTCTCTACGACATCCCGTTTCTGGTGGCGCTGCTTGCTTTCATTTGGGTTGCCTGGAGCGGACGACCGGGCCTGCACGAAGCACCAGTCATGCCTTCAGTTCCGCGAAGCCGACGCGCGTTCGCTCCGTTGTCCACACAAGTGGCTCTGCTTTCGTTGCCGGTGCTGGGATATGTGGCGCTGTTCCTGAGCGACGAAACACCCGATCTTCGCCGGATTCGTTTCGGCGTCGCCATGGGCGGCGTCGCCCTTCTGGCCTTGTTTGTATTTATCAAACAATACCTGCTGGATCAGCGATTGGTGCAACTACTCGACCATTCGCGCAAAGGCCTTGAGAGTCTTCAGCGGTTACAAGGACGGGTGGTGCAGCAGGCAAAACTGGCGTCTCTAGGGGAGTTGGTTGCGCTCGCCGCCAGCGAACTGGAATACCCGCTTTCCGCCATCCTGGAGAATTCCGACCGAATGGCAGCCAGCAGCAATCTGACTCGCGAGCAACTCACCAATGCTCAGAAAATCGGACAGCAGGCGCGGCGCACTCATGAACTGGTGAGCGATCTGCTTAGCTTTGCGCAGCAGACCCCTGGGGATAAGGTTCCGCTCGAACTCAAGCCGTTGTTACAGCGTGCGCTGCAAATGGAAGGATTCAAACTCGAGAATCGCAATATCACCCTTACCGCCGAAAGGATGGAATCCGTGCCACGAGTCCTCGGGAATGCCAACCAACTCCTGCAGGCGTTTGTTCAAATCGTCGAAAATGCGGTGGATGCGTTGCAGGGAATGGGAGGAGGCCGGCTGCAGGTGGCGGCGTGGCGTGAGTCGGAAGAGGTGGTGATTCAGTTCGCCGATAGTGGTCCGGGCCTGCAGGACCCGGAGCGGGTTTTTGACCCGTTTTACACGACCAAGCCGGTTGGCAAGGGCACCGGGCTTGGACTCAGCGCTACTTACGGCGTCGTTCAGGATCACAAAGGCCAGATCAGTTGCTACAACCGTCCAGAAGGGGGAGCCACATTTGAGATCCGGCTGCCTGCATTCAAGGCCGGATCAACCATGCCAGCATCCGCACACGCGTGAAAAGAAGCTACGAGCTACGAGCTTCGAGTCATGAGCTTGGAGCTACGAGCGGATACGGCATCCTCGTAACTTGCGTTTTGCAGCGCGCAAATACTTCGGCAATCTAACCTCTAAGAAAGCTCTGAATAAGCGCCGACGAAAAGCGTAAACCACAGAGGACACAGAGGTGCACGGAGGTCCCAAGGTACTTAATCAGAGCTTCCCTAACTCTTGATTTCTTATCCCCCGCCGGCAACGATGGCATCCGCGAGTTGCGCGGCTTCGGCGGCCAGTCGCACCTCGTGCGTCCGGATAATATGTGCGCCTTTTAGGATGAGGATCGATTCCGCAGCCAACGTGCCATGCACACGTTCTTCGACCGGCGCATCCTTGCCGTCGCGCGCCAGAGCCCGCCCGAGAAACGATTTCCGGGAAACTCCCGCCAGCAGTGGAAAACCCATCTGCTGAAGCTCGGCAAAGTGTGCCAGCAAGGGATAGTTTTCTTCGAAGCTCTTGCCAAATCCAAAACCTGGGTCGAGCACCA
>Ga0074046_10004230_pt1 | contig 11781 bp, 2 predicted proteins | sample BogForMeECP23OM3_FD_94441 | JGI IMG/M metagenome (GOLD analysis project Ga0074046, IMG submission 94441) | Bog forest soil microbial communities from Calvert Island, British Columbia, Canada - Bog Forest MetaG ECP23OM3 | ecosystem: Environmental > Terrestrial > Soil > Wetlands ...
CAGGCCTTGGCCCGCGGCGAGATCGTCGGGCGCGCCATCGTGGTACCCTAGTCTTTCATCAGCGCTGGCTGTTCGCCTTCTCCAAGCGCGCGCAGAGGGTCGGGCGAAGTTCGCGGGCCGGGGCGAGTGCATCGAGCGAGCCGACCTTGAGCGCACGCGCGACGTTGTGGACCGCATCGAACTCCCGCGCGACCTCGGTCTGGACCTGCGCTTCGACGTCGGCCAGTACCGCTTCGTACTCCTCTTCCATCTTGCGGCGTTCCGCGAGCGTCGCTTTGGCCAGCGCGGTCTGTGCGGCGCACACGCGCGGGTGCGCCTGGACACGCTCGCTCACGAGGCGCGTAAACACGACGGCGGCCGCGGCGCCACCCCCGATCACGCTCGCGTAGCTGCCTTCCAGGGCGACGACCTCCAGCCCGCTCGACAATCGTCGCGAGAACACGACATACGCGCCGCCATGGTAGCGAGCGATCACAAAGAACAGGATCGGGCCCTCGAACTCGACCACGGCCTTGCCGATCTCCGCGCCGTACTCGAGTTGACGCCCGCGCATCGATTCGGGTGAGCCATCGAACCCAGACAGGTTCGCGAGCACCACGACCGGGCAAACGCCGCTCACCGATCGAATTGCACGCGCCATCTTGCGCGATGCCTGCGGGAACAGCGTGCCGCTCATCCAGCTCGCGGGGCCGTCGACCGGTCGCGGCCCCCGTCGGGGCAGCGGTTGTGATTCGATGCCAATCAGGCACACCGGGTATCCGCCCAACTGACCGTGCATCACCACGGTCGTTTCGCCCCCCGCCAGCCCCTTCCAACGCTCCAGTGGCGGCGTATCCTGGTCTAGTACCGCGGTCATCACTTCGCGTACCGCGAATGGCTTCTTGCGTCCGGGGTTGCTGCTTTCGGAGAAGACCTCGCCCACGGTGGCGAAGCCTCCCGGGCCGGTGTACGGAACCGTGGTAACGTCGCGCGTCACCGGATCGGCGGTCGGTCGGCGGCGCGCCGAGCGTTCGCCGGGCGCCACGTACGTGTACTCGTAATGCCGCAGCAGCAATTCGTAGGCGCTCTGGAGGTCGGGCGCGGTGTATTGCGCCTCACCATTGCCGGACATGATTTCGAGGCCACCAATCGCCTCGTTGGACTCCGCGGCGACCGATCCTGACACCTCGAGTGCGCGCTTGCCGGTCAGCACCATGTAGCCGCGCGGCGTCATGATCAGCGTACCGCGGCAATGCATCAGCATCGTCGCCTCGGAGTTCCAGTACGATTGTGCGCCGACGCAGGGCGCGTCCACCAGGACGTTGATCACGCCGCCGCGGGCTGTGAACTCAACGATCCGTCGCAGCACGGCGGCGGTCCAGTCCAGGTTTTCGGTTCCCGAATCGAACGCGATCCGCGCGCCGCCGGAGAGCGCAACCCACTCGACCGGGATTTTCCGGGCCTCGGCGTAATCGATCGCAGCGATGATCCGCCGGCACTCGCCCTCGCCGAGTGAGCCCATGTCCTTGTTTGGGTCGCCCAGCAGCAGCACCCGGCGGAAGCCATCCGGGAAGCGCTCCGACCAGTTGGTGATCACGCCGACGACGATTCCCGCCGGGTTGTTGCCACGTGGTCGATCCTGGGCCGACACGAGCGCGGTGCCGCTGGCGTCCAGTTCCAGTTCCTCGAACAGCCCATCCTCCCTGCGGCCCACGTCTTCGCGCGAGGTGAGCCAGCTCACGACCTCGTAGGGATGGAACAGACGCCGGCGACGCGCGGCCAGCACCTGCTGCTGGTAGGTCGAGAGCGCCGTTACCTTGCGATGGCGCGGCATCACGACTTCCAGCCTGGGCCCGAGGACCCTCGGATCGCGCCATTCAACCACCAATGCGCGAGGCGGTTGCGCGTCGCCGAGCGTGAACCGTCCGTGCAACGCGACCTTGTGCAAGGCGAGATCAAATGTCGCGGGTCCCAGCCGCCCGGCCAGCGCGCTCATCTCATCCCGCGAGAGTTCGACCGTGGGGCGCACGAAGAGCGAAATGCGATTGAATGCGGGGGGCTTGCCGGTCGTTGCCCGCGATCCTTCGCGGAGGGCCTGCACCGCGCTAAGGAAAACGCGCTCCAAACTGGGAACGCACACGAAATACCCCTCGATCACCGGATCGAAGCGTTCCACCTCCGACATCGCCAGCAGCCGCTGGTCTCCGGGCGCCACGGCGCGCAGCAGCAGGATTCCCGCCGGTGCCGGCAGCCGCTCGAGGGTGAAGTTAGCGAAGCGCTCAATCTCCCGGGCCACCGGTCGTGCCGGGTGGAAATCGCGCAGCAGCATTCGCTCCGTAGTGATACCGTCCTCACATGTCCAAGTGCGGGCCCGCATCTCGCCCTGCTCGACCCACAGCGCGGTCCACCGCGGTCGGGCCTGGTGCACAGCCGCGTCGGCGGCGGGCACGTAGCCCAGCAGCAGATCGGCCTCGGCCTCTCGCGGAAGTGCCGCGAGGATCGGCAGCGGATCGCACGCTTCGGCGACCAACACCCCGACGACGCTCACGCCGTCCGGCGTCCGCAGGCGGCAGCACGGGTACCGTTCGAGTAGGGGTGGCAGTTGCTCGAGTTCCGAGACTTCGTAGATCCGCGCCAGCAGCAGGCTTAGCACGAGTTCGGGTCGACGGCGGCTGACCGGTTCCGCCAGAGCGCGAACCAGCGTTCCGAGCGGAAGGGCGAGCAAGGCCTGCCGGATCTCGCCGCGCTCCGCGGGGGCCTGGTCGACGCTGAGCTGTTCCCAAAGCGGTTCGGCCTCGCGCGCTGCACGGGCGGCCTCGGCCTGCAACTCGGGCAGATCCTGCAATCGGTAGATCAGGTTCCAGGCCGCGGTCGCCACCTTCAGGTCACCCCGCTGCACGGCTTCGTTGGCGAGCTTCTCGAAGATCACCCGCTGCTCGATCGACGACGGGGAAGCTGCCGCCTCTCCGGGATTTGAGCGTGCCAGGGCACGCAGGATCGCCAGGGCCAGCGCGCCCACGTCTGCCTCTGAGCGACGCGCCTGGAACAGACGCATCAGTGCGTGGGCCACGCGCGGGTCACCCTCGATCAGTTCGCTGATGCCGTGCAGCGCCAGGAAACGCCTCAACCGGCGTATGTACCGCGCGGAGAGCTGCTGGGGATCGAAGCGGCGATGGTGAGCGAACCAGGCGAGCTGGTCCATGCTCGATTCGTTGGCCTCGTTGCAGGCATCGTCGAACGGACCGCGTTTGAACAGTTGCTCCTGCACCACCGCTGCCCGCAGCAGTTGCATCAGGCGATCCCAGGGCGGGGACGGGTCGTGCTCCAGCGCGAGCAGTGCGGCCGCGACTTCATCGGCGGTCACGTCGAAACCGAGCAAGCGCGCTTCCACCAGGCGCAGCGGATCGAGCCCGGGCTCCGGCCGCACCGCGAGTTGGATGCCGCTGGTCGTGGCCGGGCGGTCCTCGCTCCCCTCGTCGATTTCGATCATCACTTCGCCGGCCGCAACCTGACTGGCGAGACGCACGTGCACGGCGCGGACCGTCCCCGCCAGTGGCGATTCCACCGTGCTCTCCATCTTCATCGCTTCCAGCGTCACGAGGCGCATCCCGGCAGTCACGCGATCGCCGGGCCGGACGTGGATCTGTGCGACCGAGGCCGGCAGGGCCGCACGCACGCGCCCGTCCGACACCCGGCGAAACCGATGGGCGATGCCTTCGATTTCGACGTAGACTTCGGTGGCCGTCGCCGCGCGCTGGGCCGAATACCGTTTGCCTCCGAACTCCAGCAAGAACGTCCGCTTGCCGGTCGACCACGCCTGCACCAGCGCCTGCCATTCTCCGCAGCGCATGTGCAGTTCCTGTGGCCCGATCGTGGCCACTTCGATCTCGAGTGGATCCGTCCCCAGCATGTAGCGGATCCTGCTCGGTCCCGGCTCGGGAACCGTGTGCGGTACCGCGCGCTGCGCCTCTTCGAGAAAGTTCGCGATGTGGCCGCGGCGCAGTCGCAGATAGTCGCCCAGCGCGGCCGCCGCCAGCGCGACTTCCAGGTGCCCCCGCGACGCGCTGCTCGGCCGGCGGGCGACGTGCTGGTCCAGCCAGCCGGTCGTGACCGGCGCTTCGCGGAACACCGATTCCGAGACAAGCTCCAGCAGCAGCGAGCGGTTCGTGAGCCCCGACTCCAACACGACGATCGTATCGCGCAGCGCAGTTTCCAGGCGCGCCAGGGCCTGGCGACGGGTCGACCCATGCGCGATGACCTTGGCGAGCATCGAGTCGAACACCGTCGGCACGACGTTGCCTTCGACGTACCCCGAGTCGACGCGCACGCCAGGGCCGAGCGGAGCCTCAAAGCGTACCAGCCGGCCGGCGCGCGGCGCAAAGCCCTGGTCGGGATCTTCGGCGTTGAGCCGCGCCTCGATCGCCACTCCGCGCGGTGTCGGCGGAGCTTCCGTGGGGAGCCGCTCGCCGCGGCCGATGTCGATTTGCAGCCCGAGCAGGTCCACGCCGAAGATCTCCTCGGTGATGGTGTGCTCGACCTGAAGGCGCGTGTTCATCTCCAGGAAGTAGAACGTCCGGCAATCCGGCAGGAGCAGAAACTCGGCGGTTCCGGCGCTGACGTAACCGGAGGCCCGCGCGAGATTCGCACCGGCCTCGCAGAGGGCCCGCTCGACTTCGGGCGACAGCCCGGGGGCTGGCGCTTCCTCGAGCACTTTCTGCTGCCGCCGTTGCATCGAGCAGTCGCGGGTGCCGAGGGCCCAGACGCCGCCGTGCGTATCGGCCAGCACCTGGACTTCAACGTGACGAGCCTGGGTCACGAACGCTTCGAGGAAGATCGAGGGATCGCCGAACGCCGCGGCCGCTTCCTGGGCCGCGGCGTGGAACGCGTGCACGAGTTCCTGCGGGCGATCGACGCGACGGATACCGCGCCCGCCTCCGCCGGCGGCCGCCTTGAGCAGCACCGGATAACCGATCCGCGCCGCGCATTCCAGCGCGCCGGCCTCGTCCACCGGCCCCCGCGACCAGGGGCTCACCGGAACTCCGGCCTTCTCGGCCAGGTGCTTGGCGGCGATCTTGTCGCCCAGCGCGCGCATCGCGCTCGCCGGCGGGCCGAGAAACACCAGACCCTGCGCCTCACACGCTTCCGGCAACTCCGGCCGCTCGGAGGCAAAGCCCCAGCCGGGCCAAATCGCGTCGGCACCAGCCTGGCGGGCCAAGGTCACGATCCGCTCAACGTCAAGATAAACACTGCGCTGTTTGCCGTTCTCGCCGCGAACCATCGGTTCACCCAGGCAGATCGACGCGGACGCCATGTGCACGAACGGTGCCTCGGCATCGGCGTCCGTGTACAGCGCGATGACGCTCAGCGGGATCCCGTGCTCACGGGACCAGCCGCGCGCGCCCCGCAGAAACCGAACGGCCGCTTCGCCGCGATTGGCGACCGCGACACAGGAAAAACGTCGGGTCAACATGCCCTTGTCCTCGCTTGTCGTTGGGCGGACGCGCACGCCCCAGCCGCGCGAACGACCGGATCGTGCCCAGGTCTCCTTGCAGTATGTTGAAAAAGTCGTTTTTCACAGCACCGCTCGCTCAACGGTTCTGTGTGTTCTTGTAGCCAGCAACCCCCACGAATGGGCCTTCTGCAACCGGCTGCTAGCCCTGCCCGGAAGCACGCGGCGTGGACCAGGCCTCGTACAACTCCTCCTTCGACTTGAGCCCCGGCCGGGGCAACGCGTGGTTGACCACATACGTCGCACCGGCGTGGCGGTTCTCCCACATCGCCTGGTGTGCCTCGGCGAGTTCGTTCCACTCGCAGAGCTTTGGCTCGGTCACCTCGAGCAACCCGGCGCTGATCTCGTCGTTCAGACGAACGATCTCGTAGGCGTTCGAGAGGTGCGTGCCCCAGATGTTGGCGGTCGGCATATAGATCTTTCGCTGCCGCATCCAGATCTGCGGCGCGAAGAACGAGTAACGAATCCCGTCCATGTTCTCGAAGTATACGATGCGCCCCACAAACGGCTTGACCAGCATCGCCGACACGCCAAGTGCGTCGTGGCCCGCCCGCTCGACGATCAGATCGGGATAGCCCCGCGGGTTGTCCGATGTGCGGAGGAACGCTCCCACCGCCTGCCCCATGGGCTTGAAGCTCAGATCGTTGTAGAGGCGCACCGCTTCCTTCAGGCCCAGCAGGTCGGCCCGGCCATCCGGCAGTCCCGGCATGCATTTCGGCCAGTCGAACTCGTCGCCGAAACGCCTCTTCAAGGACTCCAGGCTCACCACGGCCTTGAGCAGCGCGCCGAATCCGAGCGAGAGCACGAACTCGCGCTGGGCGTCGGTATAGGTCACCGCGACGATCCGCCCGCCCATGGCGCGGGCGGCCTCGAGTGCCTGCAGCCCGGCCTCATCCACGAGCGCTGCGCCATCAACGCCGTAATAGAGCAGGACGGCCTCGCCGGCGCGTAGATGGGCCCGCCGCAGAATCTCCGTCGGGTCGCAGGCGCCCGGTTTGCCCAGGAAGGTGAAGTGGTAACCGGACGATGCGCCATAGAAGGTGAGTGTGGGGATGTGCCCCTCGTGTGGCTCGCCCAGAAGCTGAAAGCTGCGGGGGAAGGAGTGCTCGCCGGCGTGCGAGACGGCGTAATCGGCGAGGCGGCGGCCATTTTGCTCGCGGAACTCGTCGAGCAGGCCCTGACCCTGTGCGGCCCAGGCCGGCCAGGCCGCGGGATCCTCCGGGATGCGCGTGAAGCAGCCCGCATGCCGCGGATCCTTGCGGTTGATCACCCCCACCGCGCCCGCTTCGCGGATGAAACGCGCGCGATCGAACGTGCTGACCATGCCCGTCACGCGCAGGCCGTTGCGAGCGGCGGATTTCAGCGCGTCGAAGCCCGTCCCCGTGGCCGCGCCCTCGATGAAGATTGTGCGATTCGGCTGGATCTTGAGCGTAGTGAACAATGCCCGGTAGACGGTCCCAAGGCTCAGCATGTAGCTGCCCGCCGCTTCCAGCGTCAGATCGGGCGGAAAGGGCAGACATTGCGGCGCCTGTGCCAGCATGAACTGCTGGTGCGAAGCGTCGGGCGTGTTGTAACCCTGGATCACAAAGTCCGCGGCCATCGGATCGAGGCCGACCATCGGCGAGAGCAGATCGTTCTGGCCCGAATACACCGCCACCAGATCGCCGACCTTGAGCCGACCTTCACGTTGGACTTCCTCGCCCATCGACGCGATCAGCGCGATGCCGCCCGACCCGGGAACATGCCAATCGCGGTCGTGCTCGTCGAACATCGAGACCGGCACGCCCGTGATCGCCCAGATGTCGTTGAAGTTGACCTCCGAGGCCAGCATGTAGCACAGCACCTGGTTGGGCGTGGGCCGCTCCACCGGAATCACGATCTCCCGCTCCGCGTCGATCGGGTCGCCGTGCAGGGCCTGGCCGGTCTCGTCGTCGCGCACCGCGCCTTGCGCGTACTGAGCGATTGGGATCGGGGTCACGCCGGGGAAGAACGGCGCGCCGATTGGCAGCAGCGCGCCGGCTTCAGTCAAACGCCGCTCCTCGCCTGTCGACAGCCGCAGGCGACGCCGCGTCGGCAGTGGCGAGCTCTTCTTGTCCATGAAATCCCGGATGCCCCGCTTGCCGCCCTCGGGGTCGACGACCGCCTCGGCAAAGCTCCGCGCCTCGCGCTTCAAGCCCTCCAGGATGCCGCATGCAAAGCCATGCCGCACGACATCGAGAATGCGCTCCACGGTTTTGCCGCGACCGGCCCCGTGCGACTGTCGCAAAATGCGCTCGATCATTGGATGCTCGAGGATCGGATCGAGTACCTGCTTGACGAAGGACGGGTTTGCCGCCTCCCATTGGCTGTTGAGTGCCCGGCGCCGCGCGAAGCCCTGGCCCAGGCCGGGCCAGCGCCCTTCGCCGGAGCTCGGGACATGGTAGGGGGAGAAGAACTCGAGCGGGTCGGTGCCGTCAGTCGCGTTGCCCGTCAACGGGCGCGGCTCCGCGCAGTCCGCGCGTTGGCTGAGGTACTCACGAACCATCCCGGTGGCCAGCGAAAGCGCGTTCTCGTGACCCTGGACCACGACGTCGACAAGGCCCACTTCGTAGGCCCGCAGCGCCGTGATGTTGCGCCCGCCGAGAATGATGATCAGCGCCTTGAGCAATCCCGCGTCGCCGCAACGCGAATGCAGCAGCCTCGGGAGACGTTGCGTGCCGCCATACCCGGGCAGCAGCCGCAGTTTGACCTCCGGCTGGCCGAACTCGGCGGTCAGATCGGCCACACGATAATGGCAGGCCAAAGCGAACTCCATGCCGCCGCCGAGGGCCACACCGTTGATCACCGCGATACACGGTTTGTCCATCGTCTCGATGGTGCGGAACGCGAGGTGCGCGTTGTTGGGCAGCGCGATCGCGTCGTCGATGGTATGGATCTCCTCGAGGAACTGGCGAATATCGGCGCCGGCGACGAAACTCTTGGCTCCCTGGCCGGTGAAGATCACGGCGGCCACGTCCTCGCGGCGCGCCAGGTGTTCGACAATCGTGTTCAGCTCGTCTAGCGCACGCTCGTTCAGTGCGTTCACCGGCGGGTTCGTGACCGTGACAATCGCCAGCCGCCGGTGGGGCGGCGCGAGCGTGTGGTATTCGATGGTAAAATAGCGATAGCGTTCGAAGATCTGCTGCTCTTCGGCGAAACGCTGCTTGCGTTTCCAGTCCTCGATCTTGCGGGCGATCTCGGCGAGTGCTTCGGGGTTGCGCAGCGTGGTCGTGTCGCCAAGTTCCTCATCCAGCAAGAGGTTCCGCAGGAAACGCCGCATATACTTCCCGCTGCGCGTCTCCGGGAAGGCAGAGACCTCAATGTAGTCCTCGGGAACCGAAACGGCACCCTTCTCGGTGCGCACCAGCTCGTCCAGGCGACGGCGGTCATCGATCGTCAGCTTGCGGCCGGGCACGGTCAAGATGAAGGCGAGCGGGGTCAGACCCTTCTCGCGATGCGGTGCACCGACGACGATTGCGTTGCCCACCGACGAGTCGGGCGTGATCTGCTTGTCGCGCAGCAGCGCGCCCTCGATCTCCTCGGTGCCCATGCGGTGCCCGGAGACGTTGATCACGTCGTCCGAGCGGCCGTGCAGGGTGAAGCTGCCGTCAGGGTACTTCATCGCGTAGTCACCCTGCACGTAGGCCCACTCCCCCTGGGGACCGCGCTGATAATAGGTCCTGACGTAGCGCTCGGCATCCCCCTTCCAGCCGGACAGGTCGCCGCGGGCGAGGCCCGCCGCGAAGCCTTCGACGTCGCCCCAGATCATGCGCGCCAGGTAGGGGTACGGGGTCGTGATCACGATCTCGCCTTTCTCCTCCCAGTCCGCGCTGCGATAGCTCACGGGACCGCCCTCACCGCCAGTCGAAACCCACACGTCACCCACGACCCAGGGCAGCGGATAGGTGTGCGCATCCGCGCGCAGCGGATAGTCGCAATTGCCGAAAAAGTGCGTCCAGACGATGCCGCCGTGTTCGGTGGCCCAGTAGGAGTTGATGTACTGCGGTGTCATCAATTCCATGCCGAACTGTTGCACGGACGGGCTCACCGGTTCGGCGCAGAATGTGGCCACCCGCAAGGTGCGCAGGTCGTAGGCCTTGACGTCGGCGACGTTCTGCGGGTCGGCCATCACCGTCTTGAGAAACGTGACGCCGGCCTTGAAGATCTGCACTCCGTAGCGCTCGATCATCGATGCGAAACGCCCGGCCGAGGGAAACACGGGGGAGCCCTCGGCCACCACACCCGTGCAGCGCGCGGCCAGCGTTGCGCTGATCAGATAGCTCTGGCCCGTGATCCAGCCGGGATCCGCGATCACGTAGATCACGTCCCCGGGCTGTGCGTCGAAACTCACGCGCATGGTGTGCACCAGCCCCGCCAAATAACCGCCGTGGACGTGGACCACCCCCTTGGGCTTGCCGGTCGAGCCCGACGTGTAAATGATGAACATCGGGGTTTCGGCGCTCACGGGTTCGGCCCGGCTGGTCGCGTACAGCGCCTGGACGAACTGTGCCGTCGGCAACGCCAGCAGCGCTTGCTCACTGGCCACCTCGATCCCCGCGGCACGGGCGTTGGCCAGGATCGTCGCGGTGGCCTGCGCGATCAGTTCGTGGCTCCACACGTCACGCTCGCTGCGCCAGAGGATCTCCTGCCCCGTGTGACGCACGACGACGACGGCGTCAACACGCGACGGCGAAGCGACCAGCGCCTGTGCAATCGCCGTGCGTATGCGCGATTGCAGCACGGCATCCATCTCGACGCGCTGGCTGATCGCCTGGCCGACGCCGCGCATGACATCGGAACGTTCGACGGTGATGTCGCCTGCCAGCGTGAGCTCGACCTCGCGGAGGATGGCATCCTTGATCTGCGAGATCGTCGCGGCGGCCGTCCCTCCGAAATCGATCCTCTCGAGCGTCTCGACGACAATCGCCATGGCCGACTCGACGGGCAGGAAGCGGTCCAGCGCGGGATCGGTGTAGGTTTCCTTGAACGGCACGATCTGCGCGTTGCGATAGGCACCGTCGCTGGTCACGACCACGCGCGCGCCGGCGTTGTGGATGCGGTCCGAGAGCGTCTTGTCGGAGAATCCGCCGAACACGGCCGTATAGATGATGCCCAGCCGCTTGGCCGCCTCGGTGTAGTAGATCTGCTCCATGATGTTGGGCAGATTGAGGGCGAGGCGGTCGCCGCGGCGCAGTCCCAGATGCTGCAACACCTGCGCCGCTTTCACCGTCTCCAGCAGCAACTGCTTGCGAGTGATCGCGTAGCTCACCACGGGCCCGCCGCGACCATCATGCAATGACGAATCCCAGCGATCCCCCTCGAAGTGGTAGGCGACCTCGTCGCCATGGCCCATGAGCACGTGGCGGTCGACCTCGTTGAAGCAGGCGTTGGTGCCGGCATCGGCAAACCAGCGGTAGAACGGCGGGTCGTCGTCGTTGAAGGCCCGCTTCCAGGGCAGATGCTCAGCACGGTAGCCGACCTCGACGGCCGCGCCATCACGCGCGCGCAGCCCGGTCCAGCCACCGCCTGCCTCGTCCCAGGTAATCCAGGCATCGAGTTCGGGGTCGTACCAGTGCAGCGTGCTACGCGCGATGGCGCCGAAAAACGCGCCCGGATCGGCCAGAAACGCCCGGCGTTGATCCTCCCAGTGCTTGCGAGTCAGGATCGGATTGACCTGCGGCAGGCAGACGTCACGCTTAATGGCTCTGGTCATCGGCAGCCTCTTCTCAACCAGAAAAGGAACAGGGGCCCGCCGCGTTCTTCGGCGAGCAGGGGAAGAACAAGAATCAGCGCCGGATTACAAAATAGGCGCCTTTGCTTCGACAAGCAACGGGTGAGCACGTAGCCTGCGGCCCCCGTGCCGGGAATTCCCCCGGCTGGATTCAGCCGGGGTGCTCTGTATCGGGCCCGCGTTCGGCGCTTCGGTCTTGGCCCGTGAAGTGTGCCGCGACGAGCGCCGGCGTTACGTCCTCGAAACGCCCCGGGGACCAGACCGGCCTCCGGTCCTTTTCGATCAGCAGCGCGCGGACGCCTTCCGGAAAGTCGGCCCGCCTCAGAAACTGCCGCGCGAGCGGCAAGTCGCGCGTCAGCACTTCGGCGAGCGACAATCGCCGGCAGCGGCGCAGGTATTCCCAGGTCACGTGTGCGGCCGTGGGCGAGCCGTGAGCCAGGCTGTCGGCCGGCACGCGGAACCAGGGATCGTCGGCAGCCGCCGCGAGCAGCGCGTCGCGCACCGCACTCACGCAGGGCTGGGCCGCGATCAAGCGCAGCGTTTC
>Ga0074046_10004231_pt1 | contig 11781 bp, 9 predicted proteins | sample BogForMeECP23OM3_FD_94441 | JGI IMG/M metagenome (GOLD analysis project Ga0074046, IMG submission 94441) | Bog forest soil microbial communities from Calvert Island, British Columbia, Canada - Bog Forest MetaG ECP23OM3 | ecosystem: Environmental > Terrestrial > Soil > Wetlands ...
ACGGCGTATTGCGGTGGAGGCGGAGGCGGCGGGGCGTAGCCCGGCTGCGGCTGAGGCGCATAGCCCTGCTGCGGCGCCGGCCCGCGCTGGTCGGCGTTGGGATCATAGCCGGGGCGCGGCGGGGCCGAAGGCGCGCCGCCGCCGAAGATCGACCGGCCGAGGTTGCCGAGGAAGCTCCCTTGCCCCTGCTGCTGCGCAGCTTCGTGGAGATGCGCCTCGAGCTCGGCGATCCTGTGCGCCGCCGCCTCCAAGGCGTGCTGCTGAACGAGCGTCGTCTGGGCGAGAACATAGGGCGCGTGAGGGGCCGCGCGGACGGCGTCGTTGATGAAGGACTCGGCTTCCGGGTCGCGCGGCGCGGAGCCGTTCGCGTTGATGCGCTCGAATAGACCGGCAAGCATCTGGCGTTCTTCGGGTGTCATGTCATTCTCCGCTTTGGGCCTTGTGGGCCGCGCCGCGCATATGGAGATCGGTTGCAACCGTTCCAAGACGCAACCCGCCTGTTTTTCGCCTGTCGTTTGCGACGCCTGGGGACGCCGGCGCGCCTTTACTCCGCTCCCCCGATCGTTTACGCAATTTTCGCAATAGGCCCCGGCTCCAGCTTATTGTTGCTGGGGTCGGGGTTTCGCGCTTTGAGGAGCAAGGAGAGCGACCCTCGATGGCCAACGTCGTTGTTGTCGGCGCCCAATGGGGCGACGAAGGGAAGGGCAAGATCGTCGACTGGCTGTCGCTCGGCGCGGACATCGTCGTCCGCTTCCAAGGCGGCCACAACGCCGGCCACACGCTGGTGATCGACGGAAAGGTGTTCAAGCTCGCGCTGCTTCCCTCCGGCATCGTCCGCCCCGGCAAGCTCGCGGTGATCGGCAACGGCGTGGTGCTCGACCCTTACTATCTGGTCGAGGAGATTGAGAGCATCCGCGGTCAGGGAGTCGAGGTGACGCCGGCCAATCTCAAGATCGCCGAGAACGTTCCGCTCATCCTCTCGCTTCACCGCGAACTGGACGCCCATCGCGAATCGGCGACCGCGCGGGGAACCAAGATCGGCACGACCAAGCGCGGCATCGGGCCGGCCTACGAGGACAAGGTCGCGCGCCGCGCGATCCGGCTGATGGACCTCGCCGAGCCGGAGGGGCTCGACGACAAGATCGAGCGTCTGCTCGCCCACCACGATCCCCTCTGCCGCGGCCTGGGCCTGCCCGCGCCGAACGCCAAGGCCGTCCGGGAGGAGCTTCTTGCGATCGCGCCGAAGGTCCTGCCGTTCATGGCGCCGACGTTCGAGCTGCTCGATCGCGAGCGGCGGGCCGGCAAGCGCATCCTGTTCGAGGGCGCGCAGGGGGCGCTTCTCGACGTCGATCATGGGACCTATCCATTCGTTACGTCCTCCAACACGGTGGCGGCGAATGCGGCGACCGGCTCTGGCCTCGGGCCGAGCGCCATCGGCTACGTGCTGGGCATCGCCAAGGCCTATGTGACGCGCGTCGGCGCCGGTCCCTTCCCGAGCGAACTGCATGACGAGATCGGTCGGTTGATTGGCGACCGCGGCAAGGAGTTCGGTACCAACACCGGCCGTCGCCGCCGGTGCGGCTGGTTCGACGCGGTGCTCGCCAGACAGACGGCGCGCACATGCGGCATCAACGGCCTCGCCTTGACGAAGCTTGACATCCTCGACGGCTTCGAACAGATCAAAGTCGCGACCAGCTACCGGCTGGATGGCAAGGAGATCGAGTATTTGCCGGCCTCCCAATCCGCGCAAGCGCGGGTCGAACCGGTTTACGAAACGATCGAGGGCTGGAAAGGCGTCACCAGCAAAGCCCGCTCGTGGGCCGATCTTCCAGCGCAGGCCATTAAATACGTGCGACGGATCGAAGAGCTGGTTGGCGTCCCGGTCGCCCTGTTGTCGACGAGCCCCGAGCGCGACGACACGATCCTCGTGCACGATCCATTCCAGGATTGAGAAGTCGGAGAGCGAGCGCATTCCGGATGGCTGACTATCAATCGCTGCTCAACCGCGCCGTCGCCAATCTTCCGAATGCGAGCACGGCTGCGGCGCGTCATGCGATCTATGACCGCGCGCGCGTCGCGCTCGTCACGCAGCTCAGATCCCTGCGTCCGCCGCTGCCCGACAGCGATATCGAGCGGGAGGAGCGCGCGCTGGACAAGGCGATTGCGCAGGTCGAGTCGCAGTTCGGGCCTATGGAGGCCCCTCAGGAGGCGCCCGCCGAGGCGCGATCGGCCCCGCCGCAGCCGTCGGCGCCGAGCCGCCCGCCGGCGCCGAAGGCGACGGAGTCGAGGGCGCCCGCGCCACCGCCTCCCCCCGTCGCGCCCGCCACGCCTCCACATGCCCCCGTCGCGCCGCCAGCGCCTCCCCGCGCAGCCCCTTCTGCGCCTGAGGGCCCCCCGCCGCAGGCGCGCGCGACCAAACCATTCCAGCCCGCGCCGGCCCCAGCCGTTACGCCCACTCAGCCGCGGCCCGCCCCGAGCCGCCCGCCCGCGCCGACTGCGCCGCCGCAACACACGCCCGCTCCGTTGCCGGCCGCTTCCGCTGGGCCGCCGGCCGGCAAACCTGCGGCCCCGCTTGCCGCATCCGGCGCGACCGCCGCGCCTCGCGCCGCGCCGGGCGCGGCCAAACCGCCCCCGGTGCAGGTCGCGCCGACGCCGGACGATCGAGTGAACGCCAACGCCGCCCCGCCGGTGACGCTGGCGAAGTCCGACAGCGGACCCGCAGCTCCCGCCAATCTTGCCAAGGTGGTCCCGAGCGCGCTCGCCGAGCATGCCGAGGGTCGCGGCGTTCCGCCAGTGATCGCGACCCTCAGCGACGACGCCGGGCCGGCGACCCCTTCGCCCGTGGCGCCCGCCGACGTCGAGCGCGTCGGCTCGGCGCCGAGGCTCGAGTCGGAAGGGCAACGCCCCTCCGCGCCGACCACGATTGCGGAAACGCGCCGGTCGTGGCCGTGGCTCGCGCTCGCGGTGGTGGTTGGCGTCGTCTTGTCCATCGCCGGCGCGGCGATCCTCATGCGTCAAAAGCCGCAGGACCTCGCGATCGCGCCGCCGCCCGAACCGCAGCAGGAGGCGACGCAGACCCCCGCCAAGATCGCCCAGCGCGCCGAGCCCTCGCCGGCCGTGAACAGCGCCCCCGCCCCCGAGCCGGCGTCGCCCGCCCCCGCCGCCGGCGAACCACAGGCCGGACAGACCGCTCAGAGCGGACAGGCCGCCGCCCCGCCGGAGGCGCAGAACCCCGACCAGCTGCCTGCCGCAGGTCGAGCGGCCATGCTAATCGCCTCGCCCGACAATCCGCAGAAGCCGGTGGTGAACCTGGGCTCGACGGTGTGGTCGACGATCCCGGCTGCGCCGGGACAGCCGGCCTCCGTCGCGGTGAAGGCGGACGCCGACATTCCCGACCTCAAAATGCATGCGACGATGATCCTGCGGAAGAACACCGATCCGACGCTCGAGGCGACCCACACGATCGACCTCAAGTTCTCGTTCGCCGAAGGCGCGTCAATCACCGGCTTCAAGGATGTCGGCCTGCCGCAGATGCGCAAGCTCGATGCGACCGCGTCGGAGCAGCTGAACAGCGTGAAGGTCAAGATCAGCGACGACTACTTCCTCATCGCTCTCGCCAAGGGCGACCAGGACCTCGCCCGCAACCTCGATCTGATGAAGACGCGCGCCTGGTTCGATTTCCCGTTGCTGCTCAACGACGACCGGATCGCCAAGCTGGTGTTCCAGAAGTCGACGGACGGCGAAGGGATGCTGGAAAAGGCGTTCGACGCCTGGAAGTGAGCGTCTATCCCTTGGCGTTGAAGACCCGGGTCGAGACGAAATAGCCGTCTTCGATCACGCCGAAGGCAACTGGAGTCCCGAAGCAGGCGGCCCAGACCGGGCCCGCCGCCGGCGCCGCGCCGCGCACCAGGAGGGGCTGGCCGCGCCGCAGAATCGCGGCGCCGTTGCGATCGACAGGCAGCCACGCGAGCTCCGCGAGACCCTGCTGCAAGGGCAGCATGGCGCGCGCCATGAGATCGACGTCGTCCGGCAGGCGGTCGAGCGGAACCGCCGTGTCCGCCGAGAACGGGCCGACGCGCGTGCGTCTGAGTTCGATCACGTGGCCATAGCATCCGAGCGCGCGCCCGACATCGCGCGCGATCGCCCGGACATACGCCCCCTTCCCGCACTCGGCCTCCAGCACCGCCGCGTCCGGGTCGGCTGAAACGAGGTCGAGCCGATAGATGCGGATCGGACGCGAGGCGATCGAAAAGCTTTCGCCGTCGCGGGCGAGGTCATAGGCGCGCGCCCCGTCGATCTTGATGGCGGAATAGGTCGGCGGCGTCTGCTCGATGAGGCCGACGAACCGCGGAAGAAGGGCGGCGATCTCGGCTCCGCTCGGCCGCTTGGCGGAGCGGGCGATGATTTCACCCTCCGAGTCGTCGGTCGCGCTTTCCTCGCCCCAGCGCACGCGAAAGCGGTAGGCTTTTGTCCCCTCCTGAACAATCGGCACGGTTTTTGTCGCCTCGCCGAAGGCGACCGGCAGGACGCCCGATGCAAGCGGATCGAGCGTCCCTGCATGCCCCGCTTTCTTGGCGTTGAACAGGAACTTGAGCCGCCCGACCGCCTGGGTCGACGTGACCCCGACGGGCTTGTCGAGGTTGACCCAGCCGTCGACCTCGGCCCGGGTCGACCTCCTCTGCTGCGCCTTTCCGCGCGCCCGCTTGCCGGACTCGCCGCTGCCAGCAGGCGTGCGCCCGCCCCGTTCGTCCCTCACTCGTCATCCCCTGCGGGGTCGAGCGGTCCGAGGTCGCGCGACACCTCGGGGGATCTCAAAATCATGTCAATGCGCGCCTGGGCGTCGAAGCTCGGGTCGAGCGCAAAGCGCAGATCGGGCGCAAATTTGAGGTTGATCCGATGCGCGACCAGCGTGCGCAGTTCCTTCTTGTGTCGGTTCAGGGCCTCGACGGTCGCCGCCGCCCCCTCGCCGCCAAGCGGCATGACCGAGACGTTGGCGAGCTTGAGATCGGGCGACATGTGGACTTCCGGAACGGTCACCGGATGACGGTCGAGCGCGACGTCGAGCACTTCGCCGCGCGCCAGAATCTCGGCCAGCGCATGCCGGATGAGTTCGCCTACCCGTTCGGCGCGGTGGGTTTGAGTATGGATTCTGGAGGACGGGCGGGACATCGGAATATGACCTCGCGCGGGCGCATGAAGGATGATGACCAAGAGCAACATGGAACCGGGCGTGAAGCGCGGCTCAGATCGACTCCAACCGGACCGAAAAGCACGGCAACGCGGCGAAAGTCAGCGCCGCCTCGGGACCCCTTTCGACGATCGAACGCCACCGGTCGGCTCCTGAGCCGGAATGGATGAAGGTTCGCCGCCGCGCCGCATCGATTACCCAGAACTCGTTGAATCCGTGTCGCGCGTAGAGCCTCGCCTTCAGACCGCGATCGTAATCGAGGCTCGTCAAGGCGACTTCGATTGCGAGCAAGATGTCCGAACCTTTGACCTCTTCGAGCTTGATGCCCTTCGGATAGATGACAAGGTCGGGCTCGACGAAAGTGTTGGGGCTCAGATAAATCGTAGTCTCTACGCCGAGCCACATTCGTTCGGGCAGCGCGCGAGCGATCGCTATATTCAGCGCCGACTTGATCAGCTCGTGGACGTGCGTTTTCGCCTGCATCGGCACGATCTCGCCTTCGATCAGCTCGAAATTCTCTTCGTCCGAGATGATGCCGGCGTCCTGCATGCGCAGGATCTCGGCCACCGTGAAGGAACGGCGGTCGAAACCCTCGGCGGCGCGGGTCACTTTGGCCCTCATGTCTGTCGTCCCGTCCGCCGCCTCATAGGGTGCGGCGGATTTCCTCGACGTTGTAGCACTCGATGACGTCGCCGACGCGCATGTCCTGATAGTTCTCGAACGCCATGCCGCATTCCTGCCCCGCCTGCACTTGCGCGACCTCGTCCTTGAAGCGCTTGAGCGTCGAGAGCTTGCCCTCGTGCACGACGACGTTGTCGCGGATCAGCCGCACATGCGCGCCACGCTGCACAACGCCGTCGGTGACCCGGCAGCCCGCGACATTGCCGACCTTGGAGATGTGGAAGATCTCGAGGATCTGCGCATTGCCGAGCATCGTCTCGCGAAGAGTCGGGGACAGCATTCCGGACAGGGCCGCCTTCACGTCGTCCACGAGATTGTAGATGATGTTGTAGTAGCGGATCTCGATGCCCGCCTGTTCGGCCAGATCGCGAGCCTCCTTGTGGGCGCGCACGTTGAAGCCGATGATGACGGCATGCGACGCCTCCGCCAGCGTTACGTCCGACTCGGTGACGCCGCCGACGCCGCCATAGATGACGCGCGCCAAGACTTCTTCGTTGCCGAGCGCCTCGACGGCGGCGGTGATCGCTTCGAGCGAGCCCTGCACGTCAGTCTTGACGACGATCGGCAGCTCCTTGCGGCCGGCGGCCTTCAGGTTGCTCATCATATCCGAGAGCGAGGTGCGCACCGCGGGTCCACGCGCAGCCGCCTTCTCGCGTTTCTGGCGGTCGCGATATTCGGTGATCTCGCGCGCCCGCGCTTCCGTTTCGACGACGGCGACGCGGTCGCCCGCTTCCGGCGCGCCGTCGAAGCCCAGCACCTCGACGGGCATCGACGGGCCCGCCGCCTGAACGGTCTGGCCCTTGTCGTCGAGGAGCGCCCGCGCGCGGCCCCAATGAGAGCCCGCGACGACCAGCTGGCCGACGCGTAGCGTGCCGCGCTGGACGAGAACGGTCGCGACCGGTCCGCGGCCGCGGTCGAGGCGGGCCTCGATCACCGTCCCTTCCGCGCTGCGGTCCGGGTCGGCGACGAGATCCAGAAGCTCCGCCTGCAAAGCAATCGCTTCGAGCAGCTTGTCCAGGTTGATTTGCTTGGTGGCCGAGACTTCGACCGCCAGCGCGTCGCCGCCGAACGCCTCGACCTGCACGTCGTGTTGCAGGAGTTCCTGCATGACACGCTGCGGATTGGCCTCCGGCTTGTCGATCTTGTTGATGGCGACGATGATCGGCGCCTTGGCCGCCTTGGCGTGGCGGATCGCCTCGATCGTTTGCGGCATGACCCCATCGTCCGCGGCGACGACCAGAACGACAATGTCGGTCACCTTGGCGCCGCGGGCCCGCATCGCGGTGAAGGCGGCGTGGCCGGGCGTGTCGATGAAGGTGATCGTCTGGCCGCCCGGAGCGACGACCTGATAGGCGCCGATGTGCTGGGTGATGCCGCCGGCCTCGCCCGCCACGACGTTGGCGTGGCGGATTGCGTCGAGCAGCGACGTCTTGCCGTGGTCGACGTGGCCCATGATGGTGACGATCGGCGGACGCGGAACGGTCGCACCTTCCTCGTCGGGACGGTCGAACAATCCCTCTTCGACGTCGGATTCCGCGACGCGCCTGACGGAGTGGCCCATTTCCTCGGCGATGAGCTCGGCCGTATCGGCGTCGAGCACGTCGGTCAGCGTCACCATGCGGCCCTGGCGCATCAGAAGCTTGATCACGTCGACCGCGCGCTCGGACATGCGGTTGGCGAGTTCCTGGATGGTGATCGCCTCGGGCAATACGATTTCGCGAGCAATCTTCTCTTTGTGGTCCTGTGCGCCGAGGCCTTTCAGCCTCTGCGTTCGGCGACGGAACGAGGCGACCGAACGGGTGCGCTCCTCCTCGATCGCCGTCGCGTTGGCGACCGTAAGCCGGCCGCGGTTGCGCTGCTCGCTGGTGCGCGCGGGACGCGGCGTCGGCACGAGAACCTTCTGCGGCAGTATGGGCGCGAGCGCCGGCCGACGTGCGGCGCGCGGCTCCTCTTCGCCCGCCCTCGCCAAAGCTGGAGCCGGCGCAACGCCGGGCGCCGGCGCTTTGCGTGGAATCGAAGGCGACGGCGCAGGCTCTCCGCCGGCAAGACGCCGGCGCGCCTCCTCCTCGGACTGGCGCTTGAAATTGGCTTCCTGCGCCCGGCGCAGCTCCTCTTCGCGCTTGCGCGCCTCGGCCGCCTCACGTTCGGCCCGCTCGCGCGCCTCACGCTCGCGACGGGCCTCGGCCTCGGCCTCCTGGCGCCGGCGGTCCTCCTCCTCTCGCACCCGAGCGTCGAGAAGCGCCCGCGCGCGGGCTTCGCGCTGCTCGGCGGTAAGCGTCGGCAGGACGACGCCCGTCTTGGGCGGCGGCGGCGCGGCGGGCTTCGCCGGAGCGGCGGGGGTAGGCGCTCTCGGGGCGATGGAAATCGTTGGCTTGGCGGGGGCGGACGTTCCGGACGCGGCGGACGCGGGCGCGGTCTCCCCCGGCCCCAAAACGCGCCGCTTCACCTTCTCGACGACGACCGCCTTGCTGCGCCCGTGGGAGAAGCTTTGTCGAACCGTGCCCTGCTCGACCGGGCGCTTGAGATGAAGGGTCGGTTTCGGCTGGCCGCCGGTCGGCTTGTCTGTGTTGCTCGTTTCGTTCATGCTTGTTCCTAATCGCTTGGCCCTTCCGCCAATCTGCCCGGCCGGCCAAGCGTGTCGGCGCCGCGGGCCGGCGCGCCGCCGCTGTCTGATGTTCGTGTCGGGTCCGTTTGGCTCGTGCGATAACGGCGCAGACGATCGGCCCTTGCGATAAAGGCCGAGGTCGCCGCGCCGGATTTGAGCGCAGCATGTATCACATTTGCCTTCCCCAACGCCAAACCCAATTGGCTCGATGAGAAGAGATATATCCACGGGATTGTTCCGCAGGTATCGCCGAATCTCGCTCGCAGAGCCCGCGCCCGCTTTTGCGCTCCATCCGAAGCCCCATCGCTCGCTTGAACCAGCGCCGCCACGTCCCCGTTCTCGATCGCCGAATCGACCTTGAACGCGCCGGCGGCAACGAGGCCGGCCTTGTTCGCCATCGACAGCGATTGCAGCGCGTCGCGCTCGAGCAGCGTGTCCACGGTCGCAGCCAGCGTCGGGGACGCCTCGGCCTCGGCGAGAAAGGCGCGCGAAAATGCTCGTTTGTCCGCCGCGCGCCGCACCGCCTCCGAGCTCAGTCGCGTCCAGACGCCGCGGCCCGGCAACTTGCAGCGGATGTCGGGTACGACCGAGCCGTCGGCCGCGAGCGCAAAACGCAGCATCGTCTCGGGAGCGCCCTTGGCGCCCGATACGATGCAGGTCCGCTCCGACGCGCTGTCATCGCGATGAGTCTTCGTCCGCAATCGGTCCCTTCCTACTCTGCCGGGGGATGCTCGGTTTCGGCGGGCTCGGCCGCAGGCTCGGGAGCCTCGATCCAACCCGCGCGCACGCGCGCGTCCAGAATCATCGCGTCAGCCTGCGCCCGCGTCACGCCGAAGCTGCTGAGGAAGCCCGGCTTCGCCGTCTCGCCTCCGTCGCCCCGCTCGGTCCAGCCGACCAGATCGTCGCTGGCGCAGTCGGCCAGATCCTCCAGCGACTTGACGCCGTTTTCGCCGAGCTTGACCAGCATCGGCGAGCTAAGGCCCTCGATCTCCTTGAGCTCGTCGGCGACGCCAAGCGTCTTGCGCTGCTCGTCGAATTGCGCCTCGATTTGGGCGAGGTGCGCCAGCGCGCGCGACTGGATCTCGCCGGCGGTCTCGTCGTCGAAACCCTCGATCGTGGCAAGCTCGCGCGGCTCGACATAGGCGATTTCCTCGACCGAGCGGAAGCCTTCCGACGCGAGGAGCTGCGCCACCGTTTCGTCAACGTCGAGCGCTTCCATAAAGACGGCCGTGCGCTCGGCGAATTCCTTCTGGCGGCGCTCCGACTCCTCGGCCTCCGTCAGGATGTCGATGTCCCAACCGGTCAGCTGCGAAGCGAGCCGCACGTTCTGTCCGCGGCGGCCGATCGCGAGCGACAGCTGATCGTCGGGCACGACGACCTCGATGCGGGTCGAGTCTTCGTCGAGCACCACTTTCATCACCTCGGCCGGCTGCAGCGCGTTGACGATGAAGGTGGCCGCGTCCGGCGACCATGGAATGATGTCGATCTTTTCGCCCTGGAGTTCATTGACGACCGCCTGCACGCGCGAGCCGCGCATACCGACGCAGGCGCCGACGGGGTCGATCGAGGAATCGTTCGACGTCACCGCGATCTTGGCGCGGGAGCCGGGGTCGCGGGCGACCGATTTAACCTCGACGATGCCGTCGTAAATCTCCGGCACTTCCTGGGCAAAGAGCTTGGCGGTGAATTGCGGGTGCGTGCGTGAGAGGAAGATCTGCGGTCCGCGAGCTTCGCGGCGAACGTCGTAGACATAGGCGCGTATGCGGTCGCCAGGACGGAACATCTCGCGCGGGATCAGTTCGTCGCGCCGCACCACCGCTTCTCCGCCGGCCCCGCCAAGGTCGACGACGACGTTGCCGTACTCGACCCGCTTCACTTGACCGTTGATGATCTCGCCGATCCGGTCCTTGAACACTTCGTACTGCTTGTCGCGCTCGGCTTCGCGGATCTTCTGCACCAGCACTTGCTTGGACGCCTGCGCAGGGATGCGGCCGTAGTCGAACGGCGGCAGCGATTCGGAAATCCAGTCGCCGAGCTGCGCCGAAGGGTTCTTCTTCTGCGCATCAGTCAGCGTGATCTGGGTGGCGTCGTTCTCGACCTGATCGACCACCAGCAACAGCCGCGAGAAGCGGATTTCGCCGGTCTTCGAATTGATTTCCGCCCGGACCTCGGTCTCCTGACCGTAGCGCGAGCGCGCGGCCTTTTGCATGGCGTCCTCCATCGAGGCGAGGACGATCGCACGGTCGATCGATTTCTCTCGCGCGACGGCGTCGACGATCTGCAAAAGTTCGAGTCTGTTGGCGCTAACGGCCATTTGGGTCTCCTTCGTCAGGCCCGAGCGGAGCAGGTGGCGCGCCGCGGGCCTCGTCTTTACGTTTCAAATTCCCGCCGGACTTCGCCCTTGGCTCGGCCGTAGGGCGGCGCGCGGCGGGTCGTCTGGCTTCCTTCAGCGCCGCCTTTTCCCGTCTCAACGCGGCGCGGATCAGGTCGTCGGTCAGCACCAGCCGCGCTTCGACCATGGCGCGGATCGGCAGCTCCACTGGGCTCTCGCTCTTATCGTCGGCGGCGACGAGAAGACGAGCTGCCGGCCCGTCGGGACCGGGCGCCACCGCCTCGATGCGGCCGCGGAAGCGCTTGCGGCCGTTAATCGCGACCGTCATCTCGATTCGCGCCTCATGTCCGAGAGCGCGCTCGAAATCCGACTGGCGCACGAGCGGACGGTCGATGCCCGGCGAGGAAACTTCGAGACGCCAAGCCTGCGACATGATCTCCTCAACGTCGAACACGGGCGACAGGGCGATGCTGGCGCGTTCGCAGTCGTCGATCGTCATGACGCCGTCGGGCCGCTCCGCCATGACTTGCACCGTCGCCCCTGCGGCGGCGGATATTTTCGTCCGCACCAGCCTGAGGCCGAGATCGCGAAGGACAGGCTCGGCGATGCGTCCGACCCGCAGCGCGTGTCCGGCGTCCTCGATCAGGCGCGGTTCGTCCAGCCCCTCGACGGGGGGAGAAAGATGAGGAGGCAGCGCTTCGGTCATCGACCTTGCAGAAACAAAAAAGAGCGGGTCCCGGCCGGGCCCACTCTCAAACACTCCCTTCACCAGAACGATGAAGAGCTATGAGACGTTGATGAAACGCCATATAGTGCAGCTTTCCCGCCATTGCAAGGAGAAAGCGCATGGCGCGCAGGGCAATCGACTGAAATAGTGCGTGACAATCGGGCGGGAAGCTGAATCTGTCGTGATCCTCTGATTCGCTTGGAGGATGAGTCGGTGACGGAAGGGGACGCGGCTGCCGGGGCGGCGAA
>Ga0074046_10004232_pt1 | contig 11779 bp, 6 predicted proteins | sample BogForMeECP23OM3_FD_94441 | JGI IMG/M metagenome (GOLD analysis project Ga0074046, IMG submission 94441) | Bog forest soil microbial communities from Calvert Island, British Columbia, Canada - Bog Forest MetaG ECP23OM3 | ecosystem: Environmental > Terrestrial > Soil > Wetlands ...
GGATCGACGGCACCACTGGCGGTGATGCTATAGGGATTGCCCGCAACGTGGCTGCTGGCGGTGGCCGTCGTGCTCAGCGTCGGTTGCGTCGTCAGGCTGGCCGAGGTATCACCACTGACGAAGCCCGAGTACGACGCGGTCAGCGTCGGCAGCGCTGTGCCATAGACCTTGGTCTGATCGTTAGCCGTGATCGTCAGCGGCGCCGGCGTGACGGTCAGCGTGCCGGCGACGTAACTGATGCTGTAGTCAGGATCGACGGCACCACTGGCGGTGATGCTATAGGGATTGCCCGCAACGTGGCTGCTGGCGGTGGCCGTCGTGCTCAGCGTCGGCGGGGTGGTGAGGCTGGCAGCGGTGTCGCCGTTGACGAAGCCGCTATAGTTGGCCGCCAGCGCCGGCAGCGGGGCACCGTAGGCCTTCGACTGGTTGTTGGCCGTGATCGTCAGCGGCGCCGGCGTGACGTTGATCTGGACGGTTGTTGTAACGTTGTTGTAGTCGGTCGTGTCGTTGGGCGTGAAGGTGACCCACAGCGTCTCATCGGCGCCCGCGGGCAGCACCGTGCCCGCCGCCGGCGTGTAGACGAAGCTGCCCGTCACGCTGGCCGTGGCGTCGAGCTGCGCTCCGCTCAGAGCCGTGCCGTAGACGATGTTCGCCGGATTGGTCCACGAGATCGTCGGCGTCGCTGGCAAGACGTTGATCGTCGTGGTTGCGGTGGCAATGGTGTAGTCGGTCGTGTCGTTGGGCGTGAAGGTGACCGACAGCGTCTGGTTGTAGCCAGCGCCCAGGACCGTGCCCGCCGCCGGCGTGTAGGTGAACGTCCCCGTCACGCTGGCCGTGGCGTCGAGCTGCGTTCCGCTCAGTGCGGTGCCGTAGGTGATGTCGTAGGGATCCCAGGTTAGCACCGGCGTGGCCTGGGAGACGTTGATGGTGGTGGTGGCGGTCACGGAGTTGAAGTAGGCGGTGTCGGTCGGCGTGAAGGTGACCGACAGCGTCTGGCCGGCGCCGGCGGACAGCACGGTCCCTGCAGCCTGCGTGTAGACGAAGCTGCCCGGCACGGTCGTGGTGGCGTCGAGCTGGGTAGCGCCCAGCGCTGTCCCGTAGGTGATGTAGTCGGGATTCGCCCAGTTCACCGCCGGCGTGCCCTTTTCCACGTTGTATGAATACCCCGACATGGTGATGGCGACAGTGGTGCTGCTGAAAACGTCAAGTAAGGCGGCATTACCGCCGCCGTCGCCGTTGATGTTGTAGGCGCCGAACGAGCCGAGGAAACCGTAGTCCACTTGGGTGTTCTCAACCTGGACACCGGCGCCACCACCGGCGCCGGTGTAGACGTCGAGGAAGCCAGTCTCGAAGTCAGGCGGAATGCCGAACAGGAATCCGGCGCCGCTGTCGGGATTGCCGCCCTGGTCAATGGCATTGGGGCCGATGCCACCCATATAGATTGTGTTGTTTTGGTTGTACTCGCCGATCTCGTTGATCACCGTCGAGTAGCCCACGTACACCGGCGACGTCGTTCCGATGTATATGAAGTTGGAGCCGAGCTCAGTTCCAGGATCTACTGAGCCGGCATATTCGCCCTGTTCGAGAGTCATATCGCTGGTGACATGCGTGTCATTGACGTTGATTGTGTCACCCGTCTGCGGGGTACAACCCGGGGTGAAGATGGCGGCGCCCTGACTGATGCACACGTTGTTGAAGTACTGCTCGGCTCCGACATTCTCTATGGCACCGCAGTCCAAAGTAGCGACATCGTTGTCGCCGTTGCCTTGGATGATTTGCGCCAGGCCGTAGAAATCTTGGATGTACGGACCTGCTTGTTGCGTGAACCCAGCGTTGTTGCCGAAGTATCCGACGAAATCTTGAGCACCATCGCCCTGGGATGACTCGATGTTCCCAAAGACTTGGGAGCTATCGACGATGGTCGAATCACCGTTGCCATTGCCCTGACATGTGGAGATGCTGTCCGGGCAGGTAAGCTGGTTGATCGGGTGGCCAGAAGTCGTGATCGAGACGATGGAAATCGAATTGCAGTCTCCGTCGCCCTGCATGGCCTGTATGCCCCAACTGACCAAGCTGACCTCGACGTCGCTGGTGGCGGTGCCCACTGCGATGGACTGGTTAGCGCCGTCGAGCGGCTCGATGATGGTCAGGTCCTTCAGATTAGAGTTGTCGCCGGTGATCGTGCTACCAGCGTTATCGCAGTTGAGCATGTTCGGGTTCGGGCCATTGCCCAACGTGAACGATGTCGACCCGAAATTGTCGTTATGGAAGGTGATCGCGTCGTTGCGGGCCCACCCCTCACTCACTGTCACGGCGCCGTGAACTGTGCCATCGCTTTCCAAGTCAACATTGGCCGGGCAGCAGCCATACTGTTCGATGTCCATTGAGGTGAACTGGCTGCCGGTAACGGAGACATTGAGCGCGCCACCTGTGTAGACGCCGCTGGTGCCGTCAGGCAATGACGGGTTGTAGTCCTCTACGCTGAACGGGCCCCCGTTCTCAACGCTGGTCACGGTGAGGGTGAGGTCTGGCCCGTTTGTAAGCGTCGTGCCGTAAATCTCGACCGCGACGGCCTTGATCCCCGAGCTCGCTCCGGCCGTCTCGGTCAGTGTGATAACGGAGGAGCTCTGGCTGGTGCCCGGGACAGCGAGCGTATCGACGTTGACATCGATCGTATTGACCTGGGTACTCACGACCGGTACGCCGACCGAGTTAGTGTTGAGGTAGGTCAAACCGGAGGGCGTGACGGTAACCGTGTTGGCGCCGTTTTCGTTGATATTGAAGTGGTCGCTGTGACTGTCAGCGGTGATCGTGAGGACGCCGCCGACTACAGCACCGACGAGCACTTGGCCGGCGGCGAGAAGCGTACGGCCCTCCAGGGTTTCCAGGGTGGCCATCCGGCGGCGTCGCTGGGCCTGCCGGGTCCGGTGGTTGTGGTTGGCGAGCCGCTGAAGACTGGGGCTCTGCGGAAGGAGGCGTGAAAGCCAGGTCATCGTCGGAACTCCTGAATCTTGGTGCTTGGTCATGGCAACCACACGTCGATACAAATTCTCGAGGAACTCTCACTCAGGTCATCCGGCCAAATTCGGATCTGGACCAGGGACGCTTCAGCCCCGATGATGACCAACTTAAAGGGCTCGCCGCGCGTTCTGGATGGCTTGCTGCTGGGCCTTCTCAACATGCTGGAGTGCGACAGCAAAGCTGATTCCGACCCCATGGTGCGAGCGCAGCACGGCACGGCGTGCCGGCGATCGGTTGCTGGCGGACGCGACGCGGAGAGCCAACCTGCCCGCGCGGTGCCCCCTGTCAACCATCTCTCGGCCAACCTTGGCGGGCGAGTTCACTGCGTGCAGGATGGTCTGGGGAGAGGACAAACCCGTCGCTGGCGCCCCGTTCCCCGGCGCATCCAGTCGCTCGAGTGTGGCGGGGCTGAAGAGGTTCCGGATTCGATAGCGCCAGCGATCGCTCATGAGGTACGCTCACTCCTAGTAAGCAGGGAATCGTTAGTGCCCGGCCGCCGCCACGACGCGCTTTCCCGCCCCTCTCTAGATCGGGGTAAGTGCTGGTGCTATAGCTCAGGCCGGTTACTTGATTGATGGTGTAAGTCTGTCCCGAATTGTTGTCGTGCGAGAGGTCCACAAAAGTAGACCGGGCCGGTCGTGCCGGAGCCGATCTGAGGATCGGCATGCACGTGAATAGATCGTAAGTTACGTTGCCCAGCGAAGGGCTGGCTCGATCCATCGAGCCCATGTCCAGTACAGGCACGACTTACTTGCGACCTGTGCCCTGTTGCCAGGGCGGGAGCCCGATCGCTCGGGCCTGCGTCAAAGTGTCTTCGAGAAGCGGGAAGCGGCATGCGTCTTCGACTTCGACCCCGACCTTCAACCCGCATAGCTGGGGCTCCCTCGCGGGAGTGTCTGGCGGATTTGCGGCTTCGACCCCGCGATCGTAGCGGGTTGGTTCCCGGTCATCGAGGATCGTTTATTTTTTTCAACATTTGAGGGCGGCCGTTCATCCCCATGGCTGAAGCCAGGGGCTTCCCGGCCGATCATTCGGTGATCATTCACCCTGTTACAACAAAGACAACGCGCCAGGAAAGAGAGTCGGATCGACCAGCGTCTCCGGCATCGCCTGCTGCAAATTGCTCACTCTGGGGGGCCCTTTCGGATTTGTCCCGAGCGGAGATCACGACCTACAGCATCAGTATTGGGCCCGCTTGTAGCGGTGTCAACAATGGTGACTTGATTTAACCACTCACGAGCGATCTTTGGGAGGAAGAGACGAATTGCGGCAACGGGCGTGTCACAAGGGCGAGTTGTGGGCGTATTGTCCTGCGCGCAGCGGGCGAGGAGGCGTACGCGGCTTGGCCGCCTCGTCGGTGAGGAATCCCGGGGCTCCGTCCCCCGCTCTCACGCGACACGATGTTTCGCGCGAAATTGCGACACCAAGTTTCGCGCGTTCGCAATCGATTACTGATATTGTTCACTAATATTTCCAGTGCATGGCACAGTAAGATCATTCGATGGGCTGTCTCTTGAGACTCGCCTCATGGAATTGGTCCGGCTTTCGCCGGCGCAATTCCACCCCACCCGGGTCGCTGATCGCCCGTTCGGCTGTCTCCGCATCGAACTGCACCACCATTTCCTTCCCTCGGTTGACTGGCCCCACGTACATCTTGCCGTGGTGCAGCCCGATCTTGCCGCGGCGATCCACCCGACTGGAGGCGCTGGCTTTGAGCGTGGCGTGGCCGGCGGGTCCGCGCGAGACGGCGGCCGAGAGGGGCGTGAGAGCGGCCAAGATAATTAACCATTACAATATGTCCAAACAGTTCTGTCTGACAATAAGTGACGGTCACCTGGCGTGGGCTCGCCAGGTCGATGCGATCCAATAAGAGGAACTCCTGGATGGGATCTATGTGATCCGGACCAGCGCGCCGGCCAGGCGGCTGAAAGCCGCTGACGGGATGAGGAACTGGCCGTGGACCGCAACCGGCGCGACCCGGTGGCGCCTGCTCGAGCATCGGAGCCGGTGCGCCTCGAGAAGCAGACGCACCTGACACGGTATGGTCTGCCGGTTCAGAGGTTTCGAACGGTGCTGGCTCACCTGGGAACGCGCTGCCGCAACACGTGTGGAGTGACCGGCGATCCCAAGCTGGCGACGTTTCACCACGTGAACGACGCCGCTGCGCGGCATGCAGAGGCGCCGCGGCTGATCGAGATGGAGCCGGAAACGAAAACTGGACATTGACATAAAACGTGTGTTAACAAAGGGATTCCCGTTCTTACCCTGGGGAGCTTCGGACCAAGCCGTTCCAGTCCCGGCGGAAACATGGTAAGGACGGACTGTCGATCTTGACCAGCCTCGGAAGACCCCGCGCGGCGGCGGTCAAGCACAATCAAGCCAGATCAGGTTTAATAAAGGAACCAACTGTTGAGATTTTTCCCCCAAGATTCCCTTTTTCGAAAATCATGACTGGCCATTGGGTGATGGAGTGGTATCCGCAATTCGCCCTTGTTATATCAATGGGTACAACCCGCGCCTCAGCAGGATTGGGGACGCAGTGTGATCCGTACGGCGGCGGAACGGGGCGGGGCGGGATGCGGCGGAGTGGCTCTGTGGAGTGCTCTGCCACACTGAGCCCCGAGCCTCGCCCAGCTTACGGCACGGACCGAGACTGCGGGACGGGCGAACACGTTGGAGGAGCGATCTCCAGCAAAAGATTTGCGCGCGATGGACGGCTGATCCGTTACGGCTGACCTGTCGAGCCCCTGGCCACTGTTTTTTTGTAGTAGAGGAAACCATGAACTGGTCCAGCCTTTCCCGGGACGAGGAAGAACGATTGGTCGCGCGGTGCCTGCGCGGCGAGGACGCCGCGTGGGAGATGATGTTCCATCTCTATCATCCTCAGTTACTGTCGATCATCAGGGCCTTGATGCGCGGCGAGGGCGCCATGGAGCAGGCCGAGGAGATTGCGGCCGCCGTCTGGTCCTCCCTTTGCAGCGAGGCGTTCACTCGGCTCCGGCAGTACGACCCGCGGGCCGGCCGGTTGCTGGGCTACCTCGCGAGCATGGCCCAGAGCGAAATCCGCAGGGGGAGGCGCTCGAAGCGGAGCCGCTATTCTCGCGAATGCATGGCTGCTCGCAAGGAGGCGACCTCGGACGAGATCGGCCGAGGGCTCGTCATTCAGGAATTCCTGGCCACCCTGACCCGCCGGGAACGCGAGTTCTGCATGTCTGATCTCCTGAAACAATCAAGGCTTACGGTCCGATCGGAGGTCTCCTTGGCCAACGGATGGCAGCTCCGCAGTCGGATCCTGAAAAAGTTCCGGACATACTTCCTCCAGGATAGCTGCACGAAATGAGATACCGATTTGTCAGGAAACGTTCTTTTGTGGGCCTTAGTATTATGGGTAGTGGGAGAGGTCGTTGGGAAAGCCCGAACGACAACACACTTACCCGGGTCGTCGCGGATATCATGTTCTTCGATCAACTTGCACTGGTCGAGTGAGTATCCCGTCTCAATGACCGCCCGATCGAAGCCGAGTTCCTCGACGGCATGTGTCGACGTACGTTCACTTTGGCAAAGCACCTAGATTCAGGAGTTCCGACCATGACATGGCTTTCACGCCTCCTTCCGCAGAGCCCCAGTCTTCAGCGACTCGCCAACGACAACCACCGGACCCGGCAGGCCCAGCGCCGCCGCCGGCAGGCCACCCTGGAAACCCTGGAGGGCCGCACGCTTCTCTCCGCCAGCCAAGTGCTCGTCCTTCCTGTCGGTGCTCTAGCGCCCGGCCAGACCACGGCCATCCCCGGCCAGCTCACGATCGTCACTGACAGTCACAGCTCCCTCTTCAATATCAACGAAAACGGCGGCAACAAGGTTACCATCACGCCCTCCGGTTTGACCTACCTCAACAATAACTCGGTCGGCGTTCCGATCACGAAATCCCAGGTCACATCGATCTATGTCGAGGTCGATACCGCCGCTCTCCCGGGCACCAGCCAGAACTCCCCCGTTATCACACTGACCGAGACGGCCGGAGCGAACTCGGGGATCAAGACCGTCGCGGTCGAGATTTACGGCACGTCGCTTACAAGTGGGCCAGACCTCAACCTCACCGTGACCAGCGTTAAGAACACGGGCGCGTTCAGCGTACAGGACTACGTTAACACCGCCCCCAGCGTTCCGATCTACTATGGTGGCGCGCTCACTCTCTCCGTTACCGGCAGCCAGTTCAGCCAAATGAACATCGAACAGTATGGCTGCTGCCAGGCCAATGTTAGCTTGGCAGGCGATACCACCATAGCTCATGGCGCCGTGTCAGTGAGCGAGGGGTACTACGGAGCGAAGACCCAGTACAACCCCAACCTAGCGCAAGCGCTGGGGGACACGATCACCTTCCATTACGACAATTTCGGGCCGACAACGTTCACGTTGGGCAATGGCCCGGCGCCATATGCCAAGGGTGCTCAAATCTCGGAAAACGGGGGGAAGGGCGAATGCTGCGATAACGCTTGGAGCCAGATCACCGGCGACGACTCTAATCTGACGAACCTGTACATCGCCGAGCCGAACTCTGGCACGAACCAGTCCATCGTAGTGGGCAGCCCCACCAGCGACGTCGAGATCAGCGACACCCCTGGTTCGGCCGTACCGGGCATAGTGGCCTATCAGGGCTGCGGAAACTTCAATACGATTCTCATCCAATCGATCACGACTTCGGGCCACCCCAACAACGACCTTGCCGCCACGGACAGCATCTCCACAATTCAGGGCAGTGGCTCCAACGATTCGGCCATCGTCGATAGCGCCGTAGTCTTTGGGAACATCACGTCATGCCAGGGGAATGGTGGTGGCGATTTCGTCGGATACTACGGCAACACCGCTGGGTTCTACATTGCTCCAGTACCTGGCAGTGCATACTACACAGGTCCGTACGTCTTTGAACTCAACGGCTGTGCGAAAATCACCCAAGGCGACGGCATGAACGATGTCGTTACTTTGGACTGCGGCATAGAGAACGGCGGACTCGAACAGTTCTTCAACAACGTGAGCATCAGTCAGGGCTCCGGCGACATCTACGCCAATGGTTGTGACCAGGCGACGGGTGACACGATCAACGTCAATTGGACCTGGGTCACCAGCAATATGTGTCTCGCACAGGGCGAGTATTACGGCTCAACAGATCCTGGAACTGAGCTCGGCTCCAACTTCATAAACATCGGAACGACGTCTCCGGTGTACGTGGGCTACTCGACGGTGATCAACGAGATCGGCGAGTACAACCAAAACAACACAATCACTCTCGGTGGCATCAACGGCCCCGACAGCGGCGACTCTCCGGTTGACTTCGAGACCGGCTACCTCGACGTCTACACCGGCGCCGGTGGTGGCTCCTCTGTCCAGGCTGAGGACACCCAAGTGGACTACGGTGCACTCGGCATCTTCGCCACCTCCGACGGCAATCCCTACTGCGTCACCGGTGGCGGCACTGGTAATGCCATTGCCCTCGACGTTTTCAGCTCCGTGTATGTCAGCGCCGACCCCACCTTTGCAGTACTTTACCTGCCCTGACAACTAACTCCTCACCCTCTGCCGAGGGTTCGCGGTGTGGTGAACAGGCCGGGCACAACCCGGCCTGTTCGCTTTTTTCAGGTTCGCTACGGACCTCTTGATCCCCCGGTAATGGTCGCCCGCGCAAGCCATTTTTGTGTGTCCGGTGACCGGGGTTTCCCAGAGGGCATCGAAGGCCGTGCGATCCTTTGCCGACGGTCGGCGGTGCGACCGAGAAGTAACGACTTATGTCAAATTCCAGTCGTGTTTTGATTTTACCACATCCTAGATTTTTTTCTTGACAGGCTCTTGCCAGGAAATGAATACTTATGCCACTTCGGGAGAGGTTATTTTCAAACACGTGCACCAAGCCGCCAGGGACGCCGGCCGACGCCGTACACCTCTCGTACCCAAGATTACGTTAGCTTTTTCGGCCGTGACCGGGGCAGATCGCCTCCTGAGTCGCGCCGCCCCTCTTGGCACTCCCACATGAGAGGACAAAAGATGATCATCGGGTTCCTGAAGTACCGCACACCCCGCCCCCCGAGACGGCAGCCCCGCCGCGCTTTCATGTCGGTGACGCAGTTGGAAATGCGCCTGGCTCCGGCTACCCTGGTCAGCCCCACGCTGGTGACCTATCTGAATGAGCACTTCCAAGTGGTCGACGTCCAGGTCTCCCAGCCGGTGTTCAACGCTACGACCATCAACCAGGTGTTCACGTTCAACTCCGGCAGCGTCAACGGCAGCAACGCGAGCAAGCAGCAGTTGCAATTGCTGGACCTCACCCAGTTGACGAACCCCAGTGCCGCCAGCGGCGCCACGCTGACGATCAAGGTGATATCCGGGAGCCCCGACGTCGAGGTCGGCTTCATCAAGGCCACCGGGATCGCCCTGGGCGCTGTGACAGTGCAGGGCAATCTGGGCGGGATCGACGCGGGCGACGGGGTGACCACCCCGGGGTTGGCGTCGCTGTCGGTGCAAACGATGGGGGCGTACGGTACCACCACCCAGGCGCCGGGCAGCCTGGAGAGCGACGTCCTGGGGCCGCTGGGCGTGCTGACCGTCGTTGGGAACATCGACGGGGCGTTCATCAACGTGTCCGGTGGCAGCGCTGGGACAATCGGGCAGGTCAATGTGGGCGGTTCGCTCGTCGGCGGCGCGGCGGATTACAGCGGAGAAATCTCCGCCTCCGGCGACGTGGGCGACGTCGGCGGCGTGACGGTGGGCGGCTCGCTCGACGGCGGCGCGGGGTTTGGCACCGGAGCAATCCTCCCGGGCGGCAACCTGGGGCCGGTGAAGATCGGCGGCGGTGTCGTGGGGTCGGGGGGCGCCTGTTCTGGATCCATCTTCGCCGCCGGCAACGTGGCCGGCGTGACGGTGGGCGGCGCGCTCAGCAGCGGCGCGGGTGATGTCAGCGGAGCGATCGTCGCCAACGGTAACATGGGCCAGGTGACCATCGGCAAGGGTGTCCAGGGGGCGGCGGGACTGTGTTCTGGAAGTATCCTCGCCGGCGGCACCCTGGCCGGCGTGACGGTGGGCGGCGCGCTCAGCGGCGGCCCGGGGGAGTACAGCGGAGAAATCGTCGACAGCGGTGACCTGGGCCCGGTGAAGATCACCGGCAATCTCCAGGGGGCGGGGGGCGAGTTTTCTGGAGAAGTCGGCAGCTTATTGGGCAACGTGGCCGGCGTGACGGTGGACGGCTCGGTCGGCGGCGGCGCGGGGGGTAGCAGCGGAGAAATCTTCGCCGACATGGGTACCCTGGGCCCGGTGACGATCACCGGCAATCTGCTGGGGGGCAGCGTCTCCGGCCGCCAGTCCCTCGCCAACTCCGGCTACATCTTCGGTGAGCGGATCACGAGCGTCTCCATCACCGGTTCCGTGATCGCCGGCCAGAACACCGGCAAGGGCAAGTTGACCAACAGCGGGGCCATCCGCGCCACCTATGACATCGGCGCCGTCAAGGTCGGCAGCCTGATGGGCAACAAAACGAATCCCGTGGTCATCTCCGCGCGCGGCCAGAACCCGGCGACGCTCCCCGCGAACTCCACCACCGACGTGGCCATCGCCTCGATCACCGTCACGGGGAGCGTGTCCTTCACCAATATCCTGGCCGGTTATAACCCAGCCGGCGTCGGGGTCAACGCCGCCGCCCAGATCGGGCCGGTCTCCGTGGGCGGGAGTTGGACCGCCAGCAACCTGGTTGCCGGCGCGGCCCCCGGCCTCGACGGCCAGTTCGGCACGGCGGATGATGTCGTGCTGGTGCCCAGTGACGCGACCGATGCGATCTCCCAGATCGGCGCGATCGTCATCAAGGGCACGGTGTTTGGGAACGTGAACAACTCCGCTGCCTATTACGGCTTCGTGGCCCAGGAGGTGACGTCCCTGACGGTCGCCGGCAAGGTAATCAAGCTGACACCGGGGCCGAACAACGACCACCTCGTGTCGCTGGACAGCACCGGCACGGTTACCGTCAACGAGGTGTAGGACAGATTCCTCCTCGACTTCAATCGAACCGACCCGGGCCGGGCGTGATCTCCATCGTCGAGCAGCCCGGCGCGGTCACGTGCGTCCTCAGCGTCGGCCCCCAAACTCATGTCGTCCCACAAGCAGAGGATGGACAAAACCTGTTGGGTGCTCGCTGCACGGGCATCGAACCTGTCTTCGGGCTCCGTCAGCGCCTCGGCATGGATCGAAAGTCGCGCGCCGTGGGCGCGGGGTTCTACCTCCAGACGGGGCTCGAACCAGGCCGGATCGCACAGTAGCAACGTGCAGACCCGGCCTGAGGATCGAGCAGCCATTCGGCCGATCAGGGCCGTCCTGCCGCCAACGCCTGAGTACTGGCCTGGCCGATTCGGTTTTGATGCCGGTCACAGTCGGACTGATGACTTTTCGGATCAGAGCGACTCGACTGATCGAATGTCGGTTGAAATCTCCGCTCCTTCCTGGAAAGATCGATGAGAGGTATTGTATTTTAAAAGACGTTTTCCGGATTCCCGGTCTCAGCTCCCTCGATTTTCTTGCCGCGGGGAAGAAAAGCCATGGTCGAGACACCGTCCAAGTTTATCGTGGTCTGTCCCAACTGCCTGATCAGCTTGAGGGTCAGGTATGCCTGGAGCGGCCGCCACGTCTGCTGCAAGCACTGCAATCACAAGTTCCAAGCCCTCGCGCCGGATTTTCCGCTGACTCCGAGTCTCGACGAATCCGCGGCCGCCGTCTTGACCGTGAA
>Ga0074046_10004233_pt1 | contig 11779 bp, 7 predicted proteins | sample BogForMeECP23OM3_FD_94441 | JGI IMG/M metagenome (GOLD analysis project Ga0074046, IMG submission 94441) | Bog forest soil microbial communities from Calvert Island, British Columbia, Canada - Bog Forest MetaG ECP23OM3 | ecosystem: Environmental > Terrestrial > Soil > Wetlands ...
AAACTGCCCGTTCCGGCGATCAAAGGCGGCAAGGCCGCGGTCATATCCTGCCCGATGTCGGACGAGCAGAGGGAGATCCAGGCTGGCCTGGTCGCCCGCTACGAGCGGATCAGGCGAGGCGGCATCAGCCCGAGAGACGACAACGCGCTGGCGATTACGACGGACGGCCGGAAGCTCGCCCTCGACGTCCGCCTCATCAGCCCGGATGCCGCGGGAAGCCGGGACTCCAAGCTGACGGCCATGTTCAACAGAGCCGCCGGGATATGGCGCGGGAGTGCGGATGTCAGGGCCACACAGATGATCTTCTGCGATATGGGCGTGAACCCGACAGGCTGGGGCTTTTCCGTCTACGAGGAGATCAAGCGGGGCCTGATGGATCGTGGCGTGCCGCGGGAAGAGATCGCCGATATCGGCGACGCCGACACGGACGCGAAAAAGGCCGCCCTGTTCGAGCGCATGCGCGCCGGCCAGGTCAGGTTCCTGCTTGGATCGACCGCGAAGATGGGAACCGGGACAAACGTCCAGACCCGTCTTTACGCCATGCATCATGTCGACGCGCCGTGGAAGCCGGCGGAGATCGAGCAGCGCGACGGCCGCATCCTTCGTCAGGGCAACCGGAATCAGGAAGTTGAAATCTATCGGTATGTCACGGAAGGCTCGTTCGACGCCTATATGTGGCAGACCTTGCAGAGCAAGGCCGGGTTCATCGCCCAGATCATGAAAGGCGATGCCGGCGTGCGGCGGGCCTCCGACATCGGCGGCCAGGAGCTGTCCTTCGCCGAGGTCAAGGCCATCGCCTCCGGCAACCCGGCCATCCTGACCCTTGCCGAGATCGAGGCGGACGTGCAGCGCCTGACCCTGCTGAAGCGCTCGCATGCGGACGAGCAATATCGCGCGCGCCAGCAGGTCAAGGTCCTGCCGGATGACATCGAGCGCCTGATGCGGAAGGCCGAGGTCTGCGACGCCGACCATGCCCTTGCCGCCGCGGCCGGCGGCGCGATCACTGTCGGCGGCCGGGTCTACCGCGAGCGGGATAAAGCGATCGAGGCGATGAATGTCCTTCTGAAACAGCACCTTGCCCACGTCGTTTCGACCACGCGGAGATGGGAGGTCGGCGACTATCGCGGCTTCAGATTGACGCTGGAAGCGGACACCATGCACAAGCCGGAGCTGATTTTCTCGGGCCGCCGGTCATACCGGCGCGAGTTTGGCGGCGTCGCGGCCGGCAACCTGTTCAACTACATCGACAGTACGATTGAATCCCTTCCACGGGAGGCCCGGAAAGCGCGGGACGAGGCGCGGCTCAAGGCAAGCCAGCTTGAGGGCTTCAGGGCGCGCATGGGGCAGCGGTTCGAGCAGGAGGACCGGCTGGATCGCTTGCAGCGGATCCGGTCGCGGCTCGAAGCCCTGCTGCCCGGCTTCACCTACGGCGAAGGCGGCTACGATCCCAGCAAATGCAACGTTGGCTTCAACCAGGAAACAGGGCAATTCCAGATCGAGATTAAAGGTTTGGCGGAACCCAAAGGCAACGAAGCGGCGCGCATCTGCCGGGAGGATCTGAATGAAGTGATTGCCGCCTTCATTCAGGACAAGACTGCCATCGAGCGCGGTCTGTTTGATGAGGAGCTGGTACCCGAGGAGCTGACCCAGGTTCGCCTGGGCAAGATCATCAAGGACAAATATCCGGAACTCGACGAGGAGGATCAGGAGGCGGTGCGCCAGCATGCAATCGCCGCGCTCAACCTGACGCAACAGGCCAAGCAGCTTGCTCTAGGAGGCGACGGCACGGAGGAGAGCGCCAACACCGCCCTGATCGACGGTGTCCGCAGGTTTGCGATGGATGTCCGCGAACTGGACATTGACCTCATCGATCGGATCAATCCGTTCGGCGAGGCCTATGCCATTCTCGCCAAGACGATGAGCGAGGACAGCCTGAAGGTGGCAAAAGGTATTTGGCCATCTATCTGATATTCGGCCGTGGGGACCGCGAGATCGCCTGACCGATGACACTCTGGATGACTGGACAGAATTACTAGAAAGCCAGCCGGACGAATCAATCAGGTTCGAGGTTGAATTTTGGTATCGAGGTGATGCTGCTCGTCGCGAGCGCTCGGAGACAGCTTTCCGAGCCGGCGCTGCCTGGCCGCGTGATTTGAAATGCCAACAACTGCAACTGTCACGCCAGCATTATGACTGGCAAGATTAGTCCATTTGAACGATGTGTGAGCAAAGGCGATCTCGTGGCCGGTTGCAAAAACAAGAGGCCAGAGGATCGGCACCTGCTCCCCCTGACAGATCGAGTTCGTTGACACAAAAGCCGCTGCCGCATTGGTCCGCATGCCATAGTCAGCTGCCTTCATGAACCAGCCGGAGACATAGTCGAGCGATTTCCAGCCCTTCGTACGAGTACCGAAGATCGACTGGAGTTCCGATTTTTGCTCGTCTGATTGCCAAGTAAATCCTAGATACGGCGGATTCCCGCAGATGTACGTCTCGCCTCCTTCATTCTCAAAGTCGATCTGAGTCTGATCCAAGGGCGTGTGGAAGAGATCGTCGGCGTGATGTTTGACGCCGGTCCCGGTCGGCGGGCAGATGCTGAGCCAGTCGAGGCGCAACGCATTGCCGCAGGTGATCCAGTTCTGGGCGTCGAGCGGCAGGAAATCCTGCAAGGCCTCCTTTTGTCCCCGGTACAGGACGTCACACTGAAACTCCGCGATGATGAGCGCGAGGCGAGCGACCTCTGCCGGGAAATCGCGCAATTCGATTCCGCGAAAATTTGTTAGCGGAATTTCCGTGCGCCGGTCGGGCTCTGCACGGCGGCGGTTGATCTCGGCTTCGATGGCGCGCATTTCCTTGTAAGCGATGACGAGAAAGTTGCCCGAACCACAGGCCGGGTCGAAGACCCTGATCCGCGACATACGCTTGCGCAGGTTCAACAGCATGCGGGGATTGTCCGCTGCCTCCTCCAGGCGCTCGCGCAAATCGTCGAGGAACAGCGGATTGAGCACCTTCAGGATGTTTGGCACGCTCGTGTAGTGCATCCCAAGCGCGCCGCGCTCGTCATCCTCCGCAACCGCCTGGATCATCGAACCGAAAATGTCGGGGTTGATCTTCGTCCAGTCGAGACTGCCAATGTGAATCAGGTAGGAACGAGCGATCTTGCTGAAACGCGGCACTTCGATGCTGCCGGAGAACAGCTCTCCGTTCACATAGGGAAAAGGATCGGCCCATCGCGGAATCTCCGCTTTCGCACGATCCGCCCGTTTCGTGTTCATCGTGCGGAAGAGCTCACTGATCACCAGATGAGTGTTGGACGAGTCCCGCGCGCTCATCCGCTCGATCGTGGTCGTGAACAGGCCGGTGCCGTTGAAGATGTCGGTATTCTCGGCAAAGAAGCAGAAGATGAGTCGCGCCATGAAATGGTTCATGTGGTGACGGCGCTCGGCCGTCCCCCAATAGGGATTATCTTTGAGCAGTTCGACATAGAGCCGGTTCAGACGGCTCGTGGCCCGGATGTCGAAAGAGCTTTCGCGGACCTGCTTGACGGTCGTGATGCCCGCAAGGGGCAGGAAAAAGCCGAAGTGGTCCGGGAAATCCGGATAGGCGCAGGCGACCGTCTCCCCGCTGTGCAGGTCCTCGGCCTCGAAGTCCGCACCGTCCGTTGCCAGGATGAATCGTGCCTTCGCCCTGGCCGTCGCGGGGCTGGCCTTCAGCGCGGCCAGAGTCTTTGTAACCTCGCCCGGCCGGGAGACGGCGATATGGATATTGTTCGTCTGAAGGACGCCTCGTAGGTCAGACTTGTTCGACGCGCCTGCGCGCAGCCGCTTGATCGTGGTCTCTTTATTCCCGAAAGCTTCAAGGAAGGAAAAGGGGAACTCATCGGGGACAAACCGGCGCTCTGCTAAAGCGGAAATTGCCTCTTCGATTTCAACCGCGTTCATGGCAACAGTAACCTTGTGCTAATCGCAGCATGTTTGCTTGTGGTGCTACGCAACGATCCGTCAAAATATATTGATGGAAGCAGGATGAAGCGAACTTTTTCGACACTCGTACCTACGAACGATAGTAAATTACGCGCGGACCCGCAATTGGCGGTATTTTTGAATTCGCGGACCCCACCCGAATCTTCTCCTACCTTCCTTGCGCGGACGGTTCCGGCTCGAAGCTGATCCGAAGACACATGCCGGTTGCCTTGGCGAACCGCTGAAGGGTGCGGGTCGATGGCATGAAGCGGCCGCTCTCAAGACGGGCAATGACGGTCTGTGTCGTTCCCATCTCCTTGGCAACGTCTTTCCTCGGTCATGTGCGCGGCGTCACGCGCCTTGAGGAGCGCGGAAGCAGGCGCGAATTCCTCCTCGAGGGCGTCATAAGCCTGTTTGTAAGCAGGCTCTTTCATCCACTTTTCGTGCAGATCGTTCAGCTTCGTCATATGACCTCCTTCGCCCGTTGCCCGGCCAATTCAAGCTCAGCGGTCACTCCGCGCCAAAAGTCGGGGATGGGACGCGCTTCACCTTGATTTCGTCGGCATGTTTCATGGCCTGCGCCATGTCGTAATCGAGCTGGATGCCCGCCCATGCTTCGGCTGTGCTGCCGAACGCCTTGGCCAGCCGGATCGCCATTTCCGGGGAAATGCCGCTCCGCTCGTTCACGAGTTCGGACAAGGCATTACGCGAGACGCCAAGGGCTTTCGCGGCGTCGGTCACGGTCAAGCCAAGGGGTTCAAGGCACTCCTGCCGGACAATCCGGCCCGGATGCGGCGGGTTTTTCATCGGCATGGTTCAATCCTCCTAGTGGTAGTCGATCAGGTCCACGTCCACGGCGTCGGCTCCTTCAAAGCGCCAGATAATCCGCCAGTTGGCGCGGACGGTCACAGCCCAGAAGCCGCGCAAGTCGCCTTTCAGCGCATGCAGGCGGAAACCGGGCACGTTCATCACTTCCGGCGTGCTGGCCCGGTTCAGCAAAAGCAGGATGTTCTCAATCCTGTCGAGCATGTCCGCCCGGACCTGTGACTTGTCGTCACGCTCGAACAGCCGTTTCAAACCGCGATGCCGGAAGCTCTTTATCACAAGCTAATGTAGCCTGTAACCAGTCACTTGTCAAATTTGTTCGGTGATTATTTGTGAAACTCGCTGTCGCGGCGGAACGTGATTGATCTATGCACGAAGAAAGCCGACCTTGCGTTTCACAGCTTCCCCTTGGCTATCGTCTCGCGCAGCACCTTCTCGACACTTGCCCGTGGCGCGGCGCAGGTTGATTCCGTTCGCGGCGGCCGATCAGCTGGCGAGACCCCTCCTTCAGCCGTCCATCTCATGGCTTGAAACCAGTTTTCATCCTTTCCATTCGTCACAAACCCCCTGCCCTGTCCTTTCACCCTTCACGGTCGCATGCCGGCGGCCTGATGGGCGCAAGGGATCGCAGCCGTGTCCCCTTGATTTCCGAAAGCAGAAATCCGGGTGATCCCCCTTGGCTCCTCAACCCTTGAACGCCCGTCCGCCTTCGCATGCCTCCGCTTCGGCATGAAAGGCCCCATGGCGGGGCGTCGAAGACAGGAGGAAAGACATGAAACTGATTTCAACCCACGAGCTGGCCCGGATGAACGAGCGCGATCTCTCGCACCTCTTCCGGGTGATGTCCCTGGCCCTGGCCGGCACCAAGCGGGAAACACCGGAGCGCCGGAACACGCTGGCCTCGCTCGAAAATATCAGCCGCGCGCGGGCGGTGCTTTACGGACGCCGCCCTTGAGGCCTCCGCCGGCCCCGGCCCTGAAAATGGGCCGGGGCTGTATTTTCATTTTAAGCCCTGTGGGGAGCCTTCTTTATTGTTCCACATGAAAATCGGCCCGGATCGGAAAGGCTGCTGGTCGCCTCCCTGTGGCGAAAATAGCCCCTGTTTAAGCCCGTTCCTTGTTCGGCCTGAAAAGCCCGTTCCTCGTCCCGGCCCTGCAGGAAGGATTTGCCCAGCAGCGGGGCACCGGCCAAAAGCGGCGCTTGCGCCGGGACCGGAAGATTTTTTGCTCTCGGGCAAAAAATACCGGACCCGCCTTTTGGCCAGGGCACCGCGCGGGGCAGGCTTCAAGCCGCAGCCGGGGTGAGACTGGAAATCACGAAGTAGCTGGAAAGAGCGGCGTAATCACATTGGCTGCGCTCCCCCGCAACCATGAAAACGCCGTCAAGTCAAGGACTTGGCGGCGTTTTTCGTTGCCGTCCACGCTGCGAAGGAGCGCAAGGATAACCGCGAACCTGTCGAAAGAGTGTCGTCGAGGGCATCTATTTTTCGCACAGCCTCGGCGGATTGCTTGCCTTCTCGGCGACGCCTGAAAGCGCGGTGTTCAGTTGATAGCGGCAGTTCCCGAACGGCCATTGGACGGGGGAACTCCGCCCTGAGCGCGCATTCCTCAGTGTCTCAACGAACCGGCGCAAAGGGCGGATAGCCGACCTACAGGGGTCGCCCAGGGAACAGGCGGAATCGGCCGGAGACCGGGCATTGGGCGTTACGGCGTATCGCCTCGTCTCCGCCCCGAGCGGGCGTCCCAACACCTCACGACAGCACAAAAGCCGACGTTTTGCTGACGGTAACCTTGGCTGTTGTCCAGTGAGGAATTAGGTCCACCCTCAAAGGGAAAACAATGAATTGAGCAGAGCAGGCCAAGCTATTCCGATTAGATGGTGCCTTTTTGCACAAAAAGACGCGGGTCCCACCCAACTATGCCGTCGTACGAGAATGACGCAAATACGGAAACCCGCTTCCCTTCGTCGTCCTTTGAGAGCCGGTCTAGAGGCGTAATCCTCAGGAAAATACCTTGGCCGAGGTCTAGGGAAGCATTCTGGGGACCACGATATCCGCGCATTATCCCATTTATGCGAGCGAATTCAGCATCCAGTTTCTTGCGCTCAGGGTGCTCCGTTGCTCGTATGACGGATGGCGGGTCGAAGTCTAGATCATCTGAGAAGTGCGCAATCTGATAAGCATTTCTTTTCTTCTCTAACCATTCGTATGACCAACTCCGGCTACCGAGAGGTCGATTCGCCTGACAAATATTTATCCACTCTTTAACTTCCCGAGCTAGTCCTTCTCGCGGAGCTGGAGCCGCAAGCCACCGTAGAAAATAAAGAACATAAAGGTAATACGCAGGCTCGACTGCTTTCGGATTTAGTCTATGCCAATCGATGAGGCGCTCGATCGCGACACTTACGTCGAATGAACGAAGTCGGCGATAGGCGGCAAGCCAACGCCGAATGTCAGACTCGCGAACCCCTTGCTGCTGAATATTCCGCTCCATCATGAGAGTGATAGTCTGCAGGTCACCTTGGGTTATCGAATTCCAATTATGTTTCGCGCGCGCCACGATTGCTGCACAGAGCGCCCGGCGAACACTCAAATCCTCATGGTGGGAAGCGAGCGCTCGTAGGTCTCCGACGACCTTATCCACTCGGCCATAAACGAGGTCCCATTCGGCGATCGTCTTTTTCGCCCGAATGGAAATGCGCGGCCGGTTTCGCAAATTATCTATGCTCTCCTCAGCAAGAGCTAAAGCCTCTAAGTACCATCGATGAGAAGCTTGCCGTAAGAACGCTCCGAGGTCGGTTGCTCTGGCAATCTCAACAGATAGCCTAAGCAGCGTAGATGCAGTCTGCACTGTTGCCACCAAGCCGTATACGTTACTCGGCTTGAGAACAGTCGATCGCGCGAAGTGATCAATCGCTTGCTGAAAGTCGGCTTGGACCGTCTCCTCAACTGAAGCTAGAGGGTAACCACCGTTCCTGGCTTCCCGAAGGCGTTGATCCATACGAACGCGATAGGCCATTCCTGCGACATGCACTAACGCAGCGTCAGACGCGCCTCCCGGTGCTACTTCGGCGCGCGTCGCGACTTGCATCGCTTCATCTATTTCTTTGGGTTCCTCGTACATAAGGTGACGTGCGAGATGAGCAGCGTAATGAGGCTCCATCGGCCATTTCTGCACTATTCTTCGGAAGATATTTCGTGCTTGCACTACATTGCCTAGATCGTTAATGAGTGGCGAAAAACGACGCCGTGTAGCAATTCCGCCAATTTCTACGTCCACATCGGCTTGTATGGCGCTTTCGATATCGCGCGTAATGAACAGCGTCTTGACGATATTCTGAATTCGCTCCGACGTTTTATTTCGCAGCGAGTTCACGTGATCGAGCAAAGCGCTTGAGAATAGAAAGATATCTGCACGCCATTGATCCTTATTTCGAGCCAGTTTCTCCAGTGCCCGTTCGGCGAGCAGCGAATGAGAAACCCGCACGTGCTCCGCGGTACAAAGCAGGAACAAAGAATCGCGATGAACGGGCCACATTCCGTGGTTGAGACGGCCGCACAATTCGGCAAACTCGTGTATGGGAAAGCCCTCGCTAGAATACAAGCTCACAAGCGCTAGGTCCGACACCAATTGGTGACTGTTGTTATCATGTATCCCTTTCATTACATCTTCTATCAGTGTCTCAAGGCCGATATAATTTTCGCCGAACGCTGTAAGACCAAAGAAAAATGGGTTCCGTTGCTCGCGCAGATCCGATAAAATAGCAAGGCGTTGCAGCGCCTCGCATCGGGCGTCATCCGCGACCTGTTCGAGATAAGCTTCAAGAAATAGCGAGGTTTCTTTATCGTCGAGTTTTCCGGGCAGTATCTGCTTATCCTCGCGATATCCGTAGGCCCGAGAAACCCATAGAAAAACAGCTCGCGTGTTGTCTTCACGAAGCTGCTGGAGCAGGCCCTCTCGTTCACTTTCTGTGACGATGGTTGACTCCATGAGGACTAGTACGGGCAAAGAGCAGAATTGAAACAGTTCGCGCATATACGAGGCCGTGTCGCTGCTAACTTGTTCGAGACAAACCGTTGGAAATTTTTCCATGAAAGTCCAAGCGAGACGACGGCCAAGCGTGGTGCCACCCGCGCTCGGTTCGTGCAGCAAATTGACAGTGCGATTGCTTGAAGCGTTGAGTTCTGTCTCGATTTGCTTGGAATAACGGGCAAGGGCCTCTCCGCGCGGAACGTCGAGATTCTGCGCCAACTCAGCCCATTCGATCGGCATGCCGCGGCGGAAGTCGACGCCGAAAATCCTTTCCTCAGGAAATGTTTGAGACCTGCCTCGATACAGGACAGTCAGATCGCGATTAACGCGATCTAGCAATTCTTGTGGGACAGCCGCGAGACTGCCGTGTCTTCGCGGGAGGTATGCCGTATCGCTGTTAGGTGGCGAGGCTGCGTGGGCTCCGCTGAGCGCCATAATGGCCGCATCGAGCGTGGACCGTATCGTGAGAATTCCATCAAACCCTTGGGGCAGTGAGTCTCGCAAAGTAACAACAATAGCTGCCAGCGCGCCTTGAAAAGCTGTGTCTAAGCTTTCAACGACCAACCGAAGCTGTTCGAAGGCAAATCCATCCTCAAGAATAAGTCCACGAACATTGACGGGGGAAGTGGTCTCTGAAATCCGAACAAGCAGATTGTCGAGGAATCGTCGGTACTGACGACGCCATTCTGTAGGCGTGGTAGTCGGCGCTACGTCGGAAAGGTCAGTACGGCCGTTGGCAAAATACCAGATGCCACCCCGCGTCAATAGCTTCGGGTCTGGAAGCTGCTCACCTGGCCAAGTCAGCCGAAAGGGCCGCGACAAAGCGCGCAACTCGCTGTCGGTCGGTGCGTGCTCCCGAAAGTCAACGATCAGTGCCCAAGGAAGGTCGACGATCTCTGGTGGGATCGGATTGGCACCGTTGGACACTACCAGGACATTGAAGCCGTTACCGTCGAAGTACCTTACCCGAGACCAATCTATGTCGCTCGGAATTGGCCCCTCGGTTGGAGCCGCCGGGCCGAGCACAGGCACTGCGGTTTCTCCTGAAAAGATATCCTCCACGGTACGTCCAACGAGCTGCAACATCTGTTGCAGGAATATAGCCGACCGGATGAAAGATTGGCGATACTGCGAGCGTGTCAGTCCTCCCGAATCAGCTCCCTGCCGCGGAACTTTGTGTAGGAACGTCAGTCCGGCGCTGACGTGCGCCAATAAAAACTGAATCCTCAGATCGTCCATTCGGTCGGGATAAGACTCGGATGCCAATGTGAATGCGTAATTGCGGGCCGCGAGAATGTCTTCGAGCCATCCGCGCTCATTCTGTTCTAGCATTCGTCCAATATCGTCATGGGAAAGAGCGTCAACAAAGTCGAACCAACGTTGGTCCCCGAGTTCGTTCATTTTGCGGAGCATTGTCGCAAGTTCGAGATAGGCGTGGTCGAAGAAGAAAAGGGAGTGTGGTTGATAAGTAGCCATATCAATCAGATAAATATCCGACACGTTGGCATCCTCGCCAGCTTTCACAAACAGATTCTAGCAGTGGCAATCGCCGTGAACTGGCCCTAAAAGAGGTCTAATTATCGCGGTTTGGAGGTTAGAATTGGAAAAAACGAATGGATTCGGAAGTTGCCGACCGTTGTGAAGGAAGAGAGGTCGAGCAAGGAATTCGTGACCAATATATTCGGAAATGTGCTTCTCTATCCGCCCTCCATTCGATTTTATCAATTTGTATCCGATCATGTTAGAAATGATTGTCGCCGCTGGCAATTGATCTCCAAAGGTGAAGAGTGGCGGGGTCCAAGCGATCGTTGCTAACTTGCTGTAAGCGGAGCGAAACAACTTAAGAGCAGCGACAAGTGGTCGCCAGGCAATACGGGATTGGCCGGCTATTTTTATTAGTAAGCAATAGTGTTTATCTGTTCGCTCACTTAGAACTATTGCTGGGACCCTGCTAGAAAACGCGCCGTCCCGAAGAGCTTGTTTGTGACGGGCCTCTTCGTCCTCCCAACCGATGGGCAGAGTATCAACCTTCAAGACGTATATACCGTCATGAGTCCCCAAGGAGTCTACGAGCGCGACGAACGCACCTGACTTTCCTGCCGAGAGTATTTCGCGAACATTAACCGCCGTGCCGTGAACATCGTGTATCCGCTCAAGAAGCGCTTTCACGGTCTCTGGAAGCTGATTAGGCATATCGTTCGCTACCCTGACGCGAGCCGTAGGCAGGGCTCATTTCGGGGATAGCTTAGTCTTTACGTGCTTCTCTTCAAGGGCAGATGTTCCGAATTCATAGCGCAGGGGACGAGAAACGCCTGCTTGAGCTTGGTGGCGAACCTGCGTCACCCATGCGCTGTGGGACTGGTTACGCGCAGCGGCACCGTCGTTCGGGTTGGCACCGGTGCCCGCCCTGCGCGACAAAGCATCGACCATGATGATGATGGCTGCAAGAGTGGCCGGACGGCCCGTGGCATCGTCGCCTCGTCGAGCGCGCCTTTGTGGCGACGTAGTGCCGCATCTCGAACGTCGGCTCCCGAGAAATGACAGGAACGGCCGCTTCTGTGCAGGTTTTTGGACGACGGCGGCATCAAGCCTCTCCGCATGCTCGGCGGCCGGCGTCCAAAAAGCGCCAGGGCGCGAAGTCGCGGGGAGCTGGGCAGCGGTTGGGCGGCGAGCGCTATGGGGATTTCAGGTTAGGGCCGCATTCGATGGGGGCGCGACATTGCGGCGACGCGACCTGGATGCGTGCACGCGGGGGCGAGCGAAAGAGTGGAAGAAGCGTCCCGGGCGGGTTTGAAGGGTATCGACGCCTGGGATTGGCGGCGATGGCGAGCGTCGTCTCGGCCGCCGCCTTCATCAAGAGGTCGTAGACCACGCGCTTGTTCTGGTAGGCGATGTCGCGCAGCTTGCTCGGCAGCGTGTACACGACGTGAAAGTACGGGACGGGCAACAGCTCCGCTTCGC
>Ga0074046_10004234_pt1 | contig 11778 bp, 16 predicted proteins | sample BogForMeECP23OM3_FD_94441 | JGI IMG/M metagenome (GOLD analysis project Ga0074046, IMG submission 94441) | Bog forest soil microbial communities from Calvert Island, British Columbia, Canada - Bog Forest MetaG ECP23OM3 | ecosystem: Environmental > Terrestrial > Soil > Wetlands ...
AACTCCTGTTGCTCGTACACCTTGGTAACGCCACCAATAAAAGGAATACTCAGTCTCACTTGTGACATGTTAGTCTCCTTAATAGAATGTTCCGAGTTAATAGATAACAACTCTACGCCACTCGACTTACAGGGCAGTATAGCAACTAACGAGATTCGTATGCTTCGCGATCGTTGATCTCACGAGAGATAACAAACCACTCTTGAGATACAACAACGGTCTTCTTTGCAAACTCACTGCCACCAACCACCAGCTGGCCAGCCACCAACTGAACAGGGAAAGGTAGATTAATCTTTACCCAAGTTCCTTCATGGCCGACCTTGACTGTTAGGTTTCTCATTGTAGTCTCCTTGACTTGACTTGCCCACCTACCTGATCTATATGGGACTAGGGATTAACCCAATCTCAAATAGAACGGGGTGGGCTCGAAACAAAATGTGAGAAGAGTCTCACACTCTCTTCACCTGGTCATACACCACTTTGGAGATTTGGCTCGCATGTTGGCTTCCTTTCAGCCCTAAATCCCGCCCGCACAATACAATCCATACTCGCCCGGATGAGAATCGGTATACTATTCAGAGATGACGTATAGATTTATTCACAACGACGTAAAGGCCCAAGGGGTCTGGTTCGAAAAGAGCTTTCTCATAGGCAAATCCCCTATCGGATTTTAGAAAGAATAAGTACGCGGGTGTGTCCCACACACCCAGTCGATTCTTCACTGTGAGGCGCCTCTCTACGCGCGCGAGATTGAAAGGACACCTAATGTATCTCACAGTAGCCACCGATCCCTCTATTTGGGAGATCATCAAAACACCAGCAGTTGTAACAGCTTGCGGGTCTATCGTAGGCGTTTCGATCTGGCTCGTCCGCTGGACCTGGAAGTTCCGCGGAGCCGTAGACTCGTGGGTCGCCAGCCAGGCAGCAGACCGACAGCTAGCTCAGAAGACTTATGAAGGTATAGAAGCAGCAAAGCAGGTCGCCATGGATGAAGTCAGTAAGGCCACGGCTCATGGTGAAGAGAAAGCTAATGAGTTGCGTGTTAGAATAGATGCTAACCAGGCCAGTCTTGAAACTATTAATACCAATCACCTCTCGCACATTGAGAAAGACATCGCCGAGATCAATGTCAAGCACGATCGCCTGATCGGCATTGGCAGCAAGCAGTTGGAGATGACTCAAGGTATAAGGGAAGGCATTGCCGTCCTGGTAGCCCTTGAACAGTCCAGAGTCAAGCTATCCTAAACGTGCCCGGGAAGGCATGAAATAGGAAGAAACATTTTTGGAATGCGGCTTGATTCTGATACAATGTAATTAGAGGTTACCCTTACTATGTCTGAACCTACCTTTGGAAACGTGTATCACACCCAAGACGGGAAGACTGTGTTCATAGACCCCAAGTCAAAGGTGGCAACTATCTTTGAAGGTGAAGCTACCCTGGTGGAACCTAGTTCGGTTTTAGGCGGTCCCGCGGACCATAAAGAGGCTGTTGAGAGCATCCTTGGTCCCTTGCCAGCTAAGTTGATGGTCGGGCAGTTTAGCGTTATAAAGCCCCAGGAGCCTTCCCAGACGGAAGTTGACCCCTTGGGGCTTAAAGAGTATTATGTCCTCTCTCCGGAGGGCTTAGGTGGCTTGTCGGCCTTCTCTGCGCATGCCCACATCAAAGCCTGGGTCAGCGAGCTCAAGAGTGGACCCAAAGGAAGCTATGCGGGTCATAAGAAGCACCGTATCCTCTCAGAACAGTGGGATTGGCTGATGGAGCATGCCCATTGCTCTATCGTAGCTTGGTATGACGAGAAGTGCCCTGCCTTTATTACCTTAGCTTGCCAGGACCATGCCAAGATCATCCGACCGATACCCAAGGTCGAGGGGACCCTGGCTGGTAGTGATCTCAAGATCGATCTCGAGCTGGCTGGCATCCTGCCAAACCACGAACATATCGCCGCGGAGGAAAGAGAGATCTAATGGCGGCTCACGAACAGATTCGGATAACCCAGGCTGGCGCCGAGCTGTTCGGATTCGAGACTATTACCTGGCCTGGGGAAGTCTTCCAGTACCCTATTGTCTACGAAGTATGTGCTATGAACAAGGACTCGTATGAAGCTAGGAGGCTCTGGAAGTGGGTCTCCCGGGCACAGTATGAGTGGCTCCTTAGACATTACAGCTGTATGGTTTCTTATGTGGGCGCCGACATAAACGATGGTCATACCTTCTTTTGCAATAACCACCAGTGCTGGGAAGCCCATGGTAAAGACTACTTCGCCATTGAGCAAGAACCTGAGTATTACGTGGAACCTGATATGTCTGAAGAGAGGACAATATAATGCCACTTTCAAATCCTACCCTTATCCCTAATAATCCAGCTCTGACTCTACAGTCTCCAGGCACCGAAGCACCTTTGGCTCTAGATAAGGCCTTCACCGCGGCCGATATAACCAATGGCAATGCCTTTCTCGCCTCTGGGAATGACATTCTAATCATACAGAATACCGATGCTTCTGCTCACAATGTCACAGTCTATTCGGCTGTTGACTCGTTTGGCAGATATGCAGATTTTACATACTCCGTGGGCTCGGGTGTCTTCAGCTTCGTTAAGCTCGTACCGACATCTCTGTATACCCAGGCCGGCACCAATCAAGTTCAGTTTTTGTGCACCAGCGCTTTGGTGGAGTTCTTAGCTGTAACTGCCTAATGGCTGTCTTCCGATTCACGTATGGAGTCAAGCATTACTGTGTCCGTGTTGGCTTTGGCTCGCGGCCGTTGGTGTATGCTGTCTATATGTACGATCAGGAAGATGTCTTACCAAGTATCCCTGGACAAATCTACCGTCCGATAAACTCTGAGCAGTATGATTGGATTCTGAACCATCTGATGTGTGATGTAAGTTATACCGAAGGTGATTGGCCTGGTCGTACTGGTAACCTGCAGTGTCGAACCCACGATTCGTTCTTCAAGCTATTTGATAACGACCCGATTGTCTGTGACTGGTGCGATGAACGGCAAGTATAGAGATCTATGATATAATAGATCTTAATGTAAGAATCTAAGTCATAGGATACTCTATACCGCTTGACTTTCCGATTTGGAAGTCACAGAAAATGAACCTCTTTTATGTTGATCCCGCAACGAAGATCTACATTAGCGGAGTTGTGGTTTGCGTTTACTTCCTCCTACTCTGCTACATCAGTGCAAGAAGGCGCCGAGATTGAAGACTACTTAAGGACGGTGCAGCCAGTGCTCCGTGAGCTACTCAAATATATTGAATCCATTGAGTTTAGCGTCGAGGTTGGACTCGCGGCTGGCGTGACGTTGTATAAAAGATACCTGGACGAGAATCCGAAGGTCCAGGAGCTGAAAAATCTCTGCAAAGAGCGAGCAATAGCTGTATTTCTGCTCGGCCACATGCTTGACTTAGTTACCCGCAAGTTCGATCCTCAGTACCGAAATCCCCTTGAGGATGCTATGGTAACCTACCTCTACTGTATTACCTCTGCTTACCCCGACCTCACCAAATCAGCTATAGCCTGCGCCCGTATGATGAAGGAAACTTTCTGGGTGAAGCTTTACATTGATAAATACCTCTCATAACTTTGGCTCCATTTGTGTTTTTGATAAGATCGACTTGATCGATAGGAGATATCATGTCAGACGAACCTGTAATCATTGAAAGTACTAAACCTCAAATCGCCGGTCCTGGTGCTGAAGGTATCAAGGTACAAACAGAACCAACTGCTGTTGAGGTCAAAGAAGGAATGCCGGAAGGACTGAAGAAGCTCCTTGGTGGCTTAGCTGCGGCTGTTCAAGAACAAGCCGAGGCGGAAGCACAAATAGATCCTTCCTTCCCATTTGGCAAGCCAGAAGAGATCGACTATTCCGAATTAGATTCCGCAGGTATCACCATGATTCAGGAGATCAATAAGCGCCCCTGGATCAAAACTGTGGAATATTGTTCGGGCCATCCTCTAGATCGGCCGACCGGCGAACAATCGGAGCTATATCCATATGCTACGGGTGAGAATGTTTATCTAGAGACTGCCAAGCTGGAATCGGCTTTTGTCCGTGGGTTGATACCCGATCAGTATTTCCGCCATCGTAAGGATGAGCTTCGCAGGGCAGGCATCACTCGCTTCTATCTGAATGTGAATATAGAGGATATGATTCCTTTCATGGGATGGATTGGTTACATCAGCAAACTTGTTGTGATGGCTACTAATACGCTAGTCAATCCTGTTGTAGTTCGCTATAATCCGCTGCGCCCCGGAATCAACTTCTCTATCTACTGGGATTATTGGACACTTGAAGAACGGCATTTGATTCATTCGGTTGTTATGGATGCTCTACAGCACGTAACAGCTCAAAATACTGGAGTAGGAACATGACAACACTAAGCGCCAATGCGCAAGCAGTACTAAATACAATCACACACTCGGCTGGTATCAGTTGTTTTATGACTGGTGCAGAGCCACAGGTATTCCCAACGAACTCGAGCCAGAGCTTTCAGATGGGGAATAATATGGTGGCTACTTCTGGTTTTCTGGCGCCAGCTGAAACACAGAATACTGACTATAAGTTTACTATTACCACTACCACTGAGGCTCTGCCAAGTCAGTCTGGTATCAGTATCAATCTGCCTACTTCGAATGGGTATACTTGGGTCATTCCAAATGAGGCTACTTATGGACAGCCATACACAGGTGATACTGTGCCGAACCCTGGTGGTATCTTCCCCAATCCATTTATCGACATTCCCAATCCGTTTATCTACACTCCACCACCTTTCAGTCCTCAGCCTTTTCCTCCAATCAAGATTGTTCCAGATCTCGAGCAGTTAGAGGAAGGTACTCATGACATCCCAGGTGGGAAAATCATCATTAAGAAGATCAAAATCACCGAAGAGCAACTCGAAAAAGCTATCGAGGAAACACTGGGTCCTGATATCACTACAGAAGAGAAAGCAAAGATCAAAGAGGAACTTGAAGATATCCAAGCTAGTGAAGAAAGAGAAATCTAACTAAGGAAGAATAATGCCTAAAAAGAAAGAAACTCTCGTAGTTCAAGAACCTCTTCCTGAGCCAGTAATCTTTAGTCAGACGGCGATCGAGAAGGTACAAGCACCTCTGCCACCAATCCAGTCAATACAGGATCGCTTCTCTAAGCTCCTGCCTACTGGTAACCTCGAGCTTACTACTGAGGAACAGAAGAAGATACAGATTTACCAAGAAGCCAGGCTTGTGCTTGGTCCCGCCGGCGCAGCACCAATGATCTGTGCTGGTGAACATTGCCCTATAGCTTCTACCTGTCCTCTAATGAAGATACACAAAGCTCCCTTGGGTGAGATATGCCCATTCGAAGCCAACTACGTTGTGGAACGCTTTGTGGGTTGGATGAAAGAACTCGAGAGAGAAGAAGCCACCCTTTCAGAGACAGAGCGTTCTTCCATCGCTCAGTTAGTAGTTCTTGATTTGCAGGAACAGCGCTGCTTGACGATTATGTCGGAAGGCAAAGCTGCTTCCATGACAGATCTGGCAGTGAAAGAAGTGGATCTGCAAACAGGTGAAGCGCTGTCCTATGAAAAGATCGTACACGCCAATATGCAGATCATTCAAGAGCTGCGCACAGCTCGTCGTATGATCCTGGATGATATGGAACGCACTGAGCGCGCGAAGACTCGCAAGATAAAGATTCAAGGCAAGGCTGGCAAGGATCTTGCCAGCCGTCAATCTAATACAGCATCCATGGTTCATGACATCATTGATGTCCCTTATGAGGATGTAAAGAAATAAATGGGTTCATTCTTCGCCAAAGCCGCGGAGTTCGCAGGATTCGCCGCTGAGAAAGAGGCTGGTACAGTTCTGTCTAAGGCGGCCAAGGTAGCTGAGAATAAAGTTCTGACGCCTGGAAGTTTGATATATCATGCTACTGACGCTCCTGTGAGCAGTATAGAAGAACTGTTGGCTAGCAAGTCCAAAGTGCGCAGTACCTCTGGCGCCGCGGTCTATGTAACCACAAAGGAAAATGCGGCCGCATATACCAAGAATCTTGCGGGAGCTAAGATGTTGGAAGGACGCTTGTCTCCCAACTTTAGGCCTCTATATTTCAATGAAGAGTTGTCTGGTACAGTCCAGGAACAGTTGCGTAAAGCTGGTATAGAAGGGAAGACCTACGGCGAAGCCATGGCTGATATCAGGTCCCAAGGTGGCAATATTGAAAGCAAGGTCTTTGCTCTCCAACGATCTATTGCTCGCGAAGGTTACCACGGCGTGACTGGGATGTACCCAACCAGAGAGGTTATTGGTATCTTTGGAAATGATGTCCTTGAGGGGATCAACTATAAGGACCTAGTTAGTAGCACCACCGTACTAAATGAATCCAGGGACTTTGCTGCCCAGGTCGGCGCCAACAAAGCAATCGTAAAAACAGGCGAAGGAAAGTCCGCTACCAGCATGGCAAATCGTAACCTACACAGCGGTAATCGCACACCCAGATCCTTGTAACTCTGTCTATACTAATCAGATGTGAGGTATTTCTATGCCTGTATTTTCTAAAATGATGGGTTCTTATCCATTCCAACTAATCCGTGGTCTGTCTCCTCGTGTTAAGATGGGGCTTGCGGCATCTGCCGGAGTTGGTGCTTTAGTAGGTACGGCTCGTCTTACATCTCGGCGTTCTGGAGAAACCAATCAGGATGCAGCAATGAGAGCTTCACGTATGCGTCCCAGCCTGTCTAATATAGCTGGTGGTGCTGTATCGGGTTTGGCTACCTATGGGGCAATCAAAGCAGCTCCTTCTGTTATGCAATTTGGTCGTAATATGATGCGACCTGGTGTCCGTGGTATGTATGGTGGGTTGCTTCGTAATAAAGGTGAAGCAGGTCTTGCTGGGATGATGAAGCGAGCTGCTGGTTTCCTTAAGAAGTAATAATGCCTGGTATCTATAGCATCTTCGAAGCTGCCGCAGGGGTCGTCGGTAAAGCTCCATGGAGATGGAGATTACTAGGTGGCGCCGCTGCTGGTGGTGTGGGAGCAGCTGCCTTTGGTGATAAAGATCGTGATCTAATGGATCGCATCACTGAAGGTGTGGTGATGGGTGCTGGTACTGGTTTGGCAGCTGGCGGTCTTCTAAAGGCAGCTGGTCATGTAGCAGATTTTGGCGGAGCGGTTGGCAAAAGAGTAGCTGGAAAGCGTATGGCTGCTTTCGGTGCTCGTATGGCATCAACGAAGGCGGCCTTTACTCCCGAAATGGGTTTCTTTGCCCGAGCTAAGAAATATGCTGGTGTAGTTGGCAGATCTCCCCTCATGACCATGGCGGCCGGCGCTGGTGTTGGTTACATGGTTGCTCCGGAAGGCCAGAAAGCTAAGGGAGCTGCTATTGGAGCTGGTCTTGGTTTGATGACTCCAGCTGTTGTTGGTGCTTATCAAGGATTTGAAAAGCTGGGTAAGGTTCCTGGTGGTAGGATGGGGTTATATCTCACAGCCGCGGCTATTCCACTGGCAGCACAAGTTGCGTTCGGCCATGGCAAACCAGAGGCTGCAGCTTCCGCAGTTCCAGGTATCGGCGGCACAATAGACTACGAGCCACTCTCTGAAGACATGAGCGATCGCATGACTGCTATGAATGCTTCTGGCGATATCGTTCTTGGCCTCAACGGAAGAAGGCACGGCTAATGCCAAATATTCTTATGTTTGCTGATGATGCTCTTCGCATCGTCGCGCGTCGTTATAACCCTAACGTCCCACATGGTGTGAGCGATGAAGATCTCTCGAACTATGGACCTGGGGAATCATACGTACAGTTTCAGCGCCAGCAAACACACAAGCCATTCCAGAATAACTGGAAACCGATGCAGTCGGATCGGCCTGGATTTTATGGTGGTGTTCCTCAGATAGCATTCTCTTCCTTCCATACTCAACGTGGAGAGATTCTTCCTACGTTTGTGAGTAACTCGATTGGAATAGCATCCTACCCAGCAGCATCAGCTATAATCGGGGCAGCAACCAGATTCATGATTCCCGCATTTCTTACACCAGCGGCACCCTTGGTGGTTCCCTTCATAGCAGCAGTTGCTGCATATCGTGTAGGAAGTATTGCTGCTAAAGGCGTTCGTTACTTTAGTAAGTTTGGCTACAAACAACGTCACATTGAAATGGGTGGCGATTACCAGGATACAGAAACCGCACAGGCTCTGCGTATGAGAGCCGTCAGTGACATGAGCTCGGCTATGTCTTACTCCAGACGCTGGCTGGGCAATGAAGCTCTTTTCATGAGGTAACAATGGCTAACTACACAGTATCTCCACAGGCTTTGGTTTTCAACAAGGCTACGGTCCAGGGCCCTGTGGCTGCACTTTATGCAACACCACAGACCCTTAGCTTCAAGCTGACCAATAACAGCGGTGCATCTGTCAAGGTGACTAACTACGGGTTCAGCACAAGTACAAATGGCGATGCTGTTACTCAGCCTGCCGGCATCTATACCAACAGTGATTTCACTGTTGCCGTCCACAGTGGTTCCTTCCCAGTCACGATAACTAACGGCAGCTCCCAGCAGTTTGATGTTACCTACGCGCCTCTTCGCAGAGGTAGTAGCTTTGGCGATATTCGTTCGGCTATCCTTACTTTGTTCAGTGGCAATCAAGCCTTGGTCAATGGAACTCCAGTTTACAACACAGTTGGTGAAGTAGTTGATCTTCTCTATCCAGTTCCAATAACTGTAGGAGTGGGTGGTGGTGTCCTTGAAGAAGGATACAATTATTCAACAACGGCTCCTGTTTATGGCGATACAAGTCATATATCGCGTGAGACTGTGACAAATGCTGGTGTAGTTAGCTATACTCCCAGCAGCCCAGTCAATATGACTATCGCTGATCTGGATACTGGGCGCCATGCTGTTAGTGCTATCGAACTTTATTCTGGTACTGGAGCGGGCACTAGCGTAGCTGGTGGTGTTGTAGTCCGCGCGCGCGGAGTACAAGTCCTGGTCTATGGTTTGGATACAGCATCTCATATCGACTTGGAAATCGATGTTGTGCTTACTGGTGGTCCAACTCTCGTCTATAAGTGGACTGGTTTGACCTATTCTACCGTTAGTGGTTTGTTCCTTGGCAATGCTGAAGGCATTGATCTTCAGGGCATGAATCTTTATGCTCAAGTCACCAATGTAACCAACCCAAATACAAATACAATCAAGATTGGTGTTGTTGTAACAGGATAATCCATGCCGACTCTCACAACTCTTGCACTGGCTCGCACATATATATCCCATCTAGTGGTTGGTGCGACGGGAACAGGTTTCTCCGTTTCTTATCCATTCCTGAAGCCGTCAGTTGCGGATGCTGCTGACTTACTGGTAGCTACAGTTGTCACTACAGGTTCTTTCAGCGCTCTGGTGTTTGAGCTGCAAATATCACCTGATAACGGAGCAACCTGGGAGAATGTATCTTCTTGGGATGCTCATGCAAATCCCAGTGCAACTTTCCCAGTAGCTGAAAATACTCTTTATCGTTTTAACTGTACAACCTTTACAGGTGGTACAACTGCCAATGTGTTTGGCTCGGCTACTAGCCCGGGTGTTGCAGGAGCAACAGGTCCTACAGGTGCTACTGGACCGACTGGAGCAACAGGTTCTGTTGCTTCTCTACTGGGTGACGTCACTGGCTCTCCTACTGCCAACATTGTTTCCGACCTGCAAGGCATTCCTCTTGTCTATGCTCCGACTCCTGTAGCTAGTCAGGTTCTGACCTTCGATGGAAATAACTGGACGCCGACAAACAGTCCAGGTGGCATCCCGCAGATTCTCTATTTGCAGAATGCGTTCAATGCGAACGGCATTACGAACTTTGCTCTCTCCCAAGTTGGCGTTGTAGGCGCCGTCACCACTTATACGGGTGTCGGCTTCCCTGCTTTGGCTAACTCTTATACTGGACGCACGTTCGTAGTGACGGGATTCGTCACCCACGCCGGCAACAACGTTACTTTTGTCTGCACGGGCAGCACAAGCACAACCCTTACCTGCGTGACTTCGACACAGGTCAACGAAACGAATACCGCCAATGCTGCTCTCCAGCGTGACTCGTGGGCTATAACTCCATCTGGCTCCCAGAGCACGATTGCTCAGTCTGTGACCGGAGCACAATCTCCGTTTACGATTGCCGCTTTCGTCACGGCTTCGGGCTTCCCCGATACGACTGTCCTCCCCGCTGGTGACTGGCAGTTTGATACTTACATTCAGACCAGTAGTGCTGCCAACGCTCAGTCGTTCTACGTTGAAGTCCTCAAATACAATACTGGTGTCCTCACTTCTCTCTTCGACACATCCGCCTCCCCGCAGACCATCAACGGAAACGGGACTGGCATCCAGCTCATCTCTTTCTCGGCTATTGAGCCTGCATTTACTCTCTTGGCTGGAGACCAGCTTGCCTATCGTATTTGGGTGACGATCGCCGCCGGCCAAACGAAGACGATTACTCTCTACATGGGCGGTTCCTCCAACTACTCGCACGTCCACTCAACTCTGGGCACGGTGCCTGCGGGTCTTGCCTCTTTGAACGGACTCACGGGAGTCGTAGCAATAACAGCCGGCACGGGCATCACAGTTACGCCATCAGGTTCGACCATCGCGGTCGCGAACTCTTCGCCTTTGAACATCGCAGTCTTCAATCCAAGCGTAGGTTCAAATAGTCAAGTTCTCTTCTATGGAGAACTTGGAGTGGCTGTTAAGTTTCCTGCTGGGGCGGCTAACTCCGCTGCCATCGCCAAGGTCGCAGCCGCAGCATCCACTACTTTTACCTTCTCCAAGAATACGACTCCATTCGCTACTGCTGTCTTCGCCATCTCTGGCACGACAGCAACTTGGACACAAGCATCTGATGCTACATTTGCTGCCACGGACATCTTGGAAATAGACGGCCCAGCAACAGCAGATGCAAATCTTGCTAACTTCGGAATCACACTGGCTGGTGTGAGAATCTAATGAGCCTCCTATCTATTACTATAGCTGCGCTTGCGGTGTTTTAAATGGCTAACAACCAACTCTTAGCTTCTGATAATTTTGCTTCCGGTTCACTTGCAGTAGGGTGGACTGTACTTCCAAGTCAAACGCTTTGTCAAGTAGTTGCGGGAACACCAGAAGTTACAGAACCCACTGCGACTCTCACTCCTTGTGGGCAGTATTGGACTGGCATTGCATTTCCAAATGACCATACATCAGAGATAACGTTGCAAGCTTTAACGACTGAAGTTACTTCTCAGATTGGGTTGATTGTTCGTCAGCAATCTGGCAGTAGTCAGGGTTGTTATGTAGCTGTTTTGGTAAATAATGCACTCCAAGTATACATATCTTCCGCTCTTGGCGTCCTAACACAACTCAGTTCTACTGTAAGTGGTTTAACGTTTGTCGCAGGGGATGTTATTGCATTTCAAGTGGCAGGTTCCTGTCTAACAGTTTATCAAAACAACAATCAGATTTATCGCTTTTATGATACTACGTGGACAGGCGGCTCCCCAGGATTTTCACAAGCTTCTTCTACTGCGATTACACATACGCAGGTTTCCGCGTGGCGTGGTTACAATGCGGTCCAGCAAGACGGAATTTGGAAAAAACAAGGTATTGTAATTCCCGCCATCGCTGCTGATTTAACGATTCCGTCAATTAAAGGCGAGGGTATCCAGCTTATTTCAATGCTGCATGAGGGCAACGCCCAACTTTTGTCAGGTACGGTTTATAAAGCATGGATTGTTAGTAACTGGGGTGGTGGTAATGAAGCAAATATCTATTATGCGG
>Ga0074046_10004235_pt1 | contig 11778 bp, 12 predicted proteins | sample BogForMeECP23OM3_FD_94441 | JGI IMG/M metagenome (GOLD analysis project Ga0074046, IMG submission 94441) | Bog forest soil microbial communities from Calvert Island, British Columbia, Canada - Bog Forest MetaG ECP23OM3 | ecosystem: Environmental > Terrestrial > Soil > Wetlands ...
GGTAAGATGGTGTGCACTGGCGCAAAATCTGAAAGACAAGCCAGAAAGGCAGTGATGAAAGTTGTTGATGAACTGAAGAGGAACGGGATCGTAATTCTCGGCAAACCCGAAATTCAGATCCAGAACATCGTCGCTTCAGCAGGATTGGGAGGCTACATTGACTTAGAAAAATCTACTTATTCCCTTAAGCGCACCATGTACGAACCTGAACAGTTTCCAGGATTGATCTATCGAATGGATGACCCGAAAGTTGTCATCCTTCTGTTCGCTAGCGGGAAACTCGTCTGTACAGGTGCTAAGAAGGAGACCGAAGTTCACCGTGCCGTGAACAAGCTTCAAGATACGCTGGAAGAAAAAGCCTTGATAACTTACGAAGTTACAGTTCCGCCCCCCCACGAATAGGTGTGTCAGCGAAAAGCCATGGCAGATAAGAGAAAGATTGGCGCGTACATTCTGATAAAAATCGCTCCAGGAAAATCAAGAACTATAACCGAAGAACTCTCGTCAATTGAAGGAGTGAGAACCGCTCATCCCGTGACGGGGATGTTTGATATTATCGCGTATGTTGAAGCTGAGGACATCAATCATCTCACCGAAATCGTCAGGAGCAAAGTCCAAACAATTAATGGTATACTACGCACGCACACTGCGATTGTCGGCGAACTTATGACGACTGGAGACTAAGCTAACTCTAAGTTCGCTTAGGCTTCTTAGGTTTCGACTCGTTATATTCGATTGCAATAATCAAAGCAACGAGTACTATGATGAGAGTTATTCCAACCGGGCCGCGAAGTTCCAAGCTGACCAAGCCGATGTAGGGGATTTTAGCAACATATACGCCCATAAGGTTCTGGGCTGGTACCTGCCAGCCGTCAGGTCCGGGATTATTGTCGCCCTTGGTCTGATAGAAGATTTGATTATTCTGATTCATTACGGCGATTACTCGATGTACAATCGGCATTTCATAGTCGTAGGGATTATGGAAGATGATTATTGTTCCCACGGTAACCTCAGAAGGATTTTCTCCCCTAACTATGATTATGTCGCCTACGTTCAACGTAGGGATCATACTCCCCGACGAGACCACCATCAGAGGAGAATCAGTGCTCAATGCGACCCGTAATACCGCTACGCTTCCATAGGTTGCGGCGAAGAGAATTAGTATGATGAGTATAACTCGCGCAGCCGGGTTCTTCTGGAAGAACTTCCGAGTCTTTGCGCAGGTGCTATCTTTCGACATTTCGTGTCAGGTGACGAAAGATTTCCTCTATTCATATTGCTTTCGAATTAGTCACGCTTACCTTGAGTCTGAATTAGCCTTGCTAACTCGAGGGTAGCGCGTTCTCCAGATTCAAGGAAGCCTATTCCGCCATCCGTAATTTTATAAATTCTCCTTCCTCGGCCTCTCTCTGAATCCCATTCGCCTTGAATGTATCCGTCCTCCTCAAGCGAATGGAGCAATGGGTACAGAGTGCCTGCGCTAAGATAGACTTGAAATCTATCGCGTATAGCGCCGTTCACTTCGTATCCCCACAATGGTTTCGTGCGTAGAAGCCTGAGAATAATCAGGTCTAAGTTGTTCTTGACTACTCGTTCGCGCCATTCTTTGTCCAAGTTCTGAAACAAGACAACGTCAACCTGATTTCTCGCTCTAGACTCGTACGAATCTTACTGTGCTACGTCGTATTAAGTCGTAATCCAATATTCCTGACCATTTACTGCTGGTAGTTAGTCGCTTACGGATACTTGGCTGCCTTGTCGAGGCCTAAGGGTTGCTCTTCGAATTTAACTACAAGAAAATCATCCTCGATCCCGATCACTTTCCCCTTGTAGTCTTTGGTTTTGGAGAATTGGAAGCTGGCTTCATGTCCGACGTATCTCTCTACGTCCATTTCCGGAATTGTTAGCCAAGCCTTGTTCTCAGCGTCCTCAAAGGTAATTACGACACCTATGGTCATATTCTTCTGCCACCTGGATGTTGAGTAGCTACTGATTCTTCTTGAAGTTTTCCTGAGCCTGATTTTCTCGTCCGATTTGTTTCAGTCGCAAGTGTCGTCGCACTTCGGCTTCAGCCCATCTGCGTTTCTCTTCATCTGTTTGAAGGGTCAGTCGAGGTACTTCTGTCGGTTTTCCGTTCTTGCCTAGAGCTATGTAAGTTAGGAAACAAGTGCCCGTATGTCTGATCTCTCCTGACACTGGATTTTCGGCTTCGACACGGACACCGATCTCCATAGATGTCTTGTGAACCAGGTTGATTGATGCTATCAGGCGGAGCAGGTCTCCGATATACACTGGAGAAAAGAAATCCATTCGATCCACAGAGGCTGTTACTACATTGGCTCTGGCATGTTTGTATGCTACGATAGCTGCGGTTTCATCGACTAATCGGAGTATGGCGCCACCGAACACGTTTCCGGCAACGTTAGCGTCCATGGGCATCATAATACGGACCACTGTTGTTGACGATTCGCTGGGAGATTTGGATGAGAATTTAACCACCGGACTCCAACGATGAACAAAGACGGATATCTACTTCGCTTTAGGCACTCAATTCTAGAATAAACGCGACCTACTCTAAGATGGGTTAGTTTTGGAACCCACCATTCCCCTTAGTTTTAGTTTGGAAAGGATTAATATAGATGAAAACGAACCGCCAGATTGTTTACCTAGCACGGTGGTTAAAACTGGAAACAATACAAATCGAGAGAACTGAAACTAAACAAATCAGAGAGACACGCAGCATCTGCCCAGACTGTAACCGGATTCTCCCAGCGAACGTCTACGAGCGTGACGGAAGGATCTGGATAAGCAAAACCTGCCCAGAACACGGCGAAGTCGAAGAATTATACTTCGGCTCATCTGAAATGTACTATAAGTTTGCCAAATTCTCACATAACGGGAAAGGAATTGAGAACCCGAACGTCCCATTAGAGAAATGTGCATGCCCGACAAATTGTGGGCTCTGCACTAGCCACTTAAGCCACTCAGGCTTAACCAATCTTGTTATCACAAACCGATGCGACCTCACTTGCTGGTACTGCTTCTTCTACGCCAAGAAAGGAGTAGAAGGGGCGTATGTTTACGAACCCTCGCAAGAAAAGATTCGCGAAATGGTTCAAACACTTCGTGCTGAAAGACCGGTCCCAGGGAACGCCATTCAAATTACCGGTGGAGAACCCACACTGCGAGAGGACCTAGCCGACATTGTTAGAATCTGCAGGGAGGAAGGCGTCGAACATATCCAGCTTAACAGCAACGCCATAAACATGGCCGTTGACCCGCAAACTGCAAAGCGCGTTAGAGAAGCAGGCGTAAACACGGTTTACATGAGCTTCGACGGCGTCACACCAAGAACGAACCCGAAAAACCACTGGGAAGCTCCAATCGCCATCGAAAACTGCAGACAAGCAGGACTCGGCGTCGTACTCGTTCCAACCGTAATTAAAACCATCAACGACCACGAACTCGGCGGACTCATAAGATTCGGGCAGCGAAACATGGACACGATTCATGCCGTAAACTTCCAACCAGTATCCTTGACTGGTAGATTATCAAAATCCGAACGCGAGAAGTACCGAATAACAATCCCGGACTGCATAGGACGCATCGAAGAACAGACAAACGGCGAAGTCACGAAAGAATCCTGGTTCCCAGTCCCAAGCTGCGTACCAATCACCCACTTCGTCGAAGCACTTACCAAGCGTCCAAGATACGAACTATCCATACACTTCGCGTGTGGTGCAGGTACTTACGTCTTCAAAGACAACGACAAACTTGTACCAATCGCTTCATTCGTAGACTTAGAAGGCATGCTCGAATACTTGGAAGAGAAAGCTGACGAACTCAAGGCGGGCAAGAACAAGTACCTAATTGTCGCCAAAGTTCTCGCAAAGATGGGAACTTTCATTGACCGAAGCAAACAACCAAAGGGACTTGCTCTAAGCAAATTGCTCTTCAATGCACTCGTCAAGAACGACTATAGTGCCCTCGGAGCATTCCACCACAAATCAATGTTCCTAGGAATGATGCATTTCATGGACAAATACAACCACGACGAAGAACGCCTGAGAAGATGCGACATACACTACCTTAGCCCAGATCTACGAATCATCCCATTCTGCGCCTTCAACGTAATCCCAGAGTGGTATAGGGATTCGATTCAACCGAAATACGGAATTCCGATCGAGCAGTGGGAACGAGAACACCACACAACCCTCGAACAAACGCTATACAAGGGCACTCTACGAAAAGGCAAAGGCCATTCATCCGGATGTGGTTGCCCGCTCGGAGCCGTGAACACGCCATCCTCTGATCTACTGACGATCGAGAATGGCATGATACAAGGCAAGTAGACAAACGTAAATCTGTCACTTCGCCTTCTCTTCTTTTTAATCCTATTTTCTTTGCTCACTTCACTCCTTAAACCGGAATCAAATTAACGACTCGTGATATATTTTGGGAACCTGAACGTTTTTGTAATCGCTGTTGTTACGAGCTTAATGATTAATGGTGCCTCCTCTCAATGAAGCCAGAATATGACGTCATCATAGCCGGCGGAGGAATCGCTGGACTGGTGACCGCAGCATCCGCGGCAAAGCATGCGAAAGAGAATCTGAGGATCGTCGTGATCGATAGAAATTCTAGAGATGAGATGGGAAAGAAAACTGCCAACGGCTGGGTATGCGGAGACGCCGTAAGCAAGAACAGCCTTGATTACTTGGCCGCTAACGTAGGTGTCCGTTACACCGAACCTGAGCTGGAAAGACAGGTTCATGGAGTAGTCGCATATTCACCCGATCATACATCCAAAGCAATGTTCGACGGAGAGGGGTACGTCCTAAACAGACGCCTCCTCCCACAAAGGCAGCTTCGTGATGCAGAGAAACTTGGAGTCGAATTCATTTTTGAAGCTTCAGCGGAATTACTGACCACCCACGACGGATTCATTACAGGAGTTAAATGCAGATCATCTAAAGACAATAGCACGTTTGAAAAAACCGCTAGATTAGTTATCGATGCGACAGGATCCGCTTCCCGCTTACGAAGCGGGTTGCCGATCAAAGCCTACATAGAAAAGGAGATTGACAAAGAAAATGACATGGAATCCACAGGCCGCTATATCCTGACCTTTGAAGCGGGCAAAGAAGACAAGACCTTCTTCGATCCGGATTATTGTATTATCCATCTCGATCAAGAGATCGCTCCCGGTGGCTACGCTTGGGTCTTCCCTAAGGGCCAAAACAAAGTAAACATTGGATTGGGCGTCCAGCGCCGTCTCCTAGACAAAAGGAATAGGCAGCTCGGAAGACAGGATACCCTACAGTCGCTAATCGATGATTACGTGCGATCAAATCCTTCGATTAAGAGTTGGAATTTGGCTAGTGGACCAGAAGACTCAGGAAACGCTAAGGGGAACTGGCAAGTACCCGTTCGACGACAAAACGACTGCTTAGTCGCCAATGGTTACATGATCGTAGGCGACGCCGCATGGATGCCACGTCCCATCGACGCGGGAGGAATTGGACCAGCAATTTACGCCAGCACCATCGCTGGCGCCGTAGCCGCAGAAGCAATCGAAAGCAATGACGTTTCCGAACGTGGTCTCTGGAAATTTAACACGGAATACGTCAAAATGTACGGTCACAGAATGGCTAGTTTTGAAATCCTCAGAAGGTTCCTACAAACTCTAAGCAACGATGATCTGAACTACGGAATGAAACATTTCCTTGGACAAGATGACGTAGAAAGCATAACTCGAAGAGAACACCCAGAATTTAAAAGAGTGAGCTTCAGCCCATCAAAAATAGTTTGGGCATTACCTCGACTAGCGCTCGCACGCGGACTACGATACACCGCGATGAAAAGTAGACAATTAATTCAACAATACATGGACTACCCCCCATCCCCAGACGGTTTCCACGAATGGCACAACCGATTCATGGCTGAGCTAAGAGAAGCCTATACCAGACTATCTTGACATCCATCACACTCTCTATATGACTCCGCATACGCAAATTCAAATAGTCCAACAAACGGACTTGTCAAGCGAATTGGAGCAATCTGAAAACGATGATGCGCGAATTCCTAACTCGGGTTAACCCGAAACAGAAAAAAATCTTCAGCAACCTTCAATCCGCAATCCTCGCTTTGCCCGAGACGGTGGAGTCAATTGAGATCGATGATATAGAAGGCGAATGGTGTCCAGCATATCGTGTTCGCGACTCAGACCTCGTCTGGGTACATTTCGATGAGCATCTTTGGATCAACTTTCCAGTTGAGCCAGCCTTTGAGAAGAAAGTTCTACAAGACGAGGACTTGGACAGCCACATCATTGAGAGCGTCCAAGAGGCTGAGGAAAACGGAGACGTCAAATGGGCAAAGATTCAATTACGCTCTGACAAGGAGATTGAAGATATCATCGCGCTCCTGGAATTACGAAACGCCTTCCTCAGAGCCTAAACAGGGCGTTTAGTTTTCGTTCCCTCACGGATAGTCATCGGTTCCGAAGAATCGGCCCACAAATATTCGAAATAGTTTTTCGCGAACTTGGCGAGCCCGACATGATCTGACCATATCGCTAGACTGATTGCTTGGTCTCCTTCTTGTCCGAGAAGTAGAATTACTTCGCGGCCGTCCGAAATTATTCCACCTCCGAACATCTGCTCGCGTGAGCGTACGTCACACAATTTCATCAGCCTAGCCATTGGTTCGCTGAGAGGCCTTTTCAGTGTCATAACCTGAACATGGACACCGCGTTCGACCACGCTCTTCACGAGAGGAATCAGCATTTCAGCGATTGGATCAGGGATCGCCGGGACTGAAGCTAAAATTTCTTTCTGGACGTGTTCAATCGTTTCTCTGATCTTCGCTAGAACATTAAAGTTACCGCGGACAATCCAAATGTCTGGTCGCTCGCGTACGCCCTTTTTTTCGAATAGTGGCTGAAGTTCGTCGAGAACGAGCGACTGATTCGTCTTAAGTGAATCTTCAACCTGAGATCTGGTGATTTCCATTGCTACTGAGGGAGGTTTGGGATAGTACTTGCTCGGCCTACCATGCTCCATTTCGATCCAACCCTTTTTCTCCAACGAGCCGAGCACTTCGTAGATCTTAGAGTAGGGAACGGACGATACCTCACTGAGCTGGCTTGCCGTGGCTGGGCCTATCTCGAGAAGTGCTGTGTATGAACGAATTTCATAGTCAGTTAGGCCGAATTCTTGGAGTGATCGTCTCACTCTATCGCTGATCGCCAATCTAAGTTCACGAACGAGCCAATTTCCCTGAGTAAACTAATAAGATTTCACAACTTGCAGTGGTTAAGACGGTTTAGGCGTGGTCTGTGGCAACCCAATACGAATCCTTGGAGGTGAACTCTTTCTTCCAAATCGGTACCTCCTTTTTGACACGTTCCACCGTCTCACTCAGAGCTGGAAACACTTCCTGACGATGCGTCCCCAGAACCGCAACAAACAAACTCGGCTCGCCAACCCCCAATCTATCGATGACGTGATGAATCGAAACTTCGATTATCCCAGAACGCTTACACATATCACTTCGAATCTCCTCCATTTTCTTCAGTGCGACTTCTGCGTAAGCCTCATACTCTAAGTGTGTGACTTTATCGCTTGCATCGCGAATTGGATCTTCTCTGACTACTCCAAGAAAGCATGCGATCGCCCCTGCGTGATGATAATCGGGAAGCTGTGAAAAATAGTCCATTATGCTCGACAGTTCAACTTCGTTTCGACGATGAAGCCCAAGTGCTTGCATCGAGACCCTCGCGTAGAATTCGAACTATGAGCGGATCGATCTCGGATTTGCGGGAACCACTCCTAGGATTCCCTTTTAATTTCCGATTTCATTTTTTCTAGATGCTCGTTCTCTGTGTCGAATTTTGTCCCGACGATTTGCACTTGATATATTGTCTTGGGTTCGTTACAGAATTCGCAAGGTGGACCAAATCCGTCAGCTGATGGGGAGGTTCGCAACCACATCTGGTTAATTCCAGAATATGTGAGATCTAACCTGACCTTGTCACGCGCACAGTTCTGACATAAATAAAATGGCGTTTTCGAGTCACTTCCAATTATACTATCACAGTCTACGGTTGCCTTAATTCAGCTTTGCGCAAATTTAGTCTTGGTGAAGGCAAATGGATACTATAATGGTGATTGCGGGGGTCCTTCTGGTATTGGCTGGGTTGACGGGCGTATTTTACGGTGTCGCAATTAACGTACCGGGTATGACTAGAGGTGCAACAGACTATTCATTCATTACCGCTTACATCACTGAATGGTCTCTTGTATTAATCGCCGGTTTAGCCCTAATAACCGCTGGCGTCAGACGGAAAGTTTGAGTTTAGGCTAAGTGTGCGACTCAGGGTAAATGCCTTCTCAACATAATGTTCAGATTAACTCTGATTCCTTCATCGTCGCAAAGGATCATCGATGTCTATTTCTTGTTTAAGTCTTCCTTACGATGCCTGCTCTGGTACCTATTTTACCATCGGTGGGCAGAAAAGAATCCGACTAAATAGCGCATTAGATCCGTAAGTCTGACCAATCCGACCATTCGGTTTCCTTGAAGCACGGGAAGTTGACTGAAATTTTTCTGATGCATTATTGCTATCGCATCAAGAATACTTGTTTCCGGTTCAACATGAACCAATGGGCTCGACATTATTGCCTTGACTAGAGTCAAACGTGGATTCTTCCCTACGCTTAAGACTCGTACAACAAAATCGTTTTCAGTTACTATTCCAACAGGTTTCTTGTTGTTGCCGACTACTACACAACTTGCCCCTTTGCTCTTCATTACCTTGGTGGCGGCGGTGATCGTAGTATCTGGCTTTACACTCACGAAATCTTTGCCCATCAATTCGCCGACGTTCAACTTAGAAACCTGGGAAAAACAAGGAACGCGCACATAGTTATTCGTTTGGTACAGGCAAATGCTACCCTTCTATGACAGATCGCAAATCCAGTTATGATATTAGTTCGCTGGGGCCACGGATGCTAACCACGATGTTTCTCTTCGCAAGTTCATTGAAGAAGTCGGTCGGGTTGACGCAGTTTTCAGGTGGAAGTACGCCTTTCTTCTCGATGTGATTGTTGCCGAGCATTTGAGCAACAATTGAAGAGGGGATACCGACGCCGTATTGCGCACAACTCATCTTCCATTCCTTCTTAGCAGAGTACAGGACATCTAGTTGGAGTTCTACGGATTTACCATTCTTTTTACCGAGCACGTTGACTCGTGAACATTCCCAATCATCTGGAATGATGCCTTCAGGATGACCGAGCAGGTTCTTGCTAGCTAACAGTTTGAGTAGGAATTGTCGTGGTGAGATTTTGGTGTCATCGATTTGTATTTTATCCTGGCTCGTTAGCCCGAGGGCAACGAGTAGTTCGTAATCTTGTTGCCAACCCTTCACGCTTCCCTCTTTCCAATTCACGTTCCTAACCCCTTTGTCTTTGAAGGAAGAAGGAAATGTTGCAAGCTCTGAATGGAGCGTGGTGAAAACTTCAACCTCGCCTATCGGCGAAGGAAGAATCAAGGACTCAGGCAAGGTTAACGGAGGTATCTCCTTGTACTCTCCGTTCTCGAACATTATCGCCGGAAGGGTAAATTCATCAGCGAACGTTTGAATTGACCAAGTCACCACGAAACGGGGAGCATTTGGAGTGAAATCTCTCCATCCGTCTCTAACTCGAATCGTGTCCACTGAGTCGAGATGATCGACAGCCCAACGTGCCATCACATTTGACATGCCAGGAACCCCTCCCATTCCCACAACGGCTGTGATGTCCGCTTTCCTAAACTCTGTGTCAAGTTCAAGTTGCTTCATCGTCGTATGGAATAATCCGCCCAAGTCGAGGTACTGCGTTCTAGCCAATAGAGCGGCTTTCATGACGTCCATGTTGAAGTAGTATTGCACCGCGTTCAGAACAACGTCAGCGTCCTTTAGTATCCTTGCCGTTGCTTCATGATTTCTTACGTCAACCGTTTCGGCTTTCACTTTGTTAGTCTTAAGATCTGTAACGAAGTTCTCGAGACGTTGTTTGTCAATATCTCCCACCACAACCTCAGTCACTTTCTGGCTCTCGATCAAGTCGCGAACGGCACATCTGCCCGTTAATCCTCCGCCCAGAACCACCGCTTTCATTTTCCCGCCAAATTCCGTTAAATGCTACAAGTTGATCAAGTCTTCTGGTAACATTTCAATTACCTAACGACGCCTCGTAGTTGAGCCTGTCATGAATAGTTCGTGTTAATTATGGGGGAGGGTACTCGCCGGTGGAATGCATACCTATGTGAGCTATCTTAAATACGGTTCATTATTGATCCTTTAAGTAAACCGTTCAGCAGTTGAAGCATTCATGAAGTACGCGAAGCTGATTTTCCTGGTCGTCCTTGCCGCAATTGCTTTCACGGTCCCCGTCAGCGTACACGCGAGCGTTGGCCTAACTGTTACTCCAGGTTCGCAGGTGGCGAACCAGGGTGGCCAAGCGACCTACACTATTAACCTAGGTTTTAGTGATCTTACACCCGGAAACACTTTTAGCCTTGGTCTCTCCGGTCTTCCTTCAAGTGCTTCTTACTCATTCTCTCCAAGTTCAGGAAATGTTGGATTGGGAGTCAACAGCCAACTAACTATCAGTCTTAGCCAGAGCGGAAGCTCAGGTCCGGGAGGCCTGTACTGCCCCGGAACTTACTCCTTCACAATCACCGCAACCGAAAACGACGTGAACGGAACCATGATCGATTCCGGTAGCGGCAGCGGTTCTCTTAATGTAGTGCAGGTTGGCCCGGCACTTACGGCTACGGTTACAACTGACAAGTCAACCTACACTATCGGTGACACTGTAAACATTCAGATGGCAGTTAACCGTCCGGCAGAGGGAACATTGTCTATAACTCCGCCCTCCGGTCCTCCGGCTGTCTTCAATTATGTCTTCGCTGGACCGACCTACACGTTAGCCAGATCCTTCGCAGCTCAAGTAACCGGACGCTATATAGTGAATCTGCAGACTGATGACTTCTGCAGTGGATCCAACAGCGCAGTAGCTTACTTCGACGTATCCCCTAACACCTACCAGATATCCGTCTCCCTCTCCGGCCTTCCTCCGCAAATATCCGCTGGGATACAAATTGACGGTCAGGGGTCTGGAACGATCGCAGGATCAGAGATCAAGTCACTCAGCTTCCCAATTAGCTCAACACACACAGTCACCGTAGATCAATACGTGCCGGGCAATACGGGAACGCGTTATTTCGCCGCACAAAACAGTTGGACCGTAAGCTCCTCCGGAAGCCACACGTTCAACTATCAAGGCCAATATATGTTCACGGTTGGCACAAATCCTAACGGAATAACGCAGGTATCGGGAGGAGGTTGGTACAATGCAGGATCAACCGTACAAACCGGCACAGCAACTTCCACACTCCCCGGATCATCTGGGACACAGTATGCTTTCCAAAGTTGGCAGTTAGATGGAGTAGCTCAAACAGGGAATCCGATCTCTGTGACCCTCGACAAACCTCACACAGCCATTGCCACATACCAAACTCAATATCAACTTACAATAACCTCTCCCTACGGGAATCCACAAGGAGCTGGATGGTACGCAGCCGGTTCAACCGCTACATTCTCAGTATCCTCGCCTAGCGGGATCTTGATTCAGCAGACATTTGTTCAATGGCAAGGCGATTACGTTGGGACTTCCACGCAGGGCACAATAGTAATGGACGGCCCGAAAACCGTCCAAGCTACATGGA
>Ga0074046_10004236_pt1 | contig 11775 bp, 5 predicted proteins | sample BogForMeECP23OM3_FD_94441 | JGI IMG/M metagenome (GOLD analysis project Ga0074046, IMG submission 94441) | Bog forest soil microbial communities from Calvert Island, British Columbia, Canada - Bog Forest MetaG ECP23OM3 | ecosystem: Environmental > Terrestrial > Soil > Wetlands ...
CATGGGAAACGAACACGGTGCGGGGTGCGATCTCCTGACGTCGGATTCCATGGCGGGCTTCGGCTCGGGCCACCACATCCTCCATCATCTGGGCGATATGTTGAACATCGAGGCGGGTACCGTGGAACGCGCTGTTGGCGGTGACGGTACTCAGTACCTCACAAATGGGCTGGATTCCGCGTTCCTGCATCGCATCGGCGCTCTCGACCACCAAGCCGGCAGCGCCCATGCCCATCACCATGCCGTGGCGACGGCGGTCGAAGGGGATGGCGGCATCTTCAACCACCTCGTCCGTGGCTGCTGCTCCGCTGGCAAGGAACCCCGCGCCAAACCACTCGATCATGTGGTCGGAAGTGACGTCGTCCGCGGAGATAACGACGACGCGCCGGCACCTTCCGGCTCGAATCCAGTCCTCAGCCAGCGACACTGCCTGCGTGGTGCTCGCACAGGCCGCATTAATGGCCGTGTTCGGGCCGCGAGCACCGATGAATTCGGCGAACTGCGAGTGCCCCATGGCCAAGGTTCTGAACAGGAAGCGCCGGTCGAAGAGGTACGGCTCCTTCTCGATGGCGTCGCGAAGTTCCTCAGTCCGCCGGTCTATTTCCTGCTCCAGGATGGCGTGACCGTTGCCGGAGTGACCATTGCCGTCCGTCACTCTGGCGTGCAAGCTTTCCAGCAAGGCCAATTGCTGGCGCCGGCCGCGATCTTCGTAGTAACGAGACATGTAATCGGTGAAAGAGTCGTAGCCTGGAAACGCGGAAGCAAAAATCACACCGGTGTCGTCGCGCAAAGCGTCCGGCAATCCCCAGCGGTCTGGCAGCTGTGTACCCTTGCTGGTCGTCTTGTAGCGCATCACTAGCGGGATGCCAGCATCGCGCAGCGCATCGATGCCCACAGCAATCGCCAGCTGGGTGACGCGATCAAGGGCCGCCAGGCGGTCGGCGGAAACCCCAAATTCACTTTCGAGATCGAATGCCCCGCCGCGGCCGGCCAGCTTGATGACGTCCGCCACATTATTAATGGTCTCGAACCTAGGCCCCCCGTTGTCGCTCTTGACCAGCCGCGTGATGTGTTTGTCGAGCATGGCGCGACGGAAGCGCGAAGGAATCGTGTCAATGAACTGCTCGCCGCGCAGGATACGGCCAACGTTGCCATCGTCGAAGATGTGCTCGGTTCCGGGCAGACCTAACGCCGCTCCCGTAATCCCGACCGTCGGGCTCGTTGAGACATTGTCCTTCCCGCGGTACAGCTGCCAACCGCGCTCCAGCACATCAGCGAACATGCGGCCGAGTTCGTCATAGTGATCGCCGTTCTGCGGTGTTGTTGGGGCCGGCGGCCCAGTTGGGCCCGAACCGGCGGCCGCCAAGGGCTTCGGCGCTTCTGCAAGTGGAGAAGATGGCGCGACAAAAGCGGTTGGCGTCGCAACGGCCTCGCGCTTGGGCTTGGCTTGGCCGCGGCCTAGTCCAGCAGCGTATAGACCGCACAGCGCCTGGTTGAACGAAGGGATATCGCCAGACTTCGGATGATTTGTGAAGACAGCGACTACATCGCCGTGATTCCCGAGCACATCTTCCGCAAAACCCTGCAAGGCCTTCTTCGGGCCGACTTCCACGAAGACGCGCGCGCCCGCTTCGTACAGCGTGCGCAGCCCTTGGACGAATTGCACGGGGGAAGCGACCTGACAGGCAAGAATGTTCAGCATTTGGGGCACGACGCCAGGGCCCATGGGATAGAACTCGCCGTTGACGTTCGCGACGATGGGCACACGCGGCGACTGCAGCCGGAGATGCTCGAGCGCCTCGCGCAGCGGCTCACTGGCCGGAGCCACGATCGAGGTATGGAACGCGTGGCTGACAGGCAGCCGCGCCACCTCGAAGCCGGCTTTCTCGAACACTTCGATGGCTTGCGTCACGGCCTGGCTGGCGCCACCAATGACTGCTTGGTGCTCGCTGTTGATGTTGGCGATCACAACGTACCCATCCACTGTTTTCAGCAAACGCTCGATTTCGGCAAGCGGAGCAAAAACCGCCGCCATCAGGCCGTTGTCTTTCACCGCGACGTGGGTCATTCCGCGGCCGCGGAGGCTGACGGCCTCCAGCGCGTCGGCAAAGGGAAGGGCGCCGGACGCGATCAACGCGCCGTATTCACCGAGACTATGGCCCATGGTGAAGTCGGGCTCGATGCCGTAGGCGGCGAGCAACCGCGTAATGGCCATGTCGGTCGCGAGCACTGCGGGCTGCGTGATGGCAGTCTGGCGGAGATCTTCTTCCGCCTTGGCCACGGCCTTCGCATCGGATTGGTCAACGTAGATGAATTGACTCAGCGGCTTACCGAGCAGTGGAGTCATCACTCTATCGGCTTCGGCAAAGGTCTCAGCAACGATTGGCTCCAGGGCGCGCATCGGCTGGAGCATATTGACGTACTGCGAGCCCTGGCCTGTATAGAGGAAGGCCACCTTGGGAGCAGGACCGCGGTCGCGGAAGATGCCTTGGGCGCGCAGGGCTTTCCACATTGCAGGTTGATTGGCTGCCATAGCCTTTAGCGCCATGGCCGACTTGGTTGCCAGATCCGCGGCGTCGGCGTAGTCGATAGCCAGGCGCTCGATCGAGCGCAGGTCGGATTCTGCCGGTGCTGCCGGCGCCGGTGCGCTCCCCTCCTGAGCTTCTTTCTGCACGGCACGCAGACGCTCGGCTAGTTCGGCATCCGAGGAGGCACCGATTACCAGTGCGCCGCGTAACGGTGCCTTATAAGAAGATGAAGAAGTACGGGAAGTATCCTTTGCGTTCATGTTGGCCTCGTTCATGGCAGCGGTGGGTATCTCGCTCACCACGGCCGTTCGCTTGCCATTACCGTTCAGCCTGTGCGGGATGTATTCTTCGAGCACCGCGTGGAAATTGGTGCCACCGAAACCGAAGGCGCTCAAGCCCGCGCGTCGCACGCCATCGGCCGGGATTGTCCACGGCTTCAGGGTGGTGTTGACATAAAGTGGGGAGCGGGCGAAATCAATGTCAGGGTTGGAATGCTCGCAGTGCACGCTGGGCGGGAGCACCTTGTCACGCAGCGCCAGTGCGGTTTTCAGCAGTCCCGCCGCGCCGGCCGCGCCTTTGAGATGGCCGAAATTCGACTTGACCGATCCCAGAGCTACCGAACCGGCAGGAAGATGGAAAGCACTCAACGTGTCGGTGAGACTTTGCACTTCGACAACGTCCCCAACGCGAGTCGAGGTGCCGTGCCCCTCAATCAGCGTCGCGGTGGCCGGCGACAAACCGGCATTCTGCCAGGCGCGCTCGATGGCGAATTTCTGACCTGCCGGATTGGGAGCGGTGATCCCCTTTCCTCGGCCATCGCTCGACCCTCCCATCCCGCGCAATACGGCGTAAATTTTGTCTCCGTCGCGTTCGGCGTCCGCGAGCCGTTTCAACAGAAAGATCGCGGCGCCTTCTCCCATGACAAAGCCGTCGGCTCCTTCGGCGAAAGGACGAGTGCCGGTGGCGGAAAGCGCACCGATTTTGCAGAACTTCACGAACGTGGGAGCGCCCATGTTGCGATCGATGCCGCCGGTGATCACGGCGTCGTAGTCCTGTTGGACCAACCCCTCTACCGCTGCGTTCATCGCTGCCATGGCCGAGGCGCAGGCCGCGTCGCAAACGTAATTGGGCCCATGGAAATTAAAGAGGTTCGCGATGCGGCCCGCGATACAGTTGGCCAGCTCACCGGGCATGCTGTCCTCGGTCACCTCCGGCAGATGCTTGTCCATGCGCTCGTGCAACTCGCGCGTAATCTCACGCCGCACCGCTTCGGGCAATGCGGCGAAGCTCGTGCTCTCGGCAAGTTCGTGGGCGTACTCCGGAAAGAACACACGCAAGGCCGTGAGGTAGTGCTTCTCTCCCGCCATGGCATTCCCCAGGATCACCGCGGTGCGATCCAAGTCAAGCGACCGCTTGGGATATCCGTAGTCTTCTAGAGCCTCACGGGTCGCGGAGATGGCCCATCTCTGCGCGTCGTCCATGGCTTCAGCCACACGCGGCGGAATCGGAAGCCGCCATTTGACCGGATCCCAGACGAATTCGCGCACCCAGCCGCCAATTTTGGAATAGGTCTTGTCGGGGGCTTTGGGATCGGCGTCGTAGTAATAGGCCGGGTCCCACCGGTCCGGCGTCACATCCGTGATGCTGTAACGGCTGTTCTTCACGTTGCTCCAGAAGGCGGCCACATTTGGGGCTTCGGGCAGAACGGCTCCCGTTCCCACGATTGCAATGGCTCGATGCGCGGTCTTTTCCATGATGACGCTCCATCTTCGAAAGAGGCATCCGGTCGCCGCAAAGGCTTCCGGATGCGGCTGAGAATTGGCCCTAGGCGACTTTCTGTGCCTGCTTCGCCCTGCGGCTGTAGAGTGCGTCGGCGATCTCGTCCATGTCGGAAATCAACCCGGCTTGGGCGCGATGAATGGCGGGCAATCCCAGAACTGCTTCGAATGCCGCCATTTCGGCGTCGTTTACGCCGCCGGCTCCGGTTACGATGCGCAAACCTTCTTCAGCCACTTTGAGGGCAGCCTCGCGCGCGAAGACCCGGCCAAGCACTGCCGCCGTAGCAGCGTCGAAACGCCGGCTGGCTTTTTCGCTAAGTTTGCCCTCTGTCATCCGCGCGGCGCGGCGCGACAAGCTGCCCGCACACTCGGCATAAGCGATCCACTCTCCAAGCCGAAGCAAGACATGCTGGTGACGGGTCAACCGCCCGATGCGGGCTTTCTCCATCACTTCTGCCAACGCATGCAAGGCCAGCGCTGCTGTGTCGGCGCCCACCTCTGGATGGCTTGCGTGCAGCGCTTCAAACTTGCGCGCCTCGTCGTGGTAATACTGCCCGCGCGTTTTCAGGTGGAGTTGCCAGCGGTCGCGGCCGATGGTCATCTCCATGATCTCGGACGTGCCTTCGTAAATGATGGTGATGCGAACGTCGCGACTGATCTTCTCCACCATGTATTCGTGCGTATAGCCGTAACCGCCGAGGGCCTGGATGCTGGCCTCAGCCGCCGCATTGCCAGCTTCGGTCGCCATGTACTTGGCAATCGCGCCTTCCGTGTTGAGGCTGCCTTCGTTACCCGCATCGATGCGCTCGGCCGTTTCTTCGATGTAGGCGCGAGCGGCTTCCAGATGAACGGCATGCGGCACGATCAGCTTGTGCGTGTAGCCCTGCTTCTCTGAGAGTGGCCCTCCCGCCTGGATGCGCTTGGTGGAATAGGGAATCGCCCGATCCAGGGCTGCCCATCCAGCGCCAAGTCCGAACGCCGCCACCATCAGGCGCGTGTAACCGAACACCGCTTGCGCCTGGTTCAATCCCTGGCCTTCGACGCCGCCGATGAGCCGGTCGGCGTCAACATGGACGTCATTGAATGCCAGCGCCGCCGTATTGCTGAGGCGGATGCCGTGTTTATCTTCTGGCTCATCGTGGCTGAATCCCTTGACGCCCTTCTCAACGACAAACCAGCTCGGACCCGCGGGCGTGTTGGCCAAGACCGTGCACACATCGGCCACTCCGCCGTTGCTGATCCACTGTTTGTTGCCGTTGATTTTGTAGCCGACAACGCGGCCGTCCTGCATGACGCGATCCGCCGTTGTGCGCAAGGCACCGAGGTCGCTGCCAGCCTCCGGTTCCGTGGCGCCATAGGCGAAGAGCAAGCCTTCATTTGCGATACGGCTCAGCCAGAGTTTCTTTTGCTCCTGCGTGGCGCCAACGGTGATCGGATCGCTGCCCAGAAATGTCGCTAGGACCGCAGTCGCGATGCCCAGGTCGATGTGCGCCATCTCTTCGCAAATGCAGTACACATCGAAGGCGCCACCGCCCATCCCACCAAACTCTTCGGGAATGAACAGGAGTTGAATGCCCAGCTTGTCCGGGTGGCACATGTGCCGGACGATCTCGACCGGGCATTCGTCGCGCTCGTCCAGTTCGATCAGCGTTTCGTCGGGAAGCTTTTTTTTCGCGAAGTCTCTCAGCGATTTCAGACTCAGTTTCAGGGTCTTGGGGGAGATCATGAGTATCCTCTGTTTCACGCTGCGCGACGCATTTCACGGACTTTGTTTGTGAGTTCAGGCAAGAATTCGAGGATGTCGTCAACAATGCCGACATCGGCGACCTGAAAAATCGGAGCTCTCGGGTTTTTGTTGATGGCGATAAGGAATGGGTTCCCTTTGATTCCGGCCAGGTGCTGGAATGAGCCGCTGATGCCACAAGCCAGGTACACCTTGGGCTTGACCGTCTTGCCGGACGAACCAACCTGACGCGATTTCTCCAACCACTTGGCATCCACCACGGGGCGAGAGCAGCTCACCGCCGCGCCCAGCGCTTCGGCCAGTTCATGTGCGAGGGCTACATTGTCTTTTTCCTGAATGCCGCGGCCGATGGACACCAGAATGCTGTGTTTGGTGATATCCACATCGCCCGCTTCGGCGGCGATCGTCTCCAAGTAGCGTCGTCCAGCCGTCAACTCGCCAGCGTCAGTGGATTTGTCCACCACGATTCCGCTGACGGGAGCGCTCTCCACGGGTTTGAATGCTCCGGGGCGCACGGTGACGACCGCGCCCGATGAAATATCGCAACGCACGTGCGCGCTCACCTGTCCCCCGAATTCCTGGCGGACTACTCTCAGATCAGTCCCATCCAATCCATCGATCGCCAGCACGTCTGAGACGAAGGAGGCATTCGTCTTGATAGAAAGACCCGGCGCCAGATCAATTCCGAGGTGCTCGTGAGCAACGAGCACAATGCTCTCTGGCGGCAGAACCTTGACCAGGGCTTTCCGGATCAACTCCGCGTTGGGGTAGGCGAGGGCTTCGTTCGAGATCTTCCAGGTCTCTGCGTAGGAAGTACGGAGGCTGTCACACACGGCATCAAAATCCGCACCCCATCCAGTGACAATGGCCGTCGGGGAAGCAGCCGCGTCGATCTTTTTTGCGGCAGCGATCAGCTCTACTGCGCAATCATCGGCTACGCCAGCTTTGTGAATGATGTAGGCAAAAATGCGAGCCATTATTTCAGCCCTCCTTTGGCGGCGACTAACTCGATCAGTTTGTCGATGTTTTCCTCGCGGCTGCCCTGAAGCATCTCAGCGCCCTTGCCCAGCACGGGCACGAAGTAATCCACTCGTTTCACTTTCGCCCCAGTTTCCCCAACTGTCGCGGGATCAATCCCCAAAGCCGACGCGGCATGCGTGGGTATCGGGGCAGAAGCCACCTGTCGGATGCCGCGCATGCCGACATAGCGAGGTTCGTTGATGCCGGTCTGAATCGATAACACACACGGTAAGTCGATCTCGCTAACTTCCTTGTTGCCACCGGCGATTTCGCGGCTGACTTTCAGCTTCTTGCTGTCGTGGACTTCGATGGAATTGACCAGAGAGGCGAAGGGATAATCCAGCATTGCTGCCAGCATCCCACCGACCTGGGTGCCGCCATCCTCGGCCTGGACACCAGTGAGGATCATGTCGTACTTGCCTCTCTGCACGAAAGCTTTCAGAATCGTGGCGATGCCCCGGCCATCGGAGCCGTAGAAGGCGTCATCGGAAAGAAGCACGCCATGGCTGGCGCCCATGGCCATCTCCCGCCGCAGGATCTCCTCGTCGTCTTCGGTGCCGACGGTGACCACTGTGACGCTGCCTCCAACTCTGGCAATAATCTGCAGGGCCTCTTCGACGGCGTAGTTGTCCGCCTCATTGATCGAATAGACGAGGTCGTCACGTTCGATGTCGTTTCCCGCGCGGTTGAGCTGAATCTCGTTTTCCGAAGTGTCAGGCACTCTTCTTGCGCATACTAGGATTTCCATGCTTAAACTCCTTGAAGTGCAGCTTCAGATTCCGCCGGAACCTCAAACACGATCTGCTGCTCAACCAACTCCGTCAGGTCAATGGCCGTCATCTTTCCTTCGAGCCCCGCGACCTTAATCGCATCTTCGATATTCACCATGCAGAACGGACACGCCGTCACGATCACGTCCGCCCCAGCTTCCGCGGCCATCTGAACTCTCTTGACACCGATGCGCATTTCCTCTTTCGATTCGTAGAAGAGCATCAGCCCGCCACCGCCGCAGCAGAACGAGCGGTCCCGGCAGCGCTTCATTTCCACACGTTTCATACCCGGGATCGCGTCGAGCACATCGCGGGGATCGTCGTAAATCTGGTTATGCCGTCCCAGATAGCAGGGATCGTGATACGTGTAGACCACTCCGTCCTTTATTGGCTTGAACTCGATCCTGCCGGCTCTTACGTCGCGCGCGATGAACTGACTGATGTGCTCGACCGGCGGTACATCTCTATAGTCGTGTTTCAGCGCGTTGAAAGCGTGCGGATCGGCGGTGACGATGCGCTCGACTCCGGAGGCCCGGATGGCCTCCGCGTTGTGGTCCCGCAGCGCGATGAACAGGGTCTCTTCCCCGAAGCGCCGAACTTCGTGGCCACTGTCCTTCTCGACAGTGCCCAGAATTCCGAAGTTCGCGCCGCCATGATCGAGAATCTTCGCTGTGGCCCGCGCAATCGCCTGCATGCGGTCGTCGTAAGACGTGATGCTGTCGACGAAGTAGAGTGTGTCGGCGCCATTCTTGCCGTCGAGGATCTTGACCTTGCAGGTTGGCTGAAATTCCTTGACCTTTGCCCACTCCGCTCTCTTTTTCTCCATCTTGCCGTAGGGATTGCCACGACTCTCCAGTGCCTTGAGCGGCTTTTGCAGTGACTGGGGAACGTTGCCGTCGTCCACCATGCCGCGCCGCAAATCGACGATCTTGTCGATGTACTCGACCAGCAGTGGGCACTCTTCTTCGCAAGCGCCGCAGGTGGTGCACGACCAGATTTCATCCTCTGAGTAGATAGTACCGATCAGTGGCTTGCCATACCCCGAATTGCCGAACATCCGGTAGTGCTGAAATGCATAGTCCCTGGCCTTGATGGTGATGAATCTCGGCGACAGAGGCCGCCCTACAGAGTTGGCCGGGCAATTGTCTGAGCAGCGACCGCAGTCGGCGCAGGAATAAAAGTCGAGCATGTGTTTCCAGGTAAAGTCTTCAAATGTCTTGACTCCGAAGGATTTCACCTGTTCCAGATGCTCATCGGGGACACCCCATTTGACCGGCTTTAGCGTGCCGCGGTCCAATTTCGCGAAGAAGACGGTAAATAAGGACGTTTCCACGTGGAACTGGATTCCAAAGGGCCGGTAGCACAGTAAGAAGTAGAAGGTCACCTCATGGATGAGATATGCCGCGAAATATAGCCTGCCGAGCGTGGGCACCGAGAGTGAGGCGAAGCCAACTTGCAACAGCCATGGCAGGGACAGAACCGCGCGAAGTTCATTCGACTCGCTCAGGTGCAACTGGTTCGCAGTTCTTGCCGCCTCAAACAGGCTGTCCGCCATCATGAGAACCGCGATCAGCGACAACAGGAAGATGGCGTCAGCCGTGTGGGCTTTACCGTATCGTGCGGGCACGGTGTAACGTACTGGCTTGAACGCCAACCGGCGCAAGATCGCAAATATCATGCAGATAAACACGACGGTTGCGGCATAGTCTGTAACTATTTGGTAGACGTGGTCGGCGCTCCCCGACAAACTGGGCATCACGAAATTCTCGGACACCCCGACAATCAGCACGCTGAAGGCGCGGATCGCGAGAAGGATGAATCCCGCAAAAATAAGAATGTGAAGGATCCCAGCGGTTTTGTAGCGTGGATGTTTCCACTGCCCGAGCCAGAATTTCAGAACATTTGCCAGCCGGGCCAACGGACGGTCAAAGCGAAGATCGCGTTGAGCTCGAAGGAGCGGGACCAGGCGCCGGGCCACAATGTAGGCAAAAGACGTGAAGCCCAAAATATGGATAGTCAGGAAAAGGGTCCGCCCCGGAACCAACGCTGACGTAACTTGCAACGCTAATGGAGTGCCTTCCAGCATGATCTCGGCGTCTCCTGCAAACTCGAACGTGCCCACTTCTGGCGCAGCTGTGCCTGCAACCATCGTGCGATCAGTTGCGTTGGGACCTTCTCCTCTCTAGCTTGGGGTTCTGGTTTTCCGGCTGACGCGACCGAAGAAGGAGGGGCCGGAGCGGGACTGAGTAGGTGTTCGGTAAAGACAGCGGCCGCAGTTCTGGCTTGGCCGTTTAGGCCCTTCAGGCGGGCCGTCCGCTCTTCGCAGCGGTTGCCTGTGCCAAGCGGGACCTGCACAGGCTCCTGCACTGCTTGGTTTACAATCACTTCCGCCCCCCGTGTTCCGGAGGGGCGCTACCTACGAGAAGCAGCTCACTCTAAGTTTCCAGCGCTCCTAACCAGGAGAAGGCACCTCGGTGCGCTGGTGCAATCGTTTTAGTTTCTATGCGTAGTCGATAGGGTGACTCTCCAACCAGTGCTCATCGCTTACCTTCCTAATGCTCTGCAGAGCACCGCAAGCAACGCTTTCGGTTAGACGGCGGCTTTTCCAGGCGATGCCCACGCAAAATCCAACAGCACCGCCCGCAAGGCCGCACGCAAGCACCCTGTTTATCGATTTATTCCGGGTTCCAGGATAGCTGCTCAAGACGCCGACACAAACTCCAACCACGGCGGGCTTCCAGGTATTGTGAACTGACTCGCTCAGAAACGGAACAACTGACTTTCCCTGAAGAAATGCTTCTCGACTGGAACGCGCTCCCTCCAGTCCAGAATTCATGACTCTTCGGCCGAACTCAAAATTAGACTTTGACCACTTGCGTAAACCCATCGGGATGCCTCACCGATCTGGGGCCAAATTTTGTAGGACGGAGCCAGTAGAGCACTGGCCGGGGGCACAGTCAGCAGCAGAGGTCACGCTTCAATGTGATGTATGACCACCGGAGAGGAGAACTCAAGGGAAAGGGCACGGATTCAGCCGTGCCATGGAACAGGTTGGAGAGGCTAGCCTGGGCCCCGAGGGCGATTACCTCCGCGGCTGAAGCCAGCCTTTAGCGCGTCTGTCACAGCACGGCTGGAGCCGTGCCCTTTCCACAGCCGCAGTCCTGCGGCCGCAAAACCGCGCTTCTTCAGCGCGGCCCAAATGTTTTCGCCGCAACTCGCGTTTGCCATGCAACAGCACAATTGTTGCGGCGCAGCATGCACGTTAACTATACGAACGACAACCACTTATGTCAAGCCGAGAAAGTCCGTTTGTGCACAGCAATATAGGCTGATACCGACGTCCTGTTGTGGTGCTCTTCAATGCTCACAAGGCCACGCTCCGCAAGAAAGTGCTCAGCACTGCGGCGTTGCGGGCGAAGATCTAGGGGAACCGATCGGATGCTCCACGCCGCGTCGCAGCTGCCGCGCTCGGCTCAACGAGACCGGTGCGCCTCTCGGAGTTCAGCAGAAACTCTGCGCCACGCCAGCATCTCGGCCACCATGAACGTCTATCGCGGAGCCTTCATGGAGCGAATGCCAGGCGACCCACACAGTGGGAGTAAGGTCTGGGAGGCAGCGGATCGGGAGATCGGCAAGCCCAGGGAGAATCGTGGAAAAGTAGTCGCGCACCGGGACTTTCAGCCTGCGGCAGCTTTCCACGACCGAGAGAATCGCCGCAACCTTCGGTCCCGCTTGTCGGCTGCCGATGTGCAACCAATTCTTTCGACCAAGAGCTACCGGACGCATGGAGTTCTCCGCCAGGTTAGTACTTAGCTCCAATTCGGGATACTCCAAGAAGCGGGTGAGCTTCTTCCACAGTGCGAGCGCGTACTGGCAGGCCTTGCTAAGTGCGCTGGAAGGCAAAGCAGCGGACTGCGCTGCCTCTATCTTGCTGC
>Ga0074046_10004238_pt1 | contig 11769 bp, 8 predicted proteins | sample BogForMeECP23OM3_FD_94441 | JGI IMG/M metagenome (GOLD analysis project Ga0074046, IMG submission 94441) | Bog forest soil microbial communities from Calvert Island, British Columbia, Canada - Bog Forest MetaG ECP23OM3 | ecosystem: Environmental > Terrestrial > Soil > Wetlands ...
CTCCGGCGTTTGCTGGCATTGTGAATGGCCTGGGCGAAAATATCTTTACCCGTGCCGCTTTCGCCGAGCAGGAGAACGTTGGAAATGCTTTGGGAAACCATCCGGGCCTGTCTGACGGTTTCCAGAAACTTCACATTCAACCCGCAGATATCTTCAAAGCGCAGGTTCGCTTTGGCGCCGATCATATTGGTGACCAGCATTTTCGCCCGTTTGATTTCATTGAGAATAATAATCTTTCCCATAGTCTCTCCGCTGCCCGACAGAATGGGATTGCAGGTCATCGTGAAATCGTTTGCTTCACCATTGACAAAAATTCGCACTTCCGTGTCTGTGAGGGTTTCATTTTTTTCGATCAACTGGAAGAAATGGCTGTTTTTTTCACCCAGCATTTCACGAATGTCTTTATGCCCGTCCCAGCGGACACGCAAAGAAAGCATCTTTCCGGCATTATCATTCATTAAAGAAATATGGCCGTCGTTGTCTATGGCAATGAGGGCCTCCGGTATGGATGAGATGACCGTTTTCTGGTAGCTGTTGGCAACATGGGCTTCAATCAGGGCTTTATTGATCCGGAGCTCATTTTCAATTGCCATGGCCGCCGCAACAGTCATGCCCAGTGTGTGGGGATTTACCTTATCATAGCGGCCGGTCATGGCAAGCCCGCCGATAAATTCACCCTCAGGATTGAATATCGGGGCGGCGGAAGCTGTTTCCTTATGGAAATTCCGGCAGTAATGCTGGCATCCGAAGATTTGAATGGGCTTTTGTACTTTCAACAGGGTTCCGACGCCGTTTGTCCCGGCCGATCCTTCCCCCCAGTATGCCCCGGGCACGAAATTGCCTCTCGTGACATGGTTGATCACATTCTCATCACCGATTAATTCCAGGAGATATCCCTCATGGTTGAACAGAACAACGATAAATTCGGAGCCTTCAACAAATTTATAGAGATGCCGCATGAACGGCTGGCTGATGGTGATCAGTTCTTTGTTTTTGCTCTGCGTACCCTTTAACTGATCGGCAGTCAGCACATCGTTGATGACCGCTTTATCGGGATTGACACCGCTTTTTTTACAGCGCTTCCATGAGTCCAGGATTTCACCGGGGATAACGGCGCTGTCGATATTGGAACGCCCGGCTATGAATTTTTTCCATTCCCTCAGAGTGCGTTGAAATTTTTCATCGTAGTTGACGGCCTGCATGCTCTCTGCGGGCTCCTTCTTTTGTTGTTTTTCTTTTTGTGAAACCATTTTCTTTTCCTCGTTTCCGATGTTTGTGTCAAATAGAAACACTTTTTATTCAATTGTTTCATTATGGAACAACATTTGTATCATAAAGGGATTGTTTTTGAAAGTAAAAAAACAAAATAAAAGTCCAATTATATTATTCCCTAATAATTACTGACATATACATGTGTCATAAAGAAACTCCCGGAAATGGCACAGGGAATGCAATCGCATAGTCTGAACGGTTGCCATTACTAACCGTTTAAAAAGTTCGTCAGGTCTGAATGAGGGAGCAATCAAATGGGGTATCTCGAAAATTTCAAGGTGGTTGATGAGGTGGCCATTGTTACCGGAGGCAGCAAGGGTCTGGGACGGGCGATGGCATTAGGCCTGGCACAAGCCGGTGCGAAGGTTGTTGTCTCAAGCCGGACCATTTCCTTGATTGAAGAAACAGCGGATGAAATTATTAAAAAAGGCGGCAAAGCGCTGGCCGTGCCGGTTGATGTTAAAAATCCGCAGAGTATTGAACAAATGGTGGCTCAGGTTATGGATCGATATGGCCGGGTGGATATTCTGATCAACAACGCGGGTATTGCCCCGATGAAAAAAACCATGGAAACGGATATCGAGGATTGGAACGATGTATTGAATACCAACCTGAAATCGGCCTTTCTTATATCTAAAATTATCGCCAAGGGAATGATCAGGCAACGTAGGGGCAAAATTATTAACATTGGTTCTGTTTTGGGGAACATGGCTTCCAACGTGGCAATGCCCTACTGCGTTTCCAAAGCGGGGATTGCCCAGATGACAAGGGCGCTGGCTCTGGAATGGGCGCCTTTCGGAATCAATGTCAATTGCATTGCTCCCGGCTTCTTTGAAACGGAAATGACGGCCGAACAGCGCGAAGACGAATCCCACATGAAGTTTCTGAAGTATAAAATTCCCTTCAAGCGTCTTGGCAAGCCTGACGAGATTGTCGGCGCCGCCTTGTTTCTGGCTTCCGGAGCTTCTGATTATATGACCGGCGCCGTTCTGTATATCGACGGCGGATACAGTATTTGGTGAGAGGGTAGGGGTGTAATCCATGAAGGCTATTGTATTTCACGGCAATGGCGATATCCGATTCGAGAGCGTGCCGGATCCGGCGATCATTCATCCGTCGGATGCATTGCTCCGCGTCACCACTTCGTCGATTTGCAGTACGGATATCCACATAAAGCATCACGGCAATGAGATGAAGGTGACACCGGGGACGATTCTCGGTCATGAATTTGTCGGCGTAGTTGAAGAAATCGGAAAGGCGCATAGTCCTTTTTCCCCCGGCGACAGAGTGGCCGTATCCTGCACCTATAGCTGCGGAGAATGCTACTACTGCAAAAAGCAATTATATTCTCAGTGCCTGACGGGGGCATGTTTCGGCGCGATGGGCGACGGTTTCAATCACGGCGCTCATGCGGAATTCATCCGCGTGCCCTATGCTTCAAGAATCATGCACAAGATACCGGATGAACTCTCTGACGAAGACGTTCTCTTTGTTGGCGATATTCTGTCAACCGGCCTTTTCGGTGCGGAACTGGGAAATGTTAAGAAAGGCGATACGGCCGTTGTATGCGGGGCTGGACCCGTGGGCATATGTGTCATGCTTGTCGCCCGATTATACGGCGCATCGAAAATCATTGCCCTTGAGAAAAATACACACAGGGCAGCCCTCATAGTGGAGCAAGGATTGGCGGATCATGTCATCGATCCTTCAGAGGAAAAACCATCTGGAATCATCAAAGATTTATCCCATGGCCGGGGGGCGGACGTTGTCATCGATGCTTCCGGGGATCCCAGGAGCTTCGGGAACTTATTCAATTATGTAAGGCCGGGAGGCTCGATAGCCCTCATCGGCGTCTACAATGATTCTGTCAATTTTCCCATTTATAAATACTGGTGGAAAAATCTGACGATCAGAATGGGTTTGGTGGAAACCAACAAGATGGAGCAGCTGATGGAATGGATCCGGCAGGGCAGGATCAACACACGCTTCCTGATCACTCACACGCTGCCGTTTAATGAAATAATGAAGGGATATGACATCATGGACAAAAAAAGCGATCGGACTTTGAAAGTGGCTGTAAAGGCGGGAATGATCTCTGAAAAATCCGTTCCCTGATGTCAACGGACCCGATGAAAAAAAAAGATAAGGAGTTTGTTATACGCATGGATAGAAAAGATGATGTAGTGATTGTCAGTGGTGTGAGAACACCTTTTTCAAGATTTGGTTCAGTGCTGCGCGATATGCACAGCATGGAACTCGGTATTGTTGCCATCAAGGCCGCTCTGGAGCGTTCCGGGCTAAAAGGCAGCGATCTGGATGAATTGTACTACGGGATGTGCATCCAGTCCGAGGCGGCGTTGAATTATAATGTGATCGGGCGCCAGGCCCTTCTGATGGCCGGTTTACCGGTGGATCTTCCGTCTCTTACGGTTGACCGGGCCTGCTGTTCATCGCTGGTTTGCGTCCAGTTGGGCAGTAAGTCGATCCGGCTTGGCGAGGCGGAAATTTGCATGGCGGCCGGGGCCGAAAACATGAGCAACACGCCGGTTGTTCTCAATGGCCACCGTTGGGGCAGAGGACTGGCTCCCGTAACCATGGTCGATCATCTCAATCCGATTCAATACAATGGTTTCGGCATCCTGGCTAAGGATGCCGGTGAAGTGGCTCTGGAGCATGGCATAACCAGGGGAATGCAGGATCAGTGGGCATTAGGATCTCAGCAGAAATATCAGGCCGCAAAGAAAGCAGGCAAGTTTGCCGATGAAGTCGTGCCCGTAGAAGTACCGCAGAAAAAAGGGCCGGTAAAAATGTTTGCCGAGGATGATTTCCCCAGGGCCGATTCCACCATTGAAGGTTTGGCAAAACTAAAAACCGTATACGGAAGCCCTACGGTTACTGCAGGAAACGCACCGGGACTCGATGCCGGAGCATCGGCGGTGATCATTATGAAAAGATCCCGCGCCGATGCGATGGGTGTAAAACCTCTGGCTACCATTCTTTCCATGGCAAGCATAGCCAGGGAACCCAGACGAATGGCGGAAGTGCCGGGTTATGCCATTCAAAACGCCTTATCCAGAGCAAATCTCATGACAGACCAGGTTGATGTCTTCGAAATCAATGAGGCGTTTGCCGCCATGCCGTTGGTATCCACGAAAATCATGGCCGACGGAAATGAAAATCACTGGACAAAAATTATGGACAAGACCAATCCCAACGGCGGCGCCATTGCCATGGGGCATCCCGTCGGCGCCAGCGGCGCAAGGATTCTTCTGACCATGATGTACGAGTTGAAAAGAAGAGGCGGCGGTATCGGCGCCTGCGGAATTTGCGGAGGTCTGGCCCAGGGCGATGCGGCCGTGATTAAAGTTGATTGAATCATTCAGACTGATGAATGCGAGTATCAAAGAAGAGGAAGGATTCTACAGATGGGAAACAAATTGACGGACATGAGGGACACCAGGTTTATTCTTTATGAACAATTGAATGTGGAGGAACTTTGTGAGGCGCCTCGATTTCAGGATCATTCCAGAGAGACTTTTGAAATGATCATATCGGCCGCGGAAAAGCTTGCGGTCAATGAATTTGAGCCGGCCAACAGTCCGGGCGACAAAATAGGTTGTCACTGGCAGGACGGGAAAGTATCGGTGCCGGAGCCTTACCGGGAACCCTTTAGAAAGTTCTGCGAGGGCGGATGGATGAACATGCAGGAAAAAGAGAGCGTCGGCGGACAGAATGTTCCTTTCTCTCTTCATTATGCATGCAATGCCATGTTCTTTGCCGCCAATCATTCTCTGGCCGGTTATATGGGGCTGACTCACAGCGCGGCAAAAGTGATTGAGCTCTACGGGACGGAAGAACAAAAAAGAAAATATATGATGCCGCTTTATGAAGGCAGATATGCCGGTGTCATGGATCTCACGGAAGCCCAGGCAGGGTCCGATGTCGGCGCGGTGCGAACCAGGGCGTTAAGAAATCCTGACGGCACCTATTCCATTACAGGCGGGAAAATCTTTATTACCGGAGGGGAACAAAACCTGACGGAAAACATCATTCATATTCTGCTTGCGCGGATCGAAGGCGATCCCGACGGAACAAAAGGTCTTTCCTGCTTTGTGTTGCCGAAAATCAGGGTGGCTGCAGACGGCACGCCGGGCGACTTCAATGACATTAACTGTTCGGGGATCGAGCACAAGATGGGCATGAAGGGTTCGGCTACGGCGGTGTTGAACTTTGGCGACAATGGGAATTGTATTGCCGAACTTCTGGGTCCCGAACGAAAAGGCATCCAGGTCATGTTTCATATGATGAATGAGCAGCGGATTCTCGTGGGCATGCAGGGCATGGCGCAGGCGGGGACGGCTTATCTTCACGCCCTCAACTTTGCCAAAGAAAGAAAGCAGGGAACGGCTTTTGGCGCGGTGGGAACGGAACAGACAGCGATTATCGCTCATCCCGATGTCAAGAGAAACCTGTTGTGGATGAAGGCCTATACGGAAGGAATGCGGGCCCTCATTTTTTACACCATGTATTGCATGGATTGGGAGACCGTGACGCTCAACAAGGATGAAAAGCAGAAATGGCATGACCTGGTGGAGATCCTGACGCCCGTCTGCAAGGCCTACTGTTCGGATAAGGGTTTCGAAACCTGCGTTAAAGCTATCCAGATTCATGGCGGCTACGGGTATTGCCATGAATACAAAGTTGAACAATGTGCCCGGGACAGCAAGATTACGTCCATCTATGAAGGAACAAACGCCATTCAGGCGCTGGATCTTTTTAGCCGCAAAATCAGAATGAAAAAGGGCACGGCATTTACCGCACTGCTAAACGATATGAAGACGACGGTCAGACAAGCACGGGGGGTAGCCGATTTATCGCCCTATGCCGCTGAGATTGGAAGAGGCATCACGGCCCTGGAATACCTGACCACGGAGCTTCTGGCCGCGACGACAACGGATGATTCCTTCCTCGCTTATTCCTGGGCGTCGCCCTATTTGGAAATTGCAGGCGACGTTGTCATGGGATGGATGTTGATCTGGCAGGCTGTCATTGCCGCGGGAAAAGTCGGCAAAGGCTCCGGTGACGAAACCTATTATACGGCAAAAATCCTGACGGCAAAATTCTATGCCAGTTCGCTCTTGCCGATGGTTTACGGAAAAATTCTGGCGATCCGGAAGAACGACCGGTCTTTATTGCAGATGACTGACGCACTGTTTACACACGAATGAAAAAAGGGAGAAGCTCATGATCAAAACGAAGGAAGATTATATCGAAAGTTTAAAGAAACAGAAATTGAATGTCTATTACAAAGGGAAACATGTGGAGGATGTCACGACCCATCCGGCCCTGATCCCCCATATCAACGCGGCGGCGAAAACATACGAACTGGCGCTGCGGCCGGAAAACGAAGACCTGTTGACGGTGACGAGCCACCTGACAGGAAAGAAGATCAGCCGCTTCACCCACATTCACCAATCCGTTGAAGATCTGATTAAAAAAGTTTTGATGCTCCGGCTCATCTCTCATGAAACGGGGAGCTGTTACCAGCGGTGCGTCGGATTTGATGCCATGAATGCCATGTACTCGACCACTTATGAGATCGACGAGGCCAAAGGGACATCCTACTTCAAACGATTTGTTGAATTTTTAAAGTACATTCAATCGGAGAACCTGATGGTCGTGGGCGGCATGACGGACCCCAAGGGAGACCGCTCAAAGCGTCCCGGTGAACAATCCGATCCCGATCTGTTCCTCCATGTTGTTGAAAAAAGGAAAGACGGCATCGTGATTAGGGGAGCTAAGGCCCATATGACCGGTTCGATCAACAGCCATGAGATCCTCATCATGCCTACGCAGAACATGGCCAAGGGAGATGAAGCCTATGCCGTTGCGGCGGCCATTCCCCTCAACGCGCCCGGCATTACCCTGATTTTCGGACGTCAATCCAATGAAGAGAGGAAACTCGAAGACGGCATTGATGCGGGCAACAAGGAATTCGGGGTTGTCGGCGGCGAGGCCCTCATTATCTTTGAAGACGTTTTTGTGCCCTGGGACAGGGTTTTTATGTGCGGAGAGATTGATTTCAGCGGTTTGCTGGTCGAGCGGTTTGCCACACTGCACCGTCAGAACTATGGAGGATGCAAAGGCGGCGTGTCCGATATCATTATCGGCGCTGCGGCGCTGGCCGCCCAGTACCAGGGAACGGCGAACGCTTCCCACATCAAGGATAAGCTCATCGAGATGATGCATCTGACTGAAACGGTTTACGCGGGCTCTGTGGCCTGTTCCGCCATGGGATCAAAAACAATGAGCGGCGCCTTCTATCCCGATCCGCTTCTGGCCAATTGCACCAAGCACAACATTACCCGGAACATCTATGAAATCTCCCGGCTGGCCCATGATATCGCCGGGGGCATCATGGCGACTCTTCCCTTCGATCAGGATCTGAGAAGCCCGGAAATCGGAAAGCACGTGAAGAAATATCTGGCGGGTGTGGAAGGCGTCCCGACTGAAGCACGGATGAAAATTTTGCGATTACTGGAAAATATGACGGGAGGAACATGCCTGGTGGAGAGTATGCACGGCGCTGGTCCGCCTCAGAGTCAACGGGTTATGTATCAGCGCCTGGGCAACCTGCCGCAGAAGATTAAGATGGCTAAGGTATTGGCCGGGATTGATAACTGAGCGTTTGTCCATAAAAAAGAAAGGGGGGGACGGCAAGCAAAAGGAACAAGAACAGCCTGATACCAAACGGCAATATCGAAGTTAAAGTTTTTTTAATGATCTATCAATTAGGAGGAGGGTTTCTTTATGTCTCAAGAACACAGTTTTGCATCATTGACGCCCGCGGGTTTAGGGGCGTTGGCAATCGCGGTATTCGGATTTGCGGCGTATTTTCTCGGATTAGTGGATGTAAATGGACTGCCGCTTCTGGCAGCCTGGCTTATTGCCGGTTTTATTGTACAGCTTGTTGTTGGTGTCGGTGAAATAAAAAATCAAAACACCACTGGCGGCAATGTCTTTCTCTTTTTTAGCGCTTTTTTTATGTTAGCGGCTGCCCTGAGCATTTTTATGAAATGGTATATGATTTCCTTCATGTTCGGGCCCAAGGCGGCAAAGGACGCCCTGGATGCCGCTGCTGTTGCAACGGGTCTGAAAGTGGACATGCTTTCACCTGACCAGATCAAGGCGGCGATGGCTTTAGTTGGTCCTGCGGTCGGCGCAATGGTGCACAAAGCTGCCCATGTTGAAGGCTGGATGTGGATAGCCGGCGCGGGATTCCTGACCGTTGCAACCCCATGCTATGCGCGGGGCAGTTGGGTGTTCTTTTCGGGATTTGTTTTGGCTGATATTCTGCTGTTCCTCATTGCCGGTTTGGATACGGGTTGGTTTAGCATCATCGATGCCAATACGACAAAGCACATCATCGCTTACGGTTTCATATTTATCGGTCTGAGTTCTCTTTATCATGCCGGCGCCATTATGATTAACACGGCTTTTGGAAAGGCGATAGTGCCCGTACCGGGGCCTCTTATCAAACCTGAAGTTTAAGCACACTATCTCAGAAGCGCCACACGAGGCGGCTGTCAAAGCCGCCTCGCGCGCCGCCGGGACAAGAGTTATCTGCGCATCAAATGAAAAGAAAAAGGAATATTTTAAGCGTTCAAAACCAAGAGAAAAGAGGAGGGAAGTGAAGTGAGTATTGTCGATGAGTATAAGGAAAAGCTGGCAAGTCCGGAAGAAGCGGTAAACGTTGTGAAGTCAGGCGACAAAGTGCATTACGGACATTTCGCCATGTCCCCGACATTTCTGGATCCGTATCTGGCGAAAAGAAAAGATGAATTACAGGATGTGAAAGTTTACGGGGTGACGTATCCCGGCCTGACACAGGTTGGCGCGTGCGACCCGACGCGGGATCATTTTATGTATCACTCCTGGCATTTCAGCGGCGGCGACCGCATACTGCATGACAAGGGGCTTTGCAATTATATTCCGATGCTGTACCGGGAAGGTCCGGAACTCATCAGGCGCTATGTCGATCCGGGCGTAGTCATGATCAAGGTTGCCCCCATGGACAATCGCGGCTACTTCAATTTCAGCGTTTCCAATTCCGACACCCATTGCTTTATAAATAAGGCGACAACGATGATTGTCGAAGTTTGTGACAAAGCGCCCTACTGCCTGGGCGGTAATAATGAAGCTGTGCATATATCGGATGTCGATATGATTGTCGAAACAGACAACAAGCCCCTGATTCAGGTACCGGCCATTCCGCTGACCGAGGTGGACAAAGCGGTGGCCACGCATATCATGAAATTAATTGAAGACGGTTCGGTGATTCAGCTGGGCATCGGCGGCATGCCCAATGCGGTAGGCGCCATGATTGCGCAATCCGATCTGAAAGACCTGGGATGTCACACGGAAGTATTGGTGGATTCCTATGTTGATATGTATGAGGCGGGCGTTATGACCGGTCGTCGCAAAGCATTTGATCGGGGCAGAATGGTTTACACTTTTGCTTTGGGCTCCCAGAGACTTTATGACTTCCTGCACATGAATCGGGCGGCGTCCAGCTGTTCGGTGGATTATACGAACGATCTGAACATCGCGTCGGCGCATGACAAACTGGTGTCCGTCAACAATGCCATCGAGATCGATCTGTACGGGCAAGTCTGTTCCGAATCTTCCGGCACCCGCCACATTACCGGCACAGGCGGCCAGCTCGATTTCATCAACGCCGCCTTTAAGTCCGAAGGCGGCAAGGGAATTGTCTGTCTGTCTTCTCTCAAAGAAAGTAAAAAAGGTGAAAAGATATCCCGCATCGTTCCGACCCTGACGCCCGGCGGCATTGTAACGGTTCCACGCACCATGACGCATTATGTGATCACGGAATACGGCGCTGTGGACCTCAAGGGAAAGAGCACGTGTGAGCGCGCGGAGCTCCTGATCAGCATCGCCCACCCCGATACGCGCGATGAGCTGATCAAAGCGGCCCGAAAACAGGGCATCTGGAGATAAAGCAATAAAAAACGCGCATCAGGAGCATGTGAAATGGAAGATGATGTCATGGTTTCCGCCTGCCGGACGGCCGTTGGCTCGTTTGGCGGATCACTTAAGGAAGTCAACACCGCCGCCATTGAGTAACTAATATTATTTTGTTTTAGGAGGAAATCATAATGACAAGTAAGTGGGTGGATGAAAGAGACTTACGCTTCATCCTGCATGAGGTTTTTAATATCAGCGAAGTATTACTGGGGAAAGCGCCCTTTGCGGACCATGATAAAGACATGGTGAACATGGTCCTTGATGCAGCGGTCAAGTTTGCCGAAAACGAAATTGCTCCAACTTATCCCGATGAAGTTCACCGCAAGCCTGTGGAGGCGGTTTTCAAAGACGGCAAAGTTTTCGCGCCGGAAATTTACCACAGATTATGGAAGCTATATGCACAAGGCGGCTGGTTTAGTATAGCCGATAGCCCCGAAGTGGGAGGCCAGGGATTGCCCGAGGTGGTCGGCGCCGCCTGCATGAATATGTTCTTCGCCTGTAACGAGGCATTTGTCATGTATGCGTCTCTAACCCACGGTGCGGCCAAGCTTGTGGAAAAGTTCTGCTCTGAAGAATTGAAGGCCATCTATCTCAATAAAATGTTCGATGGCACCTGGGGCGGTACGATGTGCCTGACGGAACCGGGAGCCGGTTCCGATGTAGGCGCCCTGAAATCCACCGCTAAAAGAAATCAGGACGGCACCTACTCCATTACCGGCACCAAGTGTTTTATCTCCGCCGGCGATCATGATCTGGCCGGGAATATCATCCATCAGGTTCTTGCCCGGATTGAAGGAGATCCTCCCGGAACAAAGGGCATCTCCATTTTCCTTGTTCCCAGGATTCGGGTAAACCCGGATGGCTCTCCGGGAAAATCCAATGATGTGGCGACAGGCAATATCGAGAGTAAAATGGGCATTCACGGTAACGCGACCTGTACCCTGAACTTTGGAGAAAACGGCAATTGCATCGGCTATCTCATGGGGCAGGAGCGAGACGGCATGAAGATTATGTTTCATATGATGAACGAAGAGAGGCAGGGCGTCGGCATGATGGGTGTTGCCCTCGCTTCGTCGGCTTATCGCCATGCTTTATCTTATGCCAAAGACCGCGTCCAGGGTTCCAATGTCATGCAGAAAGATCCAACCGTGGCGGTTCCCATTATTTGCCACCCCGATGTCCGCAGAATGCTCCTCAAACAAAAATCCATCGTCGAAGGTATTCGTATGCTTTGCCTGTATTGCTATTACGCCATGGACCGCAGGAAAGCAGCTAGCAGTGACGAAGAAGCCGATAAATGGCGGGGGATGATCGAGGTCCTCACACCCATAGTCAAATCATATTGCACAGAAATGGGTCTGGTTGTCAACGATCTGGCCATCCAGACCTATGGCGGTTATGGATACTGCCGGGAATACCCGGTCGAACAATTCATGCGGGATCAGAAAATCA
>Ga0074046_10004239_pt1 | contig 11769 bp, 12 predicted proteins | sample BogForMeECP23OM3_FD_94441 | JGI IMG/M metagenome (GOLD analysis project Ga0074046, IMG submission 94441) | Bog forest soil microbial communities from Calvert Island, British Columbia, Canada - Bog Forest MetaG ECP23OM3 | ecosystem: Environmental > Terrestrial > Soil > Wetlands ...
CCATTCAGGGAATCGCTTCGCGCTGGATTCTGCGCATCGAAGGCGACTACAGCAACGTCGTCGGACTGCCGGTGGCGCTGGTGTACCGCATGCTGCGAGACCCGCGTACCGGTTAACGTGACTTCAAAACGCTCCGGAGAGATAATTGACTCGTGCCCAAGGGAGCATTACTTATGCAAAGCGATAATCGGAAGAACGTGCGCCTATTCGCGGTTCTGATTCTCTCCGTGCTCGCGGTCATTGTTCCGGCGGGAACCGTATCCGCAAAGAAGCAGCCCAAAAACTATCCCGAGGAAGGCAAAGTCATCGCCAAGGGCCTCCATGAATACGCCGTCGAGAGGTATAGCCATACCTATACGGTCGTGACCGATGCGAGAGTCTACCTGCTGGATTGTCAGGAGGAGCCCGGGCTGATCGAGTCCACAGGGCCCGACTGTGGAGGGGACAAAAAGATCCAGATCGGCGACGTCATCCACTTCCGGGTTGATAAGGGATGGGCTGTTATGGCTGTGACTGGAATCGACCACCCGGGCGGTGAACGGCAAGATTTCGAACAAAAATTGCGGATTCTGAAAGAAGAACTGAACACGGACCCGAAAGCTGCGAACGCTCCAGCAGTTCAGGCAGAAAAGACCGAGACCAAACCACCGGAGCCGAAGCAGTAGAGGCGAAACAATTCCTCAGAGTAGGGGTGAACGGCGGACTAGGATTTCTTCTCCTCGGCCTTTTCCTCTTTCTTCTCTTCCCCTTCTTTCATGGCCGATTTGAAGTTGCGGATGCCCTCGCCAAAACCCTTGCCTAGCGAAGCGAACTTGGACGGGCCAAACAGGAGCAGGGCGATGGCAATGATCAACAAAATATGGAACGGCTGAAGCAGACCCTCACCCATAATTCCTCCCTTGGCCCAAACTTACACTACGCAGGCAGCCTTCTTGCCGCTCTAACAAAATTCTAGGCCACTCCCGTCGGCGAGTCAAAACGGCAACCCTGCGATCCGAAGTAACCCGATTGCTGGCTTCACGGCAGGACACCAACTTCTTCCACCACCGACCAGGTCGTGCGCGCCATGTCGGCGAACTCGGGAAGGTCGGCATCGGAAGCTGCACCTTCTGCACTCTCCCACGCCGCTTCCATCGCCGCCCTATCGTCGAAATAAAGTTCCACGATGGCATCCCATCCCGGCGACTCGCGGCTGGAGTCTGCGCCGACGTAATTCTGCACGTACTTTCTCAGCCCGGGGAGATTCTTCGCCAGCGGTCCGTGGACTTGCTCGAAATGCCGCCGGAATTGTTCCGGAGTTAAATCCGCCCTCCGGTAAACCACCACCATGAATTTGAGCACGCGATTCGTCCCCAGCTTCTACCTGTCAACAGCTTCTACCGATCAACGTTGGAACGATCAGAAAAGCCAGGTTATCCGACGCTCTCGATCATGCCCGCCAGAAGCAGCGCCCGGCGCGGCAATTCCGAAATCACGACGTGCTCGTGCGCGGCGTGTGCTCCCAGGCCTACCGCTCCCAGGCCATCGAGCGTGGGCACGCCCATGCCGGCGGTGAAATTTCCGTCGGAGCCTCCACCCACGGCTGCTTCTTCCAGTTTCCAGTCAATCTGCCGCGCGATGGCCTGAGCTTTCTTGTACAGCGCCGCGACGCCTGCGTTCCGCTCCATGGGCATGCGGTTGATGCCGCCCGCGACGCTAAGCTTGCAGTGTTTGTCAAAGGGCTTCAGCGAGCGCAGCCTGCGATCGACCATGGCCGCTTGCCTGGCCAGCTTGATGCGCACATCAATATCGGCCGTGGCCTCGGCCGCGATCACGTTGCTGCGGGTTCCGCCGCGAATCACGCCCGCGTTCACCGAGATTCCGCGGCGAAGATCGTTCAGCCCCGAGAGGGCGGTGATTTGCCGCGCCAGCTCCAGGATCGCGCTGTGCCCCTTGCCCGGATCGAGCCCGGCATGCGCCGCCACTCCGGAAACCGTGAGCCGGTATTCGCCCACCCCCTTGCGTGCGGTCTTGACCGCGCCGCCTAGCCCGGCTGCCGGTTCGAGCACCAGCACCGCGGCCGATTCTCTGGCCAGCGACTCGGTAACCTTGCGTGAGGAACTGCTGCCGACTTCTTCGTCCGAAACCAGAAACACCGTGACCGGCCGCGGCAATCCCCCGTGCCACGCTGCGAGCGCCTCGATGACGTAGAGCATCAGCGCGATGCCCGCTTTCATGTCGAGCGCGCCCGGCCCGTATAACCTTCCGTCGGCCACGCGGCAAGGCATCGTTTCGAGCGTCCCCGGCGGATAAACGGTGTCGAAGTGTCCCAGCAGCAGAACCGGCTTGACCTTTTCGCGCCCGGGAAAATCGACTTGCAGGTTGTCGCCGAATTCCTCGGCGTGGTGCAAACGCGCCCGCCCGCCGATCGCTTCGAACATCCCGGCCAGAAACCCGCCCATGCGGTCGGCGGCAGCTTTGTTATCGCTGGGAGACTCGATCTCGACTAATTGCCTGATGGTTGCGACCAGATCATCCTGCCGGGCTGCGAAGTATCGCAGCCGTTCCGGCCAGATATTTTCGGGCGGCTTGGCTTTCACGGGTAGAGCTCTTTTGGCTGGCATCGGTTTGGGCGGTTCACTCCGGTTTGGAAGGTAGGGTAGTGGTGCAATTTGGATTCTGAATGTTGCGTCATCCTGAGCGTAGCCGTTCTTCAGGCGGAGTGAAGGATCTCGCGTGGACGCAACGTGTGCATATGCTGCACGCGAGATCCCTCGCCCCGCTGATGAAAACGCGGGGCGTCGGGATGACGCCTCTAAACTGGCCCTTAATACCCAAACTGCACCACTACCGAAGGTAATGCAACCACTTCGGGGCAGCCTGTACAGTATAATCTTCACGCTGATTGAGACGAATCCATGACTGACAGTAGTCCCGTGGCGCAGGCTTCATCCACCGGGACGAAAACTATGCTCGATATTCACGAAATTCTGAAGATTCTGCCGCACCGCTATCCCTTGCTGCTGATTGACCGGGTGCTGGAGTTGAAGCGCAAAGAGCGCATTGTCGCGATCAAGAACGTCACCATCAACGAGCCCTTCTTCAACGGGCACTTTCCCGGCCTGCCCATCATGCCCGGCGTGCTGATCATCGAGGCCATCGCGCAGGCCGGCGGAGCGCTGCTGCTGACTGAGGTGGAAAACCACCACGACAAGGTCATGGTTTTCACCGGCATTGAGCGCGCCAAGTTCCGCAAGCCCGTCAGCCCCGGCGACCAGTTGCGGCTGGAAGTGGAAGTCAAAGCCTGGCGCGCCGTGCCCGGTCTGACCGCGGCCAGGATGCAGGGTTACGCCTACGTGGGCGAGAAGCGGGTGGCCGAGGCGATTGTATCGTGCCAGCTGATCGATGCGGCCCGCGGACGCGGATCGAGCCGAGGATCGAGCAACGACAGCTTCAACGGCGACGCGGGATAATTTCCCGCGGCGGCTCGATCGTCTTCGAACGTGTCTTCGAATAGTTCCATGAATCCTTCATGAACCTACATCCCACCGCCATCATTGATCCGCGCGCTCAGGTTCCGGCTTCGTGCCGGATCGGCCCGTATTGCGTGATCGGCCCCGAAGTCGAGTTGGGCGAAAATTGCCGCTTGCTCTCGCACGTCACCATCGAGGGACCGACCAAGATCGGCTCGGATAATGCATTTTTTCCTTTTTGCGCCATCGGCATGGCGCCGCAGGATGTGACCTACAGAGGCGAGCCCACCCGCCTGGAAATCGGCCATCACAACGAGATTCGCGAGTACGTGACCATCAATCGCGGCACGGTCAAAGGCGGCGGCGTCACCCGCGTGGGCAGCCATATCCTGATCATGGCCTACACCCACATCGGCCACGACTGCCTGATTGCAGACCATGCCATGCTGATCAATGGCGCAACCATCGCCGGACACGTGACCGTCGAAGAATGGGCCGTGGTCGGAGCGCTCTGCCCGGTGCACCAGTTCGTGCGCATCGGCGCCCATTCTTACATCGGCGGAGGCACCACCATCACCCGGGATGTGCTGCCGTTTTCCATGACCTCGGCCGCGCGCGACACGCACGCCTACGGCATCAACAAAGTAGGCCTTGAGCGCCGCGGTTTTTCGAGCGAACGCATCGCCCGCATTCATCACGCCTATAAGATTCTCCTGGCCTCGAAGCTGAACACGTCACAGGCGCTGGCGAAACTCAAGTCGGAAACCGATCGCGGCGAAGACGTGGACCTGCTGATCCGCTTCATCGAGACCTCGGAGCGGGGCATGATTAAATAGTTATCAGTTACCGGTTGCCGGTTGCCAGTTGGTGCGCTAGGAGGCAAGCTTGGGGCTCTCATACCAGGATCTCATCGCATCGCAGAAGGCAATGGACCTTGTGGAGGAGATTTACAAGACGACTCGCGGATTCCCCAAGGATGAACTCTACGGGCTGACTAGCCAGCTTCGCCGCGCCGTTGTATCGATACCGAGCAATATCGCGGAAGGCCAAGGCCGGCTGACGCCGGGCGAATTCAAGCAGTTTCTCGGTCATGCCCGCGGCTCTCTGCTGGAGACGGAAACCCAGATTGCACTCGCGGGCAGACTGAAATACATTTCGACCGAAGAAATGAGTCATCTCCTCCAGTTGTCGGGGGAAGTTGGCAGAATTCTGAACGGCCTAATAGGATCAATCTGAGTCTGCTGCCTGTTGCTTGTTACTGGCAACTGACAACTGACAACTGGCAACTTACGTGGAGCGCCTCGGTCTCATCGCCGGTAACGGCAAGTTTCCCTTTCTCGTGCTCGATGCGGCGCGGGCGCAGGGCTACGAAGTCGTGGTCGCCGCCATCAAGGAAGAGACTTTCCCGGAAATCGACTCCGCCGGCGCAGCCGCCGTTCACTGGTTTTCCCTCGGTGAGCTTTCCCGCCTGATCGAGACTTTTCAGCGCGCCGGCGTGCGCCGCGCCATCATGGCCGGACAAGTCCGGCACAAGCAGATTTTTTCCAGCATCCGTCCCGACTGGCGCCTGGCCAAGCTCCTCGTCTCGCTCACCACCCGCAACACGGACTCGCTGCTCGGTGCGGTCGCCAAGGTCCTGGCCGACGAAGGCATCACGCTGGAAAAATCCACCTGGCTGCTCGAACCTCTGCTGGTCAGGCCCGGCGTACTGACCAAACGCGCGCCCACCGAACCGGAGAAAAAGAATATTGACTATGGCCGCGCCGTCGCCCGCGAGTTGGCGCAGCGCGACATTGGACAGACCGTGGTGATCGCCGAATCGGCCTGCGTCGCGGTCGAAGCCATGGAAGGCACCGATGCCACCATCGAACGCGCCGGCCAGATCATGCGGTCGTTGGATGCCAACCGCATGGACAGCGACGCCTCGACCCTCAGCCGCGCCTTGACCGTGGTCAAGATCGCCAAGCCGAATCAGGACATGCGCTTCGATGTTCCCGTGATCGGCGTAAAGACAATTGAAGTGATGCACGCGGCCGGCGCCACCTGCCTCGCGGTCGACGCCGGAAAATGCCTGCTCCTGGATGGCGAGAAAATTATCGACGCCGCCAACGCGGCGGGAATCGCGATTACGGCAGAACCTTCCTAGTCGGCACCGACGGCGCCGCGGGTCCTGCCAGCGACGGCTTTCACAGGCCGCTTTCTCATTTCGCGTCTGGCTCGCGTCAGGTCGTGGGCAGTTTGCAGATTCATCCAGAACTCGGCCGAGTTGCCGAAATACGCCGCCAGCAGCAGCGCCGTTGCCGGAGTAACTCCGCGCTTTCCCCGAATCAATTCGTTCACGCGATTCGTCGGAATCTTCAGAGCCCGCGCCAGATCAGCCTGGCTCAGTCGCATGGGTTGGAGAAACTCTTCACGAAGTATTTCTCCCGGATGGGTCGCTATGCGGTTATTCGGCAGCATGGTTTTCTCTCAGTGGTAATCTGTACAGCGAACATCCGAGCAAGTCGCGCCCGAAAACCGGAACACGATGCGATATTGATCATTTACACGAATGCTGTAAAGGCCGGCTAGGTCTCCCCGGAGCTTTTCCAGGCGGTTCGCCGGCATAACGGCGATATCTTCTAGGCGCGAGGCTGCATTCAGGAGGTCGAGCTTCATTTGAATCCTGCTCCACAGCACGTTGGGGATACGACGCGCTGGCTTCGTGTTTCGTCCGTGGTAGATGTCCTCCGTCGTGGCATCAGCAAACGAGACGATCACTCAGACATCATACACGACACACCGGTATTCATGGATACACGAAGGTTTGGAAAATGATACGAGCCTCTCACGACAACGAGCCCCTCCGCATCGCCGACCAGCTCCGCCGCGCCTTTGACGGCGGCGCCTGGCATGGGCCCGCTCTGCTCGAGTTGCTGGACGATGTAGACGCCGCCACCGCCGCGGCCAAACCGCTGCCCAACGTTCACAGCATCTGGGAACTCGTCCTCCACATTGCCGCCTGGGACGGGGCCGTGCTCCGCCGCTTGGGTGGCAAAAAAGCGCAACTCAAAGCCGCGCAAAATTTTCCCCGCATCCCCGAGCCCACCGAAGCCGCGTGGCGCGAAGCCCTGGAACAGGCGAAGCGCACGCACCATGCTCTGGTCAAAACCGTCGCCGCTTTGCCGGACCAGCGCCTGCGCGACCGCGTTCCCGGCAAACGTTATGACTTCTATTACATGCTTCATGGCCTCGTGCAGCATGAGCTTTACCACGCCGGGCAGATCGCCATTCTGAAAAAGGCTGTGTAGGGACAGCCGCCCTCGAAAGCCTGCCCTGAGCGACCCCGAGGGTAACGAGGGGGAGTCGAATGGGTCCGGTCGAGCGCAGCTCGACGATCCCAGTCCCGAGGGTGTCCGACATCAAACGCCTAGGTCTTAGGCCCGAGGTCTGAGGTCTGAGGTCTGACGTCCGAGGTCTGATGTCCGCCAGCCACGTAATTCCGCGCAGCGGCGCCCGTTTCCGTTTACAATTTCTTTCCGGCAACTGGCCGGCGAGAATCTCTTCTGCCACGTCAAGATGCAGTCTACGTTGCCGTCGTCGGCGTGGGCGTTTTCGGACGCAATCACGCCCGCGTTTACAAAGAGCTGGAACAGCAGGGCGAACCCGTTCACCTTCTGGGAGTCGTCGATCCCGACGTGAACCGGGCGGACGCCGTAGCCCGCGAGTTCGGCTGCAAGGCTTTCGGCTCGGTGCAGCAGTTGCTCACCACCCACAGCGAGGTGCAGGCCGCTTCGGTCGCGGTTCCTACCGTGCATCATCTCGCCGTTGCGCGCGACTTGATCAATGCCCGCGTAGACGTGCTGATCGAAAAACCGCTGGCCACCTCGCTCGCCGAGGCCGACGAACTGGTTGAGCTGGCCGCCGCGCGCCGCCGGATCGCCCAGACCGGGCATCTCGAGCGCTTCAATCCCGCCGTACGCGCCACCCTCCCGCTGCTGACCCAGCCCATGTTTTTCGAAGTGCACCGGCTGAGCGTGTTCACTCCGCGCTCGCTCGATGTCGACGTCGTGCTCGATCTGATGATCCACGATCTCGACATCGTCCTCACCTTCGCCAAATCGCCGGTCAAGGAAGTCCGCGCCGTCGGCCTGCCTATTCTGTCGGGCAAAGTGGATATTGCGAATGTGCGTCTGGAACTCGCCTCCGGCTGCATCGCCAACTTCACCGCCAGCCGCGTTTCCACCGAGCGCGTCCGCAAACTGCGCTTCTTTCAGCCCCGGCAGTACATTTCGCTCGACTACGCCCGTCAGGAAACCCTGGTCTTCACCGTCGGACAGGACGGCGCAGCGACCGGGATGCCTTCCCCGAATCCTCAGATCGGAGTCACCAAGGTTCCGGTCGCTTCCGAAGAACCTCTGCGTGCCGAACTCAAGTCTTTTCTGCACGCCGTGCGGGAGCGTTCCACCCCCGTCGTTTCCCTCGATGACGGACGCCGGGCGCTGGCGTTGGCGCTCGAAATCCTGGCTGCGATCCGCGATCACAGCAAGAGAGTTGACCTGGCGGGAATTGCGAAAGCGCGGCCCTGACTTCACTCAGCGATCTCCCCGGTTTCCGCGATCAAGACCCGCCTTCAGCTTTCAGCCAAAATCGCGGTTGAACTCATTGACCTGGTGACCAGGGGTCTTGAGCGCTATGGCCTGCTTACATCAGCCATGCCGCCATATAATCGCTGCTGATGGAGGTGCCGAGCTCATGCTCTCCGCTCGTTTTCTTCCGTGCCTTTCTTCCGTGCTGCTTGCAACTCTCATAAGCACGATGGTTCTGGGACAGTCTGGACGTGCTGCAGTCGCCGAACAACCGATAGCGCTGCCCCCGGCCCAGCAAAAACATTACGTTGCGAGCAAGTCTTCTCCAGGAAAATCCTCAACCGCACTTTCGAGCATGCCGAGAAGCGCTCAAGGTCCCATTTCGGCGGTGGTGGACCCGTGGATACAGCAAGCGGAGCTGACGGCGTCGGACGGCGCCTACGGCAACGACTTCGGCGACTCTGTCGCGATAAGCGGCAACACAGCCGTGATAGGGGCCCCGCAGCACCCATATTCGGGCCCGAATGCTGCTCAGGGGGCAGCGTACGTGTTTGTGCAAAGCGGAGGTGCGTGGGTTCAACAGGCGGAGCTAACGGCGTCCGATGGCGCGGCGTTTGACGGGTTCGGTGCTTCCGTCGCAGTGAGCGGCAGCACGATCGTGGTGGGAGCTCCTCCGCGCACGGTCGGTTCGAATCAATATCAGGGAGCCGTCTACGTATTCGTGGAAAGCGGCGGAACATGGAGTCAACAAGCAGAGCTGACGGCATCGGACGGCGGGAGCAACAACTACTTCGGCTTTTCCGTTGCCCTAAGCGGCAGCACGATCACGGTAGGCGCTACAGGGCACTCCGCAACCGGCTCGAATGTCGCTCAGGGGGCGGCATACGTGTTTGTCGAAAGCGGAGGAACCTGGACCCAGCAGGCGGAGCTGACCGCATCCGACGGCATGGCATATGACCAGCTCGGCTCTTCCGTCGCGGTCAGCGGGAGTACGGTCGTCGCTGGGGCACCTTGTCACGCGGTCAACTATCTCTGTCAAGGAGCGGCGTACGTGTTCGTCGAAAGCGGAGGAACGTGGAGTCAGCAGGAGGAGCTAACGGCGTCCGACGGCGGTGGGAATGACGATTTCGGCTGGTCAGTGGCGCTCAGCGGCAGCACGATGTTGATGGGAGCCACACATCACATGGTCGGCTCGAATATCACTCAGGGAGCGGCGTACGTGTTCGTCGAAAGCGGAGGAACGTGGAGCCAGCAGGAGGAGCTAACATCGGCCGACGGCGTGGCAAATGACTTCTTTGGCTATTCCGTCGCTCTGAGCGGCAGCACGGTCTTGGTAGGTGCCCCTCAGCACCCGTATTTGAGTTCGCTTGATGTGCCGGGTCCAGGAGCAGCGTACGTGTTCGTGGAAAGCGGAGGAACGTGGGGTCAGCAGGCGGAGCCGACTGCGTCTGACGGCGCGGCAAATGAGGGGTTTGGCCATTCCGTCGCGGTGGATGGCGGCACTGGTGTGGTCGGCGCACCTACTCACCCTGCGATCGGCCCAAATGCCGATCAGGGAGCGGCGTACGTGTTCGGGTCAAGCAGCCTTACTGGCACGACCACGAAGCTCGGCCTGTCGCCCTCGACTGTCGTCGCGGGTTCAAGCGGCCCGGTTGTGATGACGGCAACGGTCGCACCCACTTCCGGCGGTGGCACGCCCACCGGTACGGTTACCTTCTACAACGCCTCGACTCAGATCGGCACCGGCACGCTGAGCGGAGGCGTGGCTACCTACAGCTACAATCCCAGCAGCCTCGCGGTGGGCCCGTATTCGATCACGGCGGGCTATAGCGGTGACAGCACCTTCTTCACCTCTACGTCCACCCCACAGTCGCTCACAGTCACGGCGGCTGTCGGGTCTACGAGGACCAGTTTGAGCCTGTCGCCCTCGACCGTCGTCGCGGGTTCAAGCGGCCCGGTTGTGATGACGGCGACGGTCTCACCCACTTCCGGCAGTGGCAACCCCACTGGTACGGTTACCTTCTACAACTCCTCGACTCAGATCGGGACCGGCACGCTGAACAACGGTGTCACCGCATATAACTACAATCCCAGCAGCCTAGCAGTGGGTGCTTACTCGATGACGGCTACTTATGGCGGCGACAGCAACTTCTCGGCATCCAGTTCATCACCGCAGACGCTGACTGTGACTTCTGCGCCGACCTTCACGGTGTCAGTGAATCCCACATCTCTGACGATCAAGGCCGGACAGAGCGGGCAGGCCGTTTTCACGGTGACTCCCGAAAACGGCTTCAACTCGAAGGTCAGCTTCTCTTGCAGCGGTCTGCCGGCGGAATCGAGCTGCAGCTTCAATCCAATATCGGTCACTCCCAGCAACGGCCAAGCCGCAACCGGCACGTTGACCATCAGCACGACGGCGCCGAGTGCGGCGATGCGGAGAGCGGCGATCTCTACCCGGCGCCCCTTCTACGCGCTGCTGCTGTTCCCAGGGATCATGGTGGCGCTGGGCAGGGCTTCTCGGCAGAGACGGGCGAGTCGTGGCTTACAACTTCTGGCATTGCTGGTTCTTATCGCGGTGTTCGGCAATGGGGTGAGTTCGTGTGGAGGTGGCAGCGGAGGTAGTGGGGGAGGAAACTCTGGGACTCCGCCGGGAACCAGCACGGTTACAGTGACTGCTTCAACGGGCAGCACAGGAGTTGTCACCCAAACCGCCAATCTGACCGTCACTGTCACCCAGTGATATTTGCTCCCGCAGCGGAAACTACACGGATGTATGCTCCTCGACACCGTCACGGTCGTAACATCGCGTTATCACTCTTCGGCCCGGCTCGCCGAATCCAGAACCGGACCCTCGCTCTATCCCTGCTGATCCGCGCGAATCCCTCCCCCCAAGACCCCGCTTTACATATGTTTACAGACCGAAGTCGCGTCCTTCTCGCCGCCGAGCGGAATCACCCGAAAGATGCGAAAATGGAAGTTAACTTGGCTGCAAAGCGCCCGCGGATTGCTTCAGCTCGATCAAGAAAGAAGATGAATGCAACGCGGAGAGTGCGTCTTTGTGTCTAACCAGCAGGCGCGTACGGCCAAGCCCAGCGCATGGCGATCACGCAGATTCCATTCCAGGACCCGGCGCCTCCGGCGGAAAAGCCGCTGCCGGAGCAGCTCGACCTCTACACCGTGCGCGACTGGGAAACCGCCTACACCAATCTCGATGCCGCTGTTCCCCATCTTCTGGTCCAGTTGCAGGACGATCTGGCCAGCTCGCGCAGGCGCGAGGCCATCTGGATTTCGATCATCGGGCACTTGCTCGTCATCATGCTGCTGTGGAATTTCAAGCTGATTGAGAAGTACATGCCATTTCACATGGCAGTCGTCGTGCCGGTAAGACCCACCCAGGACAAGGACCTTACCTTTCTCACCCTGCCGCCCGACGCCCAGAGGCTGGCGCGCAAGCCCAATACCAACGTCCTTTCTGATAAAGACCGCATTGCGACCACGCGGCGTCCCGAACTCGATCCCAAGGAATTGCAGAAGATTCTGGCCACTCCGCCTCCGGGCGCGCCGGGATTGCCCGGGCCGCAACTGCCGTCGGCTATGGCGCAGAGTGCGCCCCCGGCTCCGCAGCCGGGACAGCCGCCCGCACAGCGCCCGCAATTCGAGAGTAATCAGACCGCGCAGTTGCAGGCTCCTCCTCGCCCCAACGTGTTCAGCAAGTATGGTGGAGACATGAGCGCCGGATCAGCCATTCA
>Ga0074046_10004240_pt1 | contig 11769 bp, 9 predicted proteins | sample BogForMeECP23OM3_FD_94441 | JGI IMG/M metagenome (GOLD analysis project Ga0074046, IMG submission 94441) | Bog forest soil microbial communities from Calvert Island, British Columbia, Canada - Bog Forest MetaG ECP23OM3 | ecosystem: Environmental > Terrestrial > Soil > Wetlands ...
CTGGTTGACGGCGGCATCGTCAGTCGGGCCTTCGGCGCCGCAATTCCAACTGTAATTGGCATCGCTGCCATCTTTGTTATTTTCGCCATTAGCGAGGTTGTGCTTCTGGTTGTACGAAACCAGGTCAGCCAACGTAAAGCCGTCGTGGCAGGTGACGAAGTTAATGCTGTGATACGGCTCGCGAGCACTGGTCAGATACAGGTCCGGGCTCCCCAGCAAACGTGTCGCCAGTGACGATGTCATCCCCGCGTCGCCTTTCACAAACTTGCGTATGTCGTCGCGGAAGATGCCATTCCATTCCGCCCATCGTCCCCACGATGGAAATGTGCCGACCTGGTAGAGTCCTCCCGCATCCCAGGCCTCTGCGATCAGCTTGGTATTGGCGAGCAGGGGATCGTAGGCCAGCCGCTCCAGCAGTGGCGGGTTTGTCAGCACCTCGCCCTCCTCGCCGCGCCCCAGAATGGAGGCAAGGTCGAAGCGGAAGGCGTCCACGTGCATCTCGGTTACCCAATAGTGCAGGCAGTCGCGAATGAAATCGCGCACCACAGGGTTGTTGGCGTTCACCGTGTTGCCGCAGCCGCTATAATTCTGGTATTTGCCGGTTTCTGATTCGACCATATAGTAGGTCGAATTGTCGATCCCGCGGAACGACCACGTCGGCCCGAGCTCATCACCTTCGGCGGTGTGGTTGAACACCACGTCAAGGATCACTTCGATGCCGGCTTGATGCATCGCCTTCACCAGTTGCTTGAACTCCCGCACCTGCCCGCCGTCGGCACGATCCGACGAGTAGGCCGTATTGGGCGCGGAGAAGGCCACGGTTTGGTAGCCCCACAGGTTGAGCAGCAGCTCCCCGGTGGGCGGGTTGACGCGGTTTGTGTCCGACTCCTCGAATTCACTTACAGGAAGCAGCTCGACCGCCGTCACGCCGAGTGTCTTGAGATAGGGAATCTTTTCGATCAGCCCGGCGAACGTTCCGGGATGCGCCACGCCTGAGGACGGGTGCCGCGTAAAGCTACGCACGTGCATCTCGTAAATCACGCTGTCAACCAGCGGAATGTTCAGCGGTTGGTCGTCTTCCCATTCAAAATGGTTTTCGACAACCACGCTGTTACGGAAAAGCCGCTTTCCCGGCCGGGGCGTCCCCCACTCGGCGCCGTGAGACAGAACCCGCGCATAAGGGTCGAGCAGTAGTTGCGCGGGGTTGTAGCGAAACACCGCTGGATTTGGATTGGGCTGCATGTCGAAGCGATAGCCGTACTGCACGCCGGCATCGAGGCCCTCGACAAATACGTGCCACACCTGCCCCGTCCGGTTGGACCGAGGATCGAGCGGCAGTTCGATGAAAGGATCGTCGGCCCCAGGCTGAAAGAGCACGAGCGTGCAGGACGTGGCATGTTTCGAGAAGATAGAGAAATTGACCCCAGCGCGGTGCAGAGAAGCACCAAGCGGAAGCGGCAATCCACGAACAACGCGATAGGCAGGGACACCAGTGCCGGCGGATTTCTTCGACTTGGTTGGCGTGGTCGCTTTGGCTGGCATAAAGTCCTCGAACGTAGAATGCAGGCCGGGGTTAGACATCAGAAGCGGCGACCTGCGACAAGAGAGACTTGCTAACTGTGACCGAGCAACTCCTTCGCAATTCTTACATACAGGTCAACCGCCTCCAGCAACTGCCGCTTCTCAATGTACTCGCCTTCTGTGTGCGCCACATGAATAGAACCAGGGCCGATCAGCAGCGGCTGTCCCCACGCCGTTAGCGCGGGAATGTCGGTAGTGAAAGCCGCGACCATGGTGTCGACGTCCGGGACCGTGGCGAATTCCATGTAGGGGATCTCGAGTATAAAGTTAGGCTCGGCCTTTTCCCCAGCAGAGGCTGTGATTTGCCGGCGCAGGTCCTCCCCAGGACCGACCAGACGGTAGAGCAGATGGGCGCAGGCATGATCGGGGATGACATTCGGCGCGCGGCCGCCTTCGATCATCCCGATGTTCATTGTGCATGGCCCGGTCTTTGGATTCGTTGGCAGCTCCAGCTTGCGGACGTTTTCCAGCGCATCCAGCAGCTTCTCGATGGCAGACTCGCCAAGCTCGGGATAGGCCGAATGCGCCATCTTGCCCTTGGCAACGAGTTCGACGCGTAGAGTGCCCTTCGATGCCAGCGCCAGCTTGTTCTCGGTCGGCTCCCCGTTGATGAGGAACTTGGCTCCACGAGGCTGCTGGTTAGCGACCTGCGCACCCTGGCTGTCGCGTTCTTCGCCGACCAGGAAGAGCAGGCCAACGTAGATACCTTCCGACTTCAGCTTTTCGGCGGCTGCGATCTGAGCCACGATAATCCCCTTGGCATCGCATGAGCCGCGGCCATAGATGCGGTCGGCCGCCTCGGATGAAGCGATGAACGGCGGCACCGTGTCCATGTGGGTGGAGAGGACAAGCTCGGGCCCGGGTTGCTGTGGGGCTGTGGCCCACACGTTGAAGCGGTCCCCTTCTACTGGCATGCGTTCAACCTCATAGCCAAGCCCCGTCAGCTCGTTAGCGAGCGCGCCCCCAACCGCGGCCTCTTGTCCGGTGGTCGACTCAATGTCAATCAGCTTGCGAGTGAGGGCAAAAAGGTCCATCTGCAAAGCATAGAGGATTTCGTCCAAACGCGGAGCGGCTGGCAACCCTTGGCGCTATTCCCGAACCGTCGCTGGCCTAGGTTCAGGCGACTAGAGGCGCGGAACGACACCGTTGCATCAGCCCGAAGTTCAAACAACTCAGCGCTCCGCGGCGAAAATACGTTCTATTACCTTCTTGCGGTACTCGAACGTCTTCCGGAGCATACGTTGGAATACCAGCTTCTCCAACATTGTCCCGATCGCACCAAATCCGACTTCATACTCAACGACGTCGCGAATGAGCGTACCCTCGCGGCCGCCCATCGCCTTTGCCTCGAAGGAGTGGGTGTGCTGCCAGCGGCGAAACGGGCCTTGCTTCTGGGTGTCGCTGAAATGTTCGTTCAGCGAGAAGCCGGTGATGAGCGCCACCCATTTCTCATGTATGGGCAGGTAGGGAAGAGCGCGAAATTTGAACACAATTTCGGTGCCGAGCCCGGCCATCTGCCCCGCGTCAGGCGGGGCCGCGTCAGCAGGGAAGCGCGGTGGAACCCGATTTAGCTTAATCAACTTCGCGCCCTGACTAGGTGGCATGATGCGCGGCAGATTGCGCGGATCGGCAAAGAACGCGAACACGCGCGGCAGTGGTGCTGCGATCCACTGTTCGGCTTCCAACCGCTGACTCATGCCTCGGTACCGGTTTTCCAGCGAAATTGTTCCACGTGGAACACTCAGAGTAAACGCAATTAGTTGTGTGTATCCGGATCAGAAGCTACTAGGAATTGTATTGGGCGGTCTCGACTTTGACGCGCCCAAAAAAGCCGCAATTTCCTCTTGACATACACCTGTTTAGGAGTAGGATACCTCCAACGGAAGTGGTAAGAAGTGGTAGATTGTGGATCGAACCTTTGATCGGTGGGAGCAAGTGGTTCGAAACGGTTTTATGGCCCAAAACGCCTTGCAATCGGACCGAAAACGACATGTAGGGCGGGTGATTTTGACCTCCGTGCAAGGAATATGGGCCGAGCAACAAGGGCTCAGACGTTATGTTTCGCGGCACGCACTTAACCCGTCTCGACGAAAAAGGGCGCCTCAAGGTGCCGGCGGAGTTCAAGCGCCTGTTCGACGAGAACTACAGTGCGCAATTCTACATCACCAGTTGGGATGGCAAGAGTGCCAAAGTATATCCCCTTCAAGAGTGGGAGGAGATAGAGCGCAAATTGAGCACGGTGTCCAATTTCAACAAGTCCAAGCAGCGACTGCTGAAGCGAACCAGCTATTACGGCCAATCGGTGGAGATGGACGGACAAGGGCGTCTGCTGTTGCCTTCGATCCTGCGCGAAGAGGCGGACCTGAAGGGCGAAGTGGCAGTCAGCGGGCGGGTGAAGTTCCTGGAAGTTCAGAATGCGGAAGCGCTGCGCAAGGAAGTGCAGGAACCGCTTACTCCTGAGGATGAACAAGAACTGGACCGGATGGGGATTTAAGGCGAGTCAAGTTTCGGGTTCCATTCGCGACGGAATGGGAGTGAATGGACAAAGGGTTTCGAGAAGCGGAGAGCTCCCTTGGGGGCGCACATGGCGAGGACAAAGAGTTTGGCCATGTGTCAGTTCTTTTAAAACCAGCGATCGAATTCCTGGCCGTACGGCGCGGCGGGACCTATATCGACGCGACCGTGGGCTCAGGCGGGCACAGTTGGGAAATCGCAAAACGCCTCGGCGCACAGGGTCGTTTGATTGGCTTCGATAAGGACCCGGCAGCGCTGGGACAGGCGCGCGAGCGGCTGAACAATCCACTAGCCGAGCTAGTTGATGACTGGCCGAAGGTGGAGTTGGTTCACGCCTCGTTCGCGGAGGTGGCGCAGCACGTCGCCCCCGCAACCGCGGATGGCCTGCTGGCCGACCTGGGTGTCAGTTCCATGCAGTTGAACGATGCCGCGCGTGGATTCAGTTTTCAGGCAGATGGCCCGCTGGATATGCGGATGAATCCGCAGTCCGGGCTGACTGCTGAACAAGTGGTAAACCGCATCGACGAGCGCGAGCTTGCCGACGCGATTTACGAATTCGGTGAGGAAAGGAGGTCGCGGAGAATCGCCAGAGCCATTGTTCGGGCGCGGCCGATCACGACAACCGCACAACTTGCGGACGTCGTTTCGGCCGCGGCCCGGCCAATGAACCAGGCTGAACGGCGCATTCATCCAGCGACACGAACTTTCCAGGCACTCCGAATTCTAGTGAACCGTGAACTCGACGACCTGCGCGCGCTGCTGAGTGCAGACGCCGCGCCACGGGTTTTGAGGCCGGGCGGCAGACTGGTAGTCATCAGCTTCCACTCGCTGGAGGACCGCATCGTGAAGGATGCGCTGCGAGATGGGATGCGCGATAAGGTGTACCGCGTATTGACGAAGAAGCCGCTGACGGCGAACGAGGAAGAGATCGATCGCAATCCGCGATCGCGCAGCGCGAAGTTGCGAGCTGCGGAGCGGATATAGAGCGATTCCAGGGAGGTGTATCCGGGTAGAGCGGACCTTCAGGTGCGCGTCCGGGCTGCACCCCATTTCAGGCTTTCCGCCCGCTGTGGTGCAGTGGGCGGAAAGCCTCACACAAGAGGGCGGCATCGACGCGGCGCTGAAGCGCCGCTCTACCCGACCTCTCGTATACAGGAGTTCGGAAAACGCTAGATTTCAGAGTCGCAGTCAGTTTCCAGAATCCGCAACTTTATTTGTGCAAAGCGCACGCGAGCTGCGGAAAAAGCTGTGAAGAATGTGAATAACTTCCGGGCCCAGGAAATTCGGTCCGTGTGCTTCAAAGATTCAAGCCGGACAAAAGGCCAACAAGTGAGGCGGTTCGGCAGGAGAGAGTAATGGCAGCCGGAGTCCTTTTTCCGAGTATGGCAGAGGCAGTTGACTGGAGCGAGCAGGCGGTGGCATCGCAACCCCGCGGGATGTTCATCGGCACGCCTGAGATTTATTTTGCGAAGCGCATCGATAACTCGCGAGTTGCAAAGGTCTCTGATCCGAAGCGCCGCCGCGAGATGATCTCGTTCGGCATCACCCTCAGCGTGTTATTTCTATTTGTAATGGTATATCTGTGGCAGCACTTCAGCGCCATCGAGTACGGCTATCGCATCGAGCAACTCAAGGTGCAGCGGGACACCATTGTGGAATCGAATCGCGCGTTGAGCCTGGAAGCGGCTTCGCTGAAGGATTTGTCGCGCATCGAGCGGCTGGCCATTCAGATGGGCATGCGGCGTCCGCTGGACGGGCAATGGGCGCCGATGGACCACGCCGCAGATCCTTCTACACCGGTGGTGGCGCAGGCCAACGGAATCACGGTGGTTTCGCCTGAGCCGTAGTTTTGTGTCCAGGCAGGCAGAACCCACGGTAGGAATTTCAAGCGGCGGTCCGCCAGCAACGGACCGCCTTATCCGTGTAAGCAGTTAAACCACCAGGAATGGAGCAACCGGGGAATGCGGGCGAGTGCTCCCAAGACGCCGACGCGAAGGCTGTATATCCTTGCCGCGCTGCTCTGCCTGTGGATACTGGCCATTTGTTTTCGTCTGGTGCGACTGCAAGTCGTGAAGTACGGCTTCTTCGTGCAGCTCGCTCATCGACAGCAAAATCGCACCATCCCGGTCGAGCCGCGCCGGGGCAATGTCCTTGATCGCTATGGCCATCCGCTGGCGATGTCCATTGACGTCGATTCTGTATTCGCGGTGCCCAGCGAAGTTCACGATCCGGAAAGCACAGCTGCCGTTCTTGGCAAAGTGCTCAACCTCGATCCGCAGGAGATCGTCGCCAGGATTGAGTCTTCGCGTAACTTCGCCTACATAGCCCGCAAAGTGGACGCGGAAACCAGCGATCGCATTCGCCAACTGAACCTGCGAGGGATCTACTTCCGTAAGGAGCCCAAGCGCTTTTATCCCGATCGCGAGTTGGCAGCGCAAGTCCTGGGTTACGTCGGCATGGATGATGAAGGCCTGGGCGGCTTGGAGCGCGTATTCGACGATGATCTGCGCGGCATTCCCGGCCAGGAGCTGATCTCCATCGATGCGCGGCGCAAGTGGTTCAGCCGCGTGGAAAAGCCGCCCGATCCGGGGCAGAACCTCGTCCTGACCATCGACCAGACGATCCAGTACATTGCCGAGCGCGAGCTTGCTCGCGGCATGGAAGATACGAAAGCGATTGCGGGGACTGTGATCGTCCAGAACCCGCGCACAGGCGAGATTCTTGCGCTGGCGAACCGCCCCACTTTCAATCCCAATGTCTTCAACAATGTTCCGCAGGAGTCGCTGAAGAACCGCGCCGTCAGCGACGTTTATGAGCCGGGTTCAGTGTTCAAGATCGTGACCTATTCGGCAGCGATTGACCAGCACGTGGTAACTCCGGACGACAAGGTCGACTGCCAGCACGGCTCGATCAATGTCTTCGGGATGCAAATCCACGATCACGAGAGTTTGGGCGTCGTCACCATTGCGGAAGCGCTGGCACATTCCAGCGACGTGGCCGCCATCAAGGTTGGTATGAGGCTGGGGGACGAGCGCCTTTACCACTATCTCCGGGATTATGGTTTTGGTGCGCAGACTGGGATTGAGCTTCCGGGCGAAACGCGCGGGTTAACGAAGCCGGTCAACCGCTGGTCGAAAGTGTCCATCGGCGCCATCTCGATGGGGCAGGAGATTGGCGTAAGTCCGATCCAGGTCATCTCGATGATCTCAACAATCGCAAACGACGGTGTTTACACCCCGCCACGAATCGTGGCAGGGGAGCTTCCTCCGAACGGAGCGCCCAAGCCTGTGGTGTTTCATCCGGCGCAGCAGCACCGCGTGGTGACATCGATGACCGCTGCCCAGATGAAGAAGATGATGGAAGGCGTAGTGCTGTTTGGGACAGCAAGAAGGGCCATCCTCAACGGATATTCATCGGCCGGCAAAACCGGTACCGCGCAAAAGGTTGATCCTGCTACGGGCGGTTATTCCAAGACGAAATATGTTGCGTCGTTTATCGGCTTCTCGCCGGTCAACACGCCGGCCGTAACGATCGCCGTAATTCTCGATTCGCCGATTGGATTGCATCAGGGTGGACAGGTCTCGGCTCCAGTTTTCAAGCGCATCGCTGAGCAGGTTCTTGAGTACATGCACGTGCCACACGATGCCGACGTGAAGCGGCAGACGATGGTTGCATCCTCGAAAGATGAGGACACGGATGAGTCGTCAGACCGGTTGGGTGCCGGCTTGCAGATGTCTGACACGCCTGCGCCTAACGCTGACAAGCTACAGCTGGATTCGGCAGCAGCTGTTGGATCGTCGAAGCCCGCTGCCCCAGGGAGCGCGCCGCCAGCACAGACCCCGTCCGGAGCAGAATTGGCCCAGGCGAGTGCTCCGCAGCTGACGCCGGCCGAGCGGGCCGCGATTGGCAAAGGCACTGTGGTCCTGGATGTGGACGGTGGGGTCATAGTTCCGTCCTTTCTGGGAAAGCCCTTGCGTACTGCGGTGGAAACGGCGCAGCAGTCTGGACTGGAGATCAATGCAGTCGGCAGCGGCGTGGCGCGTGAACAATGGCCCGCCCCAGGCAGCCACATGCCCTCTGGTCAGAGAATCACTGTGCGCTTTGTGCATTGAAGATACACTTAGGATGGGCATTCGAGGCGATTTCCGATAAGTTACGTATAAACCACTTTTTAGGGGTCAACATGGCACCCCGGGCTGGATCCAAGACATCGCGGGACAAGGTCAGAGCGCATCGGGAGAAGCTGCGCCGCCAAGGCCTGCGGCCCATTCAGATCTGGGTACCAGACGTCCGTTCGCCCGAATTTGCAGCCGAAGCGCACCGGCAGTCTCTGGCTATCGCCAACAGTCCTCAGGAAAAGGACGATCAGGAGTTCATCGACGCCATCTCCGATTGGGACGACGAATGAAGCGCGGTGAGATTTGGACTGTAGCCGGGGCAAGAGACTACGCCGGGAAACCCCGTACCGAATGATTTTTTTCATCTCCAGTAGGGGCGCTCCCAATGGAGTCGAGCATCGTTAAGCGCGGCTATAATGCGGGTAGAAATGAACTTTCTCCAGTTGCTGGATGGCGCGGAATATCTAGCGCAGCAAGGCAATCCTTCGATCGCCGGGCTTGACTACGATAGCCGCCGGGTTAAGCCGGGCTGGTGTTTTGTCGCCATACGTGGCGAGACGACGGACGGGAATCGGTACATTGACGCAGCTTTGCAGGCAGGCGCGGTGGCTGTGGTCAGCGATTCGTTGCCGCCTAAGCCGGGGATCGCCTGGGCACAGGTGACGCACGGACGACGCGCGTTGGCGAGGCTCAGCGCGAATTTCTATGGGCGTCCGGCAGAACGTCTGTTGATCAGCGGGATCACCGGAACCAACGGCAAGACCACCACGGCGTTTCTGCTGAACGCGATGTTGCGAGCGAGCAGGCGAAAAGCTGCGCTGCTGGGCACGGTGGAATATCGCATTGGCGATGACGTGCTTGCCGCCCCGCATACCACCCCCGAGGCATTGGAGTTGAACCAGATATTCGCACGCGCGGTTGAGGCTGGCTGCACTGAGGTGGCCATGGAAGTATCGTCCCATGCGTTGGAACAGCAGCGGGTTTACGGAGTGCCATTCGACGTCGGGGTGTTTACCAACGTAACGCGCGATCACCTCGATTATCACGGCACCATGGAGGAGTATTTCGCTTCGAAGATGATTCTTTTCCAAGGCTGCGGTACCGAGCCACCGCGGGCGGCCGTGATCAACGTAGAAGATGAATACGGCAAGCGGTTACTCAAACTCTGCAAAAAGCAAACCGAAGTGATCACCTATGGAATCGACAGCGGTGATTTTCATGCGAAAGATCTGAGTATTGAGAGCGCCGGCGTCAGGTTCAACCTGGTGACGCTGCAGAGAGAGGTCCCGATCTGGAGTCCGTTGCTGGGGCGTGTAAACGTATATAACCTCATCGCAGCCGCTGCCGCCGCCTATGCGCGTGACGTGAGTTCCGCTGCCATTGCCGAAGGAGCTGAATCGCTGCTGCGAGTAGCCGGCCGCTTTGAACGCGTCGATGTTGGGCAGCCCTTCACGGTCATCGTGGACTACGCCCATACCGATGACGCGCTGCGGAATCTCACCGCCGTGGCGCGAGATTTTCTCGACCGACGCGCCGGTAATGGCAGTGTAATTACGGTTTTCGGATGTGGAGGGGACCGCGACCGTAGTAAACGCCCGCTGATGGGAGAGGCCGCCGGAAGGGGCAGCGATTTCGTGGTGCTGACGAGCGACAACCCGCGAAGCGAGAACCCGCTCGACATCATGAATGACGCTCTGCCCGGGTTGCAGCGGAGTGGCGTGCGCTACACGATGGAACCGGACCGCCGCAAAGCCATCGCTCTCGCGATTGAGGAAGCGCATCCTGGCGATATTGTGGTGATCGCCGGAAAGGGCCACGAGAAAGTTCAGGTCACCAGCACAGGCGCAGCGCCATTCGATGATATTGAAGAAGCGCGGAACGCATTGCGGACCGCCGGCTACGGGGCGCCTGAGCCTGCGCAATCGGCAACATCATGAAGCTGAGACTCTCTTGCGCTGCCGAGTTCATGCAGGCCACCGGCGGCTTCGATCCCGGCGCCGTTGCCAACGGATACTCGATCGATTCGCGCACATTACGACCTGGTGACCTGTTTTTCGCCGTCCGCGGTGAGCGGCTTGACGGGCACGACTTCGTCGAAGCCGCGCTCGCAAATGGCGCGGTGGGCGCGGTGGTCAGCAAGGACCAGATAGCCCGTTATTCGTTACAAGACAAATTGCTGGCAGTTCCCGATCCCCTGGTCGCGTTGCAGACTCTCGGCGCGGCCGTACGCAGGCTCTGGGGAAAGCCGCTGATTGGGGTTACCGGATCCGCGGGAAAGACCACGACCAAGGACGCGATCTGGCATGTCTTAGCGACCCGACATCGTGTGCGGAAGTCGCAGGGCAATCTGAACAATCAGTTCGGCATGCCTCTGCAATTGCTTAAGCTCGAACCCGAGGACGAACTCGCAGTCATCGAGATGGGCATGTCGCACGCAGGTGAGATCACAGAGTTGGCCAGGCTCGCACAGCCCAATTGCGGGGTGGTCACCATGGTCGCGCCTGTTCATCTGGAGTTTTTTGATTCGATTGCCGCAATCGCGCGCGCCAAGTATGAGCTGATCCAATCGCTTCCCACCGGGGGGATTGCCGTTCTGAATGCCGACGATGACTACGTCTCGCAGTTCGGCCGGTATTTCCACGGCACGGTCGTTACCTTTGGCGTGCACAAGCCCGCCGACGTGTCAGCCCGAAACATAGAATCGCGGGGGCCGCGCGGCTCGGTGTTTGAGATTATCGCGGACGGCCAGCAGGCACGGGCCGCGCTGCCTTTGTTAGGTGAGCACAACATCTATAATGCGCTCGCCTCAGTTGCCGTGGGGTTGCAGTATGGAATTCCACTCAGCGAATCCGCCGAATCGCTAGCGACGCTGCAAGCGGCCGACAAGCGCGGAGAAATCATTAGCTACGCAGGCGCGACCATCATCAACGATTGCTACAATTCCAATCCAAAGGCTTTGGAAAGTATGGTTCGTACGCTGGCGCAGATTCCAGCACGGCGGCGCGTGGTTGTTGCGGGCGAAATGCTGGAGCTCGGCCCTGCGGCTGAAGCTATGCATCGTGAATGCGGCCGGCAAATGGCGCAGTGGGAGATCGACGCGCTCCTGGGAGTTCGCGGGCTGGCAAAGGCCATGGTCGAAACTGCAAGCCAGGCAGGAGTGCGCGCGGAGTTCGTAGATACGCCCGAAGATGCCGGGGAATGGCTGAGGCAGGAGATCAAAGCGGGCGACGTCGTTCTGTTGAAGGCATCACGAGGCGTGCGCCTGGAGCGGGCGCTGGAGGTCTGCACGGGAATGTCGCCGATAGTCACGCAATAGTCCTTGGTAGTTGGTATTTGGTACTTGGTATTCTGCATTTTGAAGCTTGAGACGGTATTTCTGGTGCTTTCCTAGATCAGAACTCGAATTACCAACTACAAAGTAACAATTACTAGGGCTGGTTTCATAAATGATGAAATGGGGAAACTCGATTTCCCTCAGGGGCTAAAGCCCAACGTTTACAAGGTCCTGAGCGACACGGCTGAAGCCGTGCCCTTTCAAAACCGATTTATGAAACCA
>Ga0074046_10004241_pt1 | contig 11767 bp, 10 predicted proteins | sample BogForMeECP23OM3_FD_94441 | JGI IMG/M metagenome (GOLD analysis project Ga0074046, IMG submission 94441) | Bog forest soil microbial communities from Calvert Island, British Columbia, Canada - Bog Forest MetaG ECP23OM3 | ecosystem: Environmental > Terrestrial > Soil > Wetlands ...
CGGGGGCCGATCTTCGTGCAGGCTCGGTGCTAAAACCGGCCTCAGGACCTGACGGCCTCTCCGCCAAAGCGCATCTCTATCCTCGCGCCTCGAAAATCAACATACAAGGACCTGCATTTCGGGGCCTCGTCTTATACCACGAACTTCAGGGCGCCACACCAGGATCTACCCAGATTACTTTGCTGGCGGCGCAGGCAAGGGCACCGCAATGGCGGGCAGCTTGGCCACCGTGTCCACCGGCAACTCCACTGCGCCCACATGATCGCTGGCGATGTCGCGCATGCCGACGCGCAGGTAGTACTCACCCTTTGCGGGAACGCTGATCTGCTGCAGGTATTTGATGTTGCCGTTCTGGACAGAGGCGAATCGCGCGTCCGGGATTGCTGCGCCGATGCCGTTGTACTGAACATTGAGGCGCGCTCCGTTGGCATCGTAGACAAATGTCATGAATTCCAGCGTGCAGCGATGTGCGCCGTCGGGGCTCACGGTCCAGCTCAATTCTTTCGGATTGGCCATGAAGGTGACGGCGTAGCGGCGATAGGGTCCGGAAACCTTCTTGTCGGCCTGATTGCCCGGCACAAGTTCCGCTTCGTTATCTGTTGAGGCAGGCCGCACACTGGCTGCGAAGATCAGCTCGGTGGGTTCCGGCCCGCCGTGCAGCATGGCGGCGCGGAGGGCGCTGTACTGGTTGGGGTCGGGCTTGGCGTTTGCGCCTGACTCTTTGGCGTGGGGGCATTGGGATCGTCGGCAAAATAGCCGCGGCGGTAGGCCAGAGTCACTCCCGGACGGTCGAGCTTCACCTGGATTTTGCGGTAGTCGCCGTTCCACTTGCGGTTGGTGGGCGTATAGGCAATGGTGTAGTAATTCGATCCCGCGTTGATCGCCTTTTCCACGGCTTCTTTCAGGCCGTTGGTATTCACAAAGGCCTTTCCGCCCGTGGCCTGGGCCATCTGCTCCATGGTGCCGTGTTCTTCGCTGGTTTGCTGGAAGAATTTTGTGTTCGCGTTAGCAAATCCATTGGGTTTTCTGATCATGGTTGAGCCGCTCTGCGTCACGCTCAACGTGGGATTCACCATAAGCCCGCGCGCATCGATGGGATACACGGCCACCTGGCTGCGTGCCAGCAGATCCACGGTTTCCCTGAATTCGTCCGCCATCGATGCCACTCCCGCAAACGGATCAGGCGTAAAGGCGCCGGGGACTTTAGACGGCGGGGTCGATAAACTCAACATGTCGGGGTCGGGCAAAATGTTCACGGGAAACGAGCCGGAAAACCAGATCAGGTTCTTGCGGCCGGGAAGCGCGCTCATGTAACGCGCCAACTGATTGAGCGCATCCATCGTATAGCGGGCGCGGAGCTGCAACTGGAATGACTGCTGCTCAACTTCAAACTGCTGCAGGTTGGCCAGGATCATCGCGGCGTCGGGATCGTTGCCCAGCGTGTCGGCCATGGTGTCGTACGTCGGGTCGTCGGCGCCCGCTTGATCGCCTTCCATCGCGTTATTCATCAGCGGCGATGCGCCCTGGTTGCCTTTTTTGCCTTCCACGAGCGCGCGCAGCAATTCGGGATTGGATGTGAATCCCTGCAGCAGCTTCAATTCAGTCGTCAGCGAGAAAATGGCGATGCGTGTGCCCGGCGGCACACCCTTGAGATACTTCAGCACCTGGTCCCGCACCACGGTTTGCGCATCCATGGGCGTATTCAACTTGTCGAGCAGCAGGATGTTGAGAGCGCCGTTGGCGGGCGCAATCGAATAGTTCGTAAAGATGCCGGGATCGAGTTTGGGAGCCGGCGGCAGCGGAGCAGAGGTTTGCGTCTGATGTTCCTCGAAGATTTTCACCGTTTGCGGCTTGCCGTCTTCAAGCAGCGTAAAGTCCGCGGCGGCGAGCTTGTGCACGGGGTTTTGCTGGGAGTCGCTTGCCACCACATCGACCACGACCAGATCGGAGCTGGTGCGAATGGTCGTCGTCGGCGCGCCCGCGGACGGAGCGGTCTGTCCGCTCCCACTTCCGTATAGCGGAAGACACAACAAGGCAAGGAAGAACGAGGATAGACCAATACGAGACATGACCGAGTCTCCTTTTTGAGAACAGATGAGGATAACGCAACCCCGCTTCCAGCGCTATTCCGCGGCTAGTGGGCCATGCGCATTTGGACGCGCGATGCGGTCTCAAAAATACTTCTTCAATTTGAGGATCTGCGATTCGAAGCCATACCAGAGCGCCGCGGCCACCAGCGTGCTCACAAGCAAACGCATCGCAACCACCGCGAGATTGCCCGCCATCCCGTAGCCGTGACGGTCCATCGCCGCATCGAACGAACCGATGAAGACGAAGACCGAGATGTGCATCATATATAAGCCATAACTGATGCGGCCATAAAAGGCGGCAGGCCCGCGACGCAGCACCGCGTTGATGGGGTTACGCGCGCCAGTGGACGCGATGAGCGCCAGTACCATTCCGGCAAAGCCGACGCTCAGCGCGGAATCGAGATACGCCGTGCCGCCGGCGATGGTGCCCGACGCGAGAAATCCCAGCACGAATCCGCTAAGACCCATCCAGAGCCACGCGCGCCGGCTGAGCGGCAAGGTGTGCAACGCGATAGCCAGAAGGCTGCCCCACGCGATTCCATCTAAATGAATGAGCGTGTTCGTCGACGTCATCCAATGCAGATTGGCGTGGCGCAGCAGCGGCGAAGCGATAAGTGTGCCGGCCAACGCGACCGCCAGCATCCACGGCCGGCGCAGCACGCGCACCAGCGGCGCCCACACAAAGTAGTACTGCTCCTCGATGGCCAGCGCCCAGGTAGGTTGAATGGCCGGCGGCAGCGTGAGATGAAACAGGTTCTGCACGCAAAAGATGTAAGCCAGCCACGGCGCGGTCTTGATCGCTTCCCACACGCTGGGGCCGATGAACCACGGCGCGTTGAGATAAACCACGACCAGCAGCAGGAGATAGACGGGCCAGATGCGCAGCGCCCGGCGTGCATGAAAGTTGTGAAAGTAGCGCGGCTGGTCGCGCGTGGTGAGCAGGATGGAGGTGATGAGGAAACCGCTGAGAGTGAAGAATAAAATGACGCCGGCCCAGCCCCAGAGCGAGGCGCCGTAGATCCATGTGCCCTGGAGCCGCGGATTGCAGTGATAGAGGACGACCGCGAGAATCGCCAGCCCGCGCAGCCCGTCAAGTTCGGGCAAGTATTTAGGAAGCCAGGTTGGGCGTTGTATCGGCAAGTTAGCAGATTAGCAGGCCAGGTCAGGGCCCAAAACGCCAATTGGAGGTTTCGCGGTCATACTGTTTGTGGCCTAACGGTGCTTGTTGCGGTTTATGATTTTTTCCGGTGAATGCTCTTCAAACAGCTTGCCAATCAGTATGCTTTCTTCGTCTAAATAAGCGCGAAATTTGCCTATGGGAGTTTTGACCAATGTTCCTCGACGGGCATATATAACACCTGAAATTCCAGGCGGCAGTGCCTTTCTCCATTTCTTAGCCTCGTCAGGCGGTGCCGGCGATTTCTCTTTCTTGAGCGCATGAGAAATGTCCCGTTGGTAGCCCATTAGACGGCTTCCTAATGGCTCTTTACTGGACCCGATGCGAAAATACCCGTCCCCCATGAGGAATGCATAGATGCATTCCTTATGCTTGGCGGCTTCTAAGTCGACAATTTCGATTTTGAGATTCTTGCCCTCTATGTGGACGCGCGCCACTGGCTTAAGACCGTACTTTTTAAGATTGGCAGCGTTCATCGCTCCTCCTTGCTAAGCTACTTGCTTTCTCGTTCCCTCGTTCCCCTGGTCCCTGTCTCTCTACCCGGCCGCCAACTGCCGTGCCCGCTCCGTCGCCCGCATCACGGCTTTGATGAGCGTGACACGCAGGCCGCCCTCTTCGAGCTCCAGAATGCCGTCAATGGTGCATCCCGCGGGCGTAGTTACGGCATCCTTGAGCAGCGCCGGATGGTAGCCGGTCTCCAGCACCATCTTCGCCGCGCCGTAGGCGGTTTGTGCGGCCAGTTGCGTGGCGATGTCGCGCGGCAGGCCCACTTTCACGCCGGCCTCGGCCAGGGCTTCAATAATGATGTAGAGATACGCCGGTCCTGAGCCGGAAAGCCCGGTCACCGCGTCCATGTGTTTCTCGTCGACGAGCACGGTGCGGCCCACAGTCGCGAACAAGCGCTCGGCCAGCGCCATCTGATCGTCCTTCACAAAGCGCCCGCGGCACAGCGCAGCCACTCCCGCGCCCAGCGCGGAAGGCGTGTTGGGCATGGCGCGCACCACGGCAATCTCCATGCCCGCCGCCTCTTCAATGGCGCGCGTTTTTACCGACGCGGCAAACGACACCAGCAGCTTGGCTGGCGTGAGCGCGGGCTTGATCTCCGCAATCAGATCCGGAACCTGGAAGGGCTTTACGCCAATCAGGATCAGGTCGGCCTGGTGCGCGGCCTCGACGTTGTTCGTGCTCACGTCCACGCCACACTGCGTGCTCAGCGCCAGCGCCCGCTCGGCGTGGCCCACGGTCGCGTGAATTTTGTCGGCGGCAAACAGGTTCTCTTTCAGAAATGCCTGCAGCAGAATGCCGCCCATCTTGCCGGCGCCCAGCACGGCTACGCGCACCTTCGGCAACTGCGCCGGAGTCTCCGGCGCCTCAACGGCGATCTCAGCCATTCTCTTCCTCGCTTCGCTTCGGACTAGTCGTGCAATTCTTAGCATACGCGTTGGGCGCGCCTGCTCGATCTCAGGACTATTTTGACAGCATCGCTTCGCCGGAGAGGTACCCCTTGAGCGCACTTTGCGTCTTGCCGTTCAAGTCCGTTTTGGACCACGAAGAATTCCAGATCAGGTAGCCTCCGGGCAGCATCAGAGACTTCTGCCCGTTGTTGATCGCACTCAACATTGTCGTTATCAGGCCGCGATACTCGAGCTGATAGAAGTTTGCCGATTGCACATCGGCCTCCGGGCTGCGCAGATCGGCAATGTGCTCACCAAGAAGAGCCATGGCTCTGGACATCGTGTCGCCCTTCAATCGGTCGAAATCAAACATGCAGTTGTAGAGCACGCCGTCCGGTGACGCGTGGCCGCTTTTCGTCTCGCTTTCCGCCTTGGCCTCATTCGACATTCCGCCGACGTTCACGCCGTTGTCTTCGCCTTCCTTGCCGTATGCGGCGGCGGCCCGCTGCGGCTGGTCCTCAAGCGGGATGCCCGATCCGAAATCTTGCGCAACCGTGCTTTCCGGGCTTGATTCCGGAGGCGCTTTGGAGAAGTCGATCTCTTGCGGAACAACATCCGAAACCGATTGCAGCACCAGCCGGGCACTGTAGGCGTTCAGATTCCCAAAGCCGCTGATGCTCACAATTTTGCCGCTTGCATCACGGCGCAGTTCTGCTTTCACTCCATCCAGCCGGCCGACAAGAGTCGCATTCACCTGGTAACGGACGCACCCGAGGCACATTCCTCCTTTATTGGGCGTCGACAGCAGGGAATCGAATTGCTTAAAGTCCTTGTTCATATCCAGGCTCACCGGATTGCGTATGACGGCTTCAACCGCGCCCGCAAAGTTTTGTGCGGGCTGCAATTGCAGCATCGCCGCGGGGCGCGCCTTCGCCTTGGTCCCTTCCGGATAGGAAAGCCAGATGGCATTCACTGGCTGGCCGCAATCGGGACCCTTCACAACGAATTGGTCCAATCCGACCGAAACTATTCCCTTGATGCGGACAATCTTCCCGTTGAAGGCCGAGGGATTCTTGAGGATGTCGCAAACCGTAGTGTCGATAGCCTGCGCGCTGAGACAGCATGCAGACGCACACAATAAACCAAATGCAAGAAGACGTTTCATAGGTTCCACTCCTTTGCTAATGGAGCTCAACCCTTTTGCAAGCTACAGGAAGCAAGCTGGCGAGCTCCCGTTTTCAGGCGTGTAAAGCAATCGCGTCGGAACAGTCCGGCGCGATTGCAATGCTCTGGTTCCACATCTCAAACTGCATGGCGTCCGCTGCCGAAAGACAGCCCAAGCCTAGCGACTCAGCAGCGCCTCGTTGCTCAGGAAATCCTTCAGCGCGGCTTCCATCATGTCGTCGCGCTGCGCCGCCGGCCAGGCGATATTCCAGAACAAGTAACCACCGGGCAGCGTGAGGTACTTCTGACCGCCGACGATGGCTGCGATCGATGTAACCACCCAGGCGTCGTTCTCGTTGATGAGGAACGGTGCGTCCGCGCTGTCGGGCTTCGGGCTGCGCAGATCCGCGACGTGCTGGCCGACGTGGAACAGCGCTATCACCATCGAGGACCCCTGCAAGCGATCTGGGTTGAGGACGCAGTTGTACAGAACGCCGTCAGGAGAATCTTTTGTGCCCTGGCCGTCGGGCGTCACTTCGTTGCCCACCCCGTGGACCACGCTCACGCCGTTCTGCTCCTTCCCCTTGGGGAATTGCGCAATGGCCTTCTGGGTCTGATCGGCCGCTGGGCCCGCTGCGACGTGCGAAGCTATTCGCGCCGCCGCGGCAAAGGGGTCGTCGAATTGGCCGCCGCCAGAGCCGGGAGGCGGGGTCAGCACCGAATCGCCCTTGGTGATGGCGTCGGTTTTGGAATAGTCAATCTCCTTCGGACTCACTTCCGACACCGATGCCAGGACCAGCCGCGCAGGATAGGCGTTCATGTTGCCGAATCCGCCAAAACCTGTAATCTTGCCGGAGGCATCGCGCTTGATCGACGCGTCGGCCACGGTATCCAGCCGGCCCACCAGCGTCGCCGTCACCTCGTAGCGCGCGCACCCCAGGCACATGTCGGCGCCCTTCTGGTGCGGCTGCGCAAGCAGCGAATCGAACTGCTTGAAGTCCTTGCTCTTGTCGAGCGTCACCGGCGTGCGCGTGGGAGTCTTTAAAGTGCCGGCAAAGTTGTGCGCCGGCTGCGCCGTCACGATCGCCACGGGCCCGGACTTCGCCTTCGATCCTTGTGGATAGGAAAGCCAGATTCCGTTTACCTGATACCCGCAATTGGGGTCGGTCGCATCCTTGATTATGAATTCGTCGAACCCGGCCACCACCGTGCCCTTGATGCGAACCATCTTGCCATCGAACGACGCCGGACTTTTCACCACGTCGCACACTTTCACATCCACAGGCGCCGCAGCCTGCGCATGCAACCCGCATCCAAATGCCAAAAGCAGGCCAGACAAAACCACCAAACGCTTCATACAACCCTCTCCAGCCGCTGCTTGAGCCGCACCGGCAACAATATATAGGCGGCATCAGCCGCCCTGAATGGGAACCGGAAAGAATATCACGCTGGGAGGGGGATTTTCTTTGTCGGGAGGTGGTGCAGTTTGGATTGACTATGCCAATGAGGTGCTGATGTTGCTGAATACCTTTGTGACCGCCACAGCGACATGGTTCACCCCGGCGATCGCGGCCACGGCAATCAAGCAAACTAGAAGGGCATACTCGACCAAATCCTGGCCCTGTTCGCGCCTCATCAGCCCTTGGAATTTCACATACAACTTCAGGGACAGGTCTCCCATTTGGTCATCTCCGATTGGTTTAGATATTTGCAAAGACAGGGGCCAGATTTTCCGTTTCTGGCCCTTTGTCATTTGAGCGTCACAATTCTATATAGATTAAAGCCCTTTCGCAATGGCTGGTTCAATGGCCCGATTGCGCCATTGCACATTACATCGGTATTGCATTGAAACTACACCATTACCCTTTGCCGGCAGTCCTCGACCGCGAGCTTTTTGGGCCCGCGAACCACGCATCGGAAGATCGCATCCCAATCGGTGCTCCCCTCCGCAATGTCGCAGGGAGATAATGCCGTTGGGATCTCCCAAGCACCGCCGCCCGATTGAGTACTTACGTCACAGGCAGGTCAAATTTGCGTAGCCGCCCATGCCGCGGACCCGGTTAAAATCGTGTCCACCATGAGGGCGACCTTCCAGGACGCTATTCCCCTCGAGCGCGTCATCGAGCGCGCCATCGACCGGGTCATCGACGGAAGATTCCCGCTTCTTCAGAAGTTGGGCGGGACGGAATGGAGCTCTGCCTATTTAACCGAGCTTGACGATGGCCGAGCGCAAAAAGCCGCCATTAAAATCTTTCCATTCGCATCTGTGGATGAACGCGCCACGTTCGCTCGCTGGGACGTAGCCAGGACCCTCTCCCATCCTCACCTGATGCCGCTTTTTCATGCCGGACGCTGTGCAATTGGGGGCGAAGATCTGCTCTATGTCGTAACCGAGTATGCCGATGAAACCCTCTCCCAAATCCTTCCCGACCGTCCCCTCTCGCCCCGCGAAGCACGGGAAATGCTCGGCCCCGTATTGGGCGCCCTCTCTTACCTCCACAACCGCTGTCTCACCCACGGTCATCTCAGGCCAACCAACATCATGGTCATCGATGACCGGGTGAAACTCTCACCAGACTTCGGCTGGCGCTCTCGCACACGCAGCATTTACGATGCGCCGGAAACCGGTACCTTATATGCGGCCCCCGCGGCCGATATCTGGTCGCTCGGCATCCTTCTCGTCGAAGCCCTGACCCAGCAACCACCCGCCTGGGAGCGATCGCGCGGCGTTGAACCGGAAATACCGGCCACCATTCCCGAGCCCTTCTTCACCATCTGCAGGGAATGTCTGCGCACCGAACCAGAGCGCCGCTGCACCCTTGGCCGCATCAAAGCGCTCCTCAATTCTCCCCTGGCTGCGGAACCTGCCGTCCCGCCTGCCGCAGCCACCGTAGACCGCACCGCGAAACCGTCTTATACATTCCGCGCCAAGATTGCCGCCGGCGCGGTCCTCGTCCTGTTGCTCATGTTTGCCGCATTTAAATTCGGCTGGAACTTAACGCCGTCAACTCCGGCGCCCGCGCCTCCACCTCCAGTAACGGAACTCAACGCGGCGCCCGCGCCACCTGCTGCAACTATTCCCGCACCATCTCGAGCGCCAGTTGCGGCGCCGGCGCCACAACCTCCGGCACCGGAACCCACCGCGGCACCAGCGACCCCTGGGGCAACTATTCCCGCACCATCTCCAGCGCCAACTACGGAGCCGGCGCCAGCCCCAGCGGCCGAACCCTCCCAAGGCGGTGTCGTCCAGGGATTGGTTACCCACCAGGCCCTGCCCGACATACCAGCAAAGATCCTTGGCGCCATTCGAGGCCACTTCGAAGTGCAAATCCGTGTCGCGGTCGATCCGGAAGGCAATGTCTCCCAGGCTTCCATCGACTGGCCGGGCCCAAGCCCCTACTTCGCCGACCAGGCCCTGCGCGCAGCGCAGAACTGGAACTTCACGCCCGCAAGGGTTCACGACCGAGCCGTCGCCAGCACCTGGCTCCTGCAGTTTCAGTTTGGCCAGGCGCAAAGCGCGGTCACTCCATCTGAAGTATCCCCGTAGCTCTGAGGCGGCCACCCCATGTCGTGGCGAGATTCCTCTGCTGAGACCCGGGCCACCCGCCGGAAGCCAGGTTCTCTTTGGCGGAAGTCCATAAGGAATAACGCTTTCCCCCATGCTCCATCCGCTTGCAAATCTGGCGGCTGCGGCCTTGTGCGGCAGCTCTCTCCAAGTTGAGCAATATTGAGCAGAAATGCCTGCACTCAAGTTGGTGCAATTGCCTTGTCCCGCTCTAAGGACGTCAAGGTGGCAAAAGAGCGCGCATCTCGCGAGAAGTCCCAGGAAGACCAGCCGCAGAACTATGCCGCTGCGCACCTGGCCGCATTGATGGAGAGCACCACGGACCTCATCCGGTCCGTCAATCTGAATTTTCGCCTCGCCACCTTCAACAAGGCTTTCAGCGACGCTTTCGCGCGCGAGCTTGGAGTGAAGATCGCCGTTGGAACGACTCCGCGCGATCGGCTTCCGCCCGAGAAGGCAGCACTCTTTCCTCCCCTCTATGAGAAAGCGCTTTGCGAAGGGCCATGCGCAGCCGACTTCCGCCTCGCGAACGGCCGCAGCCTTGAGATGACCTTCAACCCGATCGTTCATGATGGCCGGAAGGTCGGTGTCTCCGTAATTGGCAGGGACGTGACGAAGCAAAAATCCGCCAAACAGGCATTGGGTGAGGTTGCAGAGCAGTATCGTGAACTTTTCGAGTTCGCGCCGGAGGCCATTTTTCGCATCGCAAGAGAGGGCAAAACGCTTGCCGTAAACCCGGCTGGGGCAAGGCTGCTTGGTTACGACTCGCCGGGGGAGGCAATTGCCGTCCTCAACGATTGGGGCAAACAGGTATGGTTCCAACCTGCAGAGCGCGTCGTCTTTATCGGAGTTGTGGAACAACATGGAAGAGCCCGCAGCGGCCCTCTCCAATTCCGGCGTAAAGACGGAACGCCTTTTTGGGGCATCATGTCGGAGCGCAAAGTCTGCGGCCCGGATGGCAAGACACTCTACTACCAGGGATTCATGGAGGACATCTCCGAGCAGAAGGCGCTGGAACTGGACCTGAGCGCAAAGGTCCGGGAGCTGCACGTGCTGAGCGAGATGAATGATGCGCTCCTGCGCGCGAAAACCGAGGAGGAGTTGCTCACTGAGTACTGCAGGATCGTGGTCGAGGTGGGCGGCTACAGGATGGCATGGGTTGGCTTTGCAGAAGAGGGACCGGAAAAACGCATTGTTCCGGTTGCGCATTACGGGCATGAAGACGGGTATCTGAAGCTGATCAATCCCACCTGGGCTGACACGGAACGCGGCCAGGGGCCAACCGGCTGCTGCATTCGCACAGGAGAGATTTGCGTCAGTCGGGATGTGGCCACAGACCCGATGATGGCGCCCTGGCGCGAAGAAGCGTTAAAACGCGAGTACTTGTCTACAATTGCCATCCCTTTCCGGCAATTCGAAGGCAACCTGGCCTGCCTGTCGGCGTATGGAGTCAGGGTGAGCCGCTGGTCCGATGCGGAACGCAGGCTGATGAATCAGGTTGGATCGGCACTGGGGTTCGGCATTACCACGCTGCGCACCGCACTGGCCAAGGCGCACTATCAGGAAAGCTTGAGCGTGAGCCTGGAACAGACCATCCAGGTCATCGCGGAAACTGTGGAGCAGCGCGATCCCTACACCGCGGGCCACCAGCGCAGGGTGGCGGATCTTTGCGTGGCCATCGCGGGCAAGCTTGGCCTGTCGAGCGAACGGACGCAGGGCCTTCGCCTGGCGGCAGGGATTCACGACCTGGGCAAGGTTGGTATTCCCGCCGAAATTCTGGTCAAACCCGGCCACCTGACTGAAACCCAGTTCACCCTTCTCAAGGAGCACGCGCAGCTTGGCTATGAGATTGTGAAGAACGTCCACTTCCCATGGCCGATCGCGCAAATGATTCTTCAGCATCACGAGAGGCTGGATGGCTCAGGATATCCGCAGGGATTAAAGGCGGATGAGATTCTCATCGAATCCCGCATCCTGGCGGTTGCGGATGTGGTTGAGGCCATGAGCTCGCATCGGCCCTACCGTCCCTCAAGGGGCATTAAGATAGCGCTGGATGAATTGTCGTCGAAAAGTGGCGCGCTGTACGACCCTGAGGCCGTGGAAGCCTGCGTCAATCTCTTTCGCCTCGAAGGCTACCAATTTCCCCGGCAATGAGCGGCGGGCGCGGGTGCGGCGCTGCCGGGAACGAACTGCCGATACCGGCATCTACCGGTCCAGCACTGCAAACTTCACCTTCCCCGCTCGCTCCCTCAGTCCCTTAGAGCATTTCTCATTTAGCTATATACCTTTGAAGCACAGCCTGAACCATGCTTGGGCGTTGGCGGGTGAGATTTGAGGAAGGGCTTGAGCGATGGCCTGATCGAGAGCTTCGACGGAG
>Ga0074046_10004243_pt1 | contig 11760 bp, 9 predicted proteins | sample BogForMeECP23OM3_FD_94441 | JGI IMG/M metagenome (GOLD analysis project Ga0074046, IMG submission 94441) | Bog forest soil microbial communities from Calvert Island, British Columbia, Canada - Bog Forest MetaG ECP23OM3 | ecosystem: Environmental > Terrestrial > Soil > Wetlands ...
CGTTGGGGTGAAATGTTCCTGGGTCATCACATCCCTATATTAACAATCCCGCAGGTGCCAGGTTGTTACGAAAGTCTGCCGGAATCTCGCTTTGTAACAAGGGCACGGCTTCAGCCGGGCCGCAATGCCGCTCGCTCCGCTTGTTTTCAGGCTGATTCCAGGCGGCCAAGAAAGGCGTTCAATTCCGGGGGCAGGGGCGCCTCCAGCCGGAGCGGCTTGCCGGTGAGCGGATGCGTGAGTTCGAGCCTGGCCGCGTGCAGAAAATTGCGGCCAAGGCGCAGGGACTCCGGCTCCGACTTGCGCCTCGCCGCGCGCGTTGGCGTCGCCTCCAGCGCCCGCTGATCGCGCAGTTGTCCTGCGCCGCTATAGAGCGTGTCGCCCACCACAGGATGGCCGATCGACGCCATGTGCACGCGAATCTGATGCGTGCGGCCGGTTTCAATGCGCACGCTGACCAGGGTGAATTTGCCGAAGCGGCTATCGATCCGACGAATTACTCCAAAATGTGAAACCGCGGAGCGGGCATTTTCGCTGGGGCGCGTGGTCATGCGCGTGCGCCGCACGGGATCGCGGCTCACCGCGGCGTTGATGGTGCCTTTTTCGCGCGCCACCGCGCCTTGCACCAGCGCAATGTAGGTCTTTTCCACGCGCCGCCCGGCAAACATCGCACCCAGGGCCGCATGGGCGCGATCGTTCTTGGCCACCACGATCAATCCGCTGGTGTCCTTGTCGAGACGGTGCACAATTCCCGGCCGCAATTCGCCGCCTGTCGAAGAGAGCGCCTGGAAACGATGCAGCAGCGCATTCACAAGCGTCCCGCGGCTGCGCGCGTCGTCCGTCGCGCCCGATCCCGCGTGGACCATCATTCCGGCGGGCTTATTTACCACCGCCAGGTCTGCATCTTCGTAGACCACATCCAGCGGAATCGCCTCCGGCACCGCCTTGAGCGGCGCGGGATGCGGCTCGCCGGTGATAGTGATGCGCTCGCCGCCGCGCAGCTTCAGCGAAGCCTTGTGCGGCAGGCCATCCACCAGCACGTCACCCTGGTCGATGAGCAGTTGCACCCGCGAGCGGCTCACGCCCTCGAGTTGCGTGGCCAGAAAATGATCGAGGCGCTGGCCGCGCGCTTCCGCAGGCACGTCAATGGTGCGCGGCTCACTCATGCACGGCTCCATTATCGACACCAGCACCGGCGCCAGGCTCAGAAGCCCCGTGCCCCATCCTTTTCACGCCTTCATCGTGAAAAGGGTGGGAAGCCGGCCCGCTCACTGCTGCCGGACTCACTCGTTCCCGCAACACCAGGGCCCCGGCAATCACCAGGAGAATGGCGGCGACCTGCGGCCCGTCCAGCGCCCATAGTAGCAGCGATCCGCGGCCCGCAGGATCGCGCCACAGCTCGGTGATGTAGATGACTAGCCCCGAACCCATCAGACCCAGGCCGGCCACGTCGCCCTTGCGGCGCTCGACCGGCAGCCAGACCAGCAGAAGCAAGGCCAGCGTTAGAAACGCAAGGGCGGCATAGGCCTGCACGGGATGCAGCGGAACCCCGAGCGGCGCGCCGCTCCAAATGGCAGCCAGCGGATTGGTGTAGGTCACAGCCCAGTGCACGCCGGTTCCTGCCTCTACGCCGTAACCCGATCCGGAGGCCAGCGCGCCCAGTTGCTCAAAAGCCAGGCCCACGGCCAGCGGCGGGACGAGCGCGTCGGCCGTGGCGCGGAGCGGCAGTTTGTTGTGCCGCGCGTACCAGAAAGCACATCCCGCGCCCGCCAGCGCGCCTGTCGCGGCCAGCAGCGGATGATGCACCATCGCGAGTCCCAGAAGCCACGCGGGATGCAGGCGCAGCGCGCTCCAGTTCACGATGACGAGCAGCAGCCGCGCCGCGGCCAGCGCCGCAAACAGGCTCAGGATGCAGAGATTCCACACCTTGCCCGCGTCGAGATCTGTGTTGCGGCCCGCCACGCGCGCGGTGCGTAGGGCAAGTCCCAGCGCCAGCAGCACGCCCAGCGCGGTCGCCGCGCCGTAGGACGGAATGAGGACGGCTCCGATGTGAAAGAGGACTGGATGCACTTCAAATCAGGATACGGTAGCCGCCACAACTTGTACCGCCGGTCTCACGACCGGCTGTAGCGGGGGTCTCCCGACCCCCGCAACGCAGGCAGTTGAAATCGGCTCGGCTTCGCTGAAGCCGGTGCATTCGTGAGCAACGGAGCGCGGGCAGTATTGGCAGAGCAAACGTGGGCGGGTTAGAGAATCGAATGGCCGCGAAGGGAAGAAAGTAGAACCCGGCCCGCTGGGCCGTGAGCGATGCGCCGGTGAACCCGTCCTAAGACGGTGGAGCTCTCCGCGGTTCATTAGGCATTCCGGACTGGCGGACACGGCACACAGAACCGATTGTCGAGTTGAGCCCCTGTTCATTGAATGTTGGTTCAACCAGCGTTGATCACCCACCTGCTTTGCAGGCCGGTTTCTAATGCGGATAGTAGGGGGAAGCGCGAGGAATTGCAAGTCTTGTGCGAAAGGGCCAAGTTGTGGTAGCTTCCAGAGCCCGTGTTTCGGGGAGCATTCGCCCGAATCGGCACATCGAAAAATCTGCATTCCAGCACCCGAACTGCGCGGGTCAAGAGACCACCGGCACGCTGGCTGGTTTTGCGCGGGTCCGGGTTGCGGCATCGATCACAAAAACATCCGTTGGTATGTGCGCGGCTTCCAACTCCTCGGCGCGCATTTCGTTGGTAGAATCCTGTCGCGCAACTTTGCTTCGGATGCGGGGTCTAAGTCAGGTAATCCGATTTGGGCGTTCGAAAGCGATGCCAATTCCCCCGGTGGCCGTTTTCCTGCGATCTGGCGGTAGGATGCGGCAGAGCACTGCCGTCGAATCTCTTTGCAACTCGCTTGCGAAGGCTGTTCGGCCATCGTGATCAGTGGGTTTGTCGTCGATTCGTTGCGATTTAACCCCTGTGTCACGCAACCTGCATCCTGTGTCACGGGGGAGATTTGTGCTTCTGAACAAGCTTGAATCTGGCTTCCTGCTGTTCCAAACCGAACAGGGATTAGTTGCCGTTGAGCCCTCCTTTTGGCAACGCCTTTATCTGCTTTGGACCTTCCGCAATTTCCGTCAGCTCTCGCTTCCCCTGTTGAACGCGCGCCAGACAACGCTGATCAACAGTCTTTTTCGCGAGCACGCGAAGGTGGTTCCGGATGCATACGAGCCATCGCTCGAGATCGGCGTCGTTGAGAACTTTGTGCCTCCGGCCATCGAAAGCTGCGCTGCGCCGGTCGTCAAAACCGACGCTTCGCCGGCAGTGAAAGAGGAGCGGCTTGAGCAAACCGCCGAACAATATGTCGCGACTGAGGTAATTCCGATCGCAGCTGCGCCTGTCATCGAGGCCGATGTGCCGCCTGCCGTGAAATGGGAAGAAGCAGAAGAGGTCGACACTCGAATAGATCATGCGGAAATTGCCCGCGAGAATGCTCTCGACCGCGCTTTTGCGCCAACCATCTCCTGGCCGATAGTCTCCTGGTTTAAACCTGCATCGTTAAAACCTGCATCGTCGAATCCTGCATCGTCGCATCTTCCAGCCTCCATGGCGGCAGCATCTCGATTTCAAATGTCGAGAATTGTAATCTCCATGTTTGCAGCCGCGATCGGCGCGTTGGCGCTCTGCGTGGGTTTCGGCGTGGCATTTCATCGAGACGGGGCCGTACCCGGCCCCCAGGCGCACAGTTCGCCCCCGCAGCCCGCCGCGCCAGATTCTCCTCCTGCGCCCGAACCAACTGCGCCCCAACCAACTTCGGTCGCCGAGAATCCCGGCCCCGCGCCTGAAGGGTCCCCTCAGGCCGGCGCTGACTCGGACGCCGCCGACCCCAGCCTGGACACTGCGGTCGAGCCGCCATCCGCGCAACCAGCATCGTCGGCCACCACGACGCACCCGATGAGCACACCGGATCGCGCATCTAGCCGAGCGACTGCACGTGTTGCGTCCAGGTCAAGCGCAGAGTCGCATGCCGCGGCATTCTCGCGGGCTCCGGCGTCCACTTCCACTCGCCGCATGACCATGGCGCCTGCGTCCCGTGGAGCTACGGCACGTTCCGCGCAGAGTTATTTCGATTTGGCCAACCAACAGATGCACAAGGGCAATTACGCGGCAGCAGCAGCCGACTATAAACGGGCCTGGCGAATCGAGCAGAAGAACGCCGCCAGGGGCCGCCTGGAGCGCGCTCGCCGGACGATGCAAGCGGAAAACGAGAACGTTGCCAATCGGAGATAAGAAGGGTACAGGCTTCAGCCCGTACATCACCGGCCCACCGATTCTTCGAGAAATAATGTACGCGGCGAAGCCGCGCCCCGAAGCGCAAGGTCGCCCGCCGTAGCCTTACTTAGAAGGTCTTCTCAATGCTCGTGAGCGTGCCGCCAACGAATTTCAAGTGTGCGTAGATCTTGATCACACTGGCGCTTCCGCCCCGCTGGAAGGTGCTTGGCGAAAAGCTTTGTTTGCCGCCGTCTTCTGCAAGCAGACGGGTACTCTCAAACTGTTCCTGCACAAAGTCGCTCAGCTCCGGCATGTTGTGCCCTGTCCAGCCGATGTCGAATTCTACCTGGAAATTTTTGCCGAACAAGGCCTTCACAATTCCCAGCTTCATGCGAAGGGCGTCACCGGCGTTCCACTCAGAGTAAAAGTCTTTCAGCGTCGTGACCCCGACTGCATAGGAAGATAAAATCGCAAGTTGTTTCTCAACCTCAGCGTTTGGCGCGTTTGTCTTCGGCGCCTCTTGCTGCCCATTCATGGGCCGGCAGAAGGCTGGTTGCGAAGGACTGAGAATCGGGGCAAGGAAAAAGGCTAAGCAGCAACGGGAAAGTAATGGGGCCCGGAAAGACAGTAAACGCATGATGCGAGTCCCTCCTGCTGCGGCGTACCCTGGGATTTGGTTTTGAACTCTGGGACGACAATAGTGTACGTGCTCCCCGGACGATTTGTCAGCGCCGCATAGTGGGGTCAGATTAAAACTGTCTTGAAAGGGCACGGCTTCAGCCGTGCCGCAAACAGTCAGGAATGAGCGTGGGCTTTAGCCCCCGAGGGATGACTTCCCTCAAACCGACCCACTACCCAGCGCCGCATCCCGCCCACCCTTCTGTCGTGGTGAGTTTGCTTCCCTGAGAGACGGGCCGGCCGCCTGCATTTTTTTGCTGCAAGCATTGAGAAAGTCATCGTTCTATGATCAAGCGGGGGAAGATTATGCGAGGCAAGTTGCTACTTCTGACGTGGGTTCTTGTCGCGGGTTTCAGTGGAGGCGGCAGCGCCGCCGGGCGGCCGCAGCCAAGCCAAACTAATCCTGCTCCAGAAGCGCAACAGTTACCGTTCCCCGCTCAGTTGAGGAAAACGGTTATTTTCATTAGGACAAACTGCGTGCATATGCCGACTGACGCCGAACTGGCGCAGATGTCGCCGCCGGACCGCGCCAGGTGGACAAACGACAGTATTGAGAGGCTCAGGCCCGACGAACTTGCGCGACTAAAGCAAGAATCTTACTTTGGGACCGGCTTCATCGTGCAGGTTCCAGAGCCGCGGCTAGGCAAGGACTTAGGCTTTCTCTACCTCGTGACCAACAGACATGTCGCACAGCCTGGCGTCGAGAACGGGAAGCCCTGCAAAGTGGTGTCGTATTCCTTTTCTCTCAATCATCGCGGGCAGTCCCCGGATTCACCGTCACACCTTCAGTCGCTTCCCGCAAATCCGGACAATGTGTGGACCCTCCCAAGTGATGATTCGGTTGACCTGGCGGCCGCTCCATTTGCGCTTTCCTATAGTGACTTCGATTTCCAGTGGATTCCGCTCGATATGTTCGTTACGCAGGAGATGATCGAGAAGGACGTGGTCGTCGAAGGGGACCCCGTGATCTTCACCGGATTGTTCATCCAATACACCGGAATGACCAGGCTGGAACCCGTCGTACGATCGGGCACAGTCGCCATGCTTCCGAAGGATCCGGTTTTTACGACTTTGCGCAAGCCCGGCAACATTTTCCTGGCGGAGGCGCACGCTTTCGGCGGCAACAGCGGTTCACCAATGTTCGTCGACACCAGCAGATTCAAGAACGCCCTCGGGTACGACTACAAGTTTCTGGGGGTTGTAACAGGCGAGATTAAAGAAACCGCCGACCTGACACTAGAAGTGTCCACGGCATATGCAGGCACGGTCTCGGCAAACAGCGACGTGTCTGTGATCGTTCCCGCGTTCCAGGTTAGGGATCTCCTGATGTCGCCCGTATTTCAGGGCCTACGCGACGCCTATGTGGCGTCACATCCCGCAGCGCAGCCGACAAACCAGCAGCCTACAAAATAGGCGGCTTCGACGTTGTCAAGGGGGAGGGCTCATTCTAGATTTCCGGGTCGGGGTGCCCCGTCCTAGCTTGCCTGAAGACAGAGAATAGGGAGAAGAAAAACAGGGACGTAGGGACTGCGGACGTAAGGCTGAGAGACTACGTAACCTTACGCCGCTGTCCGCTTCTTCTTCTTCGGCTGCGCCGTGGGCACAATTGTGCGCTCGGAGGAACGCAGCAGCTCCTTCAGATCGTCTGGCAGCGCAGTGAAGGGAACCGCGCTGGCGAAGTCTTCGCTGGTCAGCTCGCGAACCTCACCCTCATCATTCGTCAGTGGCTTTGGGCTTGCCATACTGGGGATCAAAGGTAATTTCCACGGTGATTATAGCCCGAGCGGGAATTCAAACGCATCGAATGCGCAGAATGGGTAGTGTCTCAGTTGCAGTTAAACCGCCCCTCAGGGGCTAAAGCCCGCATATTTTTTGTCGGCTTTTCGGCGCGACTGAAGTCGTGCCCTGATACAAGGCGAGAGACCGAGACCGGCCCTGGCAGGCAGGTTTTCTGTTTCTTGCAGTCGCGATCAAACTCGCCGCAGTAAACGCTTTCCTGCATGCAAAACACGCGCAAAATTGCCCAAAACACGCTCCGGGGCCCGTTCTGACGATTTCTTGGGAAATTCTCTGGTTACACACGCCCTTATTCGGTCAATTTCAAGGTTCCACTCACCAATTAAATGGCCAATTTCAAGGTATTTGTCTCAAAGAATCGTAACCACCCGACCGAACATTTGGGGGGTAAATGACACCATCCAAGCGAACATTGGTCAGGGTCAGCGCACCAAATAAACGAACATTTGCGTTGATTCTACATAAGTTATTGGAAACGGGAGCCTTAGCGAACGCAGAAATTGCAACTTCACGGTCCACAACTTCTATCCTCCCGCCGCTGCGCTCTCGCCGGTATCCCCGATCAGGAGACCGGTGGAACGCTCTTCGGCGGCTCAGGCAACTCGGGCTTCGCCCCATTCGAGCCGGCTGCCGGAGCCACCTTCGTCATGAGCAGCGCTCCCAGGCCCTCGAGGACTCCATTGGCGTTGCCGCCGCCTCCCGTAACCAGCGTGTTGGGCATGAAGGGGACGTTGCTTCTGGAAAGAGCTTCGATGGCATTCACCAGAGCCGTGGCTCCCTGGCCCAATGCTGCAACCTGTTTTTGATAGGCCTCAGCACGGGCCAGGCCAACCGCACGCACCTGCGCGCCCTGGGCAGTGCCGGTGCGTTCGATGTAAGTGGACTCGCCGTCGGCTTCCGCCTTGCGCGCCTCGGCATTGTTTTTCTTGATGTCGACGCCGACCGCGGCTTGCGCGAGTTGTGCCTGCATGTCCGCGGTGCCGCGCGCCTTCTCCGTCTCGATGCGCTGATCCTGGGCCTGGCGCTGCATCTTGAAGGTTTCTACCTGCTGGTGCGCCACCTCGCGCTCTGTGAGCACCGTGACCAGTGCGGCCGGGTAGATCACATCCTGGATGTAGACGCCGCGGGTTTCGATCTCGTACTCGGCGAGCTTCCTTTGGATGTAGGCGAATGCCTCCTCCTGCACGATCTGGCGGGTCTGGATGAACTTGATGGCTTCCATGCCGCCGATCTTGTCGCGGAACAGATTGCCGACGGCTGCTTGCAGAACTTCGTTGACCAGATTCTCCATGGAGCCGACCATGGAGATCACGCGCGGAGCCTTGGTGTCGGGAACGTGGATGAGGACCTGGAGGTCGATGGAAAAGACAAAGCCCTCGTTACTTTTGGCGATGATGGGTTCAAGGCGCGCGTCGAGGCCGTGGGCTCCGGTGACGTCCTTGGCCCAATCGAGCTTGAGGATTGCGGTGAGGACGACTTTGGCGTCATAAATTCGCGGGTTGATGGGATATTTTCCGGTGCGCAGCGCCTCCTGCCAGATGCCTTGATGGCCGGGCCGCACGAGGCTGCCGAATTTGAAACCGACGCCGGAAGTGTCCTGGGTGGGCAGGCCGACGTAAGCCTTGATCACGGCAACTTGTCCCTGTTCGACGACCAGCATGGGGACCTGCTCGACGCGCACCAGGAACGGGTTCAGGTTGTAGGCGCCGTAGAGAAGCGGATCGTGTTGCAGGCCGATCTTGCCGCCGGCATCGAGGAATTGCTGGAAGTCCTGGTAGTTGTTGTGCAGCGAGTTTTTGCTGCCGAGGATGGCGGCGATGAGTTGAAAGTCGGTGGTGTCGGGCTTCTTTTCGAGTTCCGCGACATCGTCGAACTGTCCCAGGCGGCTGGCGATGGCGCCTGCCTGCAGCGGCTGGCCTTCGAGGGAGGTGACAATGCCGATCATGTCCGCGACCTTGCCGCTCTCGGTGGGCCGGGGCGCAATGCGAGTGACTTCGAGCTGTCGCTCTTCGAGGCCGAAGGCGGTGAAGGTGAGCCGGCCCGTCTGGTCGGCCAATTGGCGGTAAGTATCGGTGATGGGAACGCCGAAGACCTGCGGCTTGGTGATGATGAGGAAGGCGACAGGATGGATGGGGGCCAGCATGCCGGGCGAAAGTACCGGGCGCTGCACGCCCTTTTGGCCGCCGTTGGCGACGAAGTTTGAAACGTCTGTGAAGTTGCCGAACTCGTTTTTGTACACGCCCGATTTTGCGCCGATCGGCGTGGGCGCGCCCACTTGCGCGATGACCACGCCGATTTGGCCGGCGGGGACCTGGACCCAGGGATGTTTGGCAACTGCGTAAATCACGCAGAACTTGAAGCGCAGACCGGGCATGAGCAGTTCCGCCTGGTAGCCGGCTTCGCCTTTGAAGGCGATGGGGTTGTCGCCGGGCAACTTTGCGCCAAAGCGCTTGCGGACCAGGCCGACTTGCGTGGGGCCTATGCTGTAAACCGACTTGGCGGTGAGAACGATAAGAATGAAGAGGCTGAGAAGGACCACTCCTTCAAGAAGAGTGGCGGGCGAAAACATACCGTCGAACATACTTCCTCCCGTGTCCGGGACAGGACCCCATTCGGCCCACATTTTCGGGGACGTCTAAGGATACTCCGAATGCAGGGACCAAGGGACCGAGGGGACAAGGGACCAAGAAAGCTGGCGCGAGGGAAGGAGAAAGTGGGTGCGGGAATTTGCAGCAGGACTCCGGATAACGGTTGAGAATCTTGCCCCTCAATACCGCAAAGCCGCAGGGTGATGCAGGAGGTGCGGACGAAAAAATCATCTCTTCGCTAGTAGACGAAAGGCGTAACCCGGCGATAATAAAAGAACACGAGACACCTATGGCGGAAATCAGGCAGTCCGGACCAGAAGGATTCGGGGCCGCTCGGGAAGACGCGGTGCCCTTGGGTGCGCCGACGCGAGATTCCGCTGCAAGTCCAGAGAAATACTGCGTTTACAACCAAACTCGAGAGCGTTTCGTGGCCACCGATGTGGAAGGCGCCCATGCTTCACCAGGCGGCGCTGAAGCGCGCCTGCGAGCCCTGGAACAGAGTGCCGGAATCGGGCTCTGGATTCTTCCTTACCAGGAAATCTCTCCATCCAGCATCCGGTTTCCGGTGGATTTGGTGATCCTTGGCAACGATTGTGTCGTTCTTGACCTGGTTGAAGCGTTTCCCCTTGCCAGCCTGCCCGCTTCGAGTGCAAAAGCCATGAGCGTCCTCGCCCTTCCGGCAGATACCGTGGCCAAGGGAGAGATGCGCGCCGGCGATCAGTTGATCATCTCCAAACCCGAAGAGATGAAGCAGCATTTGCAGAGAATGAGGGAAGCAAGGGCGGAGGCGCCCAGGTCTCTGGGGCCTTTTTTGGAGCAATTCGCCCGCACGCCCGCCGAGGTACCAACCGGCCCAGCGATAGAGGAACCGGTTGCAAGCGTAGTGGATCCTGAACCGGCCGCGCCCATCGAGATTGAACCTATTGACCCTGCGCCCGTAGCGGCAGAGATAGCTGGTGGAGAAGTGGCTGGCACGGAAGAGCTTGCGGCGTCACCGACTCTCGAAACCGACCCCTGGAAGAAAAGGCTGGGAACCAGGAGTTGGTTAACGAACCTGCTGCTGGGAGATCCTGTCGACCCGCGCCATGCATCGCGGGAGGTGCTGCCGGGATTGATTGCCTATTACTTTACCGGCGGCAATCCGGTGGCACAGGAGGTGCGTGATATCAGTGCGACGGGGATATATATCGTTACCGACGAGCGCTGGTACCCCGGGACGGTGGTCCGCGTCACTTTGACAGATCGGGATCATCCAACGGCAGACCGAACCCTCACCGTCAATGCAAAAGCTGTTCGGTGGGGAAAGGATGGCGTCGGCCTCGAACTCGTCCTGGAAAAAGAGGACCAGCAAGAAAAAGTGATTAATCGGACATTGGAACGAGCCCTCGGAGTGGACCCCGCCCGTGTCGAAGCGTTCCTGGAAAACCTTAAAGTGCCGCCCCAGGCGGATGACCCATCCCAGATCTCCAAGCCGGGTGAGTGACTCGGCGATGCTACGCCGGTAGAAAATTCCTATTCATCCGGCCAACATCTCGCCTTCGGCCGGATGCAACCCTGTTCAGTTGACAGCACATCGAACCTTTCGGAAGTTGAAAAAAGTTGTCAGGCTCCGGGCAGTTACTTAAGCAAGATATTTTATAGATCTCCCGGTGTTGCGCGATAGTTGCAACAACTTTCGACCGCTGCGGGGACATGATGCCTGATAAATATCTAGATCCCCGCGGCGGCTCATCCGGGTTCAGCAACGGCCATAAAAAATCCCGATAGAAAACCGGCCGCGTTGGAACTTCACATGGAGCCGGCAACGATCTGTGTCTTCGTTCAGGAGGCTCCATGCGATTTTCCGGTTTCGTCCGATTTTCATTCCTGATATGTGCAACGTGTCTAACGTTGAGCGGCTGCAGTAGCTCAAAGGCAAGTTCCGGCTTATCCGCCGGTTCTTCATCGGGATCTTCGTCAAGAGGATCTTCATCAAGCTCGAACGTAGCGTATGTGTACGTGACGAATCAGACTGCCACTGGCGGCCCGTATCAGATTGTTGCGTACGCCGCAAATGCGAATGGGCAGCTCACGGCTGTGGCCGGTTCGCCCTTCAGTCAAGATGTCTACTCGTTGGCGGCGAACGGCGGGTACCTTATGGCTTCCGCCGCATCGCAACCGGACATCAACACGTACACGATCGGAACGAACGGCGCGCTCACCCTGGCGAATCAGTTCAACTACGGGCAAGATACCGGATACAACAACGCCGGGTGCGGCGGGGCGGGAGGCCTGATTTTCGATCATAGCGGGCAGTCCCTGTATGCCACAGTAGGCAACATCGACTGCTCCAGTAACAGTGCCATTGCTTCCTTCTCCGTCAATTCATCGAACGGGAGCCTGAGCTATCTTGGCAACGTGAACATCGGCTATAACAGCTCCGGCGCCATCGCATTCCTGGGCAACAA
>Ga0074046_10004245_pt1 | contig 11759 bp, 8 predicted proteins | sample BogForMeECP23OM3_FD_94441 | JGI IMG/M metagenome (GOLD analysis project Ga0074046, IMG submission 94441) | Bog forest soil microbial communities from Calvert Island, British Columbia, Canada - Bog Forest MetaG ECP23OM3 | ecosystem: Environmental > Terrestrial > Soil > Wetlands ...
GCAAAGCGGGATGCCATCTGGTTGAGCCATCGCGAGGTGTTTCCTTTGAGCTCCTGCACGGCCTTGGCCAACGTCATCGTCGGGGGCAACGAGATAAGCAGATGAAGGTGGTTGGCGGTCCCACCGGCCGCCAACAACAGGATCTGTTTCTGGCGTGCGACTCCCCCCGACGTACTGCCACAGTCTCGGAGGATCGGGAATGAGGTCGGCTCGGTCCTTGGTGCTGAAAACGCAATGCACAAGATTGCAGGTGTGAGTGTGCGCCATGCTGCAACGATAGGCACAAGATTTCCGGCAGGCAGTGACCGTCGCACATCGCGATGTTTGTCTCTGCCGTCCCGACGGGACTCGGCGTCTTTTTCAACGCCTACCCAGCCTTGAAAGGCTGGGCTAAGCTCTTTTGTCCCGCGGGGCGGGACTGGTGCGCTGGCGATCGCGCTTTAACGTGGGCATTACAGGACGTTCACGGCGAATTTCGTCGGGTTCCGGGTGCTCCACTCAAGCTTCTGTTACTTGGGTGGGAGTTCCCACATCAGGCGCGCTTTCCCATTTTGGGACATCTTTACAATTCTTAACCAAAAACCTTGTAACGCTTTTTGGCCAAATTGCGTTTATTCTTGTGGTCCCGTTGTAGATGGCCGTGGGGTCGCCAAGGCTCTCGGCATCACGGGGAAGCGTCGTTGCCGCGGCTGACCACTTACCCTCTTCCTCTCCGTCACCCTTGGCAGGATGACAACCTGCCAGCCACCAGATAGCATTAAAAGTTTGCAGTTTGCTGTGGAGGCAATCCTATGGCTACTACCGAACAGACTTCGGCACGCGTCGTTACCGGCGCCAAGACCAAGGTCTTCAAGAACTTCATCGCCGGCGAGTGGGTTGAAACCCACACTGGCCGCACCTTTGAGAACCTCAACCCCGCCGACACCCGTGAGGTCGTCGGCATCTTCCAGAAGTCGGCCAGGGAAGACGTAGACCATGCCATCGAGGCTGCCCGTCAGGCGTTCAAGAAGTGGCGTCTCGTGCCTGCCCCACGTCGTGCCGAGATGCTCTACAAAGCCTCGGAGCTCCTCATCGCACGGAAGGAAGACTACGCACGCGACATGACCCGTGAGATGGGCAAAGTCATCAAGGAGACGCGGGGCGACGTACAGGAAGCCATCGACTGCGGTTACTACACCGCTGGTGAAGGCCGCAGGTTGTTTGGGCCAACCGTCCCCTCGGAGCTGCCCAACAAGTTCGCTATGGCCATCCGCCAGCCGTTGGGCGTGTGCGCCATGATTACGCCGTGGAACTTCCCTATGGCGATACCGTCATGGAAGCTGTTCCCCGCGCTGGTCGCCGGCAACACCGCCGTAATCAAGCCGGCGCAGGATACGCCGTTGTCGGTCTTCAACTTCGTCCAGGCGCTGCACGACGCAGGCATTCCCGCAGGCGTAGTCAACATCGTTACCGGATTCGGCGGCGAAGTCGGCACGCCGATGGTCGAGCATCCCGAGGTGCGTGCGGTTTCGCTGACAGGTTCGACTGCAGTTGGGCGTGTCGTAGGACAGGAAGCGGCGAAGTCATTCAAGCATTGTTCGCTGGAGCTAGGCGGCAAGAACCCGATGATCGTCCTCGACGACGCCAACCTTGACCTTGCACTCGAAGGCGCGTTGTGGGGTGCCTTCGGCACAACTGGACAACGCTGTACTGCAACCAGCCGCATCATCGTGCAGAAGGGCGTGTACAGGAAATTCGTAGATGAACTGGTGGCGCGCGCGGAGAAGCTGAAGGTGGGCAACGGTCTCGACGAAAACGTGGACATGGGCCCAGCGGTCAACTCGTCGCAGATGGAGACGGACCTGAGGTACATCAAGATCGGCAAGGACGAAGGCGCGAAGATGCTGTGCGGAGGACATCGTCTGGAAGGCGATGCTTACAACCATGGATGGTTCATTGCGCCTACGGTGTTCGCTGACGTCAATCCGAAGATGCGCATCGCGCAGGAAGAGATCTTCGGGCCGGTGGTCTCCATCATCCCATGCGATGGGCTGGAGAGCGCCATTGAGATTGCCAACGACATCGAGTACGGCTTGTCGTCGGCCATCTATACCAAGGACGTGAACAAGGCGTTCACTGCGATGCGCGATCTGTACGCGGGCATCACCTACATCAACGCGCCTACCATCGGCGCTGAGGTACATCTGCCGTTCGGAGGAGTGAAGGCCACGGGTAACGGTCACCGCGAAGGCGGCATTGGCGCAATTGACTTCTACACCGAGTGGAAGTCAGTGTACGTGGATTACTCTGACACGCTGCAGCGTGCGCAGATTGACCGGCCAGAGTAGCGGAGGAACGAGAACGAATGTCGAACAGTCTTCAAGACAGCACCGTTGTGGTCTTCGGTGTCGCCAACAAGCGCAGCATTGCCTGGGCTATCGCGCGGCAGATGCAGCAGGCGGGCGCGCAACTGGCCATCACCTATCAGAACGAGCGACTGAAGCAGGAAGCCGATGACCTGATCGCGGCGCTGCCCAATTCGCAGGCGTTCCAGTGCGACGTCAGCCGTGATGAAGAGATCGCGCTACTGTTCGAACAGCTCACATCACGCTACGGCAAACTTGACGCGGTGGTGCACAGTCTCGCCTTCGCGCCTGCTGAAGACTTGAAGGGCGAATTCGTGAACACCAGCCGCGAAGGCTTCCGCATTGCGCTCGATATCAGCGCCTATTCGCTGGTTGCGGTGGCCCGCGCGGCGCGTCCGTTGATGACCAACGGCGGCAGCATCACGACGCTTACCTACTACGGCGCGGAGAAAGTCGTCCCCAAGTACAACGTGATGGGGGTCGCCAAAGCCGCGCTGGAGGCGAGTGTCCGCTATCTCGCGTATGACCTGGGCAAGAACAAAATTCGCGTCAATGCGATCTCCGCTGGCCCGATTAAAACGCTGGCCGCGCGCGGCATCTCCGGCCTGAGCGACATGCTTTCCGCGCACGCGGAACGCGCCCCGCTACAGCGCAATGTGGACGTGAAAGAGGTGGCCTCGACCGCTGTCTTTCTGGCCAGCGATGCGGGCAGCGGAATCACGGGCGAGACGATCTACGTGGATTGCGGCTACAACATCATGGGATTCTGAAGAGTCTTAGTGGTAGTGTTCGGCGATCCATTGCGGATACCGATACTTCAACTGCGCAAGGAGCCAGGCGGCCTGGATGGTTGTGTGGCCAGGATAGATTGTGCCAAACTCGAAAATCCCACGTCCCCATCCGTGCCAGCAATACTGCCATGAGCCATCGGCTGTTTGATTGTCAAGAATGCGGTCAATCCAGCGGCTTCGGATCAGGTCAGGCCGGCCTGCCGCCAGAATGAACGCGTTGCGCTGTATGTAAGCATCCGTAACCCGGAAATCGTAGGTCTGGTCACGCGCGTCCTTCTCGACCAGTTTGTTCAGCGCGTCATCGACCTTTGGGGAGGGGCCGTTGAAATCGCGATACATGATGAGTGCCAGGATCTGATGATGTCTTGCTCCCCAGACGTACTTGGTGAGCGAGAACAGGTTGTCCATGTCCTCATCGGATAACGTGACCTTGTCGGGAGCGATGCTGTAGGCAAACCAGCGCTGGTCAAAGGCAATTCCGCCCAACTGATAGGGAGCCAGGAGCGGCAGCCCGACTGCGGGATTGGCGAACCGCTCCCAGTAGGGAGCGAGCACGTTTCCTGCATAGCGATGATGCAGAGTCTCCACATTGGCGGCGAGCACAGGGGGCAGGCGAGGGTCACTCGTCATCTTTGCGATGTCAGCTACCATGAACATCAACGGCGGGTTGGTGGCGGAGACTTCCGGATGTGCGGCGATCCAGGCAATGGCCTTGTCGAGGTCCGTGTCCAACTGCGCCTCGAACGCTGTGCGTGAAGGGTGCGTGAAGCCAAAGTTATTGTTGATGAGCGCGACTGCCGCCACGATCACAAAGACGACAAAAGCAATTGCTGCCCAGCGGACGAGGCGACGCATCATGGCTTACCCGGCGGTGGAACGAAAAGGGTAAACGGTCCGCAGGTCGCATCTTGGTTGAGTATCATCAAGTCCTGCATTTCTCCACGCGATTTCACTGGCGAGCCGTACTATACACCGGGTCCTTCGTTCAAACAAAATTTGGCTGCCAGTGATCCTGCGCGAGAGAAGGTATCGGATATACTCTGACCGATTGGGGGATAAATGGTTTCGAGCGAGTCAACGTCCACCGTTGCATCTCACTCCGGTAAGGGCTGGTTTACGGAGTCCGTCCGGAACGCGATTCTACTTGGCTTATTGCTCTTCATCGCGACGGTTGCGCTGTATTCGCCCGTACGAAATCACCCTTTCATGGTCCTCGATGACCCGAAATACGTGACCCAGAATCCGCATATCCAGGGCGGCTTGAACTTGGCGGTGGTCGGGTGGGCACTCACGCACGGCTACGCTGCCAACTGGCATCCCTTGACCTGGATGTCCCACGCTGCCGACATCGGGTTCTTTGGACTGGATCCCGAACCGCAGCACCTGGAAAATGTTCTGCTTCACGCGGTTAACGCGCTGCTGCTGTTCTGGGTACTGTGGAAGGCCACCGGCTATATGGGCCGGAGCTGGATGGTGGCTGCGCTGTTTGCCCTCCATCCCATCAATGTCGAGTCTGTAGCTTGGATCGCCGAACGCAAGACCATGCTCAGCACGTTGTTTTTCCTGCTGGCGCTGGCAGCCTACCGATGGTATGCGCGACAGCCCGGCTTTGGCCGGTATGTCATGGTGGCGTTCCTATTCGTGCTGGGTTTGATGGGTAAACCTCAGATTATTACTCTGCCGTTCGTGCTGCTGCTTTGGGATTACTGGCCACTGCATCGGATGTTCGCCGGCGACACGGAATCTCTGGAGGGGACCGCAACCACAGAAGTCGTTCCCGCAAGAAGCTTTTCCTGGCTGGTAAAAGAGAAGCTGCCGCTCTTCGGCATCTGCCTGGTGGACGCCGCGGTCACGATGATTGCCCAACATGTGGGGCCGCCGAAAAGTTGGGGGTATTCTCTTTCGATCCGCATCGGGAATGCGATCGTTTCCTATGCGCGCTATGTTGGCAAGGCATTTTGGCCCACGAATCTTTCGCTTTACTACGTCCACCCGGGAAATTCTCTGCGATGGTGGCAGGTAGGTGGCGCGTTCCTTTTGCTACTGGCGATTACTGCCCTGGCCCTTGCCCGCCGTCGTCAACGCTATCTGCTGGTGGGGTGGCTTTGGTTCCTGGGAACACTCGTACCCATGATCGGACTGATCCAGGTGGATATGCAGGGTATGGCGGACCGGTACGCATACGTCTCTTTCATCGGCTTGTTCCTCATGTTCTGTTGGGGAGTGGCAGATTGGTCAGAGCAGTGGCACCTGCCTCGAGCCGTGTTACCTGTTGTGAGCGCCGCTGTATTGGTGTTTTTGAGTGCCGTCTCACATCGTCAAATCAGCTATTGGAGCGACGAGGTCACTCTGTGGACGCACTGCACAGAGGTGACAAACAATAATTTGAAAGCCGAGTTCTATCTGGGCTTCGCGTTGCTGAGCGCGGATCTGCCTGACGAGGCGGCGCAACACTTTCGTAAGGCTGAGTCGTATAACAGGGGCGATCCCGATACCAACCTGCAGCTCGCTTTTTACGAGCATAAGCGCGGCAACTTGCCGCAGGCCATCGAGTACTACAAGACCGTGCTGGCCATCACCGAGAATCCGGCGCTTAAGCGCCAGGTTCTTACCAATATGGCCGCCGCCTATCGCGCTATGGGAGACTATTCCGCGGCCAACGAGTGCCTGCAGAATGCAGCTCAAGCTGCGCCAGCCTACTCCATCGATTGGCAGGGGGAATGGTGGAAGAACATCATCCCGATGATTCGACAGTATTTCCACGGCGGGGCATCGAAACCATCGAAACAGCTCTAAACAACCACCAAACGGCGCAGCGTTTTTAGTCAGCGGTTGCAACTCTTCATCCGGCGTCTGATGGAGCAGAGTCCGGGCTGGCGGACGCAGAATCGCTCGGTTGAGAATCGGCGCTTGCAGATGAGGAATCGCCGGGTTGAGAACCGGAACCCGTTGATGCTGAACTGCCCGTTTGCGAAATGGTCGCCATAACCGTCACCCCGCAGCTCCAGGTGGACCCGTCAAATTGGGCTGTGTTAATCATGCCATCGGATCCCCTCACGCCGACCAGGGCAATGGTTCCATTGGTGGCCGCTACCGGATCGGACGCAGCGCTCACGTCGCAGACTTGCTGGGAATGCCAGGCACCGCTCTCCAGCCATATATCGTGAATGAGATTATCCACACCGCGATAGACAATGTGGGGCTTGTCCTGTAGGACGAAGCAAGTTGGATGTCCGGCGGCCAACTGATTCTGGAGAGTCGCTGTGAGATCGGTGGGTGCGTTGTCGTTGCGAGTGACAACCCATAAATGACCACCTACGGCTCGGAAGACAACGCCGACTCCGCTGCTGGTCTCGTAAGCACACGGTGAGTATGTGGCACCGGGCATGGCGGCATTCGAGGCCCTTGCCAATGCACTCACGTTGTCGTACTTCCAGCTTCTGCCATCATCACGCCACAAGTCCAGCAGATCACCGTCACCGTCAACGCGGCCCACGATGTGCACCGCTCCCTGCGTAACATAGACGGCTGGCTGTCCGGTTGACTTCCCCAGGCCAGCCGCGCGCAGGATGCCGCCGGAACTTGACCATGCGCCATTGTCGAAGGTGAGCAGATACCAGTCGTCATCCTCAGCCCAGTAAACGAGATATCGTGTGTCTCCATCGACAACGGCGCGAGGATCGTGCACCGCCAGGGCGTCTTCGATTTGCTTCGGGTCCCATTTCCAGGCACTTCCGTTGCCAAGGCTCTGCTCGATGACATGACCCTCAACACGAAAGTAAACGAACACCGTTCCTGAGGCGCAAAGCAGGACAGGATCTTCTCCTTCTTCCGGAAAATCCCCCCAGACACATCGCCGTCCGTCCATCCAGTCTGACGGGCAAGCAAATGAATATGGCCTTCAATTTCCGAGTGGGCAATGCTGGCGTTCAGGTGTCGCCGCCACACGGCGGACTGTTCCAAGGCCACCCTGGATGTAATGCTGACTCTTCGGAACCGTCGGGCATCTCCGTCGTCAACCTGTATGCCATCCTGCGCTGAACTCCGCTGGCGGCCTGCCACTTTGCGACGAAGTAGCGTCGCTCCTGTGCGGGCGTCGCAAGTGGGGAAGGGATCTACAACCCTAAACTGGACGAGTACACCCAAGTAGCAAATCTGAGGTGCGGAGGGGTACAATTACAGGGTGTTGGTTGGGAGCTCCTTGGGAACAATCCTGTTGGACAGGGTGAGTTTCGGAGGATTTCGACTCCAAGCGACCTGATGCGAGAGGTGGGACTGCTTACCGCAGGAATCCTGCGGGAGTGAATCAGGCTGGAACCGATGTGCAAGGCTTTGCACCATTTACATATGGGGTCTTGCGGTTCCCCGAATCGACTGTAAGAACTCTTGATGTTTCAGTCAGTTGTGAGATATGCTTTCCCACGCTCTCGGCCAAACAATTGCACATGTCTTGCCGTTTCCAAAAGCTGAATTCAATGTGGAGTGAGAGTTAGTGGCGCTTGCGAGCCCCAAACCGGCGGAGGCGGTGTCTCCCCCGCCGGCCGTAGAAATTTCAGCAGAGGCTCCCACCTCCAAGTTCACTGCTATGTGGCAAACCGTCAAGCCATTTGGCTGGCCGGGTTTGCTGCTGGTAGCCGTGTTGGTCGTGCTGTATGCGCCGGTCTTGCGCACCCTCGTGTACCAGTGGTACGCTGACGCGGATTATTCTCACGGATTTCTTGTGCCGTTGCTTTCGGCATATCTGATCTGGCAACGGCGCGACAAGTTGCGGCAGGTTCCCAGGCGCCCGTCCTTCTGGGGCCTGGTGGTTGTCATAACGGCCATAGGGTTATTGTTTCTTGGCAGCCTGGGCGCGGAACTCTTCTTGGCTCGCTTTTCCTTGCTGTGCACGATTTGCGGGCTCATTGTGTACTTCTGCGGCGGGGCCGTGCTGCGGGCCATGGCATTTCCCATGGCGTTCTTGCTTTTCGCGATTCCGATACCGGTAGTGGTGTACAACGAAATTGTTTTCCCGCTGCAATTCATCGCTTCCAAGTTTGCTACCTCGACGCTTGAGGCGCTTAACCTTTTTCCGATCATGCGCGAAGGTAACGTACTAATTTTGCCTGGCATGAGCCTGGAAGTTGTCGAAGCGTGCAGCGGCATTCGCTCCTTAATGTCCTTGCTGGCCTTGGCGGCGGGTTTTGGATATGTTGTGGAACGAAGTGTCATTGCCCGCTGGATCCTTTTTCTGGCTATGGTTCCGCTGGCCATTATCAGCAATGGGACGCGTGTGATGATCACAGCGATCATGGCGAATTACCTCGGTCCACAGGCGGCTGAGGGATTTATGCATGAGTTCTCGGGGTGGGTGATTTTTGTTGTGGCCACAGTTTTGTTCCTTGGGTTCTACAGTTTAATGACCAAAATCCGTAAGATGCTGGGTCGGCTTCCAGAAGGCCCACAACCCGTTTCCTCTGGCAGGGGGGGGAAGTGAAGGCTGGAGCGCGCTATTGGCTGATGCTTGCCGTTCTGCTGGGAGCGACCACTGGCATGGCCTACCTCTCCCACGGAGAAGCTACGCCTCCCGCCAAGCCGCTCTCCGACTTTCCCACGCAGATTGCCGGGTTCTCAATGTACGGCAACTGGCCGCTGGATCGAAAGACCATCGAAGTGCTGGGCGTGACCGATTATCTGGATCGCGGCTATTTTTCGGGGTCGCAGGGACAGGTTGGACTATTTATCGGATACTTCAGAAGTCAGAGGACCGGTGCCAGTATTCACTCGCCGAAGAACTGTTTGCCCGGTGCCGGCTGGCAGCCAGAGCAGTCGACCATTTACCAGATGCCCCTCGATGACGGGCGCCAAGTTCCCGTCAACCTTTACATCATCCGCAAGGGGTTAGAGGAGCAAGTGGTTTTGTATTGGTACCAGGCGCATGGCCGGGTGATAGCCAGCGAATACTGGGGCAAGTTTTACCTGGTGTACGATGCGTTGCGTTTGAACCGTACCGATGCTGCGTTGATCCGCATTACCGCTCCGATTGTTCACGGTAATGAGGAGCAAGCGCGCTCGCGGGCAATCGCTTTCGCGAAACAGATAACCCACGACATTGATCAGACCATTCCTCGGTGACTCAGGAGAATTCATGCGGAAACGCTACGTCGTAACAATTGTGATGGCTGTGCTTTTGGTCGTCCTCGTCGGTTGCACCCGCAACCCAGATGCTGCCAAACGTAAGTACGTCGAGAGCGGCATGAAGTACATGGATGAAAAAAAGTACGACTCCGCCGTCATTCAGTTCAAGAAAGCACTGCAAATTGATCCGCGTTACGCGGAGGCGCATTACGAACTGGGGCAGGCGGAATTAGCTCAGCAACACTGGGCTGCCGCGTTCAAGGAGTTCAGTGTTGCCATCGATCAGGACCCCAATCACGTTAAGGCACACCTTGCCATTGGGACCATGTGGTGGCAGGCGAGGAAATATAACGAGGCTGAAGAACACGCGCGTTTCGTGGTGGAGCACGACCCCACTAACATCGAAGGGTATATGCTGCTGGGCAATGTACTGCTGGGAGAGAAGAAGCCGCAGGAAGCCATCGACATGTACACCAAGGCCGCCGCGATTAAGCCTAACGATCCCGGTGTCTACCTTAATCGCGGTGTCGCCTACGCTTCTGTGAAGCAGGATGCGGTTGCCGAGGAAGACCTGCACAAAGCGATCTCGGTCGATCCGAAGGCGATGCAGGCCTATTACGCTTTGTCCAACTTCTATCTGAATAAGGGCGATGCCAAGAAGGCCGAGGAGGTGCTCCGGTCTGCAATCCAGAACGCGCCGCCCAACGACCCAACCCCCTATCTGCGCTTGGCTGGTCTGATGCTGCATCAGGGCCGAAAGGCGGAAGGAGAACAGGTCGTCAAGCAACTGAGAGAAAAACAGCCAAGTTCTGCGCCGGTGGCCGCCGCCATCGGCGATTACTACATGGCTACGAGGGATTCTCAGGATGCTATCAAGGAATACCAGCGCGGTTTGAACCTGGATCCTAAGAACCAGGAGTTGCAGTTGCGGTTGCTGGAAACCATGATCAGCAGCGGGAAGATGGACGATGCCACCGCGCTCACTGACCGGTTGTTGAAAGAAAATCCTGGCGATATTATGGCCCGCATTACCCACGCCCGCCTCCTGGCGATTAAAGGCAATAGCGCCGAGGCCATTACTACGCTTCGTGAAGTCATTAAGGACGCACCCGAGAATCCGCAGGCCCACTTTATCCTGGGGAAAGTGCTGCATCAAACGGGCGACCTGGCCGGCGCCAAGAGCGAACTGCAGGAAGCCTTGAAGCGGCAACCGGAGAACCAGATGGTGCTGTATGCGCTGGCCGAAACCTACCGTGACTCGCGCGATTTTGATACCGCCCGGGAATATGCCGCGCGCTTGCAGAAGTTGAATGACAATCCTTCCGTGCGTTTCCTGGATGCCACCATCGACATTGGCGCCAAGGACTACCCAGCCGCGCTGACGCAACTGGACGAAGTTAAGAAGTCAGTAACGGCCGATCCATTGCTGTACCTCAACTACGCTATCGCCTACGCGGGGGAGAAAAAATATGCCGAGGCCGAACGCGAATTGCAAACGGCACTGAAGATTTACCCCCAGTATGATGGGGCAATGGCTGACTGGGTGAGCATGATGTTCGCCACCAACAACCCGGCCAAAGCAGTCGCGCTTGCCGGTCAGTACGCCGCTGCCAATCCCAACCGGGCAGGGGCGCACTTCATTTATGGATCTGCTCTGGCCACCACCAAGAAGTTCGACCAGGCGCTCTCGGAGTTCCAGAAGGTCACTCAAATTGAGCCTTCGTCGTTAATGGCTTACATCCACATAGGCCAGATCTACGAGTTGACAAACCGCCCTGATGATGCACTGGCTTCCTATCAGAAGGCTTTGCAAGTGCAACCAAAATCATCCCTCGCCAACAACTACCTCGGAAACCTTTATGTGCGCAGGGGCGACCTGAAGAGCGCGGCCAAGTATTTCCAGGCGGCACTGAACGAGAACGCGCATGATCCGGTCGCGGCCAATAATCTGGCATGGGTGTATGCCGCTCAAGGCGAGAATCTCGATATGGCGCTTAGTCTGGCGACGCAGGCCAAGCAAATCGCGCCGAACTTGGACGGCATCAACGATACCCTGGCTTGGATTAATTACAAGAAGGGCAACTACCATGTCGCGGTCTCACAGGCTGAGGAGGCGGTGAAGAATCGCCCGGAGAAGCCGGATTACCGTTACCATCTGGGAATGGCCCTTATGAAGGCGGGAGAGCCCGCCCGCGCCAAGACTGAGTTACAAAAGGCGCTTCAGTTGAATCTGAAAGGGGCGGACGCCGAGCAAGCGCAGCAGACCATTGCTTCTTTGCACTAGACGCGGCGGTTTATGGTCTAATCGACCCACCACTTGTGCGGCCTGACTTCCGGCTGGAGTCAGGCCGTTTTTCTTTGCTTCCAGTCCTGCAATATAAAACGTTTGAAACCGGGTCGCCCTTCTGGTAATCTAACTAACTGGTTAATTAAGCATGGCAGACGAGGAACAGATTCTCCATCCGCGACGTGGTACTCGTCGTCAGCCTGAAGCCAGCCGCGACGC
>Ga0074046_10004246_pt1 | contig 11759 bp, 10 predicted proteins | sample BogForMeECP23OM3_FD_94441 | JGI IMG/M metagenome (GOLD analysis project Ga0074046, IMG submission 94441) | Bog forest soil microbial communities from Calvert Island, British Columbia, Canada - Bog Forest MetaG ECP23OM3 | ecosystem: Environmental > Terrestrial > Soil > Wetlands ...
TAGAGGTTTCGCTCGGTGCCGATACTAGTGAACGGCTGGGCACCTCCCCCTCCCCCCCACTATTTCTGCACGCAAATATCCTGTTTTCATTGCCTTACGCGATGCGTTGCCGCGTAAATATCTGAGAAGACATATAGTTGCTTGCAGAAATTAGACAACAAACGGGTTAGAGGCAGGCGACAAGTTTCGGGGATCAGGGTCTGTCGAACCGCGCTGCCTGCCTCATTGAAGGCTTATGGGAATAGTGTGCGCCGGGAGGGGGAAATTATATGCAAGATGGCGGCGGGAAATTCTTGGGGCAGGTTAGGGGTGAAATGGGCGTTTGCGGATACCTATGATTCCGCAGGTTCGTCCTCACCAATCTCCCAGTCCTCGGAGATCAGATCCGCAATTAGCAGAATCGCAGGGAGATTTCTCTCGCTAACGGTAATCTTGGGCTCGATTCCTGGTAGGAGAGCGGTCATTTGGCAGATCAGCAGGGCAGTCGTCTCAATTCTCTGCATCTCATCTGTACTAATCTGAGTTTTTGTATTGGCGTCGTGTGCGAACTCGTGCCGAAGCGAGAAAACCCGGCCTAAATCGGACTGCCAAGATGCTGGGAGTTTGATGCGGGCCGGCCCGGGGCGTCGCGCAGACGGGATCTCGCAGATCGGATCAAACTGACCGAGGGCGTCGAAGAAAGGGGATGGGAAGAAGATTGAAATGTTCTGGTTGATCGCCTCTGCATTTTGGAACGAGGCTTGGTGGGCCGCGAACTCCTCGGGGGAGACGCCGTGAGCGGTGTACTGAGGGAGTCGGCTGGCGGGCTCCTTGCGATTGCGTTCGTTCAGCGCCCGCTGGAGCATCGCCGGGTTGCGCTTGAGGAGGTAGAAATATAGATCCCGGAAGAACGTCTCGGTACAGGCAGCAACGCCAATCACGTATGCCCGCATGGCGGCTTGGAGCAGTTCTTCTTTGCCTTTTCTCGGTGGTAGGAGCGAGTGCATCAGCCGGGCTGGGGCACTGAAGTTGACTGCAAAGTTCAGCACGAGTTCTCGCGGGTCGCCGCGGTGGAGCTCGCGCTGCTTGAGGACGTCGGCTTTCTTCATGTGCGCAATTTTAGCCGAGACGCTCCGGTGTGCGTGCCGTTGAGGGCAGACGAAGCGCGCGAATAGCACTCGCCGCAGCTACTCGCAGAGCGCTAATCGGTAACCTGAGGCCGACCAGCGTCCGGTTTTCTGAGCCAATGTCACGGATCGAAATCTGGAGCAGAGCCCGTTTGCAGGTATCGATCCAGAAATGTGATTGACAGGAGCAACCGGGCCAAGCCACCTGGACGCCCCCGAGAACCATTGAACGTCGAGGAACGAAAACGACCTTGCGCCGGACCTCTGAATGGAGAGACCATTCATTCATATAAGCTTTGGAGAATCGATGATGGACTTTGCGCTCTACATCGATGACAGTGGTCATCCAGACAATCAGCCAAATGTTGTCACGGCTGGATTCGTTGCTTCGGAAGATCAATGGAGTCAATTTGAGGTCGAATGGAACAGTGCACTTCTTCGATTCGGGATCGTTGGCGCATTCCATATGACAGAATTTATGCGCGAAAAACGCACGGGACTCAAGCGGGATTGGATTCTCGAGTCGCTCTGCCGAATCATCAATAAGCACGTGGGTGGTCGGTTCCTTCACGCCGTCGATATGGAAGCGTACAAGAGGATCAACGATGAATGGACGCTTGAGGAATCCATTGGAGCCCCGATCGCACTTGCTGCGAGGAGCCTAACCACTGAGATCAATGAGTGGCGTCAGGCTCATATGCTACCGGGAGACGACTTCAAAATATTCATTGAGCAGGGATCAAAACACTACGGCGATATTGAGCAAGTCTTCAAGAGAGACGGACAGCCTCCGCCGACTCGCGTGGCCAAGGCCAATCCCCGGTGTCAACCCGCAGACATGCTTGGTTGGGAGGGTCTTCGATACCTGAAAACCGGAATCACCAGCAAGAACATGAGAAGACTACTTCCGAAGGGCGTTGAAACTTTCGGCGGAATCTTCTTAGCCAAGGACCTAATTGAACTTTGTAAACAGACAGCTGTCCCTCTGCGGGTAGATTTCAAACCCATCGATTCCATTTCATTCCACTCGGAAAAAAAGAGAAAGCGTCAAAGAACTGTCTTTTGAGGGCTGGGGAACGGTGCGCTGATAAGTCTCGGCAAGTCGGCTTGTGGTGATCTTTGCGCGTGTGAAGGGTGCGGGGATAAGCGATTGCGTAAGCGCGTGCGATTGAGCGCGGCGTAGAAGCAGGGAATAGGGAATAGGGAACAGGGAACAGAAAAGCGGGCCGGTCGGTTCGGCTGCGGTCGCGCGAAATGCAAAGGCAAGAGCAACCGCAGATCCTTCGACTCCGTCCGCCGTGGCGGACTCCGCTCAGGATGACAAGGCTGTTTTGTAGAGAGCGTCTGGATTGTATCTCGATAAAGACTACGACTTTCTGGTTTTGGCCAACTCGGGCCCCAGAAAATCGTCGAGGTTCCAGCCCGCCATCAAATCTTCGTCGGGCGCCGTCCTCTCGCCTTTGGGTGGTGCGTTCGGCACGGCTGCGCTCTCGGCTGCCAGGTAGTTCTCTGTCAGGCCTTTCCGTAAGAGGTCGAAGGCCTGTTCGGGCGTATCCGCAAGTTGGAAGAGATCGAGATCCTTGGGCGAGATGGCTCCTGTATCCACCAGCACCTCGAGGTTGAACACCTTCTTCCAGTAATCCGATCCATAAATAAGGACGGTGATCTTCTTTGTCACCTTCTGGGTCTGAGCCAGGGTGAGAATCTCGAACATCTCATCGAGCGTGCCGAAACCGCCGGGAAAGACCACCAGCGCTTTCGCCAGATAAGCAAACCACAGCTTGCGCATGAAAAAGTAGTGGAACTCGAAATTGAGCGAGGGCGTGATGTAGGGATTCGGCCTCTGCTCGAAGGGCAGCAGGATGTTCATGCCGATGGTTTTGCCGCCCGCCTCGTAAGCGCCGCGATTGGCCGCTTCCATGATGCCGGGACCGCCGCCCGAAGTGACCACGAAACGATGCTTGCGCGAAGGGATGGTTTTGGCCCATTGCGTGAGCAACTGCGCCAGACGGCGGGCGTCTTCGTAGTAGCGCGCCATCTCGACTGCGGCCACTGCGCGCTTGCGTTGCAGATCCGATGCGTTGCCTGTCGCGATTTCGACTGGCTTGGCGGGCTGCTCCTCGCTGGGAGCAGGTTGCACGGAACCCGTGTTCTCCAGGAGTTCCAACGCATGATCGGCCTCTTCGCGTCCGTGAAAGCGCGCCGAGCCGAAGAAAACTACCGTGTCCTGAATCTGCTCGCGGCGGAAGCGCGCCAACGGCTCCAGATACTCCGAAATAATCCGTATGGGGCGCCCCTCTGCGCTGTTGAGAAATGCCGAATTCTCGTACGCAAGCGGTGCTGAATCGAGCTGCGGGGGGCCTCCGTTGCCGGGAATTACGGCCCGAGTGGACGCTTCAGATTCCGCAGCTATCCCGGAATTCTTCTGACCGGCGGTTTCCTGGTCCCTCGTTTCCTTGTTCGCTTGTTCCTTGCTCTTTTTCATCGTTCAACCATCCCGGTGCCGAATGGCATCTTGAAACGCAATCCAAAGGTTCAGCAGACCAAGTCCCGAGACGAGGCCGCGCACTGCGCCGAAGGTCGCGATGCTTCCGAGCCAGGGAAACTGCAGAAACAGCGGATTCTTGTCCCAGGCAGCGGGCCACCACGGCGCGTAGCAGATCGCCAGGCCAATATACATGCGCAGCATGACGCGCAGAATCAATTCCACGCGCTCAAGCCAGCGGGGAACATGATGATGCGGGTGCATTGCGGCTTGGGACTCGGGTGCGGAACCCGCAACAGATTCCGATGTCGACCCAGACAACGGAGTCGGGCTCGCAGTGAGCATGGACGATGACGATTCCGGCTGCTGGGGCATTCGTTTGTTTCTGTCCGCTATCGCCGATGTCCTTCGGCCGCAATCACTTGCTGGCCATCGCGCACTTTGGGCCGCTGCCTTGAAGCCAGGGCCGGCGCAGAGACACCGTATTGCCACGGTAACACAGCGAGGCCCTTCGAGACGCGTGAGGCCCCCGCGCCGCCATTTACTTTGATGCGTGGACCAAACGGGAGTATTTTGATGGTGTGCGAAACCGAGACAAGGAGGTTTCGATGAATCCAGCGTTTGTGGCATTCGTCATCGTATTGCTTGGCGGCGCAACACTGACCGGTCAAGGAGTCAGTCCGTCGCAGAGTTCATTCGGCGTTGCCGGAATGGAGGGCATGCAAACGACCGGGACGAACGCGATAGGCACCACAGGCCAGCCAGCGTCCGTGAGTTCCTGTCCCGTGTCGATGCGCGCACAGCATCTACCCGATGGGAACCTGGTCAAAACACGCGACAGTCATCCCAGCGGAATTGGCCAGTGGCTGCATCTATCGCTGGTAAGCCGGGATTCGAAGCAGATTGCAAAGGCGACATTGAGAGTGCGCGGCTTCTCGGCCAAGGCGCGCGTGACGCAAACCGGACCCGGCGGGGACCAAGCTTTCGATGCGATACGAACCTTGACGGTCGCGCTTACGGCAGCAGCGAATCGAAGCGCTTCAGTGGATTTCCGGGTTCCAGGTATGACAGCAGTGGGACGCATCGATCTTGAATCGCTGGAGTACAGCGACGGCTCCACCTGGAAGAACGGCGGCGCATCGAGCTGCCGCGTCGTCCCCGATCCGGAGATGCTGATCACCAGCCATTAAGACACCGACACACGAGCTTACGACGCGATTTACGGGACGATTTACGGAACTGGGGGCAGGCCCGCGAGCGCCATGGCGATTTCCTCTGCGGGATATTCGAAATTCTCCAGCTTGCCGGCGTGGTAATCGATATAGGCCTGCATGTCGAAGTGACCGTGGCCGCTGAGGTTGAAGAGAATCACGCGCGGCTTGCCTTCCGCCTTGGCTTCGAGAGCCTGGCGAATGGCTTCGGCCACGGCGTGATTGGCTTCGGGTGCGGGCACAATTCCTTCAGCGCGCGCAAATTGAACGCCCGCGGCGAACGCGTCGAGCTGGTGCACGGTGGTGGCTTCCGCCAATCCGAGATTGACGACATGCGAAACCAGCGGCGCCATACCGTGATAACGCAACCCACCGGCGTGAATTCCCGGCGGAATGAAGGTGCTGCCCAGTGTATGCATCTTGACTAACGGGGTGAGATGGCCGGTGTCGCCGAAGTCATAGGCGAAGTGCCCCTTTGTGAGACTGGGGCAGGCGGCAGGTTCAACGGCCACGATGCGCGCGTGACATTTTCCTTTGAGCTTGCGCCCCAGGAAAGGCATCACCAGTCCGGCGAAGTTCGATCCGCCGCCGGTGCAGCCGATGATGACGTCGGGATCGTCGCCGGCAAGAGACATCTGTTCGATGGCCTCCTGGCCGATCACGGTCTGGTGCAGCAGCACGTGATTCAACACGCTGCCCAGCGCGTACTTGGTGTTCGGATCCTTGGCTGCCACTTCAACAGCCTCAGAGATGGCGATGCCGAGCGAGCCCGGAGAGTCGGGATGCTCGGCGAGAATGGCGCGGCCCGAATCGGTGAACGGGCTGGGGCTGGCGGTGACCGATGCGCCAAAAGTTTCCATCAGGGCGCGGCGATAGGGTTTCTGATCGTAGCTGACGCGCACCATGAAGACCTTGCAGTCGAGGCCAAGGAATGCACAGGCCATGGACAACGCAGAGCCCCATTGGCCGGCGCCGGTTTCGGTCGAAAGATGCCGCACGCCTTCCTGCTTGTTGTACCAGGCCTGCGCGACGGCGGTATTCAGCTTGTGCGAACCGGCGGGGCTAACACCTTCGTTCTTGTAGTAAATGTGTGCGGGCGTATCGAGGGCCTTTTCGAGGCGCCGTGCGCGCATCAGCGGCGAAGGACGCCATTGCGCGTAAATCTGCCGCACCTCTCCGGGGATCTCTATCTCGCGCTCGGTGCTGACTTCCTGCATGATCAGCGCCATGGGAAACAGCGGCGCCAGATCGTCAGGGCCAAGGGGCTGCAGCGTGCCGGGATGCAACGGCGGCGCCAGAGGCGCGGGGAGATCCGGGAGGATGTTGTACCACGTTTGCGGAATGTGATTCTGCGGCAGGTTGTATTGGATTGTTTCCATGCGGAACATTTTACAGAAAAACCAGAAAACGCAATTGTGCCCCGTGCCACGCTCGACGGCCGTGGGAAGGGATTCGCCTCCGGCTCACGGCTCGTCGTTGTAGATGTGCACTTCGATCTGGCCGCCTTCCGCCAGCCGTGCGCGGAACATGCCGGGCGTGTTGAAGCTCCAGGCCATCTTGCCGTCGGGCGCAATGGCAATCACGCCGCCGTCGCCATGGATGGGCGCAAGCTTCTTTTGAATCACCTCATCGACGGCCTGTTTTAACGAATAGCCCTTGTATTGCACCAGAGCGCAAACGTCGCGCGCCACCGTGAAGCGAATGAAGTATTCGCCGACCCCGGTGCCGGAGACGGCGCAGGATTGATTCGAAGCGTAGGTGCCCGCGCCGATGATCGGCGAATCGCCTACGCGGCCCGGCATCTTGCCCTGCAAGCCGCCGGTCGAAGTGCCGGCCGCGACATTCCCTTGGCGGTCGACCGCAACCACGCCCACCGTTCCGTAGCGGCGCGTGTCGGCGGCCTCCTGCCATTGCGTCGCGGGCACGACGGCGCCTTGCGGCGGGACTCCCGCGGGACGCGGCGGAATGGGACGTGCTTCTTTTTCAAGTTGCTTCACCAGCGACTGCCAGCGGCTCTCGGTAAAGAAGTAGCTCGGGTCCACCTGCTCCATCCTCGCTTGCTTTGAATACGCATCGGCGCCCGGGCCCACCATTAGAACGTAGGGCGTCTTCTCCATCACGGCTCGGGCGAGAGTGATGGGATAGCGGGTGTGGGTGACGTCGGCGACCGCGCCCGCGCGCAGCGTGGCGCCGTCCATAATGGCCGCATCGAGCTCTGTTTTGCCCTCAGACGTAAAAACTGCCCCGCGCGCGGCATTAAAGAGCGGGTCGTCCTCAAGAATGCGAATCGCGGCCTCGACGGCATCGAGCGAAGAGCCTCCGCGAGAGAGAACCGCGGCCCCCGCCTGTACCACTTTGGTGAGCGCGGCGCGATACGCCTTGTCGCCGTCAGGTCCCAGCTTGGCGCGCTCGATGTCGCCTGCGCCGCCGTGAATCACAATCGCCCAGTGGCCCGAGGCCTTTGGTTGTGCCGACTGCGCCCCCGCGACCGTCACCGTGGTCCACGCCACGGCTGCGCCGATAAGGATTGCAATTGCTCTTCGCACACGCGTGTCCCCTTCATTCCTATTCATGGTAGCGCCGAGACCGCAGGAGTTCGTCGTGATTCTCGGACGAGCGCGGGTCGGGAGACCTGCACTACAGCCGGTCAGGAGACCGGCGCTGCGTATTTGCGCTTGAATGGTCAGGCGGCGATATGCTTCATCCACTCTCTTGTGCCCGCGTAGCGGCAGGATTCCGACGCGATCCTGGCCGCTTGCGTTAGCGAATCAACGAAATCTCTCTTCATCGCCGCGAAATGGCAATACGCCCCGTGCAGAATGTCTCCGGCGCCCATGGTGTCTACCACGTCGACTTCAGGAACGCGTATGCTGCCTGAGGATTGCCCGAAAAGGAACTCAATCGGCGCAGAACTGTTCGTGATGGCGATATTTGTAACCCCGCTGTTCTTGAGAAACTGAATTACTTCGTTCCGAGAGGAGCAACCCGAAGGCATGAAATCCGCTGAGCAGATGGCAGTATGGACACTTTTGAGAAGTTCCTCCGTTCCGTCCTTCCAGCTACCTCCGTCGAGAACCACCGGCGTCCCGCAAGCGCGCGCCGCGGCGGCCCACGCCTGGCACGCCTGCATATAGTGGCCATCTACCATGACGATGCGCGCCTGCCGGCAAATCTCGGGGTCGACACGCGCGGGAGGCGCTACGACGCGCGTTGCATTTGCTGAGACCACATTCCGGTTGCCGGCTTTGTCCACCGTAACGAACGAAATGACGGGTGCATCTTCAAAATCGGGATTCAAATCGATGAGTTGGACAGAATATTTCTCCAACTCTTCCCGGATCACATTGGCCAGCGCATTGCGCCCAACAACCGTGACCAGCCCCGAATTGCTGCCAAGGTGGGCGCAGGCAATGGCGGCGTTCGCCGCCGGTCCTCCGGCGAACACGCTCTGGCTTCGTGCTGCGACCTTCGTGTTCGCAGCCGGAAACTCATCGACATCGTAGACGACGTCAATAGTCGAGAGGCCGATGAAGAGAACGCTCGGCATGCGTAACCCCCTCCACAAACATTCCGCTTGGGGTCATTCTAGTTCGGTCGATTCATTATTCGACGAGCAAACCTCGGCGTCGGCTCGCTCGGCGTTTTTCACGCTTGGCGAATCACAGCCCGGCAGTGGAAAATGCATAGGTTCCAAGAATTGTACTGTGGGCGCGCTTTAATCCGAGCCGATCTTTCGGGCGGACGCGCAAGCCCTCACAAGGAAGGTTCAATGCACTCGATTTGGTTCGGCGAGTTTATGGGTACGCTGGTTCTCATCCTGCTGGGCGACGGCGTGTGCGCCGGCGTCACGCTGCGCAAGTCCTACGCGGCGGATTCCGGCTGGATGGTCATCACTACCGGCTGGGCGCTGGCTGTGCTCTGCGGCGTGGTGGTGGCGCAGGCATTCGGCAGTCAGGGCGCGCATATCAATCCGGCCATCACGCTGGCGGCGGCCATCGTGAGCGGAAACTACGGGCAGATTTGGATCTACTGGTCGGCACAGTTGCTGGGCGCGATGAGCGGCGCGGTACTCGTGACCCTGCACTACGCGCCGCACTGGAAGCTGACGGACAATCCCGCGGCCAAGCTCGGCGTGTTTTCGACCAACGCCGCGGTGCACAGCCCTCTGGCGAACATTGCCAGCGAGGTGATCGGAACGATGGTGCTGGTGATCGTGGCCAACGCGATCTTTTCGCACGGCGTGGCCATGAGCGGACCAGCTGCGGGACTTGGACCGTGGCTCGTCGGCAGTCTGGTGTGGGGCATCGGACTTTCGCTCGGCGGAACGACGGGCTATGCCATCAACCCGGCGCGCGACCTGGGACCGCGCATCGTTCATGCACTGTTGCCGATTCCGGGCAAGGGCGGATCGAACTGGCGTTACGCGCCGATTCCGATCGTTGGCGACCTTATAGGAGGAGCGCTCGCGGGGTTGCTGGTGCACTACGCGCATTTCTAAAAAGGGGCAGAGCTAGCGGGATTGGTCCAGCATCGTCCCACCCATTCCGCAAAAAACGCGGAATGGATGGGGCACGGCGCAAGAGTGAAGGTGCAAATAATTTCGCCCGACTTTTCCACAGAGTGATCGGCAGTCGCGCCGAGATTTTGCTTCTTTTGACTGTTGATTGACTACTCCAGGCAGGACGCAATGACGGCCAGCGCCGCGATGGCAGCCGTTTCTGCGCGCACAATGCGGGGTCCAAGCGACGCCGCGCGCCAGCCGTTGGCGTCGAAGAGCGCTTCTTCCTGAGGAGCCCATCCACCTTCCGGGCCTATGGCAATTTCCAGTTGAGGCATCTCGTCCTTTGCCGTCGCAATCGCTTCCGCGATCGCATGACGCAAGGTCGTGGTGCGTTCCTGCTCGGCGAGCACGATGCGGTTGGCGGCAGAAACTGCGCGCACGCGATGCTCAAGTGAGACGGGATCGTGAATCGAGGGCACATCGGAGCGCCGCGCCTGCTGCGAGGCCTCATGCGCGATGCGGCGCCATCGTTCGGCGCGCTTCGCTGCGGCCTGGGCCAGGTGCTTTTCTGTTCTTCGCGCGATGACAGGCGCAATCGCGGCTGCGCCGAGTTCCGTGGCTTTTTCGATCGCCCATTCCATGCGGTCGAATTTGTAAATGGCGAGCACCAAAGTAACGGGCAGCGCAGGATCGGCCTGGAGCTCTGCGGTCAGGTTGAATCGGACTTCGCTCTTTTCTCCGGCGAGGGTGACGGCGGCCACCTGGGCATGAAAGACGCGGCCCCCGGCAACCACGTCGGCCTCCATGCCCGGTTGCGCGCGCAGCACGCGAGCCAGATGTTCGGCCTGCGCACCGTCGATGGTTGCGGTGGCTTCATCCCAATGTTCGGCGATCCAACGGCGGCGGGTCATCGCGATCTCACCAGTGTTCTCCATCAAGAGTGTACGTCGTTTCGCTCGCGAGTAGCTGTTTTACCCGCATAAACACTAAGGGGAACGCTTTTAAGCGTCCCCCTAGAGTGTTGCCTTTTTGGGTTGTTCGATCCGCTACTTTTTCTTCGCGGTCTTCTTTACGGCCTTCTTGGCCGCCTTCTTCGCGGGTGCCTTCTTGGCTGCTTTCTTGGTTGCCATTTGCCTATTCTCCCTTTTCGATGGGTTGCATCGATTCTGCAATTAGAAACTGCAGTTGAAGAATGTATAGATTCATCAATCATCGATGTCAAGAAAAAAACGACATACGAGTGAAAAAAAGATCAACATGGTCGGACCGAAAAATTTCGATCGAAGAGGAAATCGCAGACGAAATTCGGCGCGCGAGAGGAAATTCTTGCGCGATCGTGTCGCGCTTGCTCGTTGCGCGCATCAGTTTTTGCAATTTGCCACGGCGCTCTCCTTCACAAATTGTGCGAGCGTTTCGTCGCTCCGCGTTCAGCACTCGATCACGTTCAGCGCAAGGCCTGCAAGGCTGGTCTCCTTGTAGCGCGACTGCATATCGAGGCCGGTCAGGTACATGGTGCGGATGACCTGGTCGAGCGAGACCTTGTGCGTTTCCGGCTCGTTCATCGCGAGGCGTGCGGCCTGCACAGCTTTGGCAGCGCCCATGGCATTGCGCTCGATGCAGGGAATCTGCACCAGGCCGCCGATGGGGTCGCAGGTCATGCCCAGGTTGTGCTCCATGGCGATTTCAGCGGCGTGCTCGATTTGTCCGTCGTTGCCGCCAAGAGCCGCGGTAAGTCCCGCCGCGGCCATGGAGCAGGCCACGCCCACCTCGCCCTGGCAACCAACCTCGGCGCCGCTGATGGACGCATTCTCCTTGTAGAGAACTCCGATGGCCGCCGAAGCGAGGAAGAAACGAATCATGCCTTCGCGGCTCGATCCCTCAACGAATCGCTGATAGAAGAGTCCCACTGCGGGAATCACGCCGGCAGCACCGTTGGTGGGCGCGGTCACCACACGACCGCCGGCAGCATTCTCCTCATTCACCGCCATGGCGTACACCGTCAGCCAGTCGAGCGGAGCGAGTGGATCGCCCTGCTTGCCGCTGGCGTCGCGAGCGCGCAGGCGCTCGGCCAGGCGCCGCGCGCGGCGGCGTACCTCTAAACCTCCGGGCAGGATTCCTTCGGCGGCCATACCGCGCTCCACACAGGTCTGCATGGTTTGCCAGATCTGCTCAATGCCGGCCTGGACACGTCTCCCGAGAGAGTCTTGACTCCCGTTGGGGCTCGCGCTGGGGTCGAGTGCCCGCAGGCGCTCACACTCGTTGGCCAGCATCACGCGGTCGATGGAGAGCGAGTGTGCGCGAGCGATTTCCATCAGCTCCGCGGCGCTGTGGAAGGGATACGGCAGCCGCTCCTGAGGCTCGCGCGGTGGCTGATCAGCTTCTCCATCCTCGGCAATGAATCCGCCGCCGATAGAGAAGAAGGTGCGCTGTGCGAGGATCGCGCCGTTGGCATCGAA
>Ga0074046_10004248_pt1 | contig 11754 bp, 10 predicted proteins | sample BogForMeECP23OM3_FD_94441 | JGI IMG/M metagenome (GOLD analysis project Ga0074046, IMG submission 94441) | Bog forest soil microbial communities from Calvert Island, British Columbia, Canada - Bog Forest MetaG ECP23OM3 | ecosystem: Environmental > Terrestrial > Soil > Wetlands ...
AAATTACCTGTCATGCGGCCGGCGGGATTTTTTTGAATCCGGCGATACGATCCATTATCGATATCGGAGGGCAGGACAGCAAGGCCATTGTGATCGATAAAAACGGAAGGGTTCAGAATTTTTCCATGAATGACAAGTGTGCTGCAGGAACGGGAAGGTTTCTGGAGGTCATGGCACGCGCCCTGGAAGTGGACCTGGATGCATTTGGCGAATTATCGCTCCATGCGGACAATACCGCTTCCATCAGCAGCCTGTGCACGGTTTTTGCCGAATCAGAGGTAATCTCCCTGATTTCCAAAGGAGCAAAACGGGAAAATATCATTGCAGGGATTCATGCGTCTATTGCTTCCCGTATAATGGCCATGGGAGAACGGATCGGCATTATCCCACCGGTCATGATGACCGGGGGGGTCGCCAAAAATATCGGTGTGGTAAAGGCGCTTGAAGAAAAATTGAACACACCCATCATTGTTTCAGAATACGCACAGGAAAACGGCGCCATCGGAGCGGCGCTGATCGCTTCAAAGATATAAAGATTATGAGTCTCCAGGAACAGCAATCATTGTATATATGGTACTCCGCCCGGCTCCGTACTTTTCCAAACGGGGTCATTTCTGATATCCAGGCAGCCGAAAATATGGACTAAATATACGCTTCCAAATTCATGTACTTAAGGAACTCTTCCACTACCTTCCTTTTATCTCCATGAATATCTGCGATAACGTTCCTCAGTTGTTCGTAGACATCCATGTACATTCCCGTGAATTGAATCGCAATGCCTTCGGGCGCAAGCCTCGCTACCTTCCCGCTCAGAATGACGCTCACAGCGGGTGGGGAATCGTCCAGGATAATTTCGATTTCTACTTCCGCGCCCTGCTCGATCTTTTCCGGCGTATTGATGAAAGCGCCGGCAAGGCCCAGATTTTTAATTGTTCCCTCGATCCGAGCATCCTGAGATTTCAGAATAGTTTTGGATTTGAACGGAACCCTTACAAAGTTCCTCCTCTCCACTTTCTCCATCGCGGACTCCTTTCGGCAAACGGATATTTAAACGTTAATCGGCATCTTTTGGTTTATCCGTGAGTATCTTTCCCGAGGCGCCCGGATCTCTCCGTACCCGCCGAAGCCCCATTCGGACGGGTGACTTACGACCCCGGCACGAACCATGTTCAAACCCATATAGACGATGCATCGAGCCGGATGCTCATCGGTTTCTATGGCAGTTGCACGGCAGCGGTCCTGCCGGAATGCGCCTTTTTTCCCCTCTCTCTGATTGAATTCCTGACCTGCGCGGCCTGCGATGAGTTGCATGGACTTCGGAATGGACCCTGCCATTTTGTCCATGCAAAGCAGGTGGATGTAATTCGACGTCACCGTGTAGTTCAGGATACATAGAGTGTACCGCTTGTTCGCTTCGAAAAGCCAATGCAGCCAGCGCCTGCAGTATGCCACAAATTACAGCAGGAATTCTTTCTTATGGCATCGATGAGCAATGTGCCGGGCATATCCGGGGAGGCAATGGCGCCTGGCTCCGGCCATGGGTCCTACCCTTCGGGTAAAGCGGTCGTTTCACGCCGGCGTTAACTCCGGGCAATTAAGCCACTATTTCGGCAGAGTTTCAAGGGAAACCAAAAAACGAGCCACAGAGGCGGGACATCGTCCGGTCAAGAAGAGAACTCTGAGAAAATCGGGATTTACATAAAAATCTGATAAAATTTCAAGCATGTGCACGTTGATAGCGCAAAATGGGCCGCCTTGTGTCCCCGCACGCCTTCGCCCGGCATGTTAAACCGGATTTTTTGACGTCAAAACCAGTGTTCTAAGCCTCAAAAAAGGGGCATGATAACTTCATTCAATAGATGTAAGCCCTTGATTTGGCCCGACCCCCGACCACCATTTACTCATTTTTCGCAGAAAGGCTAAAAATTATCCCTTCTGGAACTTACTTGCCCGAGATTTGAGATATAGATCCGTACAGAAAGGATAGTCTTTTCACTCGCGGAGGCGGCCCAGGGGGTTCGGGGCAGTTTACGACGGCGGCATCGATTTTTGCGGGCGGCTCCGGCTAAAACCTCTCAGAAAGGGGAATGGCGTTAGCAAAACAATGCAAGTCGCCGGTCTTTATGTAATGAGCCGTTGGGGGAATTGTCCGATCAAAGGAGTCCGGCATGGCAAAGCTGAATGGATCAATCCCGGATGACCTCGCCCTGCTTCCCTGGTGGGTGAACGTTATCCTTGCGGTCATTGTTTACCTCTCTCTGAAGTACTGGATACCCTCAATCAAATTCGAAAACACGTTTTATACTGGAACGGCAAAGGCAGCAAATGTGCTTGCTCCCTTTTGTGCCGGACTGTTACTGTTTCCCGCCGCTATATCGGCCATAGATTCATGGCACAAACGCCGGTTGCTTGAAAGGCAAAAAGGGATAGGCAGCATCAGGTCGATTGCCTGGCGGGAATTCGAGGAGCTTGTTGGAGAGGCTTACAGGAGAAAAGGCTACCGGGTGACACAAACAGGCGGAGGCGGGGCCGATGGCGGAGTTGACCTGATCCTGCGAAAGAATGGCGAGCATCTTCTCGTTCAGTGTAAAAATTGGAGAATGGATAAAGTCGGAGTCAAGGTGGTGCGGGAACTCTACGGGGTAGTCGCCGCCGAAGGCGCATCGGGCGGAGTCGTCATTTGTTCCGGTGAGTTCACCCAGGAGGCCCGCGAATTTGCCAGAGGAAAACCTATGGAGCTGATCGAGGGAACCGCCCTGGCCCGGATGATAGAAGGCATCCCTCTGACGTCCCAAAGCGCATGACAGACGAACCGAGCGGGATGCCTTCCGCGCTACGCGAAGTACATCGCCAAGGGATGCCCGGGAGAGCATTTCACTATTATTTACCCTTTGGAAATGGCAGCAACGGAGTAATAAGCACTTTTTCAAAAAAGGGAGGGATTGCGCGAATGGAAACGGGCACAAATAGCAGCGTAAAGTCAGAGAGCGCTATGCTTACACTTGGCGATTGGCTCAAGCTGCAGGCAGGTGAGGTCGTATGTCCATGAAAGCTGTGTCGTTAGTCCTTACGTCGCTCCTGGTCTGCGCGCTTGCAATGCCAGGTATGGCTGCAGACAGCCCGATCGCAAGTGCCACCAGGGCGGCGCCTTCGCGAACGCTGGTCGATCTTGATCTCTCCTCGACCGACTCGAATCTAAACGCAGCGCATGTCATCAACACCAGGCCCGTCACGATTTGCGTCGGTGGAAAGCCCCTGTTGGTCACCTCTCACACGCACCTCACCGCTGCCGAGATGGTAGCTGTCTATCAAGTAATCAGTTCCGGGCGACAGGCAATTCAGATAGGAGTTCACCGGAATGCTGTCGGCGGCAGCGTTGTCATCACCTCTGGTCTTGCGCGCAATTTGGGCTCGCTTGTGATACCTCAAGGCGTCACGGTAATAGACAATGCCTCGGCGCTTACGCTTGGCGGCAGTTTGATAAACTCGGGCACGTTGTTTGCTGTTTCTACCGACCCCGGCGTTAGGGCGGCAAGCATAACAGCGACAAACATAATGAATCGGCAGGATGGGATCATTACAACCGAGCTTCCTGCGGGCGGATTGCCAGGGTTTACCGGTGCGACGGCAAATCTCAGTCTGACCTTAACGGCCACTGACTGCATGACTAACAGCGGCACCATTAGCAGTGCCGGCAGGCTCATTATGAACCTGCGCGACTCAATCAAGAATCAGGCAGGCGCAGTATTGCAAGCTGCCAATGACGTCGACCTGCACTCTCAAATGGGGGCCTTTACCAACACCGGACTGATTGCGTCGAAATCCGCGAACATCAACTTATCGACCGCGACTACGATCCCCGACATCACCATCAATAATACAGGCGGCTCGCTCCAAGCCGAGCAGGGAGCGATAAATATCCGCGACCAGCTCTTCAAGGGCCCGCCGAATACGACGTTGTCCGGCGGTGATTTTATCTCCAAGGAACTCAATCTCAATTCAGGGTGCGGCGCCGTGAACGCCAGCATTCAGAACGCAACAGGAGCAGTTAATGTCGCGGCGGGATCCATACGGATGCAGGCAAATACACCGGTATTGCACGTGAACAACCTTGACGTTGCAGGCGACCCTATTCTAGTCAACACTGGCGGCGGCATCGACCTGGACGCGATGACACCAACGCATGGGAATGAGTTTATTGCAATTGCAAGCAGAGACATTTTCTCAGCGAGCGGCGGAACCTGGATTGATACCAGCTCAACAACCGGGGCCGGCGGTAATGTTATCCTTGTTGCCGGGGCCGAAGCCGTGGAGGGTGCGCAATCAACAATCATCAAAGGGCGCTCCGCGACTGGTGGTGATATTGATCTGGGTAACCTGACCTCAAGCAGCATTAACACACAGTCATCCGCTAACGAAAATCCTGGTGGGGCAGTTACAATTGTAGCTTATGCTCAAACCCCGGGAAGCTCAAAGGGCGGGCACATAACCTTACCGTCAGGACTCACTGTAGAGACAGGCGGTGATGGAGCTGCCGATTCCGGCCAGATTGTCATAATTGGTGAGGCCAAATCCAGTCGCGCCTGGCCAGTGACTATACAAACAGGAGCATTGAATACTACGGGCTCTCAAAATGCCTCCATGATTCTGGTTGAAACGGCAACTCCTTCAACTGACACTTGGCCGGTAACAATAAATGGCGGCGGTTCAAGCCAGGAGCAATCCACGAACGGCGCTGCAATCAGCGGCATGTTTCAGTTTGGGACATTGCGAGAAGGAGCGATCAGTACAGGCACACTCAGCGCAGCTAATTACGGCGGAGCCGTCGTACTTTTGGGAGGATCCAATGCTGCCGGCGGTCCGGCGATTTCCACGCAAGGAATCAGCAACAGCGGTCCAAACGGTAGCGGGCGTGTATTGCTAATGGCGGGAGCAACTGCGACTCAAACGCACGCCAACGGTTTTGATATTACTACTAATACGGGCCCCATAGATACACACTCCACAACTGCGCAGCCAGGTTATCCCGTCACGGTGGTTACACCAGGGGCTATCACAACTGGTTCCATCAACACGTCCAACATGTCATCTTTATCTGGCCCGGTTCTCCCCACTTTAGGCGGCGGTGGAGAAGTAACTCTGGTGGCAGGAAGTTATTATAAGTCCAAGTCCGGAATCACGGTCCAAGGTGGCATCAACTCTTCGTGCAGCGCTTCATATCCTTCCCAGGCCCAGGGGGTTGGTTCTGCGACGGTCACGCTTATTGGCTTGAACGCCGGGTCTGACATTACTGTAGTCAACCCTTCCGGTCCTGCCATCGACACATCAGCGACAGGCGAAAACAGCGGGGCTGGTGCTGTGGTTATAGCGACGCCGGGGGCAATCACCTTGGAGGATAACGACTCGGGCTCAACAAATGTAATTAACACTTCCGGCTCTCAAAATAACACTAGCGGAAGCCAGGTGTTTCTTGCCTCCGGCAAGACGACCGGCCCTGCGATTACGATCCTTGCCAGTAGCGCGGCTGGAAATATCCAGACTACAGGTACAAGTCTCGGAGACGGCGAAGTGTGGGTGTTGACTGCCGGAGGTGCTTACACTCCTGGATATACGGTCAATGGAAGCACCAACCCAAACAACTTTACTGATCTCTCTGCATGCCAATCTATTGGTCCCGGGACAGCGTTGACAATTAAATTTCAGCCAGGGTCCAGGCCTAAGGGGTACTGTCCCGGCGGATACACTGCTATCAGCGATTCTCCTATCCAGCCGACTCAAATTAACATCGTGGAGAACGCAAACAGTGAACCACTTGAAGTTCCTCTTCTGGTGAGGGGCTCAGCAGGAATTAACCTGACGAACACAAAGAGTTTCATTAAAGCTACGTATGTTAACGGAACTAGCAAAAATCCCTCCTGCACCTTGAAACTGTTCGGCGCCGGCCCGATTGTTGCGCCAATTGGCAATGGCACTCCCGGACAGCCGCTTGGACTTACAAACGCCGTCAGCACCACAGGCAATATTGGGATTTCTTTCCTTTCTTCGCCGATTAACATATTTAATACAACTGCGACGCCAGGTACTTTGTCATTGAGCTCAAACGCAACCATTACAAGCTATGGTGAAATGGTTGCCGGCAAATCAATCAACGTGAAGACAACTGCGGGAAGCAATGGAGGTTTCACACTTTCATCCGGCACCTGGTGGGAATGTTTTAACATTGCAAATGCAGTTGCTATCTCGACAGACGGCTCCGGGTCTATCGAGGGGGATGGACAGGTCTATTGTGACAATATTGCCTTACGGTCACGTTCCGGGAATATATCCGGATTTTCAGGGCCTGACTTCAGTATTAATGCTGCGATGGTGCAGTTCAACACGTCCGGTGAAGTCAACATCAATGACGGCTGGCCTGCCGTTTTGAAGCCGTCGACTGGAAACCCGGCCCAGTTTACTGACAGTGGTTATGTTAGCCCGAGCGCCGAGGCAGGGGATGACGGAGGGGCAGGGCGACTTGCTCTGCCTTTCTTTTCCCCTGCCCCTTTTGATTTCCCCTAATGCGCTAAACTCCGGGGGTTTGGGGGCAGAGCCGCCATGTTCAATCGGATCGATCCGCGATACACCGATGTTTTTTCTTCGAGTGCTCCAGCCTGAAGCTTGGAAGGTTAAGTTCCAGGATGATGCTGTGGTGCACCACTGGATCAATGGCCGCAGCCGTTGTCATGGGATCCTTAAAGATCTGATCCCATTTGGAGAAGGGCAAATTGCTCGTTACCATGATTGACGCCTTCTCATAACGGCTGGCCATAAAGGTAAAAAGCACCTCCATTTCCTCCCGGCTCTGCTGCACATAACCAATTTAAACTGGCGTAAGGGTCTTTTCCGATTGTGGCTTTTTCTCTCCTTACTCTGGATTGCCATTTTCGGAATTATTGGTGCTAAAAACAGGTAGTCGCGCAGTATTCTCCTTCTCCGTCCCGTTTGCCTCACCTGGCGCCGTGATGTGCGCAGACGGATATTGGCAGATTTTTTGCGCTGCCCTTCATGCATTAAGCCTTTAGAGGCCGTCCCCTTCTGCTATGTGCTCCGTAAAAATCAGCTCGGGTTTTTTAAGGATTATGCGGATGTCCGGTGGAACGGATTCGGTAAGCCAGACATTACCGCCGATTATCGACCTTGCCCCGATAACGGTATCTCCGCCAAGGATCCTAGCTCCCGAATAGACGATCACATCGTCCTCAATGGTGGGATGGCGCTTTTTGTTTCTAAGCTGCTCGCCCGCATCGCGCGGAAGCGACAGCGCTCCGAGCGTCACGCCCTGGTAGAGTCTCACGCTGTTCCCGATCTCAGTAGTTTCGCCTATGACAACGCCCGTCCCGTGATCGATGAAGAAGCTCTCTCCGATATGCGCGCCGGGGTGGATGTCGATTCCCGTCACGCTGTGGGCATATTCGGTAATGATGCGGGGAAGAAAGGGAATCCTCTGTTCCCATAGATTGTGAGCCATTCGATAGACCGATACGGCAAAAAGGCCGGGATAGCTGAAGATTATCTCATCGAAGCTCCTGGCAGCCGGATCGCCCTGGTATGCGGCACGTACGTCGCTTGCAAGCATGAGCCTCAGCGAAGGCAGGTCCTGCATGAAATTGATTGTCGCTCTCTGGCCCAATTCATCACACTGAACACAGGGGGAGGTCGTGACGTATGCAGTCATGGCGCAGGGCCAGAGCTATCTGCTCCGACATCAGTTCGAAGAGCGCAGTTGCCTCCTGGCCGAAATAGTAGCCAAGATTGAACTTTTCCAGCCGGCTCCTGATGAAGTATCCCGGTTCACCAAATGATCGCTTACTGTCGTTAACAAGTCTGCGATCTTTTCGCCCTTTACACATACCTCTTTCACTTCCCCCAGCGAATCCGGAAGACTGGAGGGAGGTCCGCCGACAATTATGAAATTCGCAGGCATTCCCCGGACAAGCCGCCCGAGTTCATGATCCAAACCGAGCAGCCGGGCGCCTTCCGATGTTGCGCAGCCGATTGCCTCTTCAACAGAAAATCCAGCCTCCATCATGAGTTTCAATTCCTCGGCCAGGGCTACGCCATGCCGGACCCCAAACGCTCCGGCGTCAGTTCCCGCTGCAAGCCTGACCCCAAGCTCCCGGGCCCGGCCCATCTGCTCGAGTTGAGCTTCCAGCATTCGGGACGCCGCCTGCGACTGTTTTGCAGCCTCGCCCCCGGCGGGCATATGCGCACGCATGGCTTTCATGGTGAACGCCGTCGGGACCCAAAAGACCTGCCGCTCGGCCATCCTTCTCATATTGTCCTCACCCATGAAGAAACCATGTTCGATTGAATCGCACCCTGCCTCAACCGCAAATCGCACCGGCAGATTGCCGTTTGCGTGGACCATTACCTTTTGTCCGAGCTTTCGCGCATCTTGAAAAGCCGCCTCGAGTTCATCCCGATTGAATTGGGGCCGGGCCTCCCGACCGAATTCATTCAGGCTGTTCAGGCCTGAGTTGATAATCTTTATGTGATCGATTACATCGCGGTTCGCTCTTATGCTTTCGGCAAGGGTTGAGCCGCTCTCCGGAATGCGGCCTATGATCTTTCCATACCTGCCGGGAGCGCGCCATCCCTTTCCGGCGCATTTGACATGGACGCGCGAGGGGCCGTTTTGCCTGATATACATGAGAGTGTGGCCCCCGATATCCCCTCCATCTCTGAGCGCCATGATCCCGAACGCAAGACTTTTCTCTATTCTTTCACAAATGAGGGGGCTGTTTTGCGCGAACTCATTCAGAAGCTGCCGAAAACGCAGCTTTTGGCCGATCTTGCCGGACATGGACAGATGAACATGACAGTCAATAAGCCCTGGCAGTATGGTGCAGGCGGGATATGCTTCAACCGGGAGACCCACTCCTTTCAATTCCGCAAGATTTGCCCTTTCCGGAGATGAAAGTTTTTCCAGAGATGACAGTTTTTCCAGAGATGATATTAAGCCGTTTTCGACGCAGATCAGGATATCCTGTTGCGCGGGAGTTCCCGTCCCGTCGATAAGCCAGCCGGCAAAATAGGAGGCCTGTTGCATGGATTCCTTTCATCCCACGTGGAGTTACAGCGGCGGCTTGATTATAAACCATTTAAACAGATATGGTATGCCGGTTATTGATGTTGGATGCACGGAGCAGGAAGCAGGAGGCGAGGAGCGGGAAGCGGGAGTGGGAGGAAAACGTTTTTTGCTTCCCGCTACCTTCGTTTAAGTTCATACTTCCTAAACCAAACTTGACTTGACAGTGACCAGGTCCCCCGGAGCATGGGCAGGTGAGATAAGAGTCCGGATATTTCACAAAAATCTTTATGGGTATTTGACAGGAAGGGGATCAAATCAGACCTTTTCCGCCCGCCGCAAGCGACTCCAAAATCTTGCGGTCGAGCACCCTTATGTTTCGGCCCTCGAGTGAGATGATCCTCTGCTGGGCCAATTTTGTCAGGATCCGTGAAAGCGTCTCCGGGATTGTTCCAAGGAGACTTGCCAGTTGCGCCTTCGTTATCTCGAGTTCGAGGGCTTGCCGGCTTCCGCTCCGCTCGCCAAGATAGATCAGGTATGCGGCAAGTCTGCCCGGAACTTCTTTCAGCGACAGGTCCTCGATCAGGTGAGTGAACCGGCGCAGGCGCTGCGAAAGTATGCCCAGCAGGTTCAAGGCTATGGCAGGCTCCCTGCCTATCAGCTCCACAAAGGACTTTCTTGGAAAGAAAAGCACCCGGCTGGGTTCGATGGCCTCTGCGTTGGCCGGGTAACTTCCCCCCGCAAAAACCGGCACTTCCCCGAAAATCTCGCCGCTCCCGAATATGTGGAGAATTTGTTCTTTTCCTTCCAGCGAGAGTTTATAGATTTTTATTTTTCCGGATACCACGAGGCAAAATCCCTTTGCAGTCTCTCCCTCCGAAAAAAGCTCCCGGCCCTTTTCATATCTTTGGTCCAGGCAGATTTGGGCCAGCTCTGCAATCTGAGCAGCCGGAAGCCCGTTGAAAAGCGAGGCTTTTGAAATTTCATCGGCGATTTTCATGTCCATTACCCTTACGGAAGCCGAAAGTAGGAAGCCGGAAGTCGGAGAAAGGAGGCTCCGGTCTTCGATTTGGGTTCTGTCTGTCAACCGTCATTAAGCTGCGAGAAGAAAAATCCAGAATTTTTTGATCTAAGTCAAGGATTCTTTTGGGCACAGGGATTAATTTACCTCCGAAACCGAGGGTACGAGTTACAATAAATTAATCCTAAAAAGAGATTTTATCAGGAGGCAAATAATGTTTTGTTACCAGTGCGAACAGACGGCAAAGGGCCAGGGGTGCGATAAAATCGGGGTTTGCGGCAAGCAGCCCGAAGTTGCCGAACTCCAGGACCTTCTGGTTTATGCTCTCCAGGGGCTTTCGCTTTTTGCGGTGGAGGCCAGAAGAATTGGAATAACCGATAAAGAGGTAAACTCTTTTACGTGCACCTCTCTTTTTTCGACACTCACGAACGTAAATTTCGATCAAAAATATTTTCTCGAAACGATATCCCGCGCGGTAAAGATACGGGAAAAGCTCAAGAACAAAATTGAGACAGCCGCTGGCAAAACCGACTTCGCGTCGCCGGCTGCCGGCTTCCAACCCGCCGGTACAATCGAGGGGCTTCTTTCTCAGGCCGCCGGCGTCGGGTTGAAGGCCGATCCGGCCGAGAATGCCGACCTCCGCTCGCTCAAACACACCCTGCTTTTCGGAATAAAGGGAGTTGCGGCCTACGCCGACCATGCCTCTATTCTCGGCCAGGAGGATGACGCCGTTTACGCCTTCATTCATGAAGCTCTTGCATCTTTGACCAGAAACGACATCGCGGTAAACGACCGGATTGGACTTGTCCTCAAATGCGGCGAAGTCAACCTGCGGGCGATGGAGCTTCTCGACGCGGGCAACACGGGCGCGTATGGCCATCCCGTCCCGACACCCGTTGCGCTCGGGCACAAAAAAGGCAAAGCGATACTAATCTCGGGCCACGACCTCATGGACCTCGAAGGCCTTCTCAAGCAGAGCGAAGGCAAGGGCATTTACGTCTATACCCATGGCGAGATGCTTCCAACCCACGGCTATCCGGAGCTGAAAAAATATCCGCATTTCCACGGACATTTCGGAACAGCCTGGATGAATCAGCAAAAAGAGTTTCCCAACTTTCCCGGCGCAATTCTCATGACCACCAACTGCATTCAGAGACCGGCCCCAGTATATGCGGACAACATTTTCACGAGCGGTTGCGTGGGTTGGCCGGGGGTAACCCACATAGAAAACCGTGACTTTACACCCGTAATCAAAAAGGCGCTGGCGCTCCCCGGATTTGCGGAGGATTCCAACGGAAAGACCGTGACCGTGGGGTTTGCAAGAAATACGGTAATGAGCGTTGCGGGTAAGGTGATTGAAGCAGTGAAGGGGAAGAAAATCCGCCACTTTTTCCTGGTCGCCGGCTGCGACGGAGCAAAACCGGGCCGCAATTACTACACGGAATTCGTGGAAAAAGTCCCAAAAGACTGCGTAGTGCTGACGCTTGCCTGCGGCAAGTTCCGCTTTTTCGACAAGGACCTTGGGACAATCGAAGGGATCCCACGCCTTCTGGACATCGGTCAGTGCAATGACGCATACTCGGCCATACAGATCGCGGTTGCGCTTGCAAAGGCATTCAACGTTGGAGTGAACGATCTGCCGCTCTCGATGATCCTGTCATGGTAT
>Ga0074046_10004249_pt1 | contig 11752 bp, 15 predicted proteins | sample BogForMeECP23OM3_FD_94441 | JGI IMG/M metagenome (GOLD analysis project Ga0074046, IMG submission 94441) | Bog forest soil microbial communities from Calvert Island, British Columbia, Canada - Bog Forest MetaG ECP23OM3 | ecosystem: Environmental > Terrestrial > Soil > Wetlands ...
GGAATCTGCCGGTAATCAACACCTTTAAGCCGCACCGTGCCGCCAGTGGGTTCGTCAAGACGATTGAGCAGACGGAGCAAGGAGGATTTGCCGGCGCCGCTCGACCCGACGATCACGAGCACCTCCCCTTTGCGCACCTCGATGGTCACGTCATCGACGATGCGCGTACCTCCGACCTCACGGCTGAGATGGTCGGTTTCGAGGATATTCGTCGTTGGCGTGAAACGCTCCTGTTGTATTAAGGCACCCGTTGGGCCGATGACAGCCGCACTGAATCGAGCCGCTATCCAGCACACCTCTGCTCACGCCCGATTCACTAGGACAACAACACTTCGCGCCTCAACCCCATGCGTGGTTCCAAGCGCGTCTTGCTCTGAACCTGGGTCGGCGACGTCGTGAGGTGAAGGCCGGCTTGTGTCCACGGCCACGCACCAACGCCTTCCCAGCACCATGGGTAATTCAAATTCCAGGCTGTCCCAGAACATATTGAACATCACGTGCAAGTCTGCGTCACCGCCGAAACCTGCCAACGTCATCGCGAGCGCGCGTGCACCGGCATCGTCCCATCCCGGACGATTGAGCTTTGTACCGTGCCAAGATACGTCGGTTAAGCCACGCTCGTTTACCGAGCCGTCGAAAAACTGGTCGCGCCGGACTGTTGCATGCATCTTTCGGAAACGAATCATGCCCCTGCAGAAACGGAGCAGCTCGGAGTTCTTGTCCACAAGAGTCCAGTCGAACCAGTTAATCTCGTTATCCTGGCAATATGGGTTGTTGTTTCCGTTCTGCGAACGCCGTACCTCGTCGCCAGCCACAAACATGGGAACGCCGCGCGAAAGCAGCAGAATTGCCATAAGGTTGCGAACCTGACGGTTGCGGAGCGATTCGATGTTGGGATCGTCGGAATCGCCCTCCGCGCCGCAGTTCCAGCTGAGGTTATCGTTGATGCCGTCACGATTGTCTTCGCCGTTCGCCTCGTTGTGCCTCTGGTTGAACGAGACCAAGTCGTTGAGGGTAAACCCGTCGTGACAGGTCACGAAATTGATCGTATTCAACGGTGAGCCGCCCCGGTCCTGATAGATGTCTGCGCTACCTCCCAAGCGCGACGCGATTGCGCCCACTGCCCCCGGATCTCCCCTCACGAAGCGACGGACGTCGTCGCGATATCGGCCGTTCCATTCGGCCCAACGATCGCCTGGGAAATGCCCGATCTGGTACAGGCCGGCAGCATCCCAGGCTTCCGCAATCAGCTTTGTATCAGCCAGTTCTTCGTCCAACTCGATCTGCCAAACTAGCGGAGGGTGAACGGCGGGCGCTCCATCTTCACCGCGCGAAAGAATTGAACCCTCGTCAAAGCGGAAGCCGTCCACATGGGTTTCCCGAACCCAGTACCGGAGGCAGTCGATGATCAATTTCTGGGCCATGGGGTGGTTGCAATTGAGGGTGTTTCCGCACCCGGAAAAATCCATGTAGTATTGCAGCTCCCAAGGCACGAGCAGATAGTAGGAGCGGTTATCGATGCCTTTGAAACAATAGATCGGTCCCTGGTGGTTACCTTCATCGGTATGGTTGAAGACCACATCGAGAATGACTTCAATACCCGCCTTGTGCATGGCCTTGACAAGATCGCGGAACTCGCGCAAGTGGCTGCCGACTTCGGGCTCGAGGCAATAGGAGGACTGAGGCGCAAAGTAGCCTATGGTGCTGTATCCCCAGTAATTGCAGAGCGATTCCCCATTCACCTTTCTGAGCACCGCCTTCTGGTCGAAATCAAAAACAGGAAGCAACTCCACGGCAGTGATGCCAAGATCTTTCAGGTAAGGAATCTTTTCACCGAGGCCGGCGAATGTCCCGGGATGACTGACATTGGATGTCGGAGATTGTGTGAAGCCACGGACATGCGCCTCATAGATGATGCTGTCCTGCAGCGGATGCTTGAGGGGCTTGTCGCCTTCCCAATCGTAGCCTGAGGCCTCAATGACAACTGAGCGCATGGACGTCTTCTGGTTATCCTCGGGCGTGCAGGCGCTGCCGCGGTCCCAACACGAATCAGAATTGCCGCGGGCGTAGGGATCGATCAAGACCTTGTTTCTGTTGAATCGCTGCCCGGCGGAGTCAAACCGGCCATCGACGCGGTAGGCATAGTGCACCCCCGGTTTCAGACCGCGCACAAAAGCATGCCAGAAGTGGAACGTCTTGTTTACATAGGGATCGAACCGAATCGTTTGAAATGGCTCCAAGGAGTCGTGCGCTGAGAATAGGAGCAGTTCGATGCCTGTTGCATTCGAGGAAGCAAGCGAGAAGTTCACTCCCGACGGGGAAGGCGTGGCTCCCAACGGATGGGCAGATCCAGCCTCAACCGAGAATGGACCTTGCCTGATATCCCCAGTGGAAAGCGAGCTGACCATCGTCTTTTCTCCTATGGGAACCGTTGACGGAAAGATCTGAACACTTTTCAACGCCTCTCGAAGGGTCTTGTTGTTTCAGTTGGCCGGTCTGCGAACATCTCCTGCATTCGGGCTGCTGAGGCACTGCAAGCTGCCATCGCCCAAAATCCGAAGGACGCTTCGCTTTTGAAATCCACGACTTCAACCGCTCGATCTCAAACTAGGAGCGCGCCGTTGCCCTCGATCCCGGCCGGTCCTAATACACGATTGGCTGGCTAGATATATCGTCGAAAAGCCGACGAGAACATAAATACTGTCGAACCGAGCGAGAAAGACTTGATCACGGTGCGGTTGGCAGACTGAAGGCAAAAACGGACCCTTGTCCCAAACGGCTGACGACACCGATGGTTCCTCCGTGCGCTTCGACAATCGCCTTCGCAATCGGCAGGCCCATACCGGTGCCGTGGACGCGGGACCGCTGCTCTTTCCCGCGAAAGAACTTTTCAAAGATGTGGTCGATTTCCCTGTTGTCGATCCCAGGTCCTTGGTCCGCGACACTGATGGTGTGGAATCCACCCCGTACCTCTGTCCCGATCCTAATCGGCTTGCCGGGCGAAGAGTACAGATGCGCATTGGTGATCAGGTGAACCAATACTCTCTTTGCCAACGCTAGATCCAGCAGAAGCCGTAAGTCCTGATGCTTCACAGAGAGACAGATCTCGCGGTTTGCGGTGACACTTTTGCATTCTGCCAGCGCCGCTGACAGTAAATCTCCGATCGAATGCGACGCCAGATCGAGTTTGACCTCACCAGATTCCAGGCGAGCGATTTCCGCTGCTTCGCCCACCAGTCGGTTGATCCGGTCGCACTCCTCATTGATGATCGTCAGAAGTTCTCTCCGCTGTTCACGGTCGAACTCCAAGTCGTCAAGCAAACCGGTCACTGATGCTTTGATCGAAGTAAGTGGAGATCTAAAGTCGTGCGTGATAGCGTCCAGCAAGATTGACTTCAAGCTTTCACTCTCGCGCGTCGATTCGATCTTGCTTGGCTCCGTCCGCATCTGTGATCTTATCTTAAAGTTCTACTGATGGTTCTAGGACACGGCGCCCGGGATAGGTCACCCCACCGCAGGGGATCCTAAGTCCCCCGGCGATGGGGCCAACCCTTCCCGGGACGGCCCTGATCCAGGAGCCGAAGGTCGTTTGAGAAGCGAATGGCAGGTCAATAGCTACGCTGCACTCTTGCTCAAAACCTTCTCCACCTTCGCCTGCTGATCACGGCTCAACGTCGTGCGCAGAATCGTTCCTCCGTAGCCGCGGAACTGATCGGCCACGATGTCGGGATCGGCGGTGCGCAGGATTGCATAGATTGCCGAGTCGCCGGGCTGGATCAAGGCCCCAACCCGCTGGACGAACTCATCGGGAATGCCGAACTCCTCCTTCCACGACGACGCGTCGGCAGCACCGAGCCCGGCACCAAGTGCGGTCCCGCCGATGGCACCAGCCGCCATTGCGCCAGCCGCTGCAGCAGCGCTCGCCCCGGCGGTAAATGGAATCGCGAGCGTCGCTCCGATCAGCAAGCCCCAGAGACCGCCCAACGCGGCTCCGTCGCCCGTGGTCATCTGGTAGCTCTGATCGACTCGCAGCTTGCCGTTGTAGTCACGGTAGACGGCAACCGCGTCGTGCAGATCCACCACCCAGTCGTCGTTCAGTGCAAGCAACTGGTTCAGCACTTCCGATGCCCGGTACATGTCTTTCTTGAAACCAACCACTATCAGTTCAGCCACGATGTTTCTCCTTTTCAGTGTCGAGCCAATTTGATCGGATCGTGAGTTCGTCACTCCTGTGACGTTCGTCCCCGATCCCCCCAATGACTCTGCAATACGGAGGCCAAGCCTAAGTCCTTGAAAGCAAGTGGAGACAAGAAGAACAATCTGGCGGTTTCTTCGCGAATTCGCGAACCTCGCTAAACGCCACTCGCTGTTGTCCGCTATTGGTTTCAGTCGCTACCGCTGAACCATGTGAATCATGGCGCAACGTGGACCCAGCCGGCTTCGACTTTCGTCTCGTAGGTGCGAATGGATTCGGTGCGGACGTACTTCATCAGCATGCCGACCTGTTGCAGGAATGCAGCCACTCTAGGCGGAAGGGTTTCGTTGCCCAGGTCTCCCGGAACTGGGCCGGAGAGGGCTTGCCCGGTGGTGACGTCGAACTGGGCGCAGTGCATAGGACAGGTAACGATGTTCCCGTCGAGCGTGCCCAACTCCAGCGGTGCGTTCATGTGTCCACAGCGTCGCTCGATGGCGTAATAGGTTCCGCCGCAATTGCAGATGACGATCTCGTGTCCGTCGAGCTCAACGGTCTTCATCCCGCCAGGCGCGATTTCATCGGTGCTGATTGCGCGGATGAACTTATCACTCAAGGCCCACGTCCTTTGGCGGCAATTGGGGTAGGCTGTCCGGGTCGATGACATCCGTGTGCACGAACAAACCGCACCAGCAGCGTTTGATGGCATCGAAATGTTGTCGGTGGAAAGGAATGCATGGGCAGACGATTTGCATGTCGCGCGCCCGGTCGTGGCGCACTGGCTGGCAGGGGCAGAATGGAATGCCGTGCTTGGTCTCCAGCATCACCTCCTGTTCCAGCAGAAAATCCCTTAACTCCACGTCGGGCGTGAACTTGAAGCCCATCGGCCCGACGACCTTTTCGAAGAAGAACTGCAGCGCCTTCTTCCTTGATTCAGTTTCCATTGCAGCCCTCCCTACGATCTCAGCGCTTTCGAATAGAGTTCCGGCTGATAGCCCGCGATGACCTTGTCGCCGATCCTGACGAATGGGAAGCCTGTGGCGCCGGCAGCATCGAGCTCCTGCAAAATCCTTTTCTGGGTTGCCTCGTCGGCGAGATCGTAGTCAACGTAGGTGAAAGGAATAGTGCGCTCCGCGAAAAACTGTTTGGCCTTGCGGCACCAGGGACAAGTTGAGAGAGTATACAAGCTTACTTTTTTCATGCCCTTTCCTTTGAACCGAGGTTAACGAACAGTTTTCCCGCCTCAAGCTTTGTGGGGTACACAGTGAGACCAAGCTCCGGCGCATCGAGGAACCTGCCGGTTCGAACATCGAAACGCCAGTCATGACATGAGCACACGATCGTGTATCCCTCCAGCTTGCCCGTGAGCAGCGGACACGCCATGTGCGCACACTTGCCTGAAACGGCGTACACGTTGCCGCCGACGCGGGCTAGAAGGACATTCACTCCCAGCGGATAGACGGGCGCAATGCCGCCTTCTGGCAACGCAGGATCGTCCAATACGTACGTCCAGTGGAGCGCACTGTTCGAGGTGGCTCCCGTCTTTGCTGGTGCTTCCGGTTCGTGGTTAGAGCTCATCCGTCGCCCTTGGTACCTAGACTTGAGGCCAGACGTCGACAGTCAGGTGATTTTCTTTCGTGAACCTGCGCTAGCTGTTATGCAAGACAAAGACCAATCCTAAGGTTGTGAAAACACGTCGCGACACGGAGCCGTGAAGTCGAGATTTCTTCGCGAATTCGCGAACTCGCCAAAGAGCGTCTTACTGATGCTTGTGGAAGGCGCTTGATGTTGGGCCAAAATTCCTCGAACGCATTGGCGGCGATGCACCCGGCGAAAACGCCCCGACACGCGCAGGACTGCATCGTGCGCATTCATTTCACTGGCAGCGGGCCAACTATTCGAGAGGAAACTACTGCCAACAATTCCCACGCAACGGGCGATAGGCAGGTTCCAAACTGCCGCTCTCAGTTCGGGCTGCAAACGTGATCCGTACGACAGATTCCCGTTTATGACACCGGATCAACTTGAACGGTTTTTCTTGTCACTTCCACTCTCGGTCTGCTCGTTCGGCAGCTTGAAGCAAATCACGGAGTGCACGCTTGAATCCCTCTATTCGATCTTTCCTCGCCAGCGAGGCTTCTCGTCGCCCCTCACGCTCGTCAGCAGCGAGTTGTTTGAAGTCGGCGTGAAGCTCATCGAGCCTGGACTGAATCCTAGCGTGAAGCTCGTCTAGCCTCGCTTCGGCGGAGCGGCCACCAAGATCTTCATTTTGCATATACCTTGTTGACCCTTTCCCAGACTGACCCGTGGGCAATTCAACCTTTTAGCGGAGCGACGGATTTCTCTGAGATCTCAGCGTCCGGCGTTCCCGCCGAAAAACACTCCAGCCACACGATTCGGAGAACGGCGACTGCCGGTACCGAGAGGTACAAGCCCGCAATTCCTCCCACTTGACCTCCCACCATGAGCGCAAATACGACGGTCAGGGGCTGCAGTTCGAGGTTGTTACCCATGATGCGTGGCGAGTTCACATAGTCCTGCACCAGCCTCCATAACACCAGCAATCCCGCCATCCAGATCCAGTGCGCGTGAGTCAGGAAGCCGATCGTCAGAATCGCTGCAGCTGAAGCAATCCACCCAAGCGCTGGGAGGAATTCCAGCACACCCCCCAAAATGCCCAATGCAATCGCATAGGGAAATTTCAAGAGGAGCATCGCGATGCTGTAGAAGACGAAAGAGAGAGCCGCCAGGGCGAACTGTGCGCGAATGTACTGCGCAAGCATCGCATCGACTTTCCGCAGGGTCCGCTGAATCGATGTGTGATTCCGATGGGATGCCATTGCTTCGATAAATGAATCCGCCATGGGGCGGCCATCTCGCAAAATGAAGATCGCCAGAATGGGGATGGCGAATAGCCACATCGCGCTGGTTGCAACGTAGGCTGCGGATGCCGCGCCGCGCTCGAATACCCGGGCGAAAACTTCACGGTTACGAACTAACCAGTCGTGTATCCGCTGCTGCTGAGCCGCACTCAAGCCATGCCTGGCTTCCAGGTCTGCGGCAGTCTTTCCACTGGAAAGGCCCTGCAAGATCTCGGGCACACCAGCGTTCAGGTTCTTTATTTGCGCTGCAACGCGCGGGCCGAACCCGTACCCCAGGCTGCCCAGCAGAAGGGTCCCGATCAGGTACACCTGAGCAATTGCCCAAGTACGATTGTTCCCACCCAACCGCGAATGCCGTTGTACGAGCGTGACCGCTGGCTCTAGCAAGTAGGCAAAGAGAAGAGACAGCAGCAAAATAAAGAAGGCACCACGCGCCAGGTAGAGAATCGCCGCCGCGGCCAGGAAGAGCGCCCCAGTGGTGATTACATTCCCCGCTCGATCGTCAATTGAAAACATGCAGCTCTACTCTAGAGACTGGCTATCGGCGCAATCAGCAGCTTTGCAACCCTCGCACTCTCGAGGGCAACAGCCTGGGGAGGGCGCTCTAAGCTGCACCGGCCTTCTCGGGTGCTTCTTTCGCAATGACCAATGGCGCGTTGACCAAATGTTCGCTTAAGAACCAAACCTGGAGTTCACTGGTGCGCAGCACATCGCTGACCAGGAGATCGTTCGTGCCCGCATCGCCAATTTCATCACTGCGGCGAGCGAACTCCCGGAGTTCGCGAATGATGGTCTGGTGAGCGTCGATGAGCCGTGACAGCTGCACGGGAACTTCTTCACGGCCACGCGGCGGACGGTTAATACGCGTGGTCTCCGCCACGTCATGGGCCATGGCAATGCTCAGTCCGCCCAGAACCTGGATGCGTTCCGCGATCAAATCCACAAGCTCCGCTTGCTCGCCATAATGCTTATCAAAGAGCAGATGGAGCTGGTAAAAGGTCGGTCCCGCCGTTTGCCAATGAGATTTCTTGTACAGGTCACGAAGTGTCATCGTGTCGGCAAGGAGTTGGTTGAGCCGCTCGGTTACTTCCAGCCGGACAGGCTCCTCCAGATCCAATGGCAAGAGGTGCGTTACTGTCCCGTAGGCCTGAATTTCAGCCGCGTTCTGGTGCAGCCGCGGCTGCGCACTCACGATGGTGGAGCTGGACCCTTGATGCGTATCTCTTCTTCTCATGATTGGTCTCCTCATTCATATAAGGAAGGTCGAACCAGAAACTAAACTGATACTGATCATGCGGCGTCTCGGCTCATTGCCTGCTTCCCGGTTCCATCCGGCTGATGAAGACGTTCGGAAACGCCGATAATGATCAGGCTGATTCCGCGGGCCGCGGCCGCAATGCCAACGAGAGCGCTGATCACGATCGCACCCACAAAGACCCACCGCATCAACCCGACGCCAACAACGATTGAAGCAACCGCCGCGATTACGAAGAGTGCACGATCTTTCGGACCCTCGCCCGAATATCTCGCGACGAGCAACTCCAAGACTCCCACCAGGATTGCCCAGAGCCCGATCAACTCTACGGCCACGTAGATCGTCCGCCCCGGCCAACCTATAGCGGCCACCGCGATTACGAGTCCGAGGACGCCACGAACTCGGGAAGCACGCTTGTCCGTCGCTGTACCGAATAAGCTCACCATTCCGTCGATCGCCACCAAGGCCACTAGCGCCAGCAAGGCGGCAACGGCCGTCATGCTTGCGGAGAAGGGCTTAGCGACCCCGAAAATTGCATCCAGAATTCGAGCCGACAGGATTCCAGCAGGAAGGGCAACCGCCGCGATTCCGAACGCGATCGCCAATACGCCCGCCAGCACCAGCTTCCACCAACTCCGCTCTTCTCTCGAATCGTGATACATTCTCTTACCTCCTGTTCCCGGATTCCCCTGCCAGGTTCGGCACGCGAGAGATAATGCGCACCGAACCGTAGCTGGAGTCCTAGCTATGCGCGCACCCTGGCAGCCCGCAGTCGTGAGGCGCGGAGACCAAACCCCGAAATCAGGGCGAGGACGCCGAGAATCCCAATCAAGGGAAGGTGACTAGCGGTCTTGGGTAGCGTCGCCGAAGCGACCTCGGCGGGAGCTGGGGCAGGCGCATCTGCCGGCATGAGGACCACAACCAGGATTGGCAGATCTGCAGGCGGATCTGGTGGCGGCATCGTGCCAGCGTATTGTTTCTGCTGCTCAACGACTTCCTCCGGCACTTCGGTGATTTTGGTCGCGGTCACCTTCATCCCCTGCCGGAGACCCCACGCGTCCGTCATCTGACCGTCGATGTTGAACTTCTGCCCGTCCGGAATCTTGAACTGTTGATTGGTGCCATTCTCCAGAGTCAGGATGACTGAACTCGGCGGATTCACCTGCCACACCGTACCCGTGACATGCTTTACTGTAGTAATGGTTTGCGGTGTCGTTGTGGTCGTGATGGTGCGCTCCAGCGTCATGCCCGGTTTCAGATCGTGAATTCCGAGTTGCTGGCCGTCGACCGTAGCCGTGGTACTTTCCGAGACATTGGCAAAATGCACGAGCTTGCCGCCCTGAGTTTTGACTACGAGATCGTTCCCATCGACTAAAACGACGTTGGCCCGGTCGACTTTAACTTCCGTAGCTGCCGGTCCGCTGGTTGTGGTGGTTTCTGTTTGTACTTGAGCGCTCATGCTGAGGGTAACCGTCAGGGCAATAGCCCCAACCGCGAGCATCAGCCAAGCCTGTTGCTGTTTGTTCCTTGCGTTCATTGTGTCTTCTCCTTTTTAGGTTTTGGAAATTCTGGTTTAAGTTGTGAAGCTGTGGCGTGCGTAGAACCTGCCAAAGACGCCTGCACGATGTAGCGTTGCGGGGCGTCTCCGACGAAATAGAACGGATAACAAGTCACCAGAGTCAGGGAGGGCTGAGGCCGGGCCCGGAGCACGCTTACATCGCTGGGTTTGACGATCATGACGTTGTCGACCGTATAAACAAAACTTTTTCGTAGCGTCGCCAGTTCTATCCGATCCCCGACCTGTATATCCTTCAAGCCGCGGAAAAAACCGTCTCTATGCGCTGCGATGCCCATATTTCCTTCTTCGCCGGGCCTCGCAGTTCCAACGATTCGACCCGCCCCGCGATTGAGAGTGAGTTCGCCCGTCCCCTCGAAGACCGGAACGTCAAGCCGCAGCTTGGGAATGGAGAGCAGCGCAAGCGGAGTGCCCAACTTTGCGCCCAACGCTTCCGTGTAAGCACCGACTCGTTTCCCTGACCACAGACTGAAGTCAATCCCGAGCGTGGTCGACTGGCCCACATCGTCTTTCGAAATGGAAGGACTGGCTTTCATCGCGGCAAAGCTCGACAATCCCGCGCGGTACATAGTTGCCGCATCAATCCGTGCCAAGAGATACACGAGCAAGAGAGCCACACCCGCCGTCAACGTGAGGCGTTCGATCCAACGTCGGACGCTCCAATATTGGGTCGGCATGGACATGGCCCCCGATCTGGATACACTCGTCATCTAGGCAGCTCTGCCTTGCGCCTTAGGCAAACTGCTAATCGCACCAGCGAAACCCACGAGGGAAGCGCCGTCAAAAATAAGGTCGATGCCGATCACGATGCCGATGAAGTAAGTACTAGCTGCAGGCCAGGTGACCAGAAGGTAGATTCCGAGCGCGAATGAAATCAGGCCGGAGAATACCGTCCATCCCCACCGTGGGAACTGAATCACACTCGCCCCGATCCCGCGGAACAACCCTCCGACGATGAAGAGCGCGGCGAGCAGCATCGTCACTCCCTGTGCTCCTGCATCGGGATGGCGAATCAGGAGATATCCCGTCACTCCGCGGATGATCGCGTTCAGCAGATACAGGAAGAATCCATGCCAGCTGAAGGCGTAAAACGAGTTTACGAGCCACAGCACTCCGCTGATCATGAGCACCCAGCCCAGCGCCAGGATCGAGAATGTGGTTGCCGTCTGTGCCTTGCCGACACACACGATGCCGAGAATCGACAGCAGAATGCCGAAAGTGAAAAACCATCCCCACGACTTTCTGACCTGTTCCAGGCCAGCAGCGAAAACATCAGACAAGTTACTCATTGTTTCTTCTCCTTTTTGCGCGTTACCTATAGGGCAGCGCGTTGAATCGATCTACCTCAGAAATACCTCCGGCGCGTTGGCGGGAACGGCCAACGGCTTAGCTGACTTCGGGTCCGGGTTGAACTTTTTGAAGACCGATGGGTTCCTGCGGAAGTGCTTCTCTAGCGCATCGACCCGATTTTGGTCATTGGGGTGATCCGATAAGATCTGAGGTACCTGTTCCGTCCTGGCATCCTTAAAATCCTCGAATAACCACACCAGCCCCCAAGGGTCATATCCGGTCGCTGCGCAAACGTCGGACCCGGTAATGTCGGCGCGGGATTCCACATCTCGGGAGTAGCTCATGGAATGAAGATCGCCCAGGACGGCGATGGCCAGAGAGGGACCCAGAAGAATGGCGGCTCCGATTTCCCGCGCCGCGATTCTCTGCCGCTTTTTCGCCAACTCCATGGAGTCGTGATGGATGGTGTGGGAAACTTCGTGACACAAGGTTCCGGCGAGTTCGTCAGCATTCTTTACGAAATACAGCAGCGAATCGACAACATACACGTTGCCGCC
>Ga0074046_10004250_pt1 | contig 11751 bp, 11 predicted proteins | sample BogForMeECP23OM3_FD_94441 | JGI IMG/M metagenome (GOLD analysis project Ga0074046, IMG submission 94441) | Bog forest soil microbial communities from Calvert Island, British Columbia, Canada - Bog Forest MetaG ECP23OM3 | ecosystem: Environmental > Terrestrial > Soil > Wetlands ...
AGGCCCACGGTCAATCCTGCCCGCGACCACATAGTTGAATTGTCCGCCAGAAGAAGCCGCACAATAGGAGCACTCGAAAGGACGAAAGAATACTTTCCGGACGCACTTTTTCAACACCCACGGGCCTTTGCACAAGCTGCGCCGTCTGTTTGCACTTTCCTCGGGGATTGAATGTGAGGGGGATGTTTCGTCAATTGAAATGATTGCCTGCCTGGCGGTTTGCATCATTTCCTGTTGCTGACAAACCCTCCAGAATCGTCGCTCCTCCGGGAGGTTAGCGGCACATTCCACAACAGCAATGCCACAACAGCTGTTGGCAAACGGGCGTCCTTTTGCTTACCCTAGCGGCACCATGCCAATCACAAAACTTCGCTTGCACCTCGCTGACGCCCTAATCACGATTGCTCCGCTCCTGCTCGGTTTGATCCTGCTTGGTTTGACTATGGGTTGCACGACCACCGCATGGGGGCAATCTCCATTCACTCTGGAGCAGGTGATGAGCTCGCCGTTTCCGGGTGAACTGGTCGCCGCCACACAGGGCAGCCGCGTGGCGTGGGTGTTCGATACAAAAGGAGTCCGCAACGTGTGGGTGGCTGACGGCCCGGACTTCGTTCACAGCGCCCGCCAACTGACTCATTACAGCGCTGACGACGGCCAGCCTATCGCCAGCCTGCGGCTCACGCCCGACGGCAAGACGGTGATCTATGCGCTGGGAAGCGAGTTGAACGACACGGAGGAGAGCGCCAACCCCGAGAGCTGGACGAAAGGAGCCAAGCAGCAGGTCTTTGCGCTGGATATGGATGCCAAGGACAAAGACAGGGCGCCCCGGCTCCTGGGCGACATGGGCTGTCCCGATGAAGGCTGTGAAGACATTGAGATTTCGCCTGACGGCAAGTGGGTGGTGTGGTCCGCGAAAAAGAAGTTGTGGCTCGCCAGTGTGGATGGGAAACAACCCGCTAAGGAATTGGCTTCGGTGCGCGGAGCAGCAGTTCAGCCCAAATGGTCGCCGGATGGAAAACACATCGCTTTCGTCAGCGAGCGCGAAGGACACAGCCTGGTTGCTATTTACCAATTCAATGGCAGCTCCATTCTTTACCTGGCGCCCAGCGTGGATAAAGATTCCCTGCCGCGCTGGTCACCGGATGGCAAGTGGGTTGTCTTCGTGCGCACCGCGGGGGAGGAGCACAAGCTGCCGCTGATTCCGGTGCGCCCTGAGCCGTGGTCACTGTGGATCGCCGATGCCGCCACTGGCACGGGGCGCCGGTTATGGCGCAGCGGAGAGAAGCTCGAAGATTCTCTGCCCGGACTCACCGCAGATAGTTCACTCAAGGTGGCCGCCGATCGACGGGTGGTGTTCGCCTCGGAACAGGATGGGCGCAATCACCTGTATTCGATCGCGGCCAGCGGCGGTGCGGCCACACTGCTCACGCCCGGCGATTTTGACGTGGAAGACGTCAGGCTCAGCGCGGACAAGAATTGGGTGATCTACTCCTCGAACCAGGACGACGTAGACCGGCGGCACGTGTGGCGCGTTGCGGTGGCTGGCGGTGCGCCGCAACAGGCGCTGACCGGCGGCGAGACGATGGAATGGTCTCCAGTGCAAACCGGCGACGGCAAGAGCATTCTTTGTCTCGGTTCCACGGCAACATCACCGGCCATGCCGTATGAAGTTACCGCGAAGGGGCGCGAAATGATCGCGAAGCAGGCCCTGCCCACTGACTTTCCTTCTGCTTCGCTAGAGACGCCAAAGCAGGTGATTTTCCAGAGCGAAGACGGCATCACGCTGCACGGCCAACTTTTTCTGCCGCGCAATGTGAAGGGGAAAGTTCCCGGGCTGGTCTTCATGCACGGTGGGCCCGTCCGCCAGATGATGCTGGGCTTCCATTACATGGACTACTACCACAATGCTTACGCCGAGAATCAGTATTTGGCGAGCCGCGGATACGCGATATTGTCGGTGAACTACCGGCGCGGCATTATGTACGGACGCGCGTTTCGCGAAGCGCCCAACACCGTCTGGCGCGGAGCAGCGGAGTACAAAGATGTTGTGGCCGCGGGACGGTATCTGCAAGCGCTGCCGGAAGTCGACGGCGAAAAGATTGGGCTGTGGGGTGGGTCCTACGGCGGATTTCTGACGGCCATGGGTCTGGCCCGCAATTCAGATCTGTTCAAGGCGGGGGTGGATTTCCATGGCGTGCATGACTGGAGCGTGTTTCTGACGGAGCGTCCTTACTTTGGCAATCTGGCACTGCGCCCGCCGGACATGGAGGCTGCAGTAAAGCTGGCGTGGGATTCCTCGCCTGACGCCTATGTGACCACGTGGAAGTCGCCGGTATTGTTTATTCATGGAGATGATGATCGGAACGTGCCCTTCGACCAAACCGTGGACCTGGTGCAGCGCTTGCGGGCGCAGCAGGTGCCCTTCGAACAGCTGATCCTGCCGGATGAGATCCACGGATTCCTGATGTGGAGAAGCTGGATGCGAGCCTACCTCGCGACTGCCGAGTTTTTTGACAGGACGTTGAAGCGCGGCGAGAAAATCGGGAGTGACAACTAAGGTCTCAACAGAAGCGGCCCGGGAATATTGCGCAGGAGTTCCCACGGGCCTGCGGCCCACCCATGGGGATGAAAGCGCATTGTTAAGGCTCATTGATCCCAGACGAATTACGCGCGAGTTTCGACGGAGTGAATAGAGATATAGCGTCTACCCTGCCTGGCCTGTGGGCAAGTTCATGTCCATTGGCAAAGCGTGTCTGCGGTCGTTTTTCTTCGCTGCCCCAGTCGAACAGGAGTACAATCCGAGCCATACACTCTCTCGCCTCTCCGAAGAGCCGTTCCCGCGGTTGAAACGCACACACCCCCTGAGGCGAACGCACGAATTGTCAGACTGGTAAAGCCAATGTGCCCTACGTATGGTACTGGCGGTACTACCTTCACGCTGCGCAGCAAGTTGTTGCGATCCGAGGCGGGGAAGTTTTCGAACTCAACAAGGGGATTCCGGTTAAGAGGTACGGAAGGGGCGTGCCATGAAAAGTGCGGTTCGTATGTTCACAGCCTTCGCCTGTGTCTTACCCGTAGTTGATTTGAGGGCTGTGTCAGACGCCCTCGCCCAGACGCTACCTCAGGTTTCCAGAATTCTCGTTATCCTGCTTTGCGCTTGCAGCCTGGGTTTTGCAGCAGACTCCAAACTGGAACGAGTAAAAGACAAGTACACCGTCATACAGGTGGAAGCCTTCGCGATACAAAAAGGTGTCGACTTCCCACCCGAACTTCTTTCACCGCTCCAGGACGAAGTCGCCAAGCAATTGCGTGAGTCGAAGGAGTTTCCTGAAGTCCTCGGGGCGGGAGGGGTTCCCACCAGTTGTGATGCGCCGGTTCTCAGGCTCACCGGAACTCTCACCCACTTTAAGCCCGGCAGCCGTGCTAAGCGCTACATCGTTGGCTATGGCGCGGGCTCAACGGAAATCTTTGCCCAGCTCACGTTCATTGACCGTGCCACTGGCCAACCTGTTCTGACAGAAAACGTAAGAGCAGTTTTGGTGGGGGGTTTTGCGGGCGGCGCTAGTTCCGACGTCAGCAAACAGTTTGCCCGTCAGGTAGTCGACACCACAAAGCTGGTCGGGGAGCGCGGTCTTCCACAACCTGCCCAGCCCGTCCCGGCGCCATCGACGACAGCTGCAAACCCGGAACGGCCTGCAGGTACCGAAGCTAACCCTACACCGGCTGCAACCGTCTCAGCGCCTCTCATAGGTCGTCATACGGTCACCATCTCTTCCGACCACTTCGACGACGCGGAGAAGACACTCAGCGACGAAGGGGCAGCGGGTTATCACGTGGTAGCCTTCGCGCTTACGTCTAACCGAACGGCAGATGTCACACTCGAAAAGTCTGCCGGAGACGCGCCAACCTATGAGTACGTTCTGTTGCACGGCTACTCCCCGGGAGGGGTAGAAAAGCGGCTCAATCAGAAGGCGGCGGAAGGTTTCCGTCTGGTCCCACAATCGTTCGCACAATTCCGCAACGGAACTGCGTTGATCGCCGGGCGCTCCGCTCCCTCGTCCAGTTCCCGCTACCAGTACAAGCTCCACCAAACTTTGCGCATCTCCAGCGCGCAGAAGGACATTGAGCAGGACCAGGCACAGGGCTACGTGCTGGCAGCCACCAGTAACCAGAATCTGCATCTCGTACTTCTGGAGAAGGAACTGACGCCAGCGTCGCAGTAAACCACCGGAGTGGTCACGCCGACTGGTAGGCCGCCTGTATCTCGCATGGAGAGAGTCCCAAACGGGAGGGCGGCTGGTAAAACCTGCGCGTTACTACTGGCTACTGCGCGGATGGGCGATTGCCGCGAGCGCCTGCGATGAAAATCGTTTCGCGACCCCGCGGGCAGGCGAGATGAGCCTACGAGGGGTCCTGTTCGAAGTTAGGATGAGGAGTTCCTAATGACAATGAGACCTGAAAGTTGGCATGCCTGCGCATGGCAGCAGTTGCAGGCGGGGATCGCCTTGGCGCTCTGTACGACCCTGCTTGGATGCATTGGCGCGACGCCCTTGCACAAGCATACGCGCACGCCCGAAGGCACCGTGGTCAAGGACATCGATTTATCGTTTCTCCGTCCTGGCCAGACCACGCGCGCCGAAGTGAAAGAAAAGCTCAAGCTGATTGATACCGGCTATCAGGGCGACCACTTCTTCGTGGGCCGCTGGTCGTCCTCGACCTGGGCTGCATGGGCGGTCTTTCCGAATTTCGGTTCCGCGGGAAGGGTGTGGAAGAGCGGCAACCTGCTTGTGGAATTTGATGATGCGGGAGTGGTGAAGCGATTCGAGTTCTTCGATGACCCAAAGGCGCTGCGGTACCTTGCGCCCATGGCGGCTGATACTCCGCTGCAACTCGCGTCCCCGCTGGAGTTGTCGGTGAAGTACTACTTATTAGCGGGCGGGCAACTCGTGGACGCTAAAATCGTGTTGTCGAAGGACACGTTTGATTTTGAGGAACTGGGCGAACGCAAGAAGAAGCAGAAATTTTCGCTGCCAGCGGGCGAGGTCCTGCGCGTAGAGACTCCCGTCATAATTCGCTTTCCTGACCCGACCTACATCAGTCAGAGGCTTCATTGTGCGAGAGATCTCAAAAAGATTGGAGGCCCCAGCGGCAAAGACATTAACCTCGAAGTCACCCTGCCGCAAGTGGTAACACTGATGAGTTACGTCGCCCAGGCCGCGAAATCTCAGGTCAGCGCGCCCGAAGCCGACCGCAAGTGAGCGCACGCACTGGCGACTTTTTCCACAGCCTGGCGACTTTTTCCACAGCCTGGCGACTTTTCCCACAGCCTGGCGACTTTTCCCGCAGGCTGCCAAGGTCTCAATCGAGCGGCCCGGGAATATTGCGCAGCCAGCCGATCGCTAGTCGCAATCTCCATCTCACGCCCGGTTGCTCCAGTGTGGGTAGCTTTGGCATTCAAGGATTTTCACGAGCCCTCGGGATGGCTCCGGCGAAGAAAGCTAACGCTGCGGAGGAATGCCCTGTTCTCCCGGTCCACAGAGTTGAGCGCGACGTAGGGACCATTACAAAGTGCATCAGCCAGTTCGGTTGCCATAATTCTTCCGTCTTGGGTCAGACGCAGTGTCATCCCGGCCGAGCAGAGGTCACATAACCAGAAATACTCGGTCTCTCTAGCGTTGGATGACCACACAGGAGCGTCTGTTTCTAGACGAAACAGTCTTCCTTCCGCGAGATGGCGAAACGAAGCGGAACACGAACCGTTTGCACACTTGGAGAGCATCTCTAACCCTCCTCAGCACGAATGCTAGGCAGTAACCTGGACGGACACTAGCTCGGGGAAGCACTGGGAAGTTTGGAGGGATTTGGCGGCGTCTTCGGCCGTGAATTTCCCCATCAGCAGTGCCAGCTTCCGGTTGGTCGTCATGTGGATGGGAATCCGATCAACGCGCTGCACGTATTGAGGAGCGCGAGTACCGCCTCGGTTCACCTTCACAATAAACTTGATGTTTTTCATAGTTATGTCCTTAGCCGAGAGGTTCTGGAGACGCGAGCAAGGCGTCGGTTCATTTGTTTGAAGTCGAATACGACACCGCCGCAAAAGGCTTGCCGCACTCCATGCAACTTGCCTTTAATCGAGACGTGATCAATCCGCAAGATGGGCACATCCTTAGCGATCCCAACCGGGCGGCCTGTGGTTTCAGCTTGAGCATCCACCGAATCAGCAGGATCGTGAACAGTACGATCAGCAGACCGAGGAAAATACTGGCTGCGCTCATACGAGCGACCCTTCTTGGCGAGTTCCGCGTCTCCCGAGTAGAAGCGTTCCGATGGTGAACGGTCGGAATCTTGGGCTCGCTGAAAGCCTAAGGTGGAAGAACTTCAGATGGACTGGCTTAGGTCAGAGGACCTGAAAGAGGAGAAGAACGTAACCGCCTCTGTGGTCATTATAGCAGTTGAGGTCGTCATATTGCTCTCTGTCGTTGCCAAGCGGGTAGTGTCCTAATTCGCCTTTCTTCACCACGGAGGCACGGAGTCGCGGAGAGGACCTCGAAGCCGTAAAAGCCAGAAACGGAGGACTTTGCCAAGCAGTTGGGTTTCTCGGTGTCTCTGTGACTCTGTGGTGAAAGAACTAAACTAGGACGTTACCGTCAAGCGGTCAAGTTTTTGCCGATCTGAAGGTCGGCTCGACGGCCGGGCGGTGGTGCGGGTGTGTAGAATAGACGCAATGTCGCAGGCAGCGCCGGCAATTACTCGGAGCCCCGCAGAAGTGGTGCGGTTGACGCCCGTCTCGCAAGCGGGGAACGGGATCTGCTACGCCGTGGCGGGCGAGATAGCGGTGAACTCGTTTGATCTAGAGCGCATGATCGCGGCCGTGCCCACGCGGATCGCGGGGGCACTGGAGCGCAACGCGTATTACTTCGTCCCGCTGACGGTAAGCCAGGGCGAGGAGACGCTGATCGCCGACCGCTACGACGTGGCGCTCAGCGACAACGCGGTGTGCCATCGGAATTTGAACCTGGGCGATTCGCAGTGCGTGTTCATTTCGACGCGGCTGATGGACGACAAGTTTTCGGTGGCGTTTGAGTTCTATATCAACGTCGGGCACGCGCTGGTGGAGCGCGCGGGAGTGTCGCGCGAATTCAGCGAACTGGCGTGGAGCCAGGTGGAGGCGGGCGTGCGCGGCGAGACTTCGCTCGATGCCTGGGAGGCGCGCAAACTGGCTACCGCGGGCGGGCCGGATGCGGAGCGCTTCAAGAACGAGTATCTGGAGGCGACGTTTTCCGACACGATTTCGATCTACCTGCTGTCGCTGTATCTGGACGTGGATTACCACGATTTGCGGGAGCGGGATTATCCGCTCCTGGCACCGTCGGCGCTGGCGGAGCGGCTACGCAAGGTGGCCGAGCTGTTTCCGCCGAATACGGGGTTCGAGTTCGCGGTGCTGTACAAGCGGCGGGGGTAAACCTTTCGCCGCGGAGTGTGGATTCCCACGGATAAAAAACGCCTGCCGGGCTTCGCCCGGCCTGGACGGACGAGGGCGTCCGTCCCCACACGGGCAGTGGTGCTGCAGGGCTGTCCCCACACAAGCAGAATCGCAAATGTGCTGCTGAGATTTACAATCATCCGGCACAATCATCGCGCCATGACCGTTACTGTCCGATCCTTCGCCAAGATCAATCTCGGGCTGCGCATTGGCGCGGCGCGGGAGGATGGATTTCACGAATTGCTGACCGTGTATCAGACGATCAGGCTGCATGACATCATTCGGGTCAGCGTGGGGCGGGGCGGAGGAATCGAGATTCGGTGCGACGATCCGCGGGTGCCGCGGGATGAATCGAACACCTGCTATCGGATTGTCGAGAGAGCCATGCAGGCGCTGGGGGCGAAGGGGCGGGTGGTCATTGAGATCGAGAAACGGCTGCCAGTGCAGGGTGGACTGGGCGGAGCCTCGTCGAATGCGGTGGCGGCGCTGCTGGGACTGGAGCGAGCCGTCGGAAAGACGCTGGCTGCGGGCGAGAGATTGCGGATTGCGGCGGAGGTGGGATCAGATTTGCCGCTGTTTCTGATGGGCGGGACTGTCCTTGGAGTTGGTCGCGGCGAGCAGGTTTATCCGTTGGCGGATTTGCCGGCGACGGCTTGCGTGGTGGTGACGCCGGAGGTGGGAGTATCGACTCCGAAGGCTTTTGCGGAGTGGGATCGGAGGTGTGGGGCGGGCACTTCTGCCCGCCGAGACGAGTCTGCCGAGCTTCGCTCGGCCCGGACGGGCGAGGGCGCCCGTCCCTCCACGACTCGTTCCAGTGATACCACGCCGAAATTGACGGCAGCGGGTGCGTCCGATAGAATGAAAGAGCTTGGTCGCGGGTTGTCGGCGTGGCTGAGCGACGCGTCTTTAGGTCAGTCATACTCCAGTGCTCCTTCTGATTTGTTGGCAAGAAGGGGCCGGGCCGAGAATCCGCTTCTCTGGCTTGTCCGGGCTGGGATCGAGAACGACTTCGAACAAGTCGTCTTTCCAGAGTATCCCCGGCTGCGTGAAGGGAAGATGGCGCTTTTGCGCGCGGGCGCCAAATATCCGTCGCTGTCGGGCTCCGGTTCGGCACTGTATGGGCTGTTTGCCTCGCGAGAGACGGCGGCCAGGGCGGTGGCCAGGCTCCGGAAGCAAGGCTGGTCGGCCGAGGCGACCATGACACTGCCGCGGCGGACGTACTGGCGGCGGATGATCGCAGGGACGGCGGGCCTTAGGCCCAAGAATTTCTGATTGTTGATTTTTGATTGTTGAATGACAATTGAAACTGGCCCCCGACAGGGGTTCATTCAACAATCAACTATTCATCAATCAACAATGGTTTACTGGGCCGTCGACTAATGGTAGGTCAAGTGCCTTTGGAGCACTTTGTCTAGGTTCGAATCCTAGCGGCCCAGCCAGAAATGCAGTTGTCAGCGGCCAGTCGCCAGAAAAACCGCTGAGACCTGTTGTTGAACGGTAAAAGCTAAAGGCCAGGAGCCCAGAGACAAAAACCATGGCTACTTTGGTGACGCCGACCGACAAGACAGAGAAAGTAGAGAAGAAGAGTCCGCCTGTGACGGAAGAAAAGCTGGAACGCAAGCCGCGGCAGCGGGCCGACGACAAGTTCAAGATCTTCAGCGGCACGGCGAACGAGCCTTTGGCCGACGAGGTCTGCCACTTTCTCGGCTTGCAGCGCGGGCAGGCGCAGGTGATCCGGTTCCGGGACGGTGAGTGCTACGTCCAGATTCAGGAGAACGTGCGCGGCGCGGACGTCTTCGTGATGCAGCCCACGTGCCGTCCGGTGGACGAGCACCTGATGGAACTGCTGCTGATGATCGACGCGCTGAAGCGGGCGTCGGCGCGGCGCATCACGGCGGTGATTCCGTACTTCGGCTATGCCCGGCAGGACCGCAAGGACAAGCCGCGCAGCCCGATTTCGTCGAAGCTGGTGGCCGACCTGCTGACCACCGCGGGGGCGCACCGGGCGCTGATTGTGGATTTGCATACGCCGCAACTGCAGGGATTTTTCAATATTCCGGTGGATCACCTGTTCGCCTCGCCGGTGCTGGTGGATCATTTCCGGAAGCTGGCGCTGCCGAATCTGACGGTGGTTTCGCCGGATGCGGGTGGCGTGGAGCGGGCGCGGTTTTTCGCCAAGAAAGTAGACGCGGCGCTGGCCATCGTGGACAAACGCCGGGTGGAGATGAACGTGGCGGAAGTGATGCATGTGATCGGCGACGTCAGTGGGCGAACGTGCCTGGTCATTGACGACCTGATTGACACGGCAGGAACGCTGGTGAAAACGGCCGACGCCCTGCTGGAAAACGGCGCCATCGGAGTGTATGCCTGCGCGTCGCATGCCGTGCTCTCGGGACCGGCGGTGGAGAACATCAAGAACTCGGTGATCAAACAGGTGGTGGTGACGAACACGATCCCGCTGGACGCTCAGGCCGAAGCGGAGCGAACCGAAAAGGGAGGGAAGATTACCGTCCTCTCGATTGCGGGACTGATTGGCCGCGCGATACAGGCCAACCACGAGGAAACTTCGGTCAGCAAGCTGTTTATCTGAAGCAGGTTTCAAAGTTTCAGGGTTTCAGAGTTTCAAAGACAAGTGGATATCGTAGGTCTTTGAAACCTTGAAACGTGAAACTTTGAAACATATAGATATCTGCCAATTCTGGGACAGGGATTGAAATTTATGGCGACTGCATTAGAGACAAATCGATTGGAAGCGCAACCGCGGGAGTCCGGCAACAAGAATGACGCCCGGCGGGTGCGGCGTGATGGGAAAATTCCCGCCGTAGTTTACGGCGCGGGCAAAGACTCGCTCGCGGTGACCGTGGATCCGCGGGTCGTGATGCGCATTCTGCACTCGGAAACCGGCCACAACACGATTTTCGATCTCGCCCTCGACGGGGAGCGCACTAAGGCCATGATCGTGGACTGGCAGTACGAGCCCATCAAGGGCGCGCTGCTGCACATTGACCTGAAGCGCATTGCCATGGACAAGACGCTGAAAGTCAGCGTTCCCATCTTCCTGAAAGGCGAGGCGGAGGGCGTGAAGACGCAGGGCGGCATTCTGGAACAGATTCAGCGCGAAGTGGAAATCGAGTGCCTGCCCGCCGACATTCCCAGCCACATTGATGCCGACGTCGCGCATCTGGTCTTTGGCACGGTGCTGCGCGTTTCGGACTTGCCGCACGATCCGAAGCTGAAGTTTCTGAGCGATCCGAACCAGCCGGTGGCGCACATCATTTCGGTGAAGGAAGAAGTTGCGCCCACGCCGGAAGCGGTGGCGGCAGAAGCGGCAGCGGCTCCGGCCGAGCCCGAAGTCATCAAGAAGGGCAAGCAGGAGACCGAAGAGGAAGGCGCCGAGGCGCCGGCGGAGAAGCCGGAGAAGGCCGAGAAGGAAAAGAAAGAAAAGAAGTAGCTCGTGGAGGGACGGGCGCCCTCGCCCGTCCGGTCGAGCGAAGCTCGGCCTTGGGCAGCCAAAGATGCGGCTTTCGGCGGGCGAGGGCGTCCGCCGCTCCAAGAGTTCGGATGCGGGCGTGAAACTGATCGTCGGTCTTGGCAATCCGGGAATCGAGTATCAGTTCACGCCGCATAATCTGGGCTTTCTGGCGATTGACCGCATCGCGGGAACCCTGGGAGTGGAAGTGAGGAACCGGCAATGCCGGGCGCTGACGGCACGCGCGGTGATTGCCGAGCAGATGGTGCTGCTGGCCAAGCCCGAGACATTCATGAATTTGAGCGGCGGCGCGGTGCGGGAGCTGGTGCAGGAGTACGAAGCGAAGCCGGAGTCGGACCTGATCGTGCTGCAGGACGAGCTGGACTTTCCGCTGGGCACGCTGCGGATTCATACGCGGCGGAGTTCGGCGGGGCACAACGGCATCGAGTCGATCATCGGGGCGCTGGGCACCGAGGATTTTCTGCGCATCCGGATGGGGGTTGCGCCCGAGCGCAAGATAGCCGACGGCGAGAGTTACCTGCTGGCGCCGATGCGCAAGGCCGATCTGAAGGTAGTGGACGGGATTCTCGACACTGCCGAGGAAGCGGTGAAAGTGATTTTGAAGGACGGTCCAGCGGCCGCGATGAACCGGTTTAACCGGAAAGAAGAAAGTGGCCAGTGATCAGTGGTCAGTGGCCACGGTTTGGAGAAACGAATGAATCGTACCTATGAGCTGATGTTCATTGTCCGGCCAGATATGACGGACGAGGATCTGGACAAACTGATTTCGACGCTGCAA